>Ga0265319_1000188_pt1 | contig 46993 bp, 43 predicted proteins | sample 4824metaG_FD_192443 | JGI IMG/M metagenome (GOLD analysis project Ga0265319, IMG submission 192443) | Rhizosphere microbial communities from Carex aquatilis grown in University of Washington, Seatle, WA, United States - 4-8-24 metaG | ecosystem: Host-associated > Plants > Roots > Rhizosphere >...
CCCCGGCCGACATCTCCGACCCCCAGGAGGTGATCGCGCGTGCCGCCGCCCTGAGCCTCGAGCTGGCCACCCCGATCACCCCGGGCTTCGAGGCCCTCGTCTTCAAGGCCTCCCGCGGCATCGAGGACATCTACGAGCTCACCTACATCCGCAAGGACGGCAGCCGCTTCCCCGCCATCGTGTCCGTCACCGCCCTGCGGGACGACGACAGCGCCATCATCGGCTACCTCCTCATCGGCACCGACAACACCGCCCGCAAGCAGGCGGAGGAGGCGCTGCGCAAGGCGGGCGCGCTGCAGAGCGCCATCTTCAACAGCGCCAACTTCTCCAGCATCGCCACCGACGCCAAGGGCGTCATCCAGATCTTCAACGTCGGCGCCGAGCGCATGCTCGGCTACGCCGCCGCCGAGGTCATGAACCAGATCACCCCGGCCGACATCTCCGACCCCCAGGAGGTGATCGCGCGTGCCGCCGCCCTGAGCCTCGAGCTGGCCACCCCGATCACCCCGGGCTTCGAGGCCCTCGTCTTCAAGGCCTCCCGCGGCATCGAGGATATCTACGAGCTCACCTACATCCGCAAGGACGGCAGCCGCTTCCCCGCCGTCGTGTCCGTCACCGCCCTGCGCGGCGACGACAGCGCCATCATCGGCTACCTCCTCATCGGCACCGACAACACCGCCCGCATGCAGGTGGAGGAGGAGCGCAAGAAACTCGACCAGCGGTTGCGCGACCAGCAGTTCTATACCCGCTCGCTCATCGAATCCAACATCGATGCGCTGATGACCACCGACCCGCTCGGCATCATCACGGACGTCAACAAACAGATGGAGGCGCTCACCGACTGCACGCGCGACGAGCTGATCGGGGCGCCGTTCAAGAACTACTTCACCGACCCGGAGCGGGCGGAGGCGGCCATCAAGCTGGTGCTGGGCGAGAAGAAGGTCACCGACTACGAGCTCACCGCGCACGCCCGGGACGGCAAGGAGACCGTCGTGTCCTACAACGCCACCACCTTCTACGACCGGGACCGGCGGCTGCAGGGCGTGTTCGCCGCGGCCCGCGATGTCACCGAGCGCAAGCGCTTCGAACGGGCGCTGCAGGAATCGAATGTCGAGCTGGAGAGCGCCAAGTCCGCGGCGGAAAAGGCCAACCTGGCGAAATCGGACTTCCTTTCCAGCATGAGCCACGAGCTGCGCAGCCCGCTCAATGCGATCCTCGGCTTCGCCCAGCTGATGGAGACGTCCGCGCCGCTGCCGACGGCCGCGCAGGCGGGCCGCATCGACCAGATCCTCCAGGCCGGCTGGCACCTGCTGAACCTGATCAACGAGATCCTCGACCTCGCCGTGATCGAGTCCGGCAAGGTGTCGCTGTCACTCGAGCCGGTGTCGCTGGCCGAGGTCATGTCCGAATGCCAGACCATGATGGAGCCGCAGGCGCAGCAACGCGCCATTGCCATGAGCTTCCCCCGCTTCGACCACCCGGTTTTCGTCTGGGCCGACCGGACCCGCCTCAAGCAGATTGTGATCAACCTGCTTTCCAATGCGATCAAGTACAACCGGTCCAACGGCACGGTGGTCGTGGACTGCCGCCAAGCCCCCGCCGGGCGCGTCCGCCTCAGCGTCCAGGACACCGGCGCCGGCCTGGACCCGGATAAACTGGCGCAGCTGTTCCAGCCGTTCAACCGCCTGGGCCAGGAGGCCGGCGGCGTCGCCGGGACCGGCATCGGCCTCGTGGTGACCAAGCAGCTCGCGGAGCTGATGGAAGGCGAGATCGGCGTGGAAAGCACAGTCGGCGCGGGCAGTGTGTTCTGGCTCGAGTTGCGGGCGACTGCGGCGCCGGCGCTGGTCACGGGCACCGTCGAGGAGACGGCCCCGGCCCCCGTGCCGCCGGCGGCCGGCGCGCGGCTGCGCACCCTGCTCTACATCGAGGACAATCCGGCGAACATGATGCTGGTCGAGCAGCTGATCGCACGGCGGCCGGACCTGAAGCTCCTGACCGCGGTGAACGGGACGCTGGGCCTCGCCCTGGCGCGGACCGCCCAGCCGGAGGCGATCCTGATGGACATCAATCTGCCCGGCATCAGCGGCATCGACACCCTGAAGATCCTGCGCCAGGACCCGGCCACGGCGCACATTCCGGTCGTCGCCCTCAGCGCCAATGCGATGCCGCGCGACCTCGAGCTGGGCCTGGAGGTCGGCTTCTTCCGCTATCTCACGAAACCCATCAAGGTCCGCGAATTCATGGACACGCTGGACGTCGTCCTGGAGCACGCCGACAAACTGGCGGGCCTCGGCGTCTGAGACCGGACCCATCCCATGCTCAGTCCCACGGACATCCTCCAAGCCAACATCCTGATCGTCGACGATCAGCTGGCCAATGTGCTCCTGCTGGAACAGATGCTCACCGGCGCGGGCTACACCACCCTCACCAGCACGCGCGATCCGCAGGCGGTCTGCGAGCTGCACCGCAAGCACCGCTACGACCTGATCCTGCTCGACCTGCAGATGCCCGGCCTCGACGGGTTCCAGGTGATGGAGCGCCTGAAGGAAATCGAGACGGATGGCTACCTGCCGGTCCTGGTGATCACCGCCCAGCCGGACCACAAGCTGCGCGCCCTGAAGGCCGGCGCAAAGGACTTCGTCAGCAAGCCCTTCGATCTGGCCGAGGTGCTGCTCCGGGTGCGCAACCTGCTTGAGGTCCGCCTGCTGCACCAGAAGCTGACGATCCACAATTTCACCCGCCTCGAAAACTCCCAGCGCATGGCGGGGCTGGGTGACTGGGAGTACGATCTGGCCAGCCGGCGCATGGTCTGGTCCGAGGGCATCTACCGCCTGCTGGGCGTCTCCCGCACGCGTTATCCGCCAAGCGTCGCGAATTATGAGCGCCTGGTCCATCCGGACGACCTCGCGCAAGTCCAGCGCGTGCGCGCCGCCGCCGGCTCCGGCACCCGCCGGATCGATTTTGAACACCGCCTCATCCGCCCCGATGGCGAGGTGCGGCACATCCACCAGATCATCGAGACCAGCCTCGACGCACAGGGCCGGCCGGAGCGGGAATCCGGCACGATCCAGGACATCACGGAGCGCAAGCTCGCCGGGGCGGCGCTTCACCGGAGCGAGGAGCGCTTCAAATTCGTGGCCCGGGCCGTGAGCGACGTGGTCTGGGACTGGGATTTGGCGGCCGACACCCTCTGGTGGAACGACGGCTTCCTGACCACCTTCGGCTTCGCCGCCGGTGAAATCGCGCCCAGCGTCGCGGCCTGGACCGGCCGCATCCATCCCGACGACCGCAGCCGCGTCGTCGGCAGCATCCACCGCGCCATCGACACCGGCGCGGAATCCTGGGGCGAGGAATACCGCTTCCTGCGCAAGGACGGCAGCCACGCGTTCGTGCAGGACCGCGGCTACATCGTCCGCGACGCCGCCGGCCGCGGGATCCGGATGGTCGGCGGCATGCGCGATCTCACCGAGCAGAAAAAGACCGCGGAGCAGCTCCTGCGGGCCCAGCGCATGGAAAGCATCGGCACCCTCGCCAGCGGGATCGCCCACGACCTGAACAACGTGCTCGCCCCCGTCCTCATGTCGATCGAGCTGCTCAAGCGCGACGCCAGCAACGACCCGCGCCACATCAAGATCCTCAACATCATCGACGCCAGCAGCCAGCGCGGGGCCGACCTGGTCCGCCAGGTCCTCGCCTTCGCCCGGGGCCCGGACGGCCGGCGGACCGCCCTCCGGCTGCGGACCCTGATCCACGACCTCGAGGGCATCATCAGCGAAACCTTCCCCCGCAACATCCGGATCGTTTCCACGGTGGCCGACGACCTCTGGGCCATCACGGGGGACCCGACGCAGCTCCATCAGGTGCTGCTCAACCTCGCCGTCAACGCCCGGGACGCCATGCCCCACGGCGGCACGCTCACGCTGACCGCGTCGGACATCACCATCGACGCCCAGTATGCCGGCATGAGCCACGAGGCCAAGTCCGGCCCGCACGTGCTGCTGCAGGTGTCCGACACCGGGACCGGGATGCCGCCGGAAATCTGCGCCCGGATCTTCGAGCCGTTTTTCACCACCAAGGAACCGGGCCGGGGCACCGGCATCGGGCTCGCCACCGTGCACACGGTCGTCCGCAGCCACGGCGGCTTCCTGAACGTCGAGAGCGAGGTGGGCGAAGGCACGACCTTCAGCATCTATCTGCCCGCCGACCCGGCGCTCCAGCCGACCGCGACGCTCCATCCGTTGCCGTTGCAACTGCCCGCGGGCCGGGGTGAACTGGTGCTGGTCATCGACGACGAATCCTCCATCCGGGAAATCACCCAGCAGACGCTCGAGACCTTTGGTTACCGCGTGATCACCGCCGGCGACGGCGCCGAGGCGGTCGCGCTCTACGCCCGGCAGGCGGAGGACATCGCCGTGGTGCTCACCGACATGATGATGCCCATCATGGACGGCTCGGCCACCATCCAGGTGCTCCTGCGGATCAATCCCGCCATCCGGATCATCGCGACCAGCGGCATCGCCTCGGGAGACAACGTGGCCAAGGCCCGGCAGGCCGGGGCGCCGGATTTTCTGGTCAAGCCCTACACCGCGGAAACCCTCCTCAAGTTCCTCCGCGAAGTGCTCGACCGGCCGGTCCGCCCCCCGCCCGTCGAAGTGGCGCCGCTGCCCGCCGCATAAGACTTGACCCGGCTCCGCTCCCCGGGGTGCATCGTGGGATGCGCCTGCTTGCCCCCCTTGCCTTCGCGATTCTCGGGTCGCTCCCCCCCGCCTCCGCCCAGCCCCGCGACGTCTACCCCGTCCGCTCGGGTCCCGCCGCCCTCTCGCTCAACGGCGCCTGGCAGTTCAAGTATGTCGCGGGCACGGAACTCGGCCACGACGCCGTGTTCAGCGACCCGGACCTGGCCAGCACCACGGCCTGGCCGACCATCACCGTGCCGGGCCACTGGGAGCTGCAGGGTTTCGCCGAGCCGAAATACGGCTCGACGCTCGCCGCGGGCACCGGCCTCTACCACCGCCGCTTCCGCGTGCCCGCCGGCTGGGGCGGCCGGCGGGTCTTCCTGCATTTCGACGGCGTGCTCTACGGCTTCGACGCCTGGGTCAACGGCACCAAGGTCGGCTCGTGGGCCAGCGCCTACAACCCCGCGGCCTTCGACGTCACCGCCGCGCTCCGGCCCGGCGCCGACAACGACCTCGCCGTGCGCGTCACCACGCGCAGCCACGGCTGGGAATTCGACACCAACGACTGCTGGGCGCTGTCAGGCATCTACCGCGATGTGACCCTCTTCGCCGTGCCGGCGGCGTACCTTCAGGATTTCTCCGCGCGGACGAAGCTCAATCCGGACGGTTCCGCCACGCTGAGCGTCACCACCACCCTCGGCGCGCCCACCGTCGTCACCGGCCGGCTGCTCGCCCCCGACGGCCGGCCGGCCGGGGTGCTGCCCTTCCAGAAGAACGAGACCGTGGCCGCCGCCGCCGCGCTCACCGTCGCGCACCCGCAGCTCTGGACCGCGGAAACGCCTGCGCTTTACACGCTGGAGCTGTCGCTCTCGTCCGGCCAGCAGGTGACGGAAAAGATCGGCCTGCGCGAGGTCACGATCGCGGACGGCGTGTTCCGGCTGAACGGCGTGCCCATCAAGCTGCACGGCATCGACCACCACGACCTCTGGCCGGCCAACGGCCGCGTCGCCACCGAGGCGCTGATGCGCCGCGACCTGGAGCTCATGCGCGCGGCCAACATCAATTTCATCCGCACCTCGCACTACCCGCCGCACCCGCGTTTTCTCGAACTGTGCGACGAGCTGGGCTTCTACGTGATGGACGAGGTGCCGTTCGGCTTTGGCGACGAGCACCTGACCGATCCGGCCTACCAGGACGACCTTTACACCCGCGCCCACGCGACCGTGCGGCGCGACCACAACCGGCCCAGCGTCATCGTCTGGAGCGTCGGCAATGAGAACCCCAACACCCCGCTGACCATCGCCACCGCCCGGCGGGTCAAGGAACTCGATCCTTCGCGCCCCGTCTGCTTCCCGCAGGTCGGCTCCTATTTCGACAAGAGCCATGCGGACCTGCCCCCGGACATCGACATCTACGCCCCGCACTACCCCAGCACCGCCCGGGTGCGCGAGGACGCGGCGACGCTCACCCGGCCGATCATCTTCACCGAGTATGCCCACGCGCTCGGGCTCGCCTCGGACCAGGTCCAGGCCCAGTGGGCCATCATGCAGGCCAGCCCGCGCATCGCCGGCGGCGCCATCTGGATGTTCCAGGACCAGGGCATCCTGCGCTCCGCCGCCCCCGGGCAGACTCCCGCCAGCTCGCACAACCTCGGCCTCGCGGTCTGGCCCGACGCCACGCATTACTACGACGGCGCCGGCAACCAGGGGATGGATGGCATCGTCTACGCCGACCGCACGCCCCAGGTGGATTACTGGCAGGTGCGCAAAGTCTATTCATCCGTGCAGATCGCCGAGACCACCGCGCCCGCCGCGCCCGGCGCCAACCAGGCCGTGCTGCACGTGGAGAACCGCTTCGACTTCCGCTCCCTGGCCGGGATCACCCTCCGCTGGTCGCTGCTCCGCAATGGCGCGGCCGAGGCCGGCGGCGACCTTCCCCTGACCGCCCCCGCCCACGGCACCGAAACCGTGAACGTCGCCTATGCGCTGCCGGCCGACGCGGGCACGGATCTTTTCACGCTCGAGCTGAAATGCACCGAAGGCGCCGGGGCCAGCTTCTATGAGCGGGCCCTCCGGCTCGACACCCTGCCGGCCGGCGTCACCCGGGCCGGCTTGTTGGCGGCGCGACGGCCGGCCGCCCCGCTGACGCTCGAGGAGACGGCGGCGGAAATCCGGATCTCCCATCCCGGATTTTCCATCGCCGTGGCGCGCGCCACGGGCGAGATCACCTGGCGAGATCCCTCGGGCCGGGTGCTGGCGCTCGGACCCTACCCGCACACCGGCCGGCGTTTCACCGAGGGCGAGCTCGTGCGCGCCAAGAGGGAACAGACCTGGACCGGCGCCTGGCTCCAGGCGGCGGGAGCACCCGAGACCTCCGCGACGCGGACGGCCGACGGCATCATCCTGCGGGTGAAGGGAAATTATCCCCGGCCGGACCTGCCCGACCAGGCGCTGGCCGGTGAATTGAGCCTGCAGGTGAAGCCCAACGGCACCGTCGAGGCCGGCTATGACTACCGGCCGGTCAACGGGCACGGCCTCATGCTCGAAGCCGGCGTCGCCCTGCTCGTGCCCGCGGCCGCGTCGGAATTCCGCTGGATCGGCGCCGGGCCCTATGCCGGTTATCCGGGCAAGGACCGGCTCAATGAGTACGGCCGGCATCACCTCAGCCGGCCCGATCTCAACTTCCAGGGCAACCGCCGCCAGGTGGCGCTCGCGCTGCTGACCGATCCGGCCGGCGCGGGTTTTGCCCTGGGCGGCGACGAGATGGAAGTGGCGGTCGAACGCGTTTACGACCGGACCGTCTTCAGCCACAACGCCGTCATCTCCGGGCGCGGCACCAAATTCGTCAGCCCCGACACGGCCGTCCTGGCCGGCCCCGACACGCCCATCACCGGGCATTTCACCCTGATCCCGCTGGGCCCAAACTGGGCGGCCCCGCTGACCGACTGGTTCGGCGCGCCGACAGACACGGTCCCCGTCTTCCAGCCCTATTATCACAGCTATGACCAGTGAGGCCCGTCGCCGGCTGTGGGCGCGGCTCGGCATTCCGGCTGACTTTGCGCGGCGAGCGGCGCGGCGCATCCATCCCGAGGCCAGGCGCCTGGTTTTCATCGGTCGCGCCGAGGATGACGGCCGTCTGCTCCGCCTGATCCCGTCCGCCGCCAAAGCCTGGCGGAAAATGCTGGCCGCCGCCGCCGCGGACGGCGCGCACTTGCGGCCGTTGTCGGCATTCCGCAGCGTGGCGCGCCAGACCGCCATCATCCGCGGCAAGCTCGCGCGCGGCCAGCGCATCGGGGAAATCCTCCGCGTGAGCGCGGTGCCGGGATGCAGCGAGCATCACACCGGTCGCGCCCTCGATCTCGGCGCGCCGGGACACCTGAAGCTGGAAGCGACCTTCGCCCGCACGCGGGAATTTCGCTGGCTGCAACGAAATGCCGCGAATTTCGGGTTTCATCTCTCCTACCCCCGGGCCAACTCCCATGGCATCGCCTACGAGCCCTGGCATTGGTGCTGGCATCCACGGAATGGATAACCCGGCCCGGAGTGTGACAATTCCCTGATTCCTGCTCCCACCCCGACTGAGGCTTCGGGGCACAAACTACTAGACGCCAGTGGTTTCACCCTATGACTCACCCAGTTTAGAATAATTCTAAAACCTTGTTGCAATCCGGTCTTATTCCAATTCGTTTTGAGCCAATCGTCGTATGAACTTCACCGCGAAAAACTGCGCCGCCCTTGCCGAGCGGCTGACCGCCAGCGGCCTCCGCCCCACCCCGCAACGCGAGGTGGTGTTCAAGATCATCCTGGAAAAGCGCGACCACCCGACCGCTGACGAGATATTTGCCCGGGTGAAGACCGAGATGCCGACCATCTCACTCGCGACCGTCTACAACTGTCTCGACACCCTGGTCTCCTGCCGCCTGATCCGCCAGGTCAACCTCGAGCGCGGCGCCACCCGCTACTGCCCGAATCTCCACCAGCACGCGCACTTTCACGACGAGGCGACCGGCCAGATCCACGACGTCGACCTGCCCGCCGACCTCATGACCCGCCTGCACGAGGTGCTCCCGCCTGGCTTTGATGCCAACACCATCGAACTCACCTTCCGGGGCCACGCCGCGGATAAGGAGCACGGCACCAACTGACCGGCCCGCTTTTTTCGCCTTTTATCCCACTTTCACTTTGCCCCTCCGTTTCACTTCCTCATGAGCCAACTCGAAATCAAGGACCTGCACATCAGCATCGGCGACAAACCCATCGTCAAGGGCCTGAATCTCGCCATCGCCCAAGGCGAGGTGCACGCCATCATGGGGCCCAACGGCACCGGCAAGAGCACCCTCGCGAAGGCCATCGCCGGCCATCCGGACTACACCATCACCCGCGGTGACGTCCTCCTCGACGGCCGGTCCGTCCTGGCGATGGAGCCCGACGAGCGCGCCCGCAGCGGCCTGTTCCTCGCCTTCCAGTACCCGAGCGAGATCCCCGGCGTCTCCATCGCCAACTTCCTGCGCGCCGCCGTCCAGTCCCGCATGGCCGAGGGCGAGGAGCTCGACGCCCCCGGCTACTACAAGAAACTCTACAGCAAGATGGACCTCCTGAAGATCGACCGGAAGTTCACCTCCCGCGCCGTCAACGACGGCTTCTCCGGCGGCGAGAAGAAGCGCTGCGAGATCCTCCAGATGGCCATGCTCGAGCCCAAGATCGCCCTGATGGACGAGACCGATTCCGGCCTCGACATCGACGCGCTCCGCATCGTCGCCGACGGCGTCAACGCCCAGCGGGCCGGCCCGTCCGCCCCCGGCATCATGCTCATCACCCACTACCAGCGCCTGCTCGACTACATCGTGCCCGACTTCGTCCACGTCATGTACGCCGGCCGCATCGTGAAGAGCGGCGACAAGTCCCTCGCCCTCGAGCTCGAGGCCCGCGGCTACGACTGGGTGAAACAGGAGTTCGCCGCCGCCACCGCCTGAACCTTTAACTGGAGGAGGCGCTTGATGCCCCGACCCGTCGCGGCGTAAAGCCGCTCCGACAACCGAAACCAATCTCCCGCCCATGAAACCACCGACCGAAATCGAGACCGCCATCGCCCAGGACGCCAATCCCGTCGCGGGGATCGACCAGACCAAGGGCGACTTCCAATACAAGGTCGACTACGCCTTCGACGCCGGCACCGGGCTGAACGAGGACACCGTCCGCTACATCAGCTCGGTCAAGAAGGAGGCGCCGTGGATCCTCGAGTTCCGGCTGAAGGCCCTGCAGACCTTCCTCGCCAAGCCCATGCCGACGCACTGGGCGACCAAGGACCTCGAGAACATCGATTTCAACAAGATCCGCTATTACCTCTCGCAGGGCCAGAAGCCCAAGCGCACCTGGGACGAGGTGCCGGACGACATCAAGCAGACCTTCGAGCGCCTCGGCATCCCCGAGCAGGAGCGCAAGTTTCTCGCCGGCGTCGAGGCCCAGTTCGACTCCGAGGCCGCCTACTCCAACATCAAGGAGATCGTGGCGAAGCAGGGCGTCATCTTCTGCAACTCCACCGAGGGCCTCCGCGAGCACCCGGAGATCTTTAGAAAATTCTTCGGCAAGGTCATCCCGACGGGCGACAACAAGTTCTCCGCGCTCAACAGCGCCGTGTTCTCCGGCGGCTCGTTCATCTACGTGCCCAAGGGCGTGAAGGTCGCCCAGCCGCTCCAGGCCTACTTCCGCATCAACGCCGAGAACTTCGGCCAGTTCGAGCGCACCCTGATCATCGCCGACGAAGGCGCCGAGGTCGTCTACATGGAGGGCTGCACCGCCCCGAAGTTCTCCACCTCCACCCTGCACAGCGCCGTCGTCGAGCTGGTCGCGCTCAAGGGCGCCAAGATCCAGTACATCACCGTCCAGAACTGGGCCAACAACGTCTTCAACCTCGTCACCAAGCGCGGCGTCGCCCACGAGGATGCCGAGATCAAGTGGATCGACTGCAACATCGGCAGCCGCCTGACCATGAAGTATCCGGGCGTCGTCCTGAAGGGCGAGCGCGCCCGCGGCGAGGTGCTCTCCATCGCCCTGGCCAACGACGGCCAGCACCAGGACACCGGCGCCAAGATGATCCACGCCGCCAACAACACGACGTCCAACATCATCGCCAAGTCCATCTCCGTCGGCCAGGGCCGCTCCACCTACCGCGGCGTCGTCCACATCCCGAAGCACCTCAAGGGCTGCAAGAACAACACCGAGTGCGACGCGCTGCTGATCAACACCAACAGCCGCACCGACACCTACCCGGCCATCTCCGTCCGCGGCGACCGGAACGCGACCCAGCACGAGGCCAGCGTCTCCAAGGTCTCCGCGGACATGATCTTCTACATGCAGTCGCGCGGCCTGACCGAGGCGCAGGCCATGAGCCTCGCCGTGAACGGCTTCATCAACGACCTCGCCCGCCAGTTTCCGATGGAGTACTCCGTCGAGCTCAAGCGGCTCATCGATTTGGAAATGGAGGGATCCGTCGGCTGATGCCGACAAGGACTGAATGGCTGAAAAACTGAAGGGCTGAAACGCCCGATAACACGTTCAACTCCAGTCCGCCAATCCTTCAGCTATTCAGCCTTTCAGTCCTTCAACCTTTTCGCCCATGTCCGTCTCCGCTCCCACCTCCCTCGTCGGTTCATTTACCGAGGAAGCATTTGCTGCCCACCTCAGCCGGGTCTCTCACCTCCCGGCCTGGTGGCTCGACCGCAAGCGCGCCGCCTACGCGCGCTTCGCCGCGCTGCCCATGCCGCAGCGCACCGACGAAGGCTGGCGCTTCTCCAACCTCGCCACGCTCACGCTCGACGGTTTCAACCTGCCGCCGGCCATCCGCCTCGACCAGATGGCCCACCGCGAACTCGGCGTGGCTGGCGCCGGCTACCTCGTGCTCGCCAACAACCGGCTGGTCGCCCGCCAGGTCATCGACGATGCCGCGGTGAAAAGCGGCATCATCTTCGACTCGCTCCAGCACGCGTTGTTGCACCACGGCGACCTCGTCAAGGCCCACCTGCTCGCCCAGCCCTCGAAACAGGGCTCCGACAAGTTCGCCGCCCTGCATGAGGCCTTCCTCGAGGACGGCGCGTTCATCCACGTCCCCAAGGGCGTCGAGGCCTCCCTCCCGGTCTGCGTGTTCCACTACGCCTCGGGGCCGGGTGCCGCGGTCTTCCCCCACACCCTCGTCATCGCCGAGGACAAGGCCAAGATCACCATCGCCGACTTCTTCCGCTCGGAAAAGGCGGGCGAAACCCAGTTTGCCTGCGGCGGTCACGACCTCTACGCCGGCCACGGCGCATCGGTGACCTACATCGCCATGCAGGACTGGAGCCGTGCCACCCTTTCCTTCCAGTTCAACGCCACCGTCGTCAGGCGCGACGCCAAGGTGTTGTCCCTCAATCTCCACGCCGGTGCGCGCCAGGCGCGACACGAGAGTTTCTCCCAGTTGTCCGCGCCGGGCGCGCATTCGGAGATGCTCGCGCTCACGGTCGCCCACGGCGCGCAGGAGTTCGACCAGCGCACGCTCCAGATCCACCAGGCGCCGAACACCAGCTCAAACCTCCTCTACAAGAATGCGCTGCTCGACCAGGCGAAGACCATCTTCTCCGGCCTGATCGTCGTCGATCCCGACGCGCAGAAGACCGACGCCTACCAGAGCAACCGCAACCTGATGCTCTCCGACGAGGCCGAGGCCAACTCGCTCCCGGGCCTCGAGATCCAGGCCAACGACGTGCGCTGCACCCACGGCGCCACCTCGGCCCGCATCGACGCCGGGCAGGAATTCTACCTCGAGTCCCGCGGCATCCGCCCGGCGCAGGCCCAGGAACTCCTCGTCTTCGGCTTCTTCGAGGAGGTCCTCGGCCAGATCGAGCACCCGGAGCTCCACGACCTCCTGACCGACATCATCCGCGAGAAATTCCGCCACCAGTAGCGAGCAGCGGGTAGCGGGTAGCGAGCATCACCCATCGCCCTCTCACGTCCGCCTCTCTACTACTCGCTACCCGCTACTCACTACTCGCTACTTCATCATCCCCCATGCCCGACAACCGCGACCGCACCCTCACCCGCGAAGTCACCGTCACGCAGATCCCCAGCGGCGACAAGCAGACCCTCTTCGCCGGCGACGCCGTCTTCATCCACCAGGTGCTCGGCGGCAGCTACACCATCCAGACCTCGACCGGGCTCTTCCGGCTCGATGGCAAGGACGCCGACGCGATCGGCGAGACCGTCGCCGTGCAGACCGTCAGCGCCGCCACCCTCGCCGGCGGCGCCCCCGACCCCGCGGCCATCTGGGACCAGCTGCGCAAGGTCTTCGACCCCGAGATCCCCGTCAACATCGTCGACCTCGGGCTGGTCTACAGCATGGACGTCGCGGCCGCCGACGCGGGCGGCTTCAAGGTCGACGTGGCCATGACCCTCACCGCCCCGGGCTGCGGCATGGGCCCGGCCATCGCCGAGGATGCCAAGGGCAAGATCCTCCTCGTCCCCGGCGTGGCCGCCGCCGACGTCCGCATCACCTGGGAACCACCGTGGAACCAGAGCATGATCTCCGAGGAGGGGAAGATGAAGCTCGGGCTTATCTGATCCCATTTTTCGTAACCAACCCACCGGCCGCATGACCGGTTTCGATTTCACGCGAAACAACGCGTTGGCTAAGCATCGTCCCCCTGCGCCGTAGTCAGCGCATGCGCCACCTGCTTCATCGGTTTGTTTGCCTCGGTTTCGGCTTTTTCATCCCGTTCGCGCTCATCCCGGCAAGCTTTGCCACGGAGCCGTTCCCCGCCGTCCATCGGGAAGGCAAACTCGAGTTCAACCTTGAGCCACTCACCTGCGCGCATTACATTCGCGAACCGCAGGCGCGCCACCCCCACCTTGCTTTCAAGGTCGGCGGCGAGGTCGGCCGGGAACTGCAAGGCCCGGCCCATCCCGGGTTCTTCCGGATCGCCGTCGGCCGCGGGTCGAAGGCCGACTCCAGCGGCCCCATCCCGCCCAGGATCGAGTGCGACCTGTCGGCCGTCTCCCCCGAGGCCAAGACTCTAAAAATTGTCGAAGGCGGGGTCGAACTGGTGATCCCGGCCCTGCACCCCGACGCGATTGCCGTGATCACAAACGTGCCGGCCCACACTGCGCGCCGGTCGACTCGGAAGCCCTGCGCAAGGCGGGCATCACGCTGGAGATCCTCGACCGCCGCACCTACGACGCGCGGATGAGCACTTACCACAACCAGACCGGTGGCCTCACGGAATACGGCGTGGGCGTATATTTTCCTGCCTCGGTCCTTGAATCAATGAAGCCCGAGGCACGCACCGGCCTGCAGCAGATGGTCGATGAACAGCTGCAGCGCGCCCCGCTGCCCCGGCTCACCGACCGCGACCTTGCGCTCGCCCTCACCGATCCCGGCCAGCGGCTGGTCGGCTTCGAGTTCAGGGCCGGCGACGACACGCCGCTCACTTACAACCGCAATGGATGGGCCCATTACGAGAGCACCCCCGGCAAGCGACTCGACCTCTATCGCCTGGGAACGGACCTCCCCGCCGACCTGAAGCTCGTCTGCTGGCTGGCCATCGACCAATCATTGGGGGTGATTCCACTGCAATTGAACGATGTGCCGCTACCGGCCCCCCCAGACGGCCCCGTCACCGCCGGCGGCGCTTACGACCGCACCCGCTGGCCGCTGATTCCGGAGGCGCGCAGACCAGGCTCCTCTTCGTCCGCTCGCGCAACCAGTGACCGTCGCCGACGGCCGAGGCGCTTTTCACGGACCATCCGCGCTACGAAGCCCGAGGCGCCGGCACGGAAAATGGTGCGCGCACCAGGGTCACTGCCAGCCATCTTCACCGGGCCGGCCTGATCTTCTGCCTGGAGCAGAAACAGGCCGGCCGGCTGCGGGAGAAGTTTCCGGCGGCACTCGCCGGCCAGACCTCCGCATGCCCGACGACTTCCATTTCATGGACCCGGCGCTGAGCGAGGCCCGGCGCACGGAACTCAGCGAATATCCCGACGGCTGACCATCTGCTTAAAGCCCGGCGGTTGAAGCCAGTTTCTGGCCCTTGCCGGGGTCCGGTGCGGATTCGAGCCCGCCGTCCAGCGCGTCGAGAAACCGCGGGTCCGTGATCGCCGCGGCGAACGACTGCGTCAGCAGTTTCCGCAGCCCCTCGTCCTCGTTCGCAAAGATCAGGCAGGCTTCCTGCGCATTCCGGCCCGCGCCGAGCGTGGCGTTGAGCCGGGTCGTGCCGCTCAGCACCAGCGGGCGGGGCACGGTCTTCCCGAGCGCGAGCACCACATGGCAGCCGCCGTTGCCCAGGGCGAAGGCGGCCTGGTCGGCACCCTGGCATTTCAGCCGGACCGCCACCGGGCCGCCGCACGCCGCGCCCATCGTCTGGCCGAGGCTGGCGGCAAACGCCTGGTGCAGCGCGTCGCGCGCGGACGAGGCCCGGGCCGCGTCGACGATCACCAGCCGCAGCTCCGAGCTCGCGACCACGCGCACGGCCGCCTGCTCAGCGGAAGCCAACCCGACTCCCAGGGTGACCGGGAGCAAAACGCAGGCGCAGGTGAATGCTTTCATGGGGGCGTAGGGGATGAGGAGGTCCGCCCTACTCATCGGCACATTCCCGGACCCCTGAAGGTTTTTGACCGCCCCGCCGCGCCCGCCCTCAGCCCAGTCTCATTTCCAGGATCGCGACATTGTAGCCGCGCCGCACCTCGTCCAGCCAGCCGCCGAAGTCATCGATGGCCAGCCCCGACTCCTCCAGCCAGGCCGCCGCCGGCAGCTCCGGAATGGTCTCCTCCGGCACGCAGAACAGCGAGCGGGCCCAGCGCGCCGTCGCCAGGATCGTGGCGAGCTGCCGGTGCTCCCCGGCCTCCTCCGGCCGGAGCTGGCAGGCGACTGCGGTGATGACCGGTGCGGAAAATCCCCATTGCTGCAGCAGCGCCGCGCCGGCGTCGGCGTGGTTGAAGCCCAGCCACGCCTCCTCGGCCGGCGCGAAATCCAGGGGGTAGCCGGCCGACGCCAGCGCGCGCGGGGTGCGTTGCCCGGCCGAGTGCCGGTCGATGACCATCAGCCCGATGCCGTGCATCAGCCCGGCGGTGTAGGCGTCGCTGCGCGCGGCGCCCGTCCGGCCGGCCAGGCTCGCCGCCGCCAGGGCGCAGGCGATGGCGCGCGACCACAGCCGCTGCGCGTCCAGTCCGTAGGTGTCGAGCTTCTGGCCCACCAGCGAGGCCGCGACGGCATAGGTCACCAGTTCGTGCACGCCCGCGAGCCCCACCCTCTGCACCGCCTCGACGATGTCCTCCACCTGCGCCCCGCGCCCGAATTCCGTGCTCCGGGCCATCCGCACCACGCGGGCCGAGAGGCCCGGCTCCATTTTCACCACCTCGGCGATCTGCTGCAGCGAAACGTCCGGCCGGGCCAGCAGCCGCTGCAGCTTGTGCAGCACCCTGGGCGCCGGCGGCAGGTTTTTCAGGCGACGCACCAGCGACTCCGCCGTCGGGCGAAAAAAAGGGAGCGTGGAGAGCATGGCCCGTCATCGGCACAATCCGGCCGCAATTCACCGCGAACGACGGAAAGCACCGGACCTCCGGTTCACCGCAGACCATCCACGATGGCCCGCGACACCCGCAGCACCGTGCCATGGCGGATGCCCTTCGGCATCACCAGCCGGTCGCTGACGTCCTCCCAATGCACCAGATCTGCGGAGCGGACCAACCCGTAACGGTGGTCGCGGTATTCGTCAAAATACAGGTGCCACCAGCCGCCGATCTTGATCGCCGTCGGGCCCTCGGACCACACCCCTGCGGGCGAAACCGGCGCGCCCGGCGCGCTCCACGGACCGGCGGGCGACGGCGCCTGCACGAGATAAATGTACTTGGCCGCGGCCGGGATCTCCGTCTCGTTCTTCACGAACATCAGCCAGCCGCCCCCGTCGCGGACGAGCGTCTCGTCGATCACATTGAAACCCGGCTCGTATTGCACCCGGGTCGGGGTGAAGGTCGCGAAATCCGCCGTTGTCGTGGCGTAGAGCCGGTGGTTGCGCGGCGGCTTGGACCTGTCCGGACGGTCCGTTTCGTCCGGCACCGGAAATTTTCCCGGCACGGTCGAGGACCAATAGATGAGATAATGCCCCGCGACCGCATCGTAGATGACCTCGGGCGCCCAGCAATTCACCGTCGTCGGTTCGTGCGCCATCACCGGGAGCGCCTGCTGCCCCGACCAATGGGCGAGGTCGGTCGAGCTCGCGTAGCCGATCGTCGTGCCGGTCCAGGATGTCGTCCAGACCAGCCGAAAGACGCCGTCCGGCCCGAGCAGCAGGCACGGGTCGCGCATCAGCTTGTTCTCCCCCACCACCGGGGTCAGGAACGAAGCCCCGCCGCGCAGCGCCGTCCACTTTAACCCGTCCTCGCTCGCCGCGAGGTGCAGCCCGTCCTCGCCGTTGCCGACAAAATAACTGAAGAGGTAAACCCCGTCAGGTGGCGCCCCGACCCCGAGAGCGCGGCCTAAAAAAATTGCAAAAATCAGTGCGCAGCGGAAGGCGGCCGGGGTTGGCATTCGCCGAAAATGCACCCGCCCATGTCCCTGCACAAGCCGGGACTCGTCCCCGGACTGCCACCTGAATAAAGGGAGAAATAACGCTCCACCTGCGGGACAAACCTGCTACGATTTTTCCATGAGTTGCCCCCGCTCCCTCCTGGTTGCCCTTGCGCTGGCCGCCGTCCCCGGCCGCGCCGCGCCGCCCGAAGCACTTTTCAACGGCCGCGACCTTGCCGGCTGGGAACTGTTCGCCGCCCCCGCCGCGGACATCGCCCGCGTCTGCCGGATCCTGCCCGACGGCGTCATCGCGGCCGCCGGCGCGCCCGTCGGCTACATCGCCACCACGGCCAGCTACGGGAACTACCGGCTGCATGCCGAGTGGCGCTGGCCGGGGAAGGCCGGCAACGGCGGCGTGCTCCTCCACATCAGCTCCGGCCCCAAGGACCGGGCCTGGCCGCTGAGCCTGCAGGTCCAGACCAAGTTCAAGTTCGTCGGCGACCTGCTGCCGATGGCCGGCGCGACCTTCGCCGAGCCGCTGACCAGCCCGCCCGGCGCGACCACCCCCATCCGCGCCCATACCGCGCCCGACAGCGAGAAGCCCGCCGGCGAGTGGAACGCCTGCGACATCCTCTGCCGCGACGGTATCGTCGAGGTGACGATCAACGGCGTCCGCCAGAACCGGGTGACCGCCGCCTTGCCCCGCGCCGGCCGGATCGGTTTCCAGTTCGAGGGCACGCCGTTTGAACTTCGCCGGGTCAGCGTGGTCCGACTTGACTAAGCCGCCGCCAAGCCACCGTCTGTACGTTCCCTGATTCACGCCCCCATGGACTCCTCCCATCCCAGCCATCCGGAGTTTTGGAACTCCCGCTTCGCGAGCGGCCAGATCCCGTGGGATTTCGGCGGTGTGCCCGCGACCCTCCAGGAATACCTCCGGCGCAAGCCCAAGGGCAGCAACCCCTCGGCGCGCAGCAGCGTCCTCATCCCCGGCTGCGGCTCCGGCTACGAGATCAAGGCCTTCGCCGAGGCCGGGTTCGACGTCACCGCCATCGACCTCGCCCCGGCGGCGGTGGAGCGGGCCCGGCAACACGTCGGCCCCGCCCTGGCCAAGCAGATCATCCAGGGCGATTTCTTCTTCCACGATTTTCCCGCGGCTTCCTTCGACATCATCTATGAGCGGACCTTCATCTGCTCGCTCCTGCCCGAGCGGCGCAAGGCCTACCGCGACCGCGTGGCGTCGCTGCTGAAATACCGCGGTTTTCTGCTGGGCTATTTCTATTACCAGAAGCCCGTGGTGGAGGCCGGCCCGCCCTTCGGCTTCGCCTGGGGCACGGCCGACGAGCTCTTCGCCCGCCACTTCCTGCTGGGCAAGGACGAGGCGGTCGCCGACTCGCTGCCCGTGTTTGCCGGGCACGAGCGCTGGCAGGAATGGCACCGGACCTCGTACTGCGGCTGAGTCGGGTGGGAGCCGTTCCGGCCGCCCGCGCGCGACCGTTCAGCCGGTCAGCGGCGTGAAACCCCAGTGCGCGCCCGAGAACAGCCCGCGGTCGCTGAGCTTCAGGTCGGGGATGACGAGCAGGGCCATGAACGACAGGGTCATGAACGGCGCGCCCAAACGGGACCCGAGCGCCTTCGCCCGGGCGTCGAGCGCGGTGTAGCGGCGCGCCACGGTGCGGCCGTCGGCGCCCGACATCAGGCCCGCGATCGGCAGCGGCAGCACGGCCCGCCGGCCGCGGCCCACGACGCTGAGGCCGCCGCGGTGCCGGATCACGAGGTTGACGGCCGCGCACAGCGCGGCGTCGTCCACGCCGACCGCCACGATGTTGTGGGAGTCGTGCGCCACGGACGACGCCAGCGCGCCCGCGCGCAGCCCGAAGCCGCGGATGAAGCCCACGGCCACCGGCGCGCGCGGCGCGTAGCGGTTGACCACGGCGATCTTCAGGAGGTCGCGCCGGGGATCGGCGACGATGACACCCCCCACCACGCGGGCGGGCAGCCGCACGTGGCGGGTGATGAGCTGGCCGTCGATCGCCGCGATGACGTTGAGGGTGGGGCGGATCCTCCGGATGAGCCGCACCCCGGCGGGGACGCCCCGCCCCACCCGCACCACAAAATCCTCCACCCGCCGCGGCCGGGCCTTGAACCGGTTCGGCTGGCGCGACGGCTGGCGCGGCAGCCGGCTGCGGCCGTCGCGCGCGACGAGCGCGCCGCGCAGGTAGGTGCGCCGCACCCGGAAATTTTTCCAGCCCTCGAAGACGATGAAGTCCGCCGGATCGCCCACCCGCAGCAGGCCGACGTCGAGGTGGTAATGCTCGACCGGATTGACGGTGGCGCAGCGCAGCACGTCGAACCGGTCCGCCCCGCCGCGGAGCGCGCGACGGACATGCTCGTCGAGGTGCCGGAGCATGAGGAGGTCGGGATGGAGGTCGTCGCAGCAGAACAGGCAGCGGTCCGGATGCGTCTTGAGGAGCGGGGCCAGCGCGGCGAAGTTGCGCGCCGCCGAGCCCTCGCGGAGGAGGATCTTCATGCCCGCCCGCAGCTTGTCGAGGGCCTCGGGGAGCGTGACGCACTCGTGGTCGGTCGTGATGCCGGCCGCGGCGTAACGGGCCGCCGTCCGGCCGCGCAGGCCCGGCGCGTGACCGTCGACCGGCTTGCCGAGTTTTTTCGCCGCCGCGATCATGGCCCGGAGCGACGGATCGCCCGCGAGCACGCCGGGAAAGTTCATGACCTCGCTCAGGTACTTGATCTCCGGCCGGGCCAGCAGCCGGGCCACGGCCCGGGCGCCGAGCGCCGCGCCGGCGGTCTCGAACCCCGTGGCGGGCACGCAGGAAGGCGCGCCGAAGTTGAACTTGAACGGCGTGTGCCGGCCGTCGCGGACCATGAAGTCCACGCCGGCCCCGCCGAGGACGTTGGCGATCTCGTGCGGGTCGGACACCGTGGCGACCGTGCCGTGGACCACGGCCCACCGCGCGAACTCCGCCGGCGGGAGCAGCGAGCTCTCGATGTGGATGTGCGCGTCGACCAGGCCCGGGGCGATGTAGTGCGCATAGCGCCGGCCCGGTTCCGGCTGGAGGCGGGTGATGCGGCCGCCGGCCCACTCGACCGTGCCCGGGTAGATGCGGCGCGCGTGCAGGTCGACGATGTTGCCGGAGAGCCGCGAGGATTTCACGGCGGCAGCATGGGGCAACCGCCGCCGGTTTCCAGTCCGCAGTGCGACCGCGGGCAACACCGGACTGGCCTTTTCCTTGGGATCACCCTTTAGTCGCGCCCGCCTCATGCAAATTCGATCCTACCCCACGGGGATCTGCGGCCCGGCCGCGATCCTGGTTCTTGCCCTCAGCCTGCTGCCCGGCGCCCGGGCCGACGACCATCCGGCCGCGCCCGCCCCCGCCCCCGCGGTCGCGCCGGCCGCGATCGCCGCACCGGCGGCCCCCACGGTGGAAAACTCCGTGGTCAAGGTCTTCTCGACCATGCGCTACCCGGATCCCTACAAGCCCTGGACCAAGCAGGCGCCGCACGAGGTCAGCGGCACGGGCGTCGTCATCGAGGGCAACCGCATCCTGACCAACGCGCACATGGCGCTTTACGCCAGCCAGGTGCAGGTGCAGGCCAACCAGTCGGGCGACAAGCTGGCCGCAACCGTCGAGTATCTCGCGCCGGGCATCGACCTCGCCGTGCTCAAGCTGGAGGACGAGACCTTTTTCGCCACCCACCCCGCCCTGCCGCGCGCGTCGGCCCTGCCGGACGTAAAGGACGCGGTCCTCGTCTACGGCTACCCTACCGGCGGCACCAGCCTGTCGATCACCAAGGGCATCGTCTCCCGCATCGAGTTCACCGGCTACAGCTTTCCCACCTCGGGCCTGCGCATCCAGATCGACGCCGCCATCAACCCCGGCAACAGCGGCGGCCCCGCCCTCTCCGGCAACCAGATGATCGGCCTCGCCTTCAGCCGCCTCGGCGGCGCGGACAACATCGGCTACATCATCCCGTGCGAGGAAATCACGCTCTTCCTCCAGGACATCGCGGACGGCCGTTACGACGGCAAGCCGGCGATGTTCGACAGCCTGCAGACCCTGGAAAACCCGGCGCTCCGGCCCTACCTCAAGCTCGACAAAACCGTCCAAGGCATGATCGTGCACGAGCCCGACAATCCCGACCCCGCCTACCCGCTCAAGGCGTGGGATGTCATCACCAAGATCGGCGACACCCCGATCGACGACGAGGGCATGGTGAAGCTCGGGACCAACCTCCGGGTGAAGTTCCAGTATCTCATCCAACGGATCGCCCGGGACGGCACCGTGCCGCTCACGGTCGTGCGCGCGCAAAAGACCCTGACAATCAACCTGCCTGTCCCGACCGACCGGCCCATGCTGATCGGCGACCTCGCGGGGGCCTACCCGCCGTACCTGATCCTCGGCCCGCTGGCGTTCTCCACCGGCAACACCCTGTTTATCTCGCCGCTCGGCAACAACGCCAAGGCCATGATCGGGCTCAGCTACCTCGGCAATCCGCTGATCACGCGGCGCGGCGACAAACCCGCCTTCCCCGGCGAGGAACTGGTGGTCGTCTCCTCGCCCTTCTTCCCGCACAAGCTCGCGCAGGGCTACGACAATTCCATCTCCCGTGTCGTGGAAAAGGTGAACGGCATCCCGATCCGCAATCTCCGCCACCTCGTGGAGGTGCTGCGCGACAGCCGGGACGAGTTCCTGGCCTTCGAGTTCGCCGGCAAGGGCGAGACGCTGGTCTTTCCGCGCCTGGAGCTGATCGCCGCGACCGAGGACATCCTCAACGACAACGGCATCCGGGCCCAGGCCTCCCCCGGGCTGCTCGAACTCTGGCAGGCCAAGCCGGCCAAATAACCCCCCGCGCCCCGCCGGAGAAACTACTCGCAAAACCGCCCCGGCGGTGCACGTTTCGACCCTATGTCCGCCCACCATCCCACCCGCGAATTCCAGCTGCCCCGCCTCGATGACGACGAGGACGAGCCCGAGGAGGCCGCCCCGAAGAACACTCCCGCGCCCGTCGGCGCCATGATCCAGAAAAAATTCCTGGAACAGCGGAAGATCTTCCTGTGGGGCGCGGTGACCGACGAGACCGCCAAGGATCTCACGGAGAAGCTGCTGTACCTCGAGACCACCGGGCCGGGCAAGGACATCACCTTCTACATGAACACCCCGGGCGGCTCCATCACCGCCGGCATGGCGGTGTACGACACCATCAAGCTCATCACCTCGCCCGTGACGATCGTCGTCACCGGCATGGCCGCCTCGATGGGCTCGATCCTGCTCTGCGCCGCCAAGAAGGGCCGCCGGCTGATCTTCCCGCACGCCCGCGTGCTCATCCACCAGCCGCTCATCACCGGCCGCATGGTCGGGCCCGCCTCGGACATCAACATCCAGGCCCAGGAAATGGAGAAACTTCGCACCGAGCTGAACCAGATCCTCGCCTCGGCCTCGGGCCAGTCGTTCGACAAGGTCGCCAAGGATTCCGACCGCGATTTCTACCTCAACGCCCACGAGGCCATCGCGTACGGGCTGGCGGACCGGATCGTCGACTCGCTGTAACGACGCGGATTCCACCCGGAATCACGCGGAGGGATGCAGGACCGCCGCTGGCCGGCCGCGGGGCTGCACCTTGGTGCAGCCGCATCCTCGCCCACCCCGACCCGTTCGCGGCCGGACCAAGGTCCGGCCCTACCGAGCGAATGGCCGCAGTTTTTTGCCGCCTCAGTTCGCCGGCGCCTCCGGCGCCGCCAGGTCGTTCAGCTGCCGGGCAAAGTCGAGCGACAGCTGCTGGTCGCCCGCCGCGTCCGCGGTGGCGCGCGCCTCCGTCAGCAGGGCCCGGCGCGCCTCGGGGGACGGCGCCTTCGTGAGCAGTAGCACCAGATAGACCTGCAACGCGGCCGGCCGCGCGTCGTGGGCGGCCAGCAGGCCGGCGATCTCACGCGCCAGCGGCCATTCCTCCGGCCGGAATTGTTCCAGCAGGGCGACGGACTTCAGGGCGCTGACGGCGGACTTCGCGTCGCCGCCCGCCAGCTCCAGCCGCGCCAGGAAAAGCCCGAGGGGCAGGCTGGGCTGCGCGACGAGCGCGGCCCCGAGGCCGGCGAGGGCCCCGGTCCGGTTCCCCGACCGCAGGAGCAGGATCGCGCGGCGGATCGCGGCGTAGGGCGCCAGCGCAGGTGGCAGCCCGCCGGGCAGGCGCTCCTGCCCGGCCAGGGAGACCTTGAACGGGCGGTAGAGCGGGTCGCCGATGGCGACCGCCTGCCAGCTGAGCGCGGGCAGGGCGTAATAGACGGCGTCGCCGAAGGTCCAACCCTCGCTCAGGGCATGCAGCAGGAGGTTGGGCCGGTGGGTGAGCTGGAGGTAGGGCTCGAAGACATTGCCGACCGTGGCGGTGACCCCGCGCGCGACCAGCGGCCCGCACCAGCCCTGGGTGTCGGACCGCAGTGTCGCCGCCGAAAAGCTGTGGATGTGCATCGCCACCGCCCCGGGTGGAAAGGCAAAGCCCTCGACGGCGAACGGTCCGTTCAGGTTGCCGGCATACCAGCCGAAGTAGAGCACCGGCGCGTCGAAGCGCGCCTCGGGGCCGAAGGTCGCGCCCGTGGCCTCGGTGTCGCCGTCAAAGCCGAGATCCTGCAGCTGTGTCCGCACCGACCCGAGCCACTTGTCCCCCTCGGGATCGGGCCCTCCAAGATCGACGTAATAGCGGCCGAGCAGGCCGCGGCGCTCGCCCTCCAGCGCCGAGGTCACCAGCCGGCGGGCGCTCTCGTAGGTGGGGCCGTCGAGCCGCGACACCTTCACCACCATCTCGGCGTCAAGCGCGGAGGGCCGGTCGTTGGCGAACAGCGGATTGGCCACCATGCCCGTGATGTCGTAGCCGCTCTGCGCAAGCAGGCTCAGCTCCGCGTCGACCGCGCCCTCGTTCTTGTTGAACTGGCCGGCGAGGTTCCGGCCCGGCTTGGCGTCGAGCAGCGTGGGGTCGTTGTAGATCCGCAGCGGGACGCCGCGACACACGACGAGGTACGAGAGGTGATGGCCGCTGAACCCGTAGCGCTTGCGGCCGAGCGCATCCACCAGGCTCGTGGCCGTGCCCTCGAGCCAATGGCGCCGGTACAGCTCGTCCTGCAGCGGCTGGTAGACCTGGTCGATGAACTCCCGCCAGGTGATGCTCTCGGCCTCGGGCAGCGGCAGGGCGATGATGTTGGCGGGCGGCACGCCGCGCTTCTCCGCGTAAAACCCGGCCAGCCGGACCGAATCCGGGTCGCGGGCGTTGGCCAGGATGACGACCCGCGCCGCCAGCCCGTCGGCCTGGAGCAGGGATCCGCCCGCCAGCGCCAGCGCCATCAGGACGGATCGGATCATTTTCGGGTAGGTCACCGGGAGCGAGGCTGGGGCCGGGACCCTTCCATTTCCAGCCCGCTTTCGCCGTCCGCCGCCAAGCGGCGCTTGCCAATCCGGGGCCGTTCCCCTTTGCTGCCGCCCGGCGATGGATTCCGCCTTCCCGCAAGGGTAAACCGCCAGCATGCCGCCGGCTGATGACTCCTGGGCAACCTCTCCTTCCCACTGTCCATCATGATGCTTTACTTACTGGTCGGCCTAGGCGGTGCGCTCGGCAGCATCGCGCGCTTCTGGCTCTCGGGCCTGGTCGCCACCAACATCGGCGAAACCTTCCCCTGGGGTACGCTCGTGATCAATGTCACCGGCTCGTTCGTCATCGGGTTTTTCGCCACCCTGACCGGACCCGACGGCCGCATCTTCGCCGGCGGCAATGCCCGCCAGTTTGTCATGACCGGCCTTTGCGGCGGCTACACGACCTTCTCGTCCTTCAGCCTGCAGACGCTGAACCTCGCCCGCGATGGCGAATGGCTGCGCGCCGGCGGCAATGTCACCCTCTCGGTCATCCTCTGCCTCGCCGCCGTCTGGCTCGGCCATCTCGCCGCCGCCCACCTCAACCAACTCAAGGGCCCATGACATGAACCTCCCCACCGACTCGTTCCTCCTGCGCATCTTCTTCGGCGAGTCCGACCGCCATGACGGGCAGCCCCTGCACGAGGCGATCGTGCTGAAGGCCCGCGCCCTCGGCCTGGGCGGCGCCACGCTGCTGCGCGGCGCCATGGGCTTCGGCGCCAGCAGCCACCTGCACACGAGCAAGATCCTGCGCCTGTCCGCCGACCTTCCCCTCATCATCGAGATCGTGGACAGCGAGGAGAAGATCAACGGCTTCCTGCCCGTGCTCGACGCGATGATGGGCGGCGGGCTGGTGACGCTGGAAAAGGTGCGCGTCATCCACTACCGCACGCCCAAGCCGTGAGCCCGCCCCGATGAACTGGCTCGCCTGGTCCCTCCTGTCGGCGCTCTTCGCCGGCCTGACCGCGGTCCTGGCCAAGGTCGGGGTGACGGGCGTGGACTCCAACCTTGCCACCGCCGTCCGCACCACGGTGATCCTCGTCTTCGCCTGGGCCATCGCCCTGGTCACGGCCCGGCCGGGCGAACTCGCCGCGTTCGGCGGCCGGACCTGGCTGTTCCTCGTCCTTTCCGGCATCGCGACCGGATTGTCGTGGCTGTGCTACTTCCGCGCGCTGCAGCTCGGCCAGGCGTCGCAGGTCGCGCCGATCGACAAGCTGAGCGTGGTCTTCGTGCTGGTGTTTGCCGCCGCGTTCCTGCGCGAGCCGCTGACCCTGCGCAGCGGGCTCGGCGGCGCGCTGATCGTCGCCGGGGCGGTCGTCCTCGCGTGGAAGCGCTGAGGGCCTACTTCGCGGCCGCGGCGGCCGCCTGGCGCTTCAGCAGCTGCTTGCGCAGGAATTCCTCCGGCGGGGCGGACTTCCAGGCCGTCAGCCAGAGCGCGCCGAGCAGCTCGCCGCCCTGGTGCAGCTGGTTCTCGATCAGGGCGCGGCCTTCGGGCGCGACCGGCGCCTCGCCGCGGCCGAGCTTGCCCGCCTTCTCCAGCTGGTAGAGCGGCTCCACGAGTTTGTTCTGCTCGAGCAGGGAATCCATCACCGTGACGAACACCGGATCCCGCCCGTCCTCCCGGGCTGCGGTCGGGAGCGGCTCGGCGGGCACGACGCGCGGGGCCAGGTCGGCCACCGTGATGCGGGCCTTGGCGATGAGGCCGCTGTCGATCCAGCTGTGGAAGAACTTCCCGGTGAAATAGCCGTGCGGGTTGGGCCCGACCCAGCCGTCGTGATGCACCGAGGTGTGCAGTGGCTGGAAGAGATCGCCGACAAAGTGCCCCATGATGCCCATGGTGTAGATGACGTCGGCCTGGGCGTTGGCGATCTCCTCCGGGGTGCCCAGTTCCTGATAGACCTGGAGCGAGGAAAACGCGGCCTTCAGCCTGCCGTAATATTCCGTGACCACCCAGGGCAGCAGGCCCGGCAGCTTGTCGGTGTGGTACACCACGTTCAGCGCGTCCGCATGCTGGAAGTTTTCCGGGTGCGCGGCCCGGCCGGCCGTGAAGGCCGCCACAAAATCATACCGCAGGGACGAGACGGCCCGGGCATCGAGCCCGGCGTCCGCGAGCTCCTCGACATCGAGGTAGTGCTCCGGCCAGCTGTCATGCTTGAGCGGCAGGTCGAGGGCGTGGCTCCAGCGGTCGGGCTCGCCGGCGAGGAAGGCGATGCGCCCGACCGCGGCCGGCTCGCGCACGAAGGCCGGGAAATCCGCGGGCAGCGAGTCCAGCGCGAGCTGGTTTACGATCCGGTGGCCGGGGGCGTCCCAGCCGTGCAGGGCGACGGCGGCGGACAGCGCGCTTAGAGTCAGCAGAAACCGGGAGGAGAATGGATGCATGGCAAAGCCCTAGCAGTTTTAACCCCGCGAACGAAGCGAAGAGTGGCGGGGCTATTTCAGCTTCGCCGGCGCGGGCGCCGCGGGCGCGGCCGGCGGCGCGGGCCGCAGGGCCGCGAGGGCGGCGGCGTAGCCCTGCACGCCCGACGCCAGGGCCTCCGCGATCTGCTGGCGGAACGCCGGCGTGGCCGCGCGGCGGGCCTCCGTGTCGTTGGACAGGTAGGCGCACTCGACCAGCGCGCCGGGGCAGTCGAGCAGCCGCAGCACGGCGCGCCGGCCGCGCTTGAAGCCGCGGTCCGGAGTCTTGAGCGCGCCGAGCATCGCCCGGTGGAGCTGCTCGCCGAAGAGAAGGTTCGCGAAGTCGAGCCGGTTGGCGGGATAGGCCACGGGGGTCATCTCGTCGCCGGTCTCGTCGCCGGTGGAGAGCATGCCCTGCGGCGCCATGGTGTAGGTCTCGACGCCGGTGATCGCCTCGGGGGCGGAATTGAAGTGGATGCTCAGGAAGAGGTCGGCCTGGTTCTTGTTGGCGAACTCGTCCCGCAGCAGCAGGTCGGTCTTCTTGTCCCGGGACAGCTCGCGGTCGTCCGTGCGGACCAGCAGCACGCGCCAGCCCGACAGCTCGAGGATCTTTTTCAGGCGCAGGGCGACGTCGAGGGTGAAGGTCTTCTCGTTCACCCCCACCCGCTTGTTTTCCGTGCCCGGGTCGATGCCGCCGTGGCCCGGGTCGAGCACGATCACGCGGGGCGCGGTCGCGGGCAGCTGCCCAAGGTGCTCGGCCGGCCGGTACAGCGGCGCCACGATCTTGATGAGGTCGAGCTTGCTGACCCAGAGGCCGTCCCGGTGGAGCAGCGCGGGCTCGCCGAGGAACACGCGCAGGCCGTCAAAATAAAAGTCGCGCTGGTTGGAATCGAACACGAACCGGACCCCGCGCGCATCGCTGAGCGTGAGGACCAGGTCGGGTTTGGTCCATGCCAGCCTGAGGCCGAAACGCTCGGCGACCTCGCGCAGCGGGACATAGTCCGTGTTGCGCAGGTGGATGAACGTCCAGAGCGGCGAGGGGCGCGGCGGGGCGGGGCGCGGCGGATCCGCCATGACCGGCGCGGTGGCGGCGGGCGGAGCCGGCGCGGCCGCCACCGGAACCGCGGCCGGCTTGGATGCGGCGGCGGGGGGCTGGGCCGGGGCGGTGCAGGCGGTCAGGCCGGCGAGGGCAAGGCTCAGGCCGCGTGCGGGAAGCCGCGCCAGGGTGCGCACAGCTCAGCCCTCGGCGGCGGCGGCCGGCGGAGGCGGCGGCGGCGTCTCGCGGACGTGGAACTTGGGCTTGCGCTTGTTGACCGGCAGCGGCGAGAGCATGACGTTGATCTGCTTGCCGTTCAGCTTGGGCGGGGAGTCGGGCGTGCCCATGGTCTCGAGCTCGGTGAGGGCGCGCTTCATGACCTCGAAGCCCATCTCGGTGTGCGCCATCTCGCGGCCGCGGAACTTGAGGCGGAGCTTCACCTTGTTGCCGTGGTCGAGGAATTCCTCGGCGTGGCGGACCTTGGTGATGAAGTCGTGCTGCTCGATGCGGACGGTGAACTCGATCTCCTTGAGCTTCGCGCCGGCGGGCTTGCTGTGGGCGTGCTTCTTCTGCTCCTCGTAGACGTACTTGCCGAAATCCATGATGCGGCAGACCGGCGGCGTGGCGGCGGCGGCGACCTCGACGAGGTCGAGGTTGAACTGCAGCGCGAGGGCGATGGCCTTCGGCGTGTCCATGATGCCCAGCTGGCGGCCCTCGGGGCTGATGACGCGGACCTGGGGTGACTTGATCCGCAGGTTGCGGCGGATGGCGGCGAAGGGATCGTTGTTGCGACGGGGGTCGCGGTTATAGGGGGTGCGGCCGCCGGGCGAAGAGGAAGGAAGTGCCATTCAGGATAGAGGGATTGCGAGGAAGGTTGGTCGGGGTGGTTTTTGCCGTGAACGCCAGCTAAGACAACACCTATTTGGAGGGAAAAAGCCCCGGGGCGGTCCTGAAGCCTTTACCGCAGAAACACCGTCATCCGCCGGACCGGACCGGCCGGAAGGGAGGCCGCTCACACGCTGAAGCTTTCCCCGCAGGAACAGCTGGCCTTGGCGTTGGGGTTGGAGAACTTGAAGCCGCCCGCGACCATCTTGGCCGAGTAGTCGAGCTGCGTGCCCTTGAGATAAAGCGCGGTCTTCGGGTCGACCAGCACCGGCACGCCGGCGCTGCGGACCAGGATGTCGCCCGGGCGGACTTCCGGCACGAAGCGCAGCTTGTAGCTCAGGCCGTTGCATCCGCCGCCGGTGATGGCGACGCGGAGGTATTCGCCCGCCCGCTCGCGCGCGATGAGCGCCGCCACCTTGGCCCCGGCCTCCGCCGTCAGGCGGACGAGGTTTTCGCTGCCTTCGCGGACACCGGCGGGCGGGTTCTGGACTGGGGGGGATGTGGCCACGCGGACAGTCATGTCCCGGAACGGGCTTTTATCAAGCGCCGCGCGACCGTCACCGCATTGGCGAAGCTGCGCATGCCGGCCCGCCGCTGCCCCGCGATCCCGAACGCCGTGCCGTGGTCCGGGCTGGTGCGGACGAACGGCAGGCCCAGGGTGACGTTCACCGCCTCGTCGAAATCGACCGCCTTGAGCGGGGCCAGCCCCTGGTCGTGATAAAGCGCCACGACCACGTCGAACTCATCGCGGAGCGCGCGGGCAAAAAGCGTGTCGCCCGGCTGGCACGCGGAAAGCCCGGGATATTCCGCGCGGAGATGGTCGAGCGCGGGGTTGAGGAAATCCCGCTCCTCGTAGCCGAGCAGGCCGTCCTCGCCGGCGTGGGGATTCAGCCCGCAGACCCCGATGCGCGGGGCCGCGACGCCCCCGGCGCGCGCCAGCGCGTCGGCCGCGGCCACCGTGCGGCGGAGCAGGTGCGGCCCGAGCAGCCGCGCGACCTGGTGCAGCGGCACGTGCCACGTGGCCAGCACGACGCGGAGCCGCCCGCCGCAGAACGCCATCACCGGCTCGCCGCCCCAGCGCGCGGCGAAAAATTCCGTCTGGCCCGGATACCCGTAGCCGATCCGGGCCAGTCCGACCTTGCTGACCGGTCCGGTGACGACGCCGGCGAACTCGCCCGCGCGGCAGCCGGCCGCCGCGCGCTCCATCGCCGCCCAGGCCACGAGCGCGCCCTCGCCCGTCGGCTGCCCGGGTGTTGCGGAAAATTCCTCCAGGCCGACCGCGATCCTTTCCCCCGCCGGCGGAAGCGCGGCCAGCCAGCGCGCCGGGCCGATGACCGCGACGTCGCGCGCCTCGGCGGCGTGTGCGGTCAGCCAGGCCGCGATGATCTCCGGACCCACGCCCGCCGGGTCCCCGCAGGTAAAGGCGAGCCGGGGAGTCATGGGCGGAGCGCGACCCGGCGGTCAGGCTTCATGGCTGGGGTCGGCGGCGTGGCGCGGCCGGGCAAAGCTGCGCTTGCCCGCCGCGAAAAATTCCAGGAAGCGCCGCGCCTCGGCGCCGGCCACGCCGGCCGCCAGCCGCGCGGCCGCGTGCGCCCGCAGGTCGCCCGGGGCGAACACGGCGTGGTAGCAGTCCTTGAGCTCGCGGATGACGTCGCGGCTGAAGCCGCGGCGGCGGAGGCCGACGACATTGAAGCCCGGCACCTCGTCGCGCTCGGCCACGAGCAGGAACGGCGCCACGTCCTTGGTGACCCGGCCCAACCCGCCGACCATCACGCCCTCGCCGAGGCGGACATACTGGTGAACGCCGGTGCCACCGCCGACGAAGGTGAAGGCGCCGACCTCGACGTGGCCGCCGAGCATGACGTTGTTGGCCAGCACGACGTCGTCCGCCACCACGCTGTCATGGCCGACATGGGCGCCGGCCATGAGGAAGCAGCGCGCGCCGACCACCGTGGCCTGGCCCGCGTGGATGGAGCGGTTGATCGTCACGTGCTCGCGGATGACGGTGTCCGCGCCGACGCGCACGCCCGAGGCGGTCGCCGGGTCGAACTTCAGGTACTGCGGGTCGCCGCCGACCACGGCGAAGGCATGCACCGTCACGCCGTCGCCGAGCACGGTGTGCCGCTTGATCACGGCATAGGCGTGGACCGTGCAGCCGGCGCCGAGCTGGACGCCGTCCTCGATGATGGCCGCGGGATGGACGCTCATGGCCGGAGGCCGCCCTTGCGCGGCGCGGCGTGGCGTTCCGCGATGAGGTCGAGCTGCGCGTCCTTGAGCAGGTCGTAGTTCTTCAGGATGCGGATCACCTGCAGCGTGTCGGACTTGCCGTAGCTCTTGTTGATCTCCACGCGCTCGATGATGTCGAGGAGCATGGAACGGAAGGAGATGATGCCGTCGATGCCGTGTTCCTTCAGCATGGCGACGCTCTGCGAGCGGAAGGGCTCGGCGGTGGGGAGGCTGGGCAGGACCAGGATCTTGGTCACGTCCGGGGCGTTGCCCGGCTCCTCGGCGTCGACCGGGAAGAAGCGCGTGACCTCCTTGAGCACGTTTTCCTCGAGGAAGCGGAAGATCTCGGGGCTGCTCTTGAGCATGTTGGGCGTGAACTTTCCCGTGTGCCAGCCCTTGACGACCACGATGGCGCGGTGGACGAAGGCCAGCTCGTTCGCGAAGAGGAAGAAATCGGGCTTGCGGGCGTTGCGGGCCGTGTAGGCGGGGTTGTAGACCACGAGGTCGACCTCCTCATCGCCGGTCTTGCGCCTCGCCTGCACCTGGTACTTGCGCACCTGGCGGACCAGAAATCCGTTCTGCTCGAAATACTCGCGGACAATGCCTTCGTCGATGGCTGACATGGGTCGGTTAACTTAGCGATTTGCGCGGCCAAAGCACACCAATTCTTAGCCGGCGCCCAGCTCGCGCCAGACCGTCCCGGCCAGGCCCGGGTCAACGTCCGCCCGGGTCGCGGCCTCGCCGAGGCGGTTCAGGACCACGAAGCGCAGGCGGCCCGCGCGAACCTTCTTGTCGTGCTGCATCGCCGCCATCAGCGCGGCGAGGGGCAGCGGTTCGCGCAGCCGGACCGGGAGGGCGTGGGCGGTGACGGTCTTTTCCACGCGCGGCACCGCGGTGGACGGCAGCAGGCCGAGATGCGACGAGAGCCGCGCGGCGGCCACGAGCCCGACGGCCACGGCCTCGCCGTGCAGGTAGGACTTGAATTCCGTGACCTGCTCGAGCGCATGCCCGAACGTGTGGCCGAGATTGAGCAGCGCCCGGCCGCCCTCGGCCGCGGTCTCGCGCTCGTCGGCGCGCACGATGGCCGCCTTCATCTCGCAGCAGCGGCGGATCACGGCGGGCAGATCGGGGCTGGCCGGAACGAGGGGTGACTGTTCCAGCCGGGAGAAAAGCAGCGGGTCGCCGAGCAGCCCGTATTTGATGACCTCGGCCATGCCCGCCGCAAATTCCCGGACCGGCAGCGTCGCCAGGAATTCCGGCGCGATGTACACGGTGCGCGGGTGGTGGAAGGCGCCAACGAGGTTCTTGCCCGCGGCCAGGTTGATGCCGGTCTTGCCGCCGACAGAACTGTCCACCATCGCGAGAAGTGTGGTCGGCACCTGGATGCACTCGATCCCCCGCAGATAGGTCGCCGCCGCAAACCCGCCGAGATCGCCCATCACGCCGCCACCCAGCACCCAGAGCACCGCATTCCGATCGAGCCGTTGCCCCGCCAGGAAATCGAGCACCTGGCCGTAAAACGCCATCGATTTGGTCTTCTCACCATTGGGCAGGACCAGCCGTGGCATGACTTCGATTGCCGGGCGCATGGGTCCGTTCAATGCCGCCAAGACCGCCTGGTCGGTGAGCAAGACACTCCACCGACCCGCGGCCGACAATTCACCAACGGCTGTGGCCATTGCATGGGCCATCTCATCGACGAAATTGATCGGGTATTTTGTGTGACTCAACTCGACTTGGAGACTTGCTGGCACTGAATCATTAAAGAACAGCTACTTGTGCAGGTCAATGTTAGTTATTTATACGATAAGGAGACTCAGTCTCTAATTGATTATTGACATGATACTGTGTCCCAGATGCATCTAATTTCACTTTCCTGCTCTCCATGGACTTCGTCACGATTTCCACCACGAATTTTGGCCTCAACCGTCACTTCACTGCCCCTCCGATTTCCAGGGTCCCCCGTGGGCTTGTTATCTCCTTCTTGGGAGTCGCAGCCATGCTCGCCGCGGACTCACGCGCAGCCGACGCGGATGCCTCCGCTGCCTGGGCCGAGCAACCGATCGCTTTGGAGAAGGTGGAAGTTACGGGCCAGCAGGCGGAGTCGAAGAACTACCTCGTCGGGCCAACCGGCACAGCCACGAAGACCAGCACCGCGCTGGTGAATGTGCCACAGTCGCTCACGATCGTCTCGGAGGAGCAGATCAAGGACCAGCAGATGATGAGCCTCGGCGACGTGGTGCGCTACGTGCCCGGCATCACCGCCATCCAGGGGGAAAACAATCGCGACCAGATCGTGTTCCGGGGCAATAGCTCGTCAGCCGATTTCTTCCTGAATGGCGTCCGCGATGACGTGCAATACTACCGCGACCTCTACAATCTCGGCCGCGTGGAGGTCCTGCGCGGCCCCAATGCCATGATCTTCGGCCGCGGCGGCGGCGGCGGGGTGATCAACCGGGTCGCCAAGGAGGCCGGCTTCACCCCGCTGCGGGAACTTACCGTGCAGGCGGGCTCTTTCGGCACTGCCCGCGCGACCCTCGATGTGAACGAGCCCATGGGCCCGCGGTCGGCATTCCGGTTAAATGCGCTCGATGAGGATTCCGGCAGCTTCCGGCAGTACGTGGACCTGAAACGTTACGCCGTGAATCCGACCCTGACCCTGGTCCCCGCCGCGGAAACGAAAATCACCCTCGGCTACGAATACCTCCATGATACCCGCGTGGCCGACCGCGGCATTCCCTCTTTCCAAGGCCGGCCTGTCGGGGTCCCCGTTTCCACTTATTATGGTGATCCGGCGGACAGTCGCGTGCGGGCCAACGTCTCGCTCGTGTCCGCCGCCGTTGAACATCGCACGGGCAACCTGACCATCCGCAACCATACCCTGTTCGGCGACTATGACCGCTTCTACCAGAATTACGTGCCCGGCGCCGTGGACTCCGCCCGGACCCAGGTCACCCTTACCGCCTACAACAACGACACCCGCCGCCGGAATCTTTTCAACCAAACCGACCTGACTTATACGGCCACTTCCGGCCAGATCCGCCACACCCTCCTCGGCGGCATGGAGTTGGGGCGCCAGCTCACGGACAATTTCCGCAACACGGGATATTTCAACAACACCGCCACCTCCCTCCTCGTGCCCTTTGACCAGCCGCTCCTCGGCACGCCGGCGACCTTCCGGCAGAGCGCGACCGATGCCGACAACCACCTGGTGACCCGTCTCGCCGCCGCCTACGCCCAGGACCAGATCGAGTTCTCCCCGCATTGGCAGGCGATCATGGGCCTGCGCTTCGATTCCTTCGGCCTGCAGTATCACAATAACCGGACCAGCGACAACCTGCGCCGGACGGATGAGCTCGTCTCGCCGCGCGCCGGTCTGATCTACAAGCCGGCGGCCCAGACCTCCCTTTATGGCAGCTACACTGTGTCCTACCTGCCGGGCTCGGGCGACCAGTTCTCCTCGCTGACCAGCATCACCCAGCAGGTGAAGCCGGAAAAATTCACCAACCACGAAATCGGCGCGAAATGGGATCTCACACCCCGGTTCTCGCTCACGACGGCCGTTTACCAGCTGGACCGGACCAACACGCGTGCGACCGATCCCGCCGATCCCACGCGGATCATCCAGACCGGCAGCACCCGGACCGACGGCTATGAGCTCGGCCTTGACGGCAGTCTCACGCCGGCGTGGAGCGTCGCCGGCGGCTATGCCTATCAGGACGCCACCATCCGCCGCGCCACCACGGCCGCGACCGCCGGCGCCCAGGTCGCCCAGGTGCCGCATCACAATTTCTCCCTCTGGAACAAATACCAGTTTCTCCCCAAACTGGGCGTCGGCCTCGGCGTCATTTGCCGCTCCGCCATGTTCGCGGCGGTGGACAACACCGTCACCTTGCCCGGCTACACCCGGATCGATGCGGCCGTGTATTGGTTCATCAGCCCGCGCTGGCACCTGCAGGCCAACGTGGAGAATCTCCTCAAACGGAAATATTTCCTCAACGCGGACAGCAACACGAACATCTCGCCCGGGTCGCCGCTCGCCCTCCGCGTCATGCTCCGGACCAAATTCTGATCGGACCGCGTCAATAGGAATAGTGCCCAAGGAGAGCTAAGGAGTATTACGAAACGCGTGATGATTAGTTGATAGGTAATGAACACTAACAACGCGGGCTCGCCTTGGAACAGGGTGTGCAGAGCCTTGGTGCATGTTCCGACGGTCCACATTGACGATGGTGGGATTGCTGCTGCTCTCCGGTCTCGACGGAGCGGCCAATGAGGCTGACAGTCCTTGGATCCGCGGCATCTTCACCGGCAAGTCCCCGCGGGTGGTGTCGCTGGCCGAGACCGATGCCTGGCAGCGCGCCAGCGAACTCGCCAGCATGACACCCGGGGCCTTCGTGCTCATCGGCGGGGGCGAATCGATGCGGCCACTCTACGAGCCCGGCACCATCCTGGTGCTGCAGCCCTGCTCCTATGAACGCCTGGCCTGCGGCGAGACCGCGCTTTACCGGAGCCATTCCGGCCGCGTGGTCGCGCATGTCCTGATCACCAAGGCGCGGGACGGCTGGCGGGTCGCCGGCCTGAACAACCGGATGCACGACATGGAGCCGGTGGTGAAGAAAAACCTGGTCGGGATTGTCATCGCCGCCTTCCGTCCGCTGGGCACCGGCGCGGCGATGCAGGTCGCTGCCACCGGTCGCTAGGGCAAATCAAGAAAGCGTGCAGCCGCCGGTTCGCGCCGTATCACCGCATCGCGGCAGGACCTAGGTCCAGCCCTACGGCGGACTGTAGAATCTCTGCAGTATTATCTAATTCACCCGGCCCTAATCCGCGCGGGCCGGCAGCGCCCACAGCAGAAACTCCGGCAGCGCCCGCGCCCAGGTCGCCGCGTCGTGCTTCCCGCCCTCCATCTGATGGTAGGCCAGCTCCGGACCGCACCGGAATCCCCGGGCCTCCAGTTCGCCGATCAGCTCAAGCGTGTCCTGGATCGCATCGATGACCCCGTTGCCGTCGCGGTCCGCGGTCTCGTCGCGAGTGCCCGCCTCGAACCACAGGCGCAGGGCCGGCTTGGCCTGCGTTTCCCGCACCAGGCGGTGGGCGATCCGGCTCGCCTGCTGCGCGGTGGCACCGGCATCGTCCGCCCGCCACCAGAGCGAGCCGGAAAAAATCCCGGCCACGCCGAACACCTGCGGCCGCCGCCACGCGGCGTCGAACGCCCCGAGCCCGCCCAGCGAGGCGCCGAAGATGCCGGTGTGCGCCGGATCACACGCCAGGTGATAACTTTCGCGGAGCGTGGGCAGCACCAGCCCCGCCAGCAGATCCTGGAACGCCCTGGCCCGCCGGCCTCGTCCCGCGAAATCCAGCGCGCCCGCCGTGCCGTACTCCTCGCTGCGGTCCGCCGCCGCCGGCACCGCCGCCACCACGACGGGATCAATCCGGCCGGTGCCGACCAGGTCGTCCAGGGTTTCCGCCAGCCGCCATTGCGGCATTGTCTGCCCGTCCAGCGCGAGCAGCACGGGATATGGCCGAAGGCGGCTGGGATCATAATGGGGCGGCAGGTAGACGCTGACCCGGCGCCGCGCCGCGCCGCGCACCTCCAAAGGGGCGGTCAGCTCGACGCTGGTCCTGCCCGCGGGTCGCGGTGACCACCATTTGCGCGCTGGCTTCATCAGCACATCTCCGGCCGGGAGGCAGCGGGGGCAGCGGGAAAACCAGGTGGCATGACGGTGATTTGAGTCGCTGCGCCGGCCCTTGTCCACCCCCGGCTCCAGCCTTGCCCTCGGCCCGAATACACCCCGGAATCCGCCGGAATGAATCCCCCCTCCCCTCCCGTGGCCGAGATGCCGGTGCCGGTCACCCTGGACATGGGCGGACTCGGCGGCCACCCGCGCGGGCTCACCACCCTTTTCTTCACCGAGATGTGGGAGCGCTTCAGCTTCTATGGCATGCGGGCCCTGCTGATCTTGTTCATGACCAGGACCGCGGCCGAGGGTGGCCTCGGTTTTGCCGACAAGCAGGCCGCCGCCATCTACGGCACCTACACGATGAGCGGCTACCTGCTCAGCATCCTGGGCGGCTTCATCGCGGACAACTTCATCGGGGCGCGCCGCGCCGTGCTGTGCGGCGGCATCATCATCGCCTGCGGCCATTTCGCGATGGCCCTGGACTCGCTGCCGACCTTTTTTGCCGGCCTCGCCCTCGTGGCCATCGGCACCGGTCTGCTCAAGCCCAACGTCAGCTCGATGGTCGGCGGCCTCTATCGGCCGGAAGACCAGCGGCGCGACGCCGGCTTCTCGATCTTTTACATGGGCATCAATCTCGGGGGCTTCATCGCGCCGCTGGTCACAGGTTACCTCGCCCAGAGCGAGGGTTGGAAAGCCCGGCTCGCCGGCTGGGGCCTGGATCCCCGGCACAGCTGGCACTGGGGCTTTGCAGCCGCCGGCGTGGGCATGACGCTCGGGCTCGTCATGTACGTCCTGCAACGGCAACGGCTGGCCCACGTGGGCCATGTCCCCGCGCTCGCGGCCGGCGATGCGCGCCCCTGGGGCCGGCTGGCCCTGGTGGCCCTCGGCTCACTCGTCCTGATCGCGATCATGAAACTCAGCGACGACCATCCCGTGCTGGTCTATCTGCTCTTCGCGGCGCAGATCGCCGTCATCCTGTTCTTTGCCTTCAGGTCCGACCCCGACAGCAAGCGGCTGGCCGCGATCCTGGTGTTTTTCTTCGCCGCCGAGATCTTCTGGGCGATCTTCGAGCAGACCGGCTCGAGCATTTCGCTCTTCGCCGACCGCCTCACCCGGAACGAGGTCTTCGGCCTGGCGTTTCCCTCCTCGTGGTGGCAGTCGGTCAATTCGGTCTGGGTCATCCTCCTCGCCCCGGTGTTCGCCTTTCTCTGGATCCGGCTCGGTTCCCGGCAGCCGTCGAGCCCGATGAAATTCGTCCTCGGCCTCCTGTTTGTCTCGCTCTCCTTTGTCCTCATGGTGCCCGCCGCCCGGCTCACGGCCGGGGGGCGGGTCGGACCCTTCTGGCTTGTGGGGCTCTTTTTCCTGCAGACCGTCGGGGAAATGCTGCTCAGCCCGGTGGGGCTCAGCACGATGACCAAGCTGGCTCCCCGGCGCCTGGTCGGGATGGTCATGGGCATCTGGTTTCTCGCGTCCGCGCTGGGCAACAAGCTCGCCGGCGTCCTGGCCGGGGAGTTCAAGAGCGAGAATGCCGCCGAACTCGCCACCTTGTTCTGGCACCAGGCCCTGGCGGTCGGCGCCTGCACCTTGATCCTCTTCGCCCTGGTGCCCTGGGTCAGAAAGCTGATGGGCGGGGTGCATTGATCCCAGATTCAACCGCTGGACAGATTCAATCGACCGCAGATTTCACGGATTACCTCGGATACTGATGCCATTCCGGTAGAAAAGACGGCCCACATCTCATGTCCAGTGGGGCGAATCATCGCGCTTTTGTATCTGACGGAATATCCGTGAACATCCGTGCAATCCGTGGTTACAACGGCGTTTTTTGGTTGATACCGGCCTTCGCGAAAAAGGCAGGTGCGGGATTACCGCACCTGCCTTTATTGCACAGCAACTAACACCTTGGGAAAGGGTCGGGGTTCGCGTGCACCCAACGGGCCAGTCATGTGCACGCGAACCCCTTCTAGTCACCTCTCGCACCCTACGGGTACGAAACTGCGCGGCCATACAACCAACAGACCGCACAAGAGTGGACTAACCAAAGCGCCTAAATTCAGGTGGTCGGTTATACGCTTTAGGATTAGCCTGATGGCACGCTATTTCCATCGGTCCCGTGAATCGGCCCGGGCGACGGGGGTTCAAATGTCGCTTTGCGGCGGCTTCTGGGCCAGCACCACCCCGCCGACCCTCCAGCCCTTCTCCTCCTGCACCAACCAATAGGTGTAGACCGTGTTCCGGTTCAACCGGTCCGTCACCGTCACGGTCACCTGCGCCGCGCCCTGGCCGTCGTCGCGCACGATGCCGAGGTCGGACTTCACCTGCCGCAACAGCGGGGCATAGCCGCGCTTCATGAGCAGGCCGAAGACCCTGACATCGAACTGCCGCCGGATGCCTTGGGCGGCGAAACTGTAGGCTTTCGCAAAGTCGCCCGCCTGCAGCGCCGAGAGCTGGCTCAGCACCACGATCCGCACGTCATCGCGCACTTTCCGCGGGCTGATCCGCAGCTCGGCTTCCTGGGCGCCGGCGACCGTCAGCAGGCCGGCGAGGAACACCGCCGCGATTCCTGCAATTCTGAACGCCGCGATCGGTCCAGGCGGGCACCCGCGCCCGCGGGCACGGCCGCCCGCCGCGCGGCGCGCAACAAGACAGGGTTGGCCGGTATCCGGATTCATCCGTGGCATCCGCGGCTACAGACCCGCGATTTTTGCTTTCGTGCCCATGGGGCTTTTTCGCGGCGGGTCATTTTCAGGTGCGACTGTTCCGGGGTGCGGCCTACGCCTCCAGCCCGAAGACCGCCTTCGCGTAGTTCTCGGCCGAGAACGGCTGCAGGTCGTCCGGCTGCTCGCCGAGCCCGATGAAGTAGATCGGAATCTTGAGCTGCCGGTAGATGCCGACCAGCGCCCCGCCGCGGCTCGTGCCGTCCAGCTTCGTGACGATCAGGCCGGTCAGGCCGAAACTTTTATGGAAGACCTTCGCCTGCTCGATGGAGTTGGCCCCGAGGCTGCCGTCCACCACCAGCCAGCGGTGCTGCGGCGCCGCCGGGTCGTGCTTCTGGAGCACGCGGCGGATCTTCGCCAGCTCCTCCATCAGGTTGCCCTTGGTGTGGAGCCGGCCGGCCGTGTCGACGACCAGCCAGTCGTGCCCGCGCGCCTTCGCCGCCTGCCACGCGTCGAAGGCGACCGCGGCCGAGTCGGCCCCGGTGTGGCTGGCGACAATCTCGATCTGCAGCCGGTCGGCCCAGCTCTGCAACTGCTCCACCGCCGCGGCCCGGAACGTGTCGCACGCCGCCACGATCACCGTCTGGCCGTCGCCCTTGAGCCTGTGCGCCAGCTTGGCCGCCGTCGTCGTCTTGCCCGAGCCGTTGACGCCGATCAGGCAGATGACCTGGGGATTTTTGGCAGGCGGAATGCCCCCACCCCGCGGGAGGTCGGGTGAGGCCAACCGACCCACCGGAGATTCCAGCGTTCCCTCCGCCCCCGCCAGCACGCGTCGCAGCACGGCGGCGCCGATCGCCGCCGCCTGCCGGCCCTTCAGCTCCGCGTCCTGCCGGTAGGCGGCCTTGATCTCCGCGAGGATTTCGGTCGTGGTCTCGACCCCGAAATCAGCCGTGTACAGCGCCTCCTCCAGCTCGCCGAGCGAGGCCGCGTCGATCCGCCGCCCGCCGAAGAGCCCGTGGGTCTTCGCCGCGATGGCCGAGACCGTCTTCGTCAGCCCGGCCTTGAATTTCTTGAAGAGGGAAAACATGAATGTGGAACTCAGGAAATCAGGATGCAGACAGCCCCGGCCCGATGCGCTTGATGGTGAGAGGCATCGAGGCGAAATTAAGGATCAACCCGTCGCTGATACCTGCGGCTTTCATCTGCGAATGGCCGATGGTGAAGAAAATATCCTCCAGCTGCTTGACGGCCTTGAGTTCAACCAGGAGGCAGCCTTCCACCAGGACATCCAGCCGAGGTTCACCCACTTCCACTTCCCGGTGGCAAATTTTGATTGTTTTCTGCCGCTCAAAGCGGATGTCGCGCGCCGCCAGCTCCACGCACAGCGCGCTCTCGTAAACCGATTCAAGGAATCCCGGCCCCAGCCCCTGATGGACCGCGATCGCTGCTTCAATCACCCTGCTGCTTAATTGCCTGTTGCCCAGTTCAGCCATTTTCCAGCTTTCCTGAGTTCCACATCACTCCGTGGCCGGCTTCCGCGCGTCGCGGCCGAGCTTGTCCTTCATCCGGTCGAGGACGCCGTTGATGAACCGCTTTGCGTCCGCGCTGGAATACTGCTTGCTCAGGTCGATGGCCTCGTTGATCGAGACGACCGGGGGGATGTCCTTCCGGTGCAGCATCTCGAACATCGCCAACCGGAGGATGGCGAGGTCGATCTTCGCGATGCGGTCAAACTCCCAGTTGTGCGCCAGGGCCTTGATGTGCTCGTCGAGCTCGGCCACGTGCTCGATCGTCCCGTGGATCAGTTCCTCGGCGAACGCGTAGTGGTCCCGCGGCTTCTCCATGTGCTCGAAAAACAGCCGCAGATCCTCGCTGGGGCTGGAGGGCTGGTTGACGCTCCACGCGTAAAGGTACTGGAACGCCGCGGCGCGGCATTCCCGGCGCTGGTTGAACTGGCTGGTCATGCTCTGCCCCCCGCGGCGCGCTTCAGCGCGGCCATCTCGAGCGCGGCGCGGGCGAACTCCGCCCCGCGGTTGATCGCGCCGACGCAGCGCGCCTCTGCCTGCGCCTGGTTGTCCACCGCCATCACGCCGTTGATCACCGGCGTCCCCGTGGTCAGCGCGACCTGCTGCAGGGCAATCGAGACGCTTTGTCCGACCATCTCGTGATGGTTGGTGTCGCCCGCGATCAGGACGCCGAGACCGATGACCGCATGGCAGCCCTTCCGGCCGGCCAGCAGCTGCGCCGCCCACGGCACCTCGTGCGAGCCCGGCACGCGGACCACCGTGATCCGCTTCCCCCTCACACCCGCGGCGGTCAGCGTTTCATAGACCGTGTGCAGCAGGGCATCCACCAGCGTGGCGTTGAAGCGCGCCGCCACGATGCCGAGGGAGAACGGCGCACCATCGAGGGCGATTGGCGTGGGGGCGGAGAGACTCATGGGAGGTTCAAGGCAGGGGGGATCGGCCGCCGCGGCAATGGAAATCTCACACCGGGATCTGCTCCACGATCTCGAGCCCGTAGCCGTCGAGGCCCACGACCCGGCGCGGTGAGTGCGACATCAGCCGGATTTTGCGCAGGCCGAGGGACGTCAGGATCTGCGCCCCGATGCCGTAGTCGCGCAGGTTCGTGCGGTGGCCGTCGGCGGGCCGGGCCTCGCCGAGGAGCGCGTTCTGCATCCGGCCGGTCTGCTCCATGTAGACGATGACCCCGTGACCGGCCTTGGCCACGTGCTCCAGCGAGGCGAGCAGGGACTGGTGGCTGTCCATGCCCTTGGCGTGAAACACGTCGCTGAGCAGGTTCTCGGTGTGCACGCGCACGAGCGTGGGCGCGGCGTCGAGCGCGCCCTTGGTGAAGGCGAAGTGGTGCCGCCCGTCGACCTTGCTCCGGAAGATGTGCAGCTGGAACTCGCCGTACTCCGACGCGAACGGGCGCGTGGTCAGCTGCTCGACCAGCTGCTCGCGCCGGTGGCGGTACTCGATCAGCTGGGCGATGGAGATCATCGGCAGCTTGAACCGGTGCTTGAACTCGACCAGCTGCGGCTGGCGCTGGACCGTGCCGTCGTCGTTGACCAGCTCGCACAGCACGCCGACGGGCGGCAGGCCCGCAAGCACGGCCAGGTCGACGGCCGCCTCGGTATGGCCCGCGCGCTCAAGCACCCCGCCGGGCCGGGCGCGGAGGGGAAACACGTGGCCGGGCTGGACCAGCTGCTCCGGCCGGCCCTGCGGGTCGGCCAGGATGCGGATGGTCTGGGTCCGGTCGTAGGCGCTGATGCCCGTGGTGATGCCCTCGGCCGCGTCCACGCTGGCCGTGAAGTCCGTGCGCTGCACCTCGCGGTTCTGCTGCACCATCGGGCCCAGCCCGAAGCGCCGCAGCTGCGGCTCGACCGTGGGCACGCAGACGATGCCGCTGCAGTAGCGGATCATCATGTTCACCGTGTCCGGCGTGACCTTGGCCGCCGCCATGATGAGGTCGCCCTCGTTCTCGCGGCGCTCATCATCGGTGACAATGACCAGCCCCCCGGCCGCGATCGCCTGGATCGCGGTCTCGACGGGGTCAAAGGGTTCGTGGGTGGACATGGTGGCAGCGGACAGCATTGCCGCCCACCCTTCCCTGTCAAATCCCGGCTGCCTCACCCGCGGAACGGGACGTCGTAGGTCTCCACCACCGTCGCGTCGTCCCCGTCGCCCTGCATCAGGCTGATATAAACGTTGAAGGAGTACGGCGCGAGGACCGGCTTCGAGCCGATGAGTGACTTGCCATTGGGATTGAGCACCGTGCGGTTGGGGCCGGTGATGGATTTCAGGTTGGGCCAGCGCGCCGTCGCCCGGGAGACATCCGGCGCCACAGGTTTCTTTTTCTTGTCGTAGAAGGACAGCTTGAAATTTCCACCCACCACCTCGAGCCCGAGAAAGGTCCCGTTGCCCCGCGGAATGGTCAGACCGGGAATGATGGGCTCGGGCTCCTTCTTCTTCTCGACCGGCTTGGCCGTGGGGACCGCCTTGGGATCCGCCGGTTTGACCGCGGCGGGTGCGGTATCGGCGGCCTTGGCCGCGGGCTGGCTCTGCGCCTGGATCTGGGAGACGGCCAACAGGAGAGCGGCAAGAACGGTGATTCTCTTCATGTGGCCATCATACTCCGCCCGCCCCCGGGCGCAAGCCCCCGATGGGCGGCCGGCCGGCTTTGACAGGGCTTTCACCGGCCGGTCACGGGATGGCGTCCGATGATTTCATCGCGGCCCGCAGTTCCCGCCAACGCGCCAGCCGCTCGGCGATCCGGGCTTCCCAGCCCGCCGTCTTGGGCGTGTAAAGGGTCAGGGGCTGCTCCAGATATTGCTGGCCGGAAATTGCCTCGGGGAAGTCGTGGCTGTAAAGGTAACCCTGCCCGTGGCCGGCCTGCTTGCTGGCCATGCCGCTCTTGTCCCGCAACGGCCGCGGCACCGCCTGCACCGGCTGCTCCTGCAGCGCGCGGCGGGCCTCGCCGAGCGCGAGGGTCGCGGAGTTGCTCTTCGGCGCGGTGGCGATGTAGAGCGTGGCGTGCGCGAGGGTCAGCTCCGCCTCGGGCAGCCCGATGAAGTCGCACGCGTGGTGCGCCGCGACCGTCAGCGGCAGCGCCTGCGGGTCGGCCAGCCCGACGTCCTCGCTGGCCAGGATGACCAGCCGCCGCGCGATGAAGCGCGGGTCCTCGCCGCCGGCGAGCATCTTCGCCAGCCAGTACATCGCCGCGTCCGGGTCGCCGCCGCGGCAGCTCTTGATGAACGCGGAGATGGTGTCGTAGTGCTCGTCCTCGTCCGCGTCGTAGCGGATGCGCCGCTCGCGGGCGAACAGCTCCAGCTCGCGCTCCGTGATCGCGGCCTTTTCCGGCAGGCTGAGCGCGATGACCTCGAGGGCGTTCAGCGCGCGGCGCAGGTCGCCGTCGCAGAGCAGCGCCAGGTCCGTGAGGAGCTTGTCCGGCGCCGTCTGCCCGCGGACGCCGAGCCCGCGCCCGACGTCGGCCAGCGCCGCCCGGAGCACGCCGGCCACCTCGGCGGTGGCGAGCGGCTCGAGCCGGAACAGGTGGCTGCGGCTGAGCAGCGGCGGGTTCACGTAGAAGCCGGGATTGTGCGTGGTCGCGCCAATGAGCCGCACGCTGCCCTCCTCGACGTCGGGCAGCAGCAGGTCCTGCTGCGACTTGTTGAACCGGTGCAGCTCGTCGATGAACAGGATCGTCGCCGCCTCGGGCTGCCGCCGGGCGGCGGCGAGGATCTCGCGCAGTTCCGCGACGTTTGACATCACGGCGTTGACGCGCACGAACCGGCTCCTGGTCTCGCGGGCGATGACCTCGGCCAGGCTGGTCTTGCCGCAGCCGGGCGGGCCGTAGAACAGCAGGCTGCCGAACCGGTCGCTGGCGATCAGCCGCGGCAGCAGGTTGCCGGGCTTCAGGATGTGCGCCTGGCCGGCGATCTCCGCCAGCGAGCGCGGACGCATCCGGGCCGCGAGCGGCTGGTGCCGGCCGGGTTTGTCCGCCAACCCGGAGCCCGGGCGCGGGGGGTCCTCGCCGAAGAGGGAGCCGGAATCGTCTGCGGAACGCGCCATGGGTCCGCACAGGGTGTCGGCCGTCCCGCGCAGAAACAAGTTTGAAGGCGGGCCGGAAAGCTGTTCCCTCAAGGCCACTGCCCGCCGGGCCAAGGTGCAGCCGTCATGCCTTCGCCCGCCTCGCAACTCCGTGCGCCGCTCCTGTGGCTGCTGTTCCCGCTCATGGCGGGGCTCACCGCCGCGCGGCTCTGGCCGCCGCCCGCGAGGGGCCTGTGGCCCGTGCTGCTGGCCGCGGGGGTCCTCAGCCTGGCGGCCGTGCGACTGGCGCTGCGTCCGGGCCGGATGGCCGCCGTGGCCTGGGGAATATGTCTGGTGCTGGCGGTTGCGGCCGCCGGCTTTGTGCTGCTGCATCTGCGCGAGCCGCATCTGCACGAATGGTCCGGCCGGCCGCCGCGCGAGGTCACGGTACGCCTCGAGGTGTTGCAGACCTTCGCCCCGTCGGCGCGCAGCCTGTCCGGCCTGGGCCGGATCGTGGCCGCCGGGGAAGACGACCGCGAGCTGGCCGGCCGCCGCGTCTATTTCTCCGCCATCCGCCGGATCAGCGTCCCGCCGCTGCGCTCGGGAATTTACACGGTGCGGGGCGTCATCGCCCCCCTGCCGCGCGAAACCGCCGGGGCCGATTTCAACGACTACCTGGAAAACCTGGGCATCCGCCGGACGCTCACCCGTGCGCAGATCCGGCGGGAGGACCAGCCGCCCGGGTGGTGGCCGCGGTTCCTGGGCCGCGCCCGAAACCGGTTGGAGGCGATCCTCAGGCTCGGACTGGAACGGCACCCGGGCACCGTCTCGCTCTATCTCGGCATGCTGCTGGGCGAGAAGGCCGTGCTTTCAAGCGAGCAACAGGATGCCTTCACCCGCAGCGGGACGTTCCACATCTTCTGCATCGCGGGCCTGCACATCGGGGTCATCGCGCTCGCCCTGGAGAGCGTGCTCCGCCTGTTCCGGGTACCGCGCCGGTCGGCCGTTGTCCTGAGCCTGCTGCTGCTGGGACTCTACGTCCAGATCACCGGGGCCAACACGCCCGCGCTGCGTGCGTTTTTCATGATCGTCTTCTGGCAGGCCGCGCGGACCGGCCGCTTGCCCGGGAACGGACTGGCCGCGCTCGCGGCCTCGGCGCTGCTCATGCTGCTGCTCGATCCGCTGCAGCTCGCCAGCACGGGTTACCAGATGTCCTACACCGTCGTGCTGGCGCTGGTGGTGATGGGCCGGCCGCTGGCGGAGCACTGGCTCGCGGCCTGGCGGCCGTTTGCGTTCCTGCCCCGGCCCGCCTGGCGCTGGTATCACCATGCGGTCCGTGGGGCCGGCCGCAGGCTGCTCGGCGCCAGCGCGGCCTGCTGGGTGACGTTTCTCGCCAGCGCACCTTCCTGCATCGGCTATTTCCACGTGTTTTCACCGGGGGCGGTGCTGGCAAACCTGGTTGTCATCCCGCTGGCCGTGCTGGCGATCATCGCGGGCTTCCTCTCGCTCCTCACCGGGCTCATCTGGCTGCTCCCGCTCAGCGCCCTGTTCAATGCCGCCGCAGCCATCATCATCATGATCATGGAATGGCTGGTCCGGGAGGGCACGACGCTGCCCGGCGTGTATTTCAACGTCCAGTTCACCCGGGCGTGGCTGGTGCCGGCGGCCCTCGCGGGCCTGACCGCCCTGCTGCTCGCCGGGGTGGCCGGCCGGTGGTCGCGGCGCTACGGCGGGTTCTGGCCGCCCGCGGTCTTCCTCGCCCTGCTGCTGGTTTTCGGGGTGAAGTTCGGTTAGCCACGCGCGCGGGTTCGCCCGCGCTCCCGGCCGAGGTAGGGCTGGACCTGTGTTTCGTCCCGGGTTGTGGGTAACAGATGTCCCGGGTGGGAGGTAACACTTTCCAAGTCATGCTCTGAGGGCCATGGCCCTCAGAGCATGAGCTGGGATATCCAAGACATCATCGGGCGGCGGCA
>Ga0265319_1000189_pt1 | contig 46797 bp, 35 predicted proteins | sample 4824metaG_FD_192443 | JGI IMG/M metagenome (GOLD analysis project Ga0265319, IMG submission 192443) | Rhizosphere microbial communities from Carex aquatilis grown in University of Washington, Seatle, WA, United States - 4-8-24 metaG | ecosystem: Host-associated > Plants > Roots > Rhizosphere >...
CCCGGAAGATCCGGCGCGGGTTGCAGCCGATGAAGCTGTAGCGGGAGACGTTCTCGCCGCCCTCGACGGATTCGAGCAGGAAGGCCGGTCCGTTGCCGCGCAATTTGGCGTAGGCCGACACGGGGGTCTCCAGGTCGGCGAGCAGGTCGGCCCGGACGGGCACCACGTTGCCCTGCCGGCTCAGGCGGAGGAATTCCTCGCGCGCGGGGGAGACTTGCATGGCGTTATTCGACCGTGACCGACTTGGCGAGATTGCGCGGCTTGTCCACGTCCCGCTTCAGCTCGACCGCGATGTAGTAGCTCAGGAGCTGCACCGGGACGGTGGCGATGATGGGCAGCACGGCCTCGTGGCACTCGGGGATGAGGATGACCTCGTCGGCCAGCCCGGCGGGCAGGTCGCAATCCGCGGTGGCGATGGCGATGACATTGCCCTTGCGCGCCTTGATCTCCTGCATGGAGGAGACGACCTTGTTGAACATCTCCCCGGAGGAAACGAAGAAGACCGAGGGGCACTGTTCGCTGATGAGGGCGATCGGGCCGTGTTTCATCTCCGCGGCGGGATACCCTTCGGCATGGATGTAGGAGATCTCCTTGAGCTTGAGCGCGCCCTCGAGGGCGACCGGGAAGAGGGCGAGGCGGCCGAGGAAGAGGAAATCGTGATAATGGGCATACCGCTTCGCGATCTTCTTGATGGCCGGCGCCAGCTTGAGCGTCTGGCGGACGAGGTCCGGCACGCCCTTGAGGGCCTGCACGTACTCCACGCCGTCGCTGAAGTTCATGTCCCGCATCCGGCCGAGGTAGAGGGCGAGCATGGCGCCGACGAGCAGCTGCGAGGTGAAGGCCTTGGTCGAGGCCACGCCGATCTCGGGGCCGACATGCTGGTACACTCCGCCGTCGGACTCGCGGGCGATGCTGGAGCCGACGACATTGCTGATCGAAAGCACCTTGTAGCCCTTGCGCCGGGCCTCGCGCATGGCGGCGAGGGTGTCGATCGTCTCGCCGGACTGGCTGATGGTGAAGAACAGCGTGCTGTTGCCCAGCGGCATGTTGCGATACCGGAACTCCGAGGCGTAGTCCACCTCGACCGGCGCGCGGGCGAAGCGCTCGATCAGGTGCTCGGCCACCAGGCAGGCGTGCCAGGCGCTGCCGCAGGCGAGGAAGTGGAAGCGGTCGATCTGCCGGAGATCGAGGGCCGAGATGTTCAGGCCGCCGAACTGGGCGGTGCTGCCGTCCTCGGAGAAGCGGCCGCGCATGGAGTTCTCGAGCGCGGCCGGCTGCTCGAAGATCTCCTTCTCCATGAAATGGGCGTAGCCGTTGAGCTCCGACGCCTCGATCTTCCAGGTCACCGTGTCGATGACCGGGGACACGTCCTCCGAATCGAGCGTGGTGATGGAGAAGTTCTTCGCGGTGATGTGGACGATCTCGCCGTCCTTGAGGTAGACGACGTTCTGCGTGCGGCTGATGATGGCGGAGACGTCGCTGGCCAGCATGTATTCGTTGTCGCCGACCCCGAGGATGAGCGGCGAGCCCTTGCGCGCGGAAACGATCTCGGCGGCGCAATCGGCGCACATCACGGCGATGCCATAGGTGCCCTCGACATGGCGCAGGGTCTTGCGCACGGCCTCGAGGAAACGGCTGGCATCCTCGGCGGACGGTTCCTTCTGGTAATGGTAGGCGATGAGGTTGCACAGCACCTCGGTGTCGGTCTCCGAGGCGAAGGTGTAGCCCTTGCCCAGCAGGAATTTCTTGATGCTGACGTAATTCTCGATGACGCCGTTGTGGATCAGCGCGATCTTGCCGTCGCTGCTGACATGCGGGTGGGCGTTGGCGTCGGTGACGCCGCCGTGCGTGGCCCAGCGCGTGTGGCCGATGCCGGTCGTGCCCGCCAGCTTCTGGGCGGGGGTGCTCTTGATCAGGCCGGCGACGCGGCCGATTTTCTTGGCGACGTCGAACCGCCCGTTTTGCAGGATGGAGATCCCGGCGGAGTCATACCCGCGATATTCGAGGCGCTTGAGCCCCTCGAGGATGATGGCCGAAGCCTTCTGCCTGCCGATGTAACCGACGATTCCACACATAATTTTGTTTAAGCTGGCGATTTTTGACGGTGTTCAAATCATACTGCAAGGAATTAGAATGTTACCCCTATGGCTGAATCAAGAAAAGTCCTGTCGGTGATCATGGGCGGCGGCCGTGGCACGCGGTTGTTCCCCCTGACCAAGGAGCGTTGCAAGCCGGCGGTGCCGCTCGCGGGCAAGTACCGGCTGGTGGACATCCCGATCAGCAACTGCCTGAACTCGGGTTTCAACCGCATCTTCCTGCTCTCGCAGTTCCTCACGGCGTCGCTGCACCGGCACATCCAGAAAAGCTTCCATTTCGACCCGTTTGGCGCGGGCTTCGTCGACATCCTCTCGGCCGAGCAGACGGAGAAGAGCAGCGCCTGGTACGAGGGCACGGCCGACGCCGTGCGGCGCAACATCGTTCATTTCAACAGCCACCGCCACGAGTACGTCCTCATCCTCTCGGGGGACCAGCTGTACCGGATGGATTTCAGCGAGATTATCGACCAGCACATCGCCACCGGGGCCGACGTCACCATCGCGGCGATCCCGTTCCCCGTCTCCAAGGTCGAGGGTTTGGGGCTGATGCGCGTCGCCGACGACCTGGCCGTCTCCGAGTTCGTCGAGAAGCCGAAGGATCCGGCCATCATCAACGGCCTGACGATCAGTGCGGCGCTGGAAAAGAAGCTCTCGCCCTCGCCGGAGAAGCGCTGCCTTGCCTCGATGGGCATCTATGTCTTCAGCCGCGAGGTGCTGCGGCAGGCGCTCGAGAACAACATGAAGGATTTCGGCAAGGAGGTCATCCCGGCGCTGCTCGGCAAGGCCAAGCTCTTCAGCTACATCTTCGAGGGCTACTGGGAGGACATCGGGACGGTGCGCGCCTTCTTCGAGGCCAACCTCGCCCTGGCGCAGCCGCTGCCGCCGTTCAATTTCTTCGACCGCAACGCGCCGATCTACACGCATCCGCGCTACCTGCCCGCCTCCAAGATCAACCACTGCGACATCGACCACGTGGTCATCGGCGACGGCTGCCTCGTGACGGACTCGACCCTCAAGCACTGCGTCATCGGCATCCGCTCCATCCTCGGCGAGAACACGAACATGGAGGACGTGGTGATGATGGGCGCGGATTACTACCAGACGGAGAAGGAGGTGCTGGCCGACCGCGAGAAGGGCCGGCTGCCCATCGGCGTCGGCCGCAACTGCCGGATCCGCCGCACCATCATCGACAAGAACGCCCGCATCGGCGACCACGTCACGCTCTCGCCCGAGGGCAAGACCGACGGGGATTATGCGCACGACGTGGTCATCCGCGACGGCATCCTCTGCGTCTGCAAGGGCGCCGTGATCCCGTCAGGCTTTACGCTCTGAGCCGGCCCGCGCCGACCAGGCGATGAACCCGAGCCCCGCCGCGATGAAGAGGAACGAGTAGAAGGTGCCGCGGCTGAGCCCCAGGATGAGCCCGGCGTCGGGTTCGCGGAACACCTCGCCCAGCGAGCGCGCCAGCGCGTAGGCGATCAGGAATTCGCCGGTGAGCCGACCGGGCTGGGTCCGGGCGCCGGGGCTTTTCCAGAAGCGCCACTGGATGAAGACGAAGAGCAGCAGGCCCTCGAGCAGGGCCTCGTAGAGCTGGGACGGATGGCGGGGCATCAGCGGCGGCGGACTGGCGGGAAAGATGACCGCCCACGGCACCCGGCTGGGGACGCCCCAGAGCTCGCCGTTCCAGAAATTGGCCACCCGGCCGAAGAACAGGCCGATCGGCGCGGTGCTGATCACCAGGTCGAGCACCGGCAGCAGGCCGATGGGGCGCTTGCGCGTGAACCACCACACCGCCATCAGCACGCCCAGCATGCCGCCGTGGCTGGCCATGCCGCCTTCCCAAACGCGGAATAATACCAGCGGGTCATGGAACAGCAGCTCGGGCTGGTAGAGCAAGAAATAGCCCAGCCGTCCGCCGACGATCACCCCCGTGATCACGGCCGTCATGAGATCGAAGATGGCGTTGGAGTCCAGGGACGAACGACCGGCGCGGTAATAGACGCGCAGCAGCCAGCCCGAAGCGACAAACCCCGCCAGGTAAGCGAGGCCGTAGTAGCGGATGCCGAAGTTCTCATTGAAGCGGATGAGAAACGGACTGAGATTGTGCACCCAGAAGGCGAGGGGGAGGAAGGAGGACGGAGGACTGAGCACGGAGGACGGAAGGCGGAAGGCGGAAGGCGGATGACGGATGACGGCATCGTAGGTGAAACCCGACGATTGGGAACACAATATCTTTTGGCGGCTAAACCGGTCGTAATGACCATCCCCGGCGCCAAAGATTCCTTGCCGGTGCCGGGCGCGTTCCGCTTAGTGATGGCATGAGTGCTCCCCAGGTCACGCCCCTCAATGCCTTTCACCGCCGGCACGGCGGCCGCATGGTGGACTTCGCGGGCTGGGACATGCCGGTCCAATACAAGAGCATCCTCGAGGAGCACAAGGCCGTGCGCCAGCGCTGCGGCCTGTTCGACGTGAGCCACATGGGCGAGGCCGAAGTCAGGGGGCCGCAAGCGCTCAGGTTCCTCCAGCACCTCGTCACCAACGACTGCAGCAAGCTCTATCCCGGCCGCATCCTCTACACCGTGATGTGCTATCCGCACGGCGGCGTGGTGGACGACCTGCTCGTCTACATGCGGGGCGAGCACGACTACCTCCTCTGCATCAACGCCGGCAACATCGCCAAGGACATCGCGTGGCTGCAGGAGCAGGTGCAAGGCTTCGACTGCACGGTGGTCGACCGCTCGCCCGACTACGCCCAACTCGCGATCCAAGGGCCGCGGGGCGCCGCGCTGGTGCAGACGCTGACCCAGACCGATCTGGCCGGCATCAAATACTACCATTTCGTTCAGGGCGAGGTGGCAGGCGTGCCCTGCCTCATCAGCCGCACCGGCTACACCGGCGAGGACGGCTTCGAGTTGTATTGCGCGGCCGGCGACGGCGTGCGTCTGGCCGAGGCCGTGGTGGCGGCCGGCGGTCCGTTCGGCCTCGAGCTCACCGGCCTGGGCGCGCGTGATAGCCTGCGGCTCGAGGCCGGGTTTCCGCTCTACGGACATGAGATCACGGACCAGATCACGCCGATCACGGCGGGACTCGGCTGGGTCGTGAAATTCGACAAGGGACCGTTCATCGGGTCCGACGTGCTGCAGGCGGAAAAACTGAAAGGCTCCGCGAAAAAGATCGTGTTTTTCAAGACCGGCGACCGCCGCATCGTCCGGGCCGAGACCCCGGTGCTGGACGCGACAGGCGCTGTCGTCGGCCGGGTCGTGTCCGGCACGCTGTCGCCGATCATCAACGAGGCCATCGGCTCGGCGCTGGTCGACGCCTCCGCCCTCGCGGCCCCGCTCGCCGTGGACATCCGCGGCACGAAGCTCAATTTGCAACTCGTCAAGCCGCCCTTCGTCCCGCTAAAGAAAAGCTGAATTCCCATGAGCAACGTTCCCGCCGAACTCCGTTACGCCAAATCCCACGAATGGCTCCAGGTGGCCGCCGACGGCATCGCGACCGTCGGGATCACCGACTACGCCCAGAACAGCCTCGGCGACATCACCTATGTGCAGCTGCCCAAGGTCGGCGCCGTGCTCAAGGCCGGCGAGACCTTCGGCGTCGTGGAATCGGTCAAGGCGGCGTCCGACGTCTATGCCCCGGTAGGCGGCACGGTCCTCGCGGTGAACCCGGCGCTGGAGGCCAACCCGGAGAAGGTCAACTCGGCGCCCTACGCCGACGGCTGGATGCTCAAGCTCAAGCTCGCCAATCCCGCCGACGCCGCCGGCCTGCTGTCGGCCGGGGATTACACGAAGGCCGTGGGCTGAGGCCGGGCGGCGGGGCTGGCCCTCGGGCAGGACGGAATCCGTAGCCAATAAAAACCCGCGACACGGCAAAGCGCGGCGCGGGTTGAGTGGGTATCGACCGGCTCAGGCCTTGCCGGCCTTGGCGGCTTTCTGGCGGGCGCCATTGTTCAGGATCCGCTTGCGGAGCCGCAGGCTCTTGGGCGTGACCTCGACGAGCTCGTCGGCGGCGATGTATTCGATCGCGCGCTCGAGGGAGAGCTTCGACGCCGGCGTCAGGCCGGTGGCGACACCTGAGCCCTGCGAGCGGAAGTTGGTGAGCTGCTTCTCGCGCACGGCGTTGATGGCGATGTCCTCGTTGCGGGGGTTCTCGCCGACGATCATGCCCTCGTAGACCTGCTCGCCGGGATCAACGAACATCTTGCCGCGCTCCTGGCACATCACCAGGGCGTAGGCGGTGGTCTCGCCGGCCTCGGTGGCGATCAGGGTGCCGGTGATGCGGGTGAGGACCTCGCCGGCGTAGGGGCCGTATTCCTTGAAGAGATGGCTGAGCACGCCGCGGCCGCTGGTGGCGTTGACGACGTCGATCTCCATGCCGATCAGGCCGCGGGTGGTGATGGTGGCCTCCAGCATGGTGCTGTGCGCGAGCTTCTCCATGTTGGTGAGCCGGCCCTTGCGGTTGGCGAGATTCTGCATGATCGCGCCGACACACTCGTCGGGCACCTCGATCCAGACGGTCTCGAACGGCTCATGCCGGGCGCCGTCCACGGTCTTCTCGATCACGGTCGGGCGGGAGACGAGCAGCTCGAAGCCCTCGCGGCGCATCGTCTCGACCAGCACGGCGACCTGCATGGAGCCGCGGGCCTTGACGTTGAAGATGCCGGCCTTGTCGGTGTCCTCGATCTTGATCGAGACATTGGTCTTGAGCTCGCGGAAGAGGCGCTCGCGGAGCTGGCGGGAGGTGACGAGCTTGCCCTCCTTGCCGACGAGCGGGCCGTCGTTGACGCAGAACTGCATCTCGAGGGTCGGCGGGTCGATCTGGGTGAAGGGGAGGGCGTGGCCGGCCTCGTCGGCGGTGATGGTGTCGCCGATGTCGATGTCCTCGACGCCGGAGAGGCCGACGATGTTGCCGGCGACGGCCTTCTCGGTCTCGCGGGTGCCGAGGCCGGTGAACTCGAAGACCTTGGTGATCTTGGCGCGCACGCGCGCGCCGTCGGCGTGGCGCACGACGTAGATGGTGTCGCCGACGTTGGCGGCGCCGCCGAGGATCTTGCCGACCGCGATGCGGCCGACGTAGTCGCTCCAGTCAATGTTGGAGACGAGCATGTGGAAGGGCTCGTTCGGCTTGGCGAAGGGCGGCGGGACGTGGTCGAGGATCGTCTGGAAGAGCGGCGACATGTCCTTCTTCTCCTCGCCGAGGTGGTACATCATGTAGCCGTCGCGGCCCGAGCCGTAGACGACCGGGGCGTCGAACTGCTCCTCGGTGGCGTTGAGCTCCATGAGCAGTTCGAGCACCTTGTCGTACATCCTGGCCGGCTCGGCGTTCTCGCGGTCGATCTTGTTGATGACGATGACGACCTTGAGGCCGTGGGCGAGGGCCTTGCGGAGCACGAAGCGGGTCTGGGCCTGGGGCCCGTCGTAGGCGTCGACCACCAGCAGCACGCCGTCGACCATGCGGAGGGCGCGCTCGACCTCGCCGCCGAAATCCGCGTGGCCGGGGGTGTCGACGATGTTGACGATCTTTTCCTTCCAGTGGACGGAGGTGTTCTTGGCCTTGATCGTGATGCCCTTTTCCTTTTCCAGGTCCATCGAGTCCATGGCGCGCTCCTCGACCTGCTGGTTGGCGCGGTAGACGCCGCCTTCCTTGAGCAATTTGTCGACGAGGGTGGTTTTGCCGTGGTCGACGTGGGCAATGATGGCGATATTCCGGATGTTCTGGTTCATGTGCACAAAGGCGGATGGTCGTTGGAAAAAGAGTCCCAACGTGCGTGCCCGTCCCGCGCTTGGCAAGAAGGAACCCGCCCGGTTTGCCCGCGGCGGGCCGCCGGCCGGTGGATTTCCCCTAAGCCCCTAACGGTCAGCGCGCCAGACCTGGCTTTTGCTCGTGGTTCCGGGCAAAATTCGGGCCCAGCGCGCTGACAAAGGGTGCTTACTAAAGATAAAGGCCCGGGAGCCTTGCGGCTCCCGGGCCAAAATCGGGGGTGGGTGCTCGCCACGCACTCTTCCCCATTCGCACAGCATTGGGCGCCTCGCTTTCGCGGGCCGTGTGCTTCCCGACGCTACTCACCGCGGCATGCGATGCTGTCGGTCTCATAGCGGGACCGTCCCGGGCTTTTCAGCGCCGGAATCTATCGAGTGAGGCCTCTTCGCCCGGTTCGGTTCCATCTGCCGATGGTTAACTCGCCGGACGGGTGTTGGCACGCCTGCAACGTCTGCGTTTCGCACCAGCACCTTGCCACGGGGACGGCCCCGGCTTTTGGCCGGGCGTTGGCCCCATGGAACGGGTCTGACCTCTTATCTCTCAGGTTGCTTTCGACTTGCAGTTGGGTGACGCGGTTTTACGCGCCGCCCCAAGGAGGAGGTTTTGCGAGCTTTGCCAGACTCGCCCGCTCCCCGCTGCGCCGTGCCCCTTTCGCGCCCCGCCTTGCGGGCCGGGCCTTTTGGTGGGGTGGACCCACCGGAACACTGCGCTGCGTCCTGGTCATACAGTAGCAACCGTAACCCTCTGGGTAACTGCATCAATGCAAGGCCTGAAACTGGCCTTGGATCTGACTCGGCTCGGACATGGCTTCTAAGTTCACGCCTCGCCGCACAGCTCCTTTGTCGCATAACTGGATCGGCTGCGACGCCGTCCAGAGGAACTGGTGATATTTGCCTGCCGCTGGCTCACGCCATGGAGGGGAGGGCGGCACCAATTACCGCTCTCCTTTCCCCGGTTGCCCGGGATTATCCCAGCCGCGCTCTCGTCGGTTTTTTCATGCCGCCGCGCTGCGACTGTTCTATCAAGGAACGGTGAAAAAATGCGGTCGTCCGCGGCGAAAGGGAAGCGTTTCTTCCTCTCAATCTATTCACCGCCCCGACCCGGTGAATAACTTGTGCCCACCGCCTTGCTCCCCGGTTATTCACAACCGGAGCGTTATTCCGGGGCAGCCTGCCCGTGGGCGAAGCCCTTGCCCGCGCGTTATCGCTTGCAAGCAAGCTCCTACAAAAAAACATGCACCCTCATGTCGCCGCGCGAACTGCCCATCTACGAACTCGAGGACCGCCTGATGGCGGCCCTCCGGGCGCAGGGCCGGCTCATCGTGCAGGCGCCGACCGGATCCGGCAAGTCCACCCAGGTGCCGCAGATGCTGCTCAACCACGGGTTACTCGGCGCGGGCGAGGTGGTCGTGCTCCAGCCGCGCCGGCTGGCCGCCCGCATGCTGGCCAAGCGCGTGGCCGAGGAAATCGGGACAAAACTGGGCGAGATCGTCGGCTACCAGATCCGGCTGGACTCGCGGGTTTCCCAGGCGACGCGCATCCGCTTCGTGACCGAGGGCATTCTGCTCCGGCAGATGTCGTTTGACCAATCGTTGCGCGGCATCAGCGCCATCATCTTCGACGAATTTCACGAGCGTCACCTCTACGGCGACATCACCCTCGCCCGCGCCCTGCAGATCCAGCAGTCAACCCGGCCCGACCTGAAGATCATCGTGATGTCCGCCACCCTGGACGCGGCGCTGCTGAAAAATTACCTCGCCCCGTGCGAGGTGCTCACGTCGCTGGGCCGCACCTTTCCCGTCCGGATCGAATACCTGCCCAAGGCCGTCGACTTCGAGCACGACCCCGTCTGGGTGGTCGCCACCCGCGAATGCGAGCGCATCGCCGCGCAGGGCGCCGGCGACATCCTGGTCTTCATGCCCGGCGCCTTCGAGATCAGCCGTACGGTCCAGGACATCCAGGGCTCGCACGCCCTGCGGGGCTTCGTGTGCCACCCGCTGCACGGGGACCTGCCGCCGGACCAGCAGGACCGCGCGGTCGCCCGCTACGACACCCGCAAGATCATCGTCTCCACCAATGTCGCGGAGACCTCCCTCACCATCGACGGCGTCACCGCGGTCGTGGACTGCGGCCTGGCGCGCGTGGCCCGCTACGATCCGCACCGGGGCATCAACACCCTCCTGATCGAGAAGATCAGCGTGGCCTCGTCCGACCAGCGCGCCGGCCGAGCCGGGCGCACGGCCCCGGGTGTCTGCGTCCGGCTCTGGACGGAACGCGAGCACGCCCAGCGCCCGCTGCAGGAACTGCCCGAGGTCAAGCGGCTCGACCTGGCCGAGGTGGTGCTGACCCTCAAGGCCGCCGGCATCGACGACATTAGCAATTTCCCCTGGTTGGAGAAACCCGAGCCCCGGGCGCTGGAGCGGGCGGAGACGCTGCTGGCGGATCTGGGGGCGCTGGGTGGCCGGCACGCTCCGCTTGACGACAGTCCGCGCGCGGAGCGCGCGGACCACCTTAAGATCACCGAGACCGGCCGGCGCATGCTGCGCTTCCCGATGCACCCGCGCTACGCCCGGATGTTCCTGGCCGCGCAGGATTTCGGCTGCGTCCGCCCGGTGGCGCTGATGGCGGCGCTGACGCAGGGGCGGAATTTTTTCCTGCGCAATGTGGACAAGCGCACCGCCGAGGCCCGCGAGGAGCTGTTCGGGGAGGAGCATGAGTCGGATTTCTTCCTGCTCATGCGGGCGTGGCGCTATGCCGACAAGGCCGGCTACAATCCCGAGGCCCTGCGCCGGCTGGGACTCCACGTCCAGGGCATCCGGCAGGTCGGCCCGCTGTTCGCGCAGTTCCTGGAGATCGCCCAGGGCGAGGGGCTCGATATTGCGGAAAAGCGCCTCGATGGCGTCGCCGTGCGCAAGTGCGTCCTCGTCGGCTTCAGCGACCACCTGGCCCGGCGGCTCGACCAGGGCACGCTGCGCTGCGAGCTGGTGCACCAGCGCAAGGGCGTGCTCGCCCGCGAGAGCGGCATCGACCGGGCCCCGCTCCTGGTCGCGGCGGAGATCACCGAGATCGAGAGCCGCGGCGAGGTGAACACGCTGCTCAACCTGTGCACGGCGGTGGAGGAGGCCTGGCTCCGGGAACTCTTTCCCGGCGATTTCCAGGATGCCGGCGGGGTGGCCTACGACGCGACCGCCCGGCGGGTGCTCGCGCGCAAGGAGCGCAAGTTTCGCGACCTCGTGCTCGAGTCGAAGCAGACCGCCGGGGAACCGCCGGAGGGCGAGGCGGCGGCGCTGCTGGCCCGCGAGGTCCGGGCCGGCCGGATCGTGCTCTCCGAATGGAACGAGACCGTCGAGCAATGGATCGTGCGCGTCAACTGCCTGGCGAAATGGTGGCCGGAACTCGAGGTGAACCCGATCACGGACGCCGACCGGGCCATGCTCATCGAGCAGGTGTGCTACGGCAGCTACGGCGCGCGCGAGCTGAAGGACAAGCCGGTCATGCCCGTCCTGCGCGACTGGCTGCTGGCCGAGCAGCTCGCCGTGCTCGACGTTTACCTGCCGGAACGGCTCGTGATGGCCAACGGCCGCAAGGCGCGGCTGACCTATGTGAAGGACGGGCCGCCGGTGCTCAGCGCGCGGATCCAGGAACTCTACGGTGTGAACTCGACGTTCTCGCTCGGCCATGGGCGGGTGCCGGTGAAGATCGAGGTGCTCGCCCCCAACCAGCGGCCGATCCAGGTGACGGACGACCTGAGCAATTTCTGGCGGGAGCAATATCCCAAGATCAAGCCCGAGCTCTCCCGGCGTTATCCGCGCCACGAGTGGCGCTGACGACCGGGGCGGGGGGGATTTGCCTTGTCGGCCGCCGGCCGGCCGGCAGCATGCCGCCATGTCACATCCAGGCGGCCCGGCGAACGGGTCACACCGGTCAGGCCATCCGGTCGTATTCTCGATCCTGATCATTCCGTTCGGCGCCTCTTCCGGATTTGTGACCGTGGCCCTGGCCTACCTGTGCACGAAACGGGGCCTGACCGTCCAGGACGGCGCCGGGCTGGTGGCGCTCGCGATCCTGCCGCATGTCTGGAAATTTTTCTGGTCGCCCATCGCGGACACGACCCTGAGCCGGCGCCGGTGGTATCTGATCGCCAACAGCATCGTGGGCCTCGGGATGTTTGCCGTCGCCGCCGTGCCCCTGGGGCCCGCCACCCTGCATCTGATCCAGCTCATCGTGCTGCTCACGAGCACGGCGGCGACCTTCGTCGGCTTTGCCACGGAGGCGTTCATGGCCCACCTGACGCCGGAAAGCGACCGCGGGCGGGTGAGCGGCTGGTTCCAGGCCGGCAACCTCGGCGGATCCGGCCTGGGCGGGGGCTTCGGGCTCTGGCTGCTGTCGACCCTGCCCGCGGGCTGGGAGACCGGCCTGATCATGGGCGGGCTGATGCTCGCCTGCAACCTGGCGCTGATGCTTCTGCCCGACGTGCCGGCGGAATCGCAGGGAGCGTCGATCGGGGTCGCCGTGCGGAATCTGGGGCAGGATCTCTGGCAGGTGATCTGGTCGCGGAACGGGTTCATCTGTGCGGTGCTCTGTTTCGTCCCGGTCGGCACCGGGGCGGCGTCCTCGGTGCTGGCGCAGGCGGAGGTGGCGGCGCACTGGGGGGCGGGGGCGAGCGAGGTGGGGCTCGCGCAGGGCTACCTGGCCGGATTGCTCAGCATGGCGGGCTGCATCGTCGGCGGCTATGGCTGCAACCGCTGGGGCGCGCGCCCGGCCTACGTCGGCTACGGCCTCATCATGGCGGGCGTGGCGCTCGCCATGGCCTTCATGCCGGCGACCCGGGCGGTCTATCTGGGCGGATCGATGGTCTATTCGTTCGCGACCGGCCTGACTTATGCGGCCTTCACCGCGTTTGTGCTGGAAGCCATCGGCACCGGCAACGCGGCCACCAAATACAACGGGTTCGCCTCCCTGTCCAACGCCCCGATCTGGTACATGGGCCTCCTGCTCGCGGCCATCTATACCCGGTTCGGGCCCCGGAACATGCTGGTGGCCGAAGCCGCCTGCGCCGTCGGCGGGGTGCTGGTGTTCGCCGGCGCGGTCGGGCTGAGCCGGATGCGACGGCCGGCGGCCACGGCGGCCGGCGCCTGACACCACGCCTCAGCCGGGGTGGGCGACACCATATCAACCGGAAAATTTCAGTTGCCCGCCAATCACGCGGATCAACGCGAATAGAATTACCGGAAATCCCGGTCCACCGGGCAGTGGGTTTGAACAAGCAATCCCATTTTCTTCTGTTACCCCTCTGTAATCCGCGTGAATCCGCGTTATTCGCGGGAAATCACCTGCGTGGATCCGGATTAACCCAATTCATGAAGACGAATTGACCACGGATCACACAGATCGTCACGGATCAATACATTGGCTGAAGATTCAGGCACATTTAGGATCACTGTCCGGTGGAACCATCGAGACGACAAACCATATATCGGTTTCACAGGGAATTTATCCGTGTCTATCCGTGAAATCCGTGGTTAAAATGCATGGTTCCGGATTTAATAATACCGTAGCCATTCGCTCTTCCTGGGTGGGGCTGGACCTTGGTCCAGCCGCGCACGGGCCAAGCAGTGCGCTGATCCGGCTGCACCAAGGTGCAGCCCTGCGGCCATCGGCCACGCTATTGTTAAATCCACTAACGCTTTTTTTTCCCGTTCTTCGGCTCGATGTTCAGGTAGGTCTTGGCGAGCATCTGGGACTCGTAGAACTCGACCAGGCGGACGCCCTCGCGGGGCTTGATCAGGTCCTTCTTGGTGGCGTGGTCGATCTGCTGCTTGATGCGGCGGCAGAGCTCCTCCCACTGGTATTGCACGCCCTCGATGACGTCGGCGATGCGGGAGCCGGCGAGGGCCTCCTCGATGTAGAAGCCGTTGGGCTCGTCGTCCTCGAGGAAGACGTGGACCTCGTTGACGCGGCCGAAGAGGTTGTGGAGGTCGCCCATGATGTCCTGGTAAGCGCCGGTCAGGTAGATGCCGAGGTAATAGGGGTCCTTGTTGAGCGGGTGCAGCGTCAGGTAGTCCTTGGTGTCCTGCAGGTCGATGAAGCTCCCGACCTTGCCGTCGGAGTCGCAGGTGATGTCGACGAGCACGGCGTTGACGGTGGGCTTTTCCTTGAGCCGGTGCAGCGGGGTGATGGGGAAGAGCTGCTTGAGGGCCCAGCTGTCGAGGAGGGACTGGAAGACGGAGAAGTTGCAGACGTACTGGTCGGCGAGGAGCTTCTTCAGGTCGTGCAGCTCCTCGGGCTGGTAGCCGGACTTGGTGCCCTCGAGGTCGATCTTCTCGCAGATCTGCCAGAAGATCTGCTCCGCGGCGGCGCGGTTCTCGAGGTCGAGGTAGCCGAGGTTGAAAAGGGAGAAGGCCTCCTCCTTTTTCTGGAGGGCGTCGTGGAAGCGCTCGAGGCGGCCGAGCTTGGCCTTGTTCTTCAGCAGCACCTCCATGTCGTCGACGATCTTGTGGCGGGTCTTGGGCTGGTGCTGCTTGCCGAGGGACTCGTGCTTGTTGATGCGCTCGAAGACCTCGACCACGAGCATGGAGTGGGGGGCGGCGACGGCGCGGCCGGACTCGGTCACAATGTCCGGCACCTTGACGCCGGAGGCGGTGCAGATCTCGCGGATGTTGAAGACGACGTCGCGGGCGTATTCGCCCAGGGTGTAGTTCATCGACGACTCGAAATTGGTGCGCGAGCCGTCGTAGTCGATGCCGAGCCCGCCGCCCACGTCGAGGTAGCCCATGGGGAAGCCCATCTTGGCCAGCTGGCAGTAGAAGCGCGCGGCCTCGGTGACGGCGGCCTTGATCGTGATGATGTTGGGGACCTGCGAGCCGATGTGGAAGTGGACGAGCTTGAGGCACTGCTGCATCTTGGCGGCGCGCAGCTTCTCGACGGCGAAGAGGATCTCGGCGGTGTTGAGGCCGAACTTGGCGTTGTCGCCGGTGGAGAGGGCCCACTTGCCCTCGCCGCGGGTCTGGAGCTTGACGCGGAAGCCGATCATGGGCTTCACGCCGGTCTCCTGGGAGATCGCGATGATGCTGTCGACCTCGGAGAGCTGCTCGATGACGATGATGATCTTCTTGCCCAGCTTGCGGCCGAGGAGGGCGAGCCGCATGTAGTCAAGGTCCTTGTAGCCGTTGCAGATGATCAGCCGCTGGGCGCCCTCGTGCATGGCGAGCGCGATCATCAGCTCGGGCTTGGAACCGGCCTCGAGGCCGTAGTTGTAGTCCTTGCCCGCCGACACGATCTCGTCGACGACCTCGCGGAGCTGGTTGACCTTGATGGGGAAAACACCGCGGAACTCGCCCTTGTAGCCTTCCTCCTTCATGGCCTTCTGGAAAACCTGGTTGAGCTGGGTCACCCGGTAGCGGAGGGTGTCCTGCAGGCGGATGACGATCGGCGCCTTGAGGCCCATGCTGTTCGCCTCGTTGATGATGTCCATCAGGCGGATGGTGCGCCCGTCGGCCAGCGGCTGGACCTGCACAAAGCCTTCGGAATCCACCGAGAAGTGATTGGCGCCCCAGCGCTTAAAACCATAATGTTCTTCGGACTGCGAGGCCGACCAGTTGGATGCGGATTTGGTCTTCAATTTGCGATGGCGGGGAGATCAGGGGTTAGGCTTGCTTTTTGGAATTCGGACAGGCTTATTCGCCCTTTTCAAATTTTTCAAAACACCCGCAGACGCAATGACTAAAATACAAGTTCTCCTCGCCCAAGCCCAGCCCGTCGCCCCCGGCGGCGCCGCCAGCGGCACCCTCATGATGGTCGGCTATGCCCTGTTGCTGGGCGCCATGTTCTGGTTCATGACGGCCTCGCAGCGCAAAAAGCAGAAGGAACACGAGAAGATGATCGCCGCCCTGAAGTCCGGCGACGAGGTCGTGACCGCCGGCGGCATCTACGGCATCATCACCGGCGTGAAGGACGACCGGTTCGTCATCCGCATCGGCGACAACAACGCCAAGGTCGAGGTCGGCAAGGCTTTCATCACGAGCGTCGTCAAGCAATCCGACGCGGCCTGAGCGCCACCCCCTTTGCCCCGCCCGGCGCCCTGGCGACCGGGCCGGCCGATTTTAACAACCCATACCCATGCTCCGCAAAAACCTCTGGAAACTGATCCTGTCCGTCAGCATCGTGCTGTGGGCGGTGTTCACCATGCTGCCCCTGCAGAACCGCGACTTCGCGCAATACTTCCGCAGCGAAGCCACCGCCAAGCCGGCGGAATTCTCGGCCTTCCTGACGAAGGTCAATGACCGCATCGCCACGGCCAAGGCCGCGGGCCGCGACCTCAGCATGTACGTGGCGCTCAAGCAGACCGCCCACGAGGATCGCCTCGACCTGTCCGGCTTCTTCCCGGGGATCCGGCTCGAGAGCACGCTCAAGAATGTCGACAAGCGCAACGACATCCTGCTGTCCTACCTGCTCAAGCAGTCCCAGAGCCCGCTCCAGATGGGCCTCGACCTCAAGGGCGGCGTGGCCATCACCCTCGAGGCCCCCCCGATGAAGCAGGGCGAGACGGATGACTACCAGCGCCGGCAGAAGCTGAGCAAGGCGATCGAGATCATCGGCAACCGCATCAACGGCATGGGCGTCGCCGAGCCCATCATCCGCGCGGTGGGCGACAACCGCATCGAGGTCCAGCTGGCCGGCCTGAACCCCCGCGACAATCCCGACATCGTCGACAGCGTCAAGAAGCCGGCGCAGCTGGCCTTCCGCCTCGTCATGGAAAACTCCGGCCCCACGAACGAACCGCCGGCCAATGTGCCGCCGGGCTACGAGGTGCTCGCCGAGGACCAGGACAACGGCCAGAACGGCCAGTCCTACCAGCTTTATTACCTCGTCAAGCAGATCCCCGAGATGACCGGCGCCACGGTGAAGAACGCCATCGCCACGGTGGACCAGTTCGGCGGCTACCAGGTGCACCTGAACTTCAATGCGGAGGGGGCCAAGCGGTTTGGCGACCTCACCACGGCCAACAGCGGCCGGCTGCTGGGCATCGTGCTGGACGGCAAGCTTTACTCGGCGCCGCGCATCAACGAGCCCATCACCGGCGGCTCCGCCCAGATCACCGGCCACTTCTCGGCGCGGGAGGCGGAGCAGCTGGCCAACGTCCTCAACAACCCGCTCGATATCGAGCTGCAGGTGAAGGAACAGTACATCGTCGGCCCGTCGCTGGCCAAGGACGCCATCGCCAGCGGCGTGAAGGCCTCGATCCTCGGCACCGCCCTGGTCTGCGCCTTCATGATCACCTATTACCGGGTGGGCGGCCTGGTCTCGATCCTCACCCTCCTGGTGAACCTCACCCTGATCATCGGCGTCATGGCCAGCATCGGCGCGACGCTCACCCTGCCGGGCCTGGCGGGCATCGTGCTCACCATCGGCATGGCGGTGGACGCGAACATCCTGATCTTTGAACGAATGCGGGAGGAACTGCGGCTGGGCAAGTCCCTCATCTCCGCGCACGACGCCGGCTACGACAAGGCGTTCATCACCATCCTCGACGCGCACGTCACCCAGCTCGTCATCTGCGCCATCATGATCGCCCTCGGCACCGGCCCGATCAAGGGCTTCGGCGTCACGCTGGCCATCGGCGTGTTCTCGACCCTGTTCAGCGTGCTGCTGACCGGGCATGTCATCCTCAATTTCCTCATCGAGGGCCACATCCTCGAGAAGTTCCCCATGATGCACCTCCTGAGCAAGGTGAACGTCGACTGGGTGAAGATCGGCAAGCCGGCCTTCATCATTTCCTGGAGCGTCGTACTGGTCGGACTGGTCGTGCTGTTCGTCCGCGCGGACAAGGTCTTCGGCATCGACTTCACCGGCGGCGACCAGGTGTCCCTCGCCTACACGCAGCAGGTGGACATCGCGAAGATCCGGGCGACCGCCACCAGCGCGGGCATCACCGACATCAGCCCCTCCTACCAGAGCGACCTGGGCGGCGGCCGCTCGCTGCTCAAGGTCGAGCTGCCATACGGCCAGACCGCCAGGCTGGTCACGGCCCTGCAGCATGATTATCCCGCGTCTGGCTTCGACCAGGTGGGGGTGAACACCATCAGCGCGACCATCGGCAAGGAGATCGCCGGCAACGCCGCCCTCTCCGTCGGCCTGTCGCTGCTGGCCATCCTGCTCTACATCGCCTTCCGCTTCGAGTTCGGCTTCGGCATGGGCGCGGTGGTCGCCACCGTCCACGACGTGCTCATGACCGTGGGCATGTTCGTGATCTTCGGCGGGCAGTTCAACGCCCCCATGGTCGCCGCCATCCTCGCCATCATCGGGTACTCGGTGAACGACACCGTGGTCGTGTTCGACCGCATCCGGGAGGAGCTGAAGCTCAACCCCACCGGCGACCTGCGCACCATCGTCAACCTGGCCATCACCCGCGTCTTCTCGCGGTCGATCATGACCAGCTTCACCACCTTCCTCGCGGCCCTCGCGCTCTTCACCGCGGGCGGCGGCGTGCTGCGCGACCTGGCCCTGACCTTCCTCATCGGCGTGATCACCGGTACCTTCTCGTCCATCGGCATCGCCGCCCAGGTGTTCTACTGGTGGCACAAGGGCGACCGGAAGCACGTCGAGGCCCACCACGACATCGCGCCCAAGTACGAGTGGGCCGGCTCCTCCCGCGCCTCGGAATAACGGTCGGCTCGCCGCCACCGATGCGCTGGAACCATACGCCGGCCCACGCCGAGAGCGTGGCGACCCTCGCGCGCAGCCTGGGGACGGCCCCGATCGTCGCCGAGCTGCTCCTGCGCAACGGCCTGGGCGAGCCCGCGGCCGCCGCGCGCTTCCTCGCCCCGGCCCTGGCCACCCTCGGCGATCCGTTCCTGCTGGGGAACCTCGACCTCGCGGTCGCGCGCCTGTTGCGCGCCCTGAAGAACAAGGAAGACATCGTCGTGCTCGGCGACTACGACGTCGACGGCGTGTGCAGCACCGCGATCCTCGTCAGCCTGCTGCGCCGCTTCGGGCTGGCCCCGCGCTATGTCGTGCCGCGCCGCGCCGAGGAGGGCTACGGCCTGTCCCGCCCCTCGATCGACCGCGCCCTCGAGGCGGGCGTCCCGGACCTCTTCATCGCCCTGGACTGCGGCACGAATTCCGGCGAGGAGGTCGCCTACCTCCGCGCCCGCGGCGCCGACGTGCTCATCGTGGACCACCACCGCTCCACCGCGCCCCCGGCGGAAGGCGCCCTGCTGATCAACCCGCACGTGCATCCGTCGCCGGATGACGGGGCGTGGCGCTACCTCTGCACCGTCGGGCTGGTCTTCAAGCTCGCCCACGGGCTGCTCAAGCGCCTGCGCCTGGAGAACGACCCGGTGGCGCTGTCCATCGTGCTCAAGGACTACCTCGACCTCGTCGCCATGGGCACGATCGCGGACCTGGTCATCCTGACCGGCGAGAACCGCATCTTCGCCAGGCACGGGCTGCGGGTGCTGGCCGAGACGCGGCGGCCCGGCCTGCTGGCGCTGATGGGTGTCTCCGGCCTGAAGAGCGAGCAGGGCCTGGTGCCGAGCGACATCTCGTTTCGCATCGGTCCGCGGATCAACGCCAGCGGCCGGCTGGCGGACGCGGCCCTTTCGGTCGACCTGCTGCTCAGCGAGGACCGGGCCTTCTGCGAGGCGACCGCACGGCAGCTCGACGACCTCAACCGCGAGCGGCAGGAGATCGAGCGCCAGATCACCGAGCGCGCCGAACGCTACGTGGAGCAGAATTTCAACGCGGCGAGCGGACTCGTGCTCTTCGACGAGGCCTGGCATCCGGGCGTGGTCGGCATCGTGGCCGGCCGCATCTCGCGCAAGTACAACCGCCCGACCATCGTGCTCGGCAACGAGGGCGACCTCGCCAAGGGCTCGGGCCGCGGCATCACCGGCTCCAACCTCGTCGAGATCCTCGGCGCCTGCGCCGGCTGCCTCGAAAGCTGGGGCGGACACCCGATGGCCGTGGGCGTCTCGCTCAGGAAATCCCGGCTGGACGAATTTCGCGCGCAGTTTGACGAGGTGATCCGGCGGAGCCACGACGGCGCCGCGGCCGAACCCGGCCTCGAGCTGTCCGGCTGGCTGGACGGCACGCAGCTGACGGAGCAGCTGATGACGGAGCTGGAGCTGCTGCACCCGTTCGGCATGGGCAACCCCGAGCCGGTCTTCGGCGTCCGCGGCGTCCGCCTGCGGAACCGCCCGGACGTTTTCAAGGAAGTGCATTTCCGGTTCGCCGCTGAGAACGAGGCGGGCCGCCGGATCAGCGGCGTGGCGTGGAAGCAGGCGGACCGGCTGCCGCCCGTCGGGCCGCTGCTCGAGCTGGCCATCCAGCTCAATTGGAACCATTACAATGGCCGCCGGCTGCTGCAGATGGAGCTGCTTGACTGGCGCCTCGCCGAGGGCTGAGTCCCAGGCTTCAGGAAGTGGAGGCGGGACTATCAGTCCCGCGGGTTGCTGGGCAGCGAAATCCTTGCCTCGCGGGGCTGTAGCCCCGCCTCCAGCTGAATACCATGCCTGTCCGATGGCACCAAGCGCACAAAATTCTGCTTGAAGTGACCCCGAGAAGATCGCTTATTCGCCCTTCCTTTGTGCGGGCATAGCTCAACTGGATAGAGCGTCAGACTACGAATCTGAAGGTTTGGGGTTCGACTCCCTATGCCCGCACCATCTTCACCGCCGACTCCCTTGGGAGCGGCGGTTTTGGTTTATGCCTTGCCAATCATCCTCAGCTTATGCCGGGGCGTTTTATCCGGATCCATGCAGATGATTTCCCGCGAATAACGCGAATTCACGCGGATTACAGATGGGAAACAGGAGAAAATGGGACTGCTTGGTCAAACCCACCACCCAGTGGACGGGGATTTCCGGGAATTCCATTCGCGTTTATACGCGTGATTAGCGGGCAATTGAATTATTCCGGTTAACAGGCCCTAGTCCGGCAGGCGCCTGACGCGGATATTGCGGTAGCGGACCACGCTTTTCGGATCGTGGGCCTGCAAGGCGAAGGTACCCGAACCGAGCTTGCGGCTGAAGTCCATCCCGGGCTGGGCGCCGGGCGGCTCCTTGTACTGGACGACGATCTTGCCGTCCACCTTCACCGTGACGGTGTTGCCCTCCACGAGGATGTCCTGCGTCCACCACTTGCCGTCCACGGCGGCGGCGTAGGCGACGTTGGCCACATCGTAGACGCTGCCGGTCTTCTTCCAGTCCGAGTGCGTATTGTTCACCTGCACCTCGAATCCGGCCTTCGGCCAGCCGCTTTCCTGGTAGGCGGTGTGAAAATAGATGCCGCCGTTCGCGCCCGGTTCGGTCATGACCTCGGCCTTCAGCTCGAAGTTTTTGAACGGCGCCTCGGGGCCGACATAGAAGAGATGGCAACGCGCCCCGCGGGTCACGAACGCGCCGTCCTCGATCTTCCACGTGGCGGAGTTTTCCACCGCGGGCTTCCAGCCGGCGAAGGTCTTGCCGTCGTTCAACGGCACGAAGCCCGCCTCGGGATCCTGGGCCGGCAAGGGTGGGGCGAGCAGGGTGGCGGCGAGCACCAGTGCGGCGGGGTATTGCATGCTTCCGGCAAACAGCGAAAGCCCGGCGGCGGCAACGCCAAAGCGGTGGACCGTCGCCTCACCGGACGATCCGGCCGGCCGCGACCACCAGGTCCACGGGGTTGCCGCCGAGCTCGTAGGCCAGCTGCCGTTCATCCTTGTGGCAGAGCAGAATCAGGTCGGCGCGCTGGCCCGGCGCGATCGTGCCGCGGTCGGTGAGGCCGAGGACCGCGGCGGCGTTGACGGTGGCGGCGGCGATGGCCTCGGCCGGCGACAGCCCGCAGCAGCGGACGGCCAGGGCGATGGCGAGCGGCATGGAGTGGGTGGGCGAGGTGCCGGGATTGCAGTTGGTTGCGAGCGCCACGGCGCCGCCGGCGTCGACGAAGAACCCCGCCCGGGCGTAGCGGCCGTCGGTATGAAAGCCGGTGGCGGGCAGAACGACGCCCAGCGTCGGCGACCTGGCCAGCAGCTGCAGGTCCGTCTTGGTCGAGGCCTCGAGGTGGTCGACGCTGCGGGCGTGCAGCCGGACCGCCTCGGGCACCATGCCGAGCGAGGTGAACTGGTCCGCATGCACGCGCAGCGGGTGGTGTTTCGCGGCCTTTTCAAAGAGCCGCACGCAGGCGTCGAGCGACCACGCGCCCTCTTCGCAATAGGCGTCGACGGCGATGGCGGGAAACTCCTTCGCGACGGCCGGCAGCATCTCCTTCACGACCATCCGGGCGTATTCGTCCAGGTCGCCCTCGAACGCATGGCCCAGCAGCGCGGTGGGCACGATGGTGCCCGGCCACTCGTGGCCGGCGCGCACGATGGCGCGCAGCATCTTCAGTTCCGCCTCGGTCTCCAGGCCGTAGCCGCTCTTGATCTCGACCGTGGTGGTGCCGGCGCGGAGCATCGCGTCCAGCCGGGTTTTCAAATGGGCCGCGAGCTGCTTCTTGGTCGCCTCGCGCACGGCCCGGACGGTGGCGTGGATGCCGCCGCCCTGCCGGAGGATTTCGGCGTAGGGCACGCCCCGCAGCGTCTGCTCCCATTCGGCCAGCCGGTCACCCGCCCAGCAGGCGTGGGTGTGGCAGTCGACGAAGCCCGGCAGGAGCACGCGGCCCTGGGCGTCGACGGCCTCGGCGTCGGCCGGCGCCTCCACCCTGGGCCCGACGGCGACGACCTTGCCCTCGGCGACGAGGACCTCGCCCTGGGGAATGAGGCCCAGATCGGCGAGTTCCTTGCCCCGCCGAGGACGGCTGCCGTTTTGGAGGGTCAGGATGCGGGCGTTGCGGATGAGGAGGGGCATGGGAAACGAAGGCGTTGAACGAAACGGATAATCCCGCCCGGGTGGAGCAAATAAAAAAGCCCGCCGGGTGGCGGGCGGGGAAAGGGACGGTGGCGGCCGGATCAGATGGCCTTGGGCAGCTCGACGTCGGTAAATTCAATGGCGCGCGGATGGTTGCGCTTGTCCTTGTGCAGGCCGTGGCGCTTGCGCAGGCCCTGGTCGAGCTTGTCGATCAGCAGGTCGATGGCCTTGTAGCACTCGTCGGCGTCGACGGTGGCGTTGATGTCGGGACCGTGGATGACGATGTGGCCCTTGGCGATGAACTTGTGCGCATGGTCGTGCTTGCGGTCGCACTCCAGCTCGACCTTGATGCGCACGATGCGCTCCTCGTGGCGGAACAGCCGGTCCATTTTCTCCCGCACGTGCGCCTTGAGGCCGGCGGTGAGCTCGAGGTGGATGCCGGACACAATGATTTCGCGCGGATGATTGTTATTGTTCATGGGATGTCTGATGGGTTAACGACGCAAAATGACCCGGAGATGAATGCTTTGTTGTTTTCCCGCCCTGTGATTTCCGCCGTCCCGGGGACCGGCGCCGCATTTGCTGGGAAAAACCGCTTCATTCGACTGGTGTTATTGCTACTCCGGGCCGACCGGTTTGCAAATCTTCTCGGCGGGGAAAAGCAGAAATAAAATTGAACCTCCACAAGCATGATTGATGCCAGTGAGCCACTTCCTCCGGCCACCCCGCCGCTCGTCGACCCGGCGGAGCTGCGGACGTGGGTGTTGCTCGACGACGAACACCTGCTGGTGCTCGACAAGCCCGGCTGGCTGGTCTGCCACCCGTCCAAGCACGGCCCCTGGTCGAGCCTGGCCGGGGCGGTGCGGGAGGAGTTCAAGCCGGACGCCATCCGCCTCGCCTTCCGGCTGGACCGCGAGACCTCCGGGGTGATCGTCCTGGCGAAGACCGAGGCGATGGGCGGCCGGCTGGGCAAGGCGGTGCTGCAGCACCGGATCGGCAAGCTCTACGTGGCCCTGCTGGAGGGCGAATTGCGCGAATCCATCACGGTGGACCAGCCGCTGGGACCCGATCCCTCGGCGAATGTGACGGTGAAGTCGCGGGTCGTGGCCGGCGCCGGCTCGCAGGCGGCGACGACGGTCTTTCATCCGCTGGTGACGCAGGGCGGGTTCACCCTGGCGGGGGTCGAACTGCTCACCGGGCGGAAGCACCAGATCCGGGCCCATGCCGAATGGCTCGGCCGGCGGGTGGTGGGGGACAAGCTCTACGGGCCCGATTCCTCGCTCTATCTCGAATTCGCCACCCGGGGCTGGACGGAGCGCCACTCGGCCCTGCTGCCGATCACGCGGCAGGCCCTGCACTGCGCCGCGATCGACCTGCGGCCGGCGGGGCTCGATTATCTGCTGCGGGCGCCCTGGCCGCAGGACCTGGCGCGTTTCGCCGACCGGAGCATGAACCTGCCGGCGGCGGAGGCGCAGGCCGCGATCGACGCGTTTGTGGCGGAGAAGCTGGCGAAGGCCGGGTAGGCCGGTTCTTCCCCGACGAGCCGGGCGGCGGAAGGATTTGCCTCACCCGAGGAATCCGTCGATCGCCGCCTTGAGCACCGCACAATGCATCGCGACCCGCTGTTCCAGCGGCAGAGCCGACGGGGTCTCGATGGTGTAGTCGAGTTCCCCGTGGTGTTGGCGCAGGTAGATCGCCTCGGGCCAAGTCTCGCGCAGCAGCGGATCGCTGACCGGCCGGATGATGCCGGGCTCGGCGACGGGGCGGCCGTCGATCACCCCGGCCGTCTCGACCGGCCCGTGGGCCCGGGCCGCGGCGATCATGACGGGGGCGAGCGTGGGCCGGTTTTCAGGGTTGAGCTCGTAAAGATAAAATCCCTGCGCCTCCCAGTCCTCGTGCACGCAGAGGATGAGATCGAAGTTGGGCTGGCGTTCCAGCCAGCGGACGTGGGTCATGACCTCGGCGCTATTCGGGCCCTTGTAGTCGCGGTTCAGGTCGATCTTGGCGTGGTTTTCACGGGTGCGGGCGACGAAGCCGGTCGGATTGAGCAGCGGGCAGACAAACCAGGTGCAGCGGTCGTCGAAAAATCCCGTCTCGATCAGCCGCAGCAGCGCCCATGGCGGAGCCGGCTCGTCGCCGTGGATGCCGGCGGACAGATAGACCCGCGGCCGCGGGCCGGCGGTCCGCTTCGTGTAGGCGTTGAGCGGGTGACCGTGGATCTCGCCGAACGGCTCGGCCCGAAAGCCCGCCCGGTGGGCGGCGGCGGCAAACCGCGGCGTGAATTCCACCGGATCCAGCGGCAGGGCGGGAGAGGCTTTGACAGGGTCCACGGCTTTCTTCTTGCTGACCGTTCGCTCCTAGCTCAACGCCTTTCCGCATGTCCCAGGTCCGTGTCCGTTTCGCCCCCAGTCCCACCGGGTTCTTCCACATCGGCAGCGCCCGGACGGCGCTGTTCAACTGGCTCTACGCCCGCCACACGGGCGGCACGTTCATCCTGCGGATCGAGGACACCGACCAGGCGCGCAACAGCGAGGAGTTCCTGCGGCTCATCTATGACAGCCTGACCTGGCTGGGGATGGATTGGGACGAGGGTCCGAATCCCGACGGGGCCGGCGAGCGCGGCGGCTTCGGCCCGTATCGCCAGAGCCAGCGCGGAGCGATCTACCAACAGTACAAGCGGCAGTTGCTCGATGCCGGCCGGGCGTATGAGAAGGATGGCGCCGTCTGGTACAGGCTGCTGGGCGAGCGCTACAAGATCTTCGACGAGCACCGCAAAAAGGAAGTCGAGAAGGTCAAGGCTCCGCCCGTCGTCATCGAGGACCTGATCCGCGGCCGGGTCGAACGGGCCGAGGACGAGGATTTCGTCATCTTCCGCTCAGACGGCAGCCCCGTGTTCCATTTCGTGAACGTGGTGGACGACATCGCCATGCAGGTCACGCACATCATCCGCGGCGAGGACCATCTTTCCAACACGAGCAAGCACGTGCGGCTCTACGAGGGATTCGGGGTCACGCCGCCGGCCTTCGCCCACATCCCGCTCATCCTGAAGTCGCCCGAGATGGGGCCGGGCAAGATGAGCAAGCGCGACAAGGGCGCCTTGATCGAGGAATACCAGAGGCGTGGATTTTCCCCCAAAGCGCTGGTCAATTATCTCGCCTTACTCGGCTGGAATGCGGGCGATGACCGGGAGAAAATGCCGCTCGCAGAGATTATCCGCCTGTTCGATCTACCAGGGGTGAATCAGTCGAATGCAAAGTTCGATGGGAGGAAACTATCCCATATGAATATGCGCTACGAACAAGAGAAGACGCCGGAGGCGTTTTATAGCAGCAATGTCGCATACCTTACGCAAACGAACCAAACTGCACTGTTGAACTATCCGCATTTGAGGGAGGCAGTTTTGTTGGCTCAGCCTAAGATCAAGGCTCTCGACGAAGTTCCGGCTTACATAAATTATTTCCCAATCGACGATTTCCCGATCGACGCCAAGGTGAGGGAAAAAGTCATGGCCAAGGGCGACCCGAAGGCGCGGCTCAACGAGCTCATCGCGGCACTCCCCGCAATGGACTTTTCCAGCGACGCCGCAATCGAGGCCGGGATCAAGTCGCTCGCTGAGGTCCAGGGTCTGGGCTTCGGCGATTATCAGGCGGTCGCCCGGCTCGCCGTGTCGGGCACCAACGCCGGGCCGAGCATCACCAGCATCTTCCGGGTGCTCGGCCGCGAGCGGGTCCAGGCGCGGCTGCAGAAATTTCTGGCGTCGGCCTGAGTCCGGTGTAACTAGCCATCATCACCACCGTCATCTTCGCATACCCATGAAACACACTCTCCGCTATTGCTTCATCCTCCTCGCGCTGGCCACCACGGGACTCTTTGCCGAGGCCGCCACCGAGCCGGTGACCAGCCCGGCTCCCACCCACCTGAAGAGCTATAAGGTCGCCAAGAAGGGCACGAAGGCCTCCAAGAAACACAAGAAGCACAAGAAAAAGAAGACCCAGTAAACGGCACCCTCGCCGGATCCCTCACACACCCGCGTCACCCGACGCGGGTTTTTTATTCCCGGTGGGTCCAGTCCCCCAAAGGCTGGCTTCGGCTTGGTTGTAGCCGGCCTCGCTGAGGCCGGTTCCGAATAGGTCCGGGGTCAGCGACCCCGGCTACACCAAATGTCTTGGGTCAAATGACTCCGGGTTTGCCCCGGGATATTTTTATTTTGCCCAGGTGTCCTTGAGCGAGATCGTCCGGTTGAAGATAAGCCGGGCGCCGGGAGCGGGGGCCGGAGAGTCCTTGTCCAGGGAGAAGTAGCCGAGGCGCTCGAACTGGAAGTGGTCGCCGGGCCGGGCGGCGGCGAGCGAGGCCTCGAGCCGGGCCGTGACCACCTCGAGGGACTTCGGGTTCACGTGCTCGAGGAATTCGCCGTCGGCGTCGGGCTCGGCGACGTTGAAGAGGCGGTCGTAGAGGCGCACCTCGGCCTCGATGCAATGCGTGGCGCTGACCCAGTGGATCGTGCCCTTGACCTTGCGGTCGACATTGGGGCCGCCGGCGCGGGTGGTCAGGTCGGCGGTGCCGCGGAGCTCGGTGACGGCGCCGGCGGCGTCCTTCACGATCTCGTCGAGCTTGATGATGCAGGCGTATTTCAGCCGCACCTCGCCGCCCGGCTTCAGACGGAAGAACTTCGGCGGCGGGACCTCGGCGAAATCGTCGGCCTCGATGTAGACCTCGCGGGTCAGGGCGAGGGGGCGGGTCGTGGGCGTCTCGTCCTGCGGGTTGTTGGTGGCGGTGCATTCCAGCACCTCGCCGGCCGGAAGGTTGGTGAGGACGAGCTTGATGGGCCGGAGGACGGCGAGCCGGCGCTGGGCGGTGGCGTTGAGGTCCGAGCGGACGGCATTCTCGAAGACGGCGACCTCGGTGAGCGAGTCGAACTTGGTCACGCCGACGCCGGTGACGAAGGCCCGGACGGCGCTGGCCGGGACGCCGCGGCGGCGCAGGCCGGAAAGGGTGGGCATGCGGGGGTCGTCCCAGCCGGTGACGAACTGCTCGTTGACCAGCTGGAGGAGCTTGCGTTTGGAGACGATGGTGTAGCCGAGGTTGAGCTTGGCGAACTCGTACTGGTGGGGCAGCGGGCGCGGCAGGCCGAGGTGGTCGAGGATCCAGTCGTAGAGCGGGCGGTGGTCGACGAACTCGAGCGTGCAGATGCTGTGCGTGATGCCCTCGAGGTAGTCGCTGAGGCAGTGCGCATAGTCGTAGAGCGGGTAGATGCACCATTGGTCGCCCGTGTGGTGGTGGGCGGTGTGACGGATGCGGTAGAGCAACGGATCGCGCAGCCACATATTGGGCGAAGCCATGTCGATTTTGCTCCGGAGGGAGCGGGTGCCATCGGGGAACTCCCCCTGCTTCATGCGCGTGAACAGGTCGAGATTCTCCGCGACGCTGCGGTCGCGCCATGGGGAGGGCCGGCCCGGCCGGTCGGGCGCGCCACGGTATTTTTCCGTCTCCTCGGGGCTCAGGTCGCAGACGTAAGCGTGGCCGCGCGTGATCAGTTCGACGGCGTAGGCATAGAGCTGGTCGAAGTAGCTGGAGGCGGAGAAGGGCTCGGAAGCAGCGGGGAGCGAGGAGCCCGGAGCCGCGAATTGAACCGGGGCAAGGTAGTAATCCGGCTGGCCGTTGACGGTCTGGAGGACCGGGGTGGCGCCCTTGGGTTTGAAACCGAGGCATTGGTCGGCCCAGCCCGCGATGAGCCACCGCACGTCGGCGGTGATGGAGTCGACATACTCGATCTCCTCCTTGGCCGGGTTGGTGTCGTCGAACCGGAGGTTGCACCGGCCCTGGTTCTCGCGGGCGATGCCGAAGTTCAGGCAGATGGACTTGGCGTGGCCGATATGCAGGTAGCCGTTGGGCTCGGGCGGGAAGCGGGTGACGATCTGGGCGTAGCGCTTATCCGCGACATCGGCCGCGACGATGTCGCGGATGAAGTCGCTGGGGGCGGGCGCGGGAGGGATGGGCTCGGCGGACATGAAGGGAAGAAATTGCGGGCTGGAAGGCCGCCCCGCAATGCTAGTTTTCCCGGCGCCGGAAGGGGGAATGGGTCTTCTTGCGGGCAGCCGGAGCCTCGCCGTCGGCGCTCATTTCCTTGAGCAGGCCGGTCAGGTAAGGGATGAGCTGTTTCTTGCGCGAGACGACGCCCGGGAGGTCGAAGATCTCGTCCTGCTGCACATGGGCGTAGGAGATGCGGCGGATGAACTCGGGGTCGCCCTGCACGAGCATGAGCGAGTTCTGCGTGTTGATGTCGGTGACCAGCAGGCAGGCGAACACGAGTTTCTCCTCGGTGCGCAGGTCGGCGAGGGCCTTGGTCATGGGCTTGGCGTGCGCCCAGAAGTTGTCGAAGCCAAGTTCCTCGACCTGCGAGACGGCGAAGCGCACGCCGTCCTCCTCGTAGAGCTTGAAGTCGGACCGGACGACCTTGTCGGGCGGGCTGGCGAGGATGACGGAGCCGGAGCTGAAGATGAGGTCGGCCAGGGCGCGGCGCTTGATCTTGGCGAAGGACTCAAGCCAGGCGAGCACCTCGGCGTCCTTGGGGGTGGAGGTGGGGCTTTGCAGGAGCAGCGTGTCGGAGATGAGGCCGGACATCATGAGACCGGCGAGGTCGGGCGTCGGCTCGAGGCCGTGGCGGCGGAACAGGTCGGCCACGATCGTGCAGGTGGAGCCGACGGGCTCGTTGATGAAGAGGATCGGCTGCGGCGTGGCCATCGGGCCGAGGCGGTGGTGGTCGATGATCTCGGTGATGGTGACCTCGTCGGCGCCCGGGACGGCCTGGGTGAGCTCGTTGTGGTCGACCAGGACGAGCCGGGTCGGGACGGGCTTGAGCAGGTCGGTCTTGGTCAGGATGCCCAGCAGGGTGCCGTCCTCGCTGGTGACCATCATGGCGTGCGGGGCGTGCTGCGCAAATTTCCGGCGGATGTCGGCGATCCGGACGTCGGGGTTGAGGGTGACGAACTTGCGGTCGGCCAGCTGCTCGATGGTGGACGCGGTGCGGACCAGCCAGGCGGTGGTGGCGGTGTCGTGGGCGCTGACGAGGATGCTGACGCCACGGGCGCGGGCGAGGGCGACGATCGCGGGATCGACCGGCAGGTTCCCGCTGATGATGAGCGCCCGGATGCCGAGATCGATGGCGCGCTGCTGGACGTCGCGGCGGTCGCCGATGATGATGATGGACTTGCCGGCCGGGATGTTTTCCTTCTCGGAAATCTTCCAGAAGGTGCCGATATCCATCGCCCCGATGCGGACGAACAGCTCGTCAAGGCGGTCGCCCTCGACGAGGTGGAGGACGGAGGCCTGGAGCGACTGGACGATGCGGGCGAGGCTGGTGCGCACGGTGCGCATGGCGCGCGGTTCGTCAAGGCGGGGGATGAAAAAGTGTCCGAGCTGCGCGAGGGTGATGGTGCCGGTGGCGCGGTTGTCGGAGGAAATTACCGGCAGGACGTTCAGGTGGTGCCGGTCGATCAGCCGGAGCGTCTCGGCGCAGGTGGCGCCCAGGCTCACGGCGATGGGGTTGACCGTCATCAGGTCGTGGACGCGCGGTGAGACGTCGCTGAGATAAAGGGGCAGCGGCGTGTGGAAGCGTGCGAGGATCGCGTCGATGCGGGCGTTGGAGTTGCCGCAGCGGGCGGCGACATGGCCGGTCTCGCCGCGGGCGGCCTTGAAGGCGGAGTAGGCGAGGGCCGAGCAGATGGAGTCCGTGTCCGGATTTTTGTGGCCGATGACGTAGACCGGGCCGGTGGCGGCGGGCGCAGGGCTGGATGGGGCGGTGGCCATGGATGAGAGGGGCGGGAGACTACGTGGCCCCGAGCGGGAAGGGGAAGAAAAAAGGCCCGGCCAACTCATGCGCGGCCGGACCAAGGTCCAGCCCTAGCAATGGTCATTGAATGGTTGCTGGTTAGTAATCTGACCCCAGCTTATCAGGGCGCCTGCTCGGCCGCCGTTCCGGTCAGGCTGCCGATCCCGGCAGGCGGGGTGGCGTAGATGCGGGGGTTCAGGGCGGGGGTGGCGTTGTAGGGGAGGGCCTGGAGCGCGGAGACGCCCTTGTGGCCGTTATTGAGGGTGAGCTGGCTGGCGGCCTCGGTGAGGTTGGGGTAGAACTGGATGTTGCCGCCGAGGAAGGCGATGTGGCCGCCGAGATCCTTGTAAGTGCCGTTGTCTGGGCTCCAGAGACCGGTGGCCAGCAGGCCACGCGTGAAGGCGACGGGAGTGGTGGGCGGGTCGCCCATCCGGAGGCCGCCCACGAACTCAAAGCTGAGCACACGGTTGGTGACGAAGCTCGCATCGAGCACGCTGTGATCGGCCGGGCTGACGATGGCGGTCGGGACCTGGCCGTTGTACTGCGGGTCGTTCCGGGCGAAGTAGAACGTCGGGTCGGTGAGGATGCCGCGCTGGGCCAGGATGCCGGCCCAGAGGAACGGACCCGACCCGCCGGTGACCAGGCCCTGGGCCGCGATGGCGGCGGGGTCGGGCAGGCGGTCGTTGTTGTCGGCCGCGTAGATGGTCGCGGCCTTGACGATCTCGCGGAGGTTGTTGGCATCGACGGTGCGCTGGGCGGTCTCGCGGACCTTGCCGACGGTGGGGAAGATCAGGGCCGCCAGGATGCCGATGATGGCGATGACCGTGAGCAGCTCGATGAGCGTGAAGCCGGACCGATGCGGGCGTGTTTTCATAAGCATGGAAACTGCGGCCCGTCGGTGAAAACAGTTTGGCGCAGATTCGACAAATACAAGCGCAAACTTCCATTACCGGACTGGACAAGGCCCGGGGCTTTGTGGGATGGTCGGGTTCATGATCGTTTATCTGGATGGCAAATATGTTGAATCAACCGAGGCCAAGGTCTCGGTCTTCGATCACGGGCTGCTTTACGGCGACGGGGTGTTCGAGGGCATCCGCCTTTACGGCGGCAACGTCTACCGGCTGGACGAGCACCTGGAGCGGCTGGAGAACTCGGCCAAGGCCATCATGCTCAGCGTGCCCCTCGCCCGGGCGGCGATGTCCGAGGCGGTCTGCGAGACCTGCCGCCAAAACAAGCTCACCGACGGCTACGTCCGGCTGGTCATCACCCGCGGCGCAGGCGACCTCGGTCTGGCGCCGTGGCTTTGCGAAAAGCCCACGCTGTTCATCATCGCCAGCAAGATCTCCCTTTATCCGCCGGAGCATTACACCAACGGGCTCAGCATTGTCACGGTGCCGACGCGACGCATCGCGCAGGACATGCTGCCCTCGACCGTCAAGTCGCTCAATTACCTCAACAACATCCTGGCCAAGATCGAGGCCCGGCAGGCCGGGGCGCTCGAGGCCATCATGCTGAACAGCCAGGGCATGGTCGCCGAGTGCACGGCGGACAACGTCTTTGTCGTCCACAAGGGTGAGATTCTGACCCCAGCCGCCTCGGCCGGTGCGCTGCGGGGCATCACCCGCTCCTCGGTGTTCGACATCGCGAAGGAGCTGGGCCTTCCCATGCGCGAGGCCGACCTCACGCGCTACGACATCTGGTGTGCCGACGAGTGTTTCCTGAGCGGCACAGGGGCCGAGGTCATCCCGGTCGTCAAGCTCGACGGCCGGGTCATCGGCACCGGCAAACCCGGACCGGTCACGGCCCGGGTGCTGGCCAGCTTCCGGCAGCGGGTGCTGACCAATGGTACGCGCATTTAAGCTGCCTCTACGCTTGCCTCAGGGCCGCGGGACGGGCATGTTACGGGCGGGGATGAGGGGGTCCATCCCGGGCGCGATTTGCGTTTCCGGCGCGGGACGTTATCATCCCATTAACTCCAGACATGGCCAACCCACTCAAGTGCGACCTCTGCTCCAAGCCCGCGACCGTCCACCTTACTCAGATCGTCAATAACAAGATCCACAAGGTCGACCTCTGCGAGGCCTGCGCGCAGGCGAAGGGCGTGACCGACCCCAGCGGCTTTTCGCTGGCCGACCTGCTCCACAAGGCCTCCCTCAATCCCGAGTCCGGCGGCGACGGGGTCTGCGAATCATGCGGGTTCACCGCGCAGGACTTCAAGAAGACCGGCCGCTTCGGCTGCCCCGCCTGCTACGATCATTTCGGCGGCATCATCGAACCCCTCCTCGACACCATGCACCGCGGCATCGCCCATACCGGCAAGGTGCCCAGGCGCGCCCTGGAGCGCCGCTCCCTCTACGAGCGCCTGACCCGGCTTGAGACCGACCTCGACCAGGCCATCAAGGCCGAGCGCTACGAGGATGCCGCCCGGTTTCGGGACGAGATCAACCAGGTCCGGACGGCGTCGGGGCCGCAGCTCAACGCCTGACATGAAGATCAACGAGCTCATCGATTCGCACTCCGAGCTGACGGACACCGCCGCCAGCAAGAGCGCCGTCGTGCTCATGACGCGCATCCGCCTCGCGCGCAACCTCGCGCGGCAGCCCTTCCCGGGCTGGGCCAAGGACGCCCAGAAACGGGAGATCCGCGACCAGTGCATGCAGGCCGTGGCCTCGCTCCCGCAGATGAAGCGCGGCCTCGCCATCCCGGTCGAGACGCTCGACGACCTGCAGAAGCAGATCCTGGTCGAGCGCCACCTCATCAGCCGCGAGCTCTGCCACTCGAAATCCGGTTCCGGCATCGTCATCAGCAAGGACCAGTCCTGCGTCGTGATGGTGAACGAGGAGGACCACCTCCGCATCCAGGTGCTGCGCGCCGGCTTCCAGTTCAAGAAGGTCTGGAGCACGATCAACACCCTCGACTCCGACCTTGAGGAGCACATCGACTACGCCTTCTCGCCCAAGCTCGGCTACCTCTCGGCCTGCCCGACCAACCTCGGCACCGGCATCCGCGCCTCGGCGATGATGCACCTGCCGGCCCTCGTCATCTCCAGCCAGATGGAAAAGGTCGTCCGCGCCGTCAACCAGCTCGGCATGGCCGTCCGCGGCCTCTTCGGCGAGGGCTCCGACGCCAGCGGCAGCATCTTCCAGATCTCCAACCAGACCACGCTCGGCGAAAGCGAGGAGGAGATCATCAAGCACCTGCACGGCGTGCTGACCACGATCGTCGACCAGGAGCTCAACGCCCGCGAAAAGCTCGGCGAGACCGAGCCGAACAAGCTCCACGACAAGATCGGCCGCGCCTTCGGCATCCTGCAGAACGGCCACCTGCTGAACTCCAGCGAGGCCATGAACCTGCTTTCGCTCATCCGCCTCGGCATCGACCTCGGGATCATCGCGGAGGCGCAGCGCGCGGTGGTGGACCGGCTGTTCATCGAGTGCCAGCCCGGCCACATCCAGCACGCGGCCAAGGGCGCCTTCGAGCCCGGCCAGCGCGACGTGCTCCGCGCCGCCCGGCTGCGCGCGGAATTTGCCAAAGTGACCGCCCCTGACTTCAGTAACAGCAGCCGCTAGCCGATAACCTTACACCACTCTCATGGAACCAATGAACAACTTCACGCCGCGCGCCCAGCAGGTGCTCGCCCTGGCCCGCAAGGAGGCCGACCGCTTCCACCACAACTACGTCGGCACGGAGCACCTCCTGCTCGGGCTGATCAAGCTGGGGCAGGGCGTGGCCGTGAGCGTCCTCCAGAAGATGGGCCTCGACCTCGAGACCGTCCGCGGCGAGGTGGAGAAGCAGGTCGGCATCGGCCAGGAGACCAAGACCCCCGTCGGCAGCATCCCCTACACCCCACGGGTGAAGAAGGTCCTGGCGCTCGCGGGCAAGGAGGCCAAGGCCCTCAACCATTCCTACGTCGGCACCGAGCACATCCTGCTCGGGCTGCTCCGCGAGGGCGAAGGCGTCGCCGCCCGCGTCCTGAAGACGCTCGAGATCGACATCGAGCGCACCCGCAACGAGATCCTGCGCGAGCTCGATCCCCAGTTCTCCGCCGGCCAAGGCCCCGAGGGGGCGCAGGCCAGCGGCGGCGCCGGCGGCGGCGAGGAGATCGCCCCGCGCAGCAGCAGCCCCGAGGACAAGAAGGAGGTCAAGACGCCTGCGCTGAAGGCGTTCGGCCGCGACCTGACCGAGCTCGCCCGCAAGAGCGAGATGGACCCCGTCATCGGCCGGAAGAAGGAGATCAGCCGCGTCATCCAGATCCTCTGCCGCCGCACCAAGAACAACCCGGTGCTCGTCGGCGAGGCCGGCGTGGGCAAGACCGCCATCGTCGAGGGCCTCGCCCAGGAGATCGCCAAGGGCAACGTGCCCGAGATCCTGGCCGACAAGAAGGTCATCACCCTCGACCTCGCGCTCATGGTCGCCGGCACCAAGTACCGCGGCCAGTTCGAGGAACGCATCAAGGCCGTGATGGACGAGATCAAGCGCTCCAAGAACGTCATCATCTTCATCGACGAGCTCCACACCATCGTCGGCGCCGGCGCCGCCGAGGGCGCGATGGACGCCTCGAACATCTTCAAGCCCGCCCTCTCCCGCGGCGAGCTGCAGTGCATCGGCGCGACCACGCTCAACGAGTACCGCAAGTACATCGAGAAGGACAGCGCCCTCGACCGCCGCTTCCAGATGGTGAAGGTCGAGGCCCCGTCGGTGGAGGACACCATCCTCATCCTCAAGGGCATCCGCGGCAAGTACGAGGAGCACCACAAGGCCACCTTCACCGACCAGGCGATCGAGGCCGCCGCCAAGCTGTCCGACCGCTACATCACCGGCCGCTTCCTGCCCGACAAGGCCATCGACGTGATGGACGAGGCCGGCTCGCGCGCCCGTATCACCACCCTCAACCGCCCGCCCGACATCGAGGCGCTGGGCAAGGAGATTGAGGAGGTCTGCGCCCAGAAGGAGCAGGCCATCGCCGCCCAGCACTTCGAGCAGGCCGCCAAGTATCGCGACCAGGAAAAGCAGCTCCGCACCAAGCAGGAGCAGCAGATCGAGACCTGGAAGAAGACCCGCGACGAGCACCGCATCGTCGTCGACGAGGAGCAGATGACCATCGTCGTCGCCGAATGGACCGGCATCCCGCTCAGCCGCCTCGAGAAGAAGGAGAGCGAGCGCCTGCTCGCCCTCGAGACCGAGCTGCAGAAGAACATCGTCGGCCAGGATCCGGCCACCATCGCCATCGCCCGCGCCCTGCGGCGCTCGCGCGCCGACCTCAAGGACCCGCGCCGCCCGATCGGCTCCTTCATGTTCATGGGCCCGACGGGCGTCGGCAAGACCGAGCTCGCCAAGCAGCTCGCCGCGCAGATGTTCGGCAACCAGGACGCGCTCATCCAGATCGACATGAGCGAGTACATGGAGAAGTTCGCCGTCTCGCGCCTCGTCGGCTCGCCCCCGGGCTACGTCGGCTACGAGGAGGGCGGCCAGCTCACCGAGGCCGTCCGCCGGAGGCCGTACTCCGTCATCCTCTTCGACGAGATCGAGAAGGCGCACCCGGACGCGCTGCAGCTGCTGCTCCAGATCATGGAGGACGGCCGCCTGACCGACTCGCTCGGCCGCACGGTGGATTTCCGCAACACGATCATCATCATGACGACCAACGTCGGCGCCCAGCTGATCCAGCGGCAGACGACGATGGGCTTCGCCGCCGCCCACAGCTCGGACTTCCACGACCTCGACAAGCTGAAGGAGAAGGTACTCGAGGAGGCCAAGCGCATCTTCAAGCCCGAGTTCCTCAACCGCATCAACGACCTCGTGGTGTTCCGCCCGCTCAACAAGGACGATCTCCTCAAGATCGTCGAGATCGAGGCCGGCAAGGTCGTGAAGCGGCTCGCCGCGCGCAAGATCCAGATCGAGTTCTCGCCCGAGTCGAAGACCCTGCTCATCGAGAAGGGCTACGACGAGAAGTACGGCGCGCGCCCGTTGCGCCGGGCGGTCGAGCACTACCTCGAGGACCCGCTGGCCGAGGCCCTGCTGAAAGGCGAGGTCAAGGAAGGCGAACCCATCCTGGTCATCCGCAACGGCGACAAGCTGGAGTTCCAGGTCAAGTCGCCCACGGCGGAAAGCGGCGTCTCGCCTTAATCCGGGCGAGAGTTTCAGCCACCGTCACCGCGGGGACCGGTGGCATTCCCGGATCCGCGCGCCCCAGGTTGTGCGGCCGCACCTGGGTGCAGCCGCAGCTTCGCCCTGCCCGGCACGTTCGCGGCTGGACCAAAGTCCAGCCCTACCAATGAGAGTGAAATGGCAGCGGCTTCAGCTCACGGTGGAAGAACTCGAGCACGCGCCTCTGCCCGCGGAGCCGCACCACGGGGGCGCTTGAGCCGGCCAGGTGCGGCGGCCAGCAACAGCCCCAGGCCGGCGGCCAGGAGTGCACCGGTCGACGGCTCCGGCACCGAAGAGAACGCCGCGGTGTTGATCGCTGCGATCTGGCTGGCGCTCAGGTCGGTGCCGAAGAACGCCACCTGGGCGATGTCCCCGGTGAAGGCCCGGCCCCCAAAGACATTGCTGTACCCGATGGTGAACGCGCTGCCGCTGTCGTAATGGCCACCCGGCGTGTTGCTGCCGACCAGCGTCCCGTTGATATAGAGGTTGCGGTCCCCGTTGGCGGTGAACGTGGCGGCCACAAAGATCCAGGTGCCGAGATCGGCCGAGGTCAACGCGGCCGGAGTGGACACACTGCCGCCGCTGTCGGTGTAGAAATAGACCTTGTTGTCGGGTTGGATCTGGAGATCGAAGTCGTCCGCGTACGCGGACTGGCCGGCGATGTAGAAGGTGCGGCCGGCGGCGGACGGCAGGGCGGCCAGGTTCACCCAGGCGAGAATGCTCCCGGACGTGGCGACGCCGTTGGTCAGGCTCGATTGCAGATCGTTGCCGGTGGTGCCGTTGAAATTCAGCGCCTGATTGGCCGGATCACCCGCCAAGCCGGGGCCGGACCCAATGGTGTCGAGCGTCGCGCCAGCGGTCAGCGTCCCCGTATAGCCGTTGACACTGCTGTTGGTCGTGCCGGCAAACTGATAGTAGGCCAGCAGACCCGGTTGCGCCTCGACCGTGTTGGCATAAACCATCTGCGCCCGGGCCGCGGGGGCCATGATCGCTGCCAGCGCCAGCACCGCCAGGGCGAAACCCAGCCTGCGGCCCGCGTGCAGCCGGTGCCGTCCGGCCATCGCGCTGATGATTTTCAGAGGCGTCAACATCGGTCTTTCCAATACGGATCTTGACCAAATTATCTAAAGCCGCACGCCGAAATGTAAATTCCTAACTCCCCGTCAGGTGCCAGCCGGACACATAAGCTCGCGATTGAAGAACTCAAGCACCCGCATCTGCTCGCGGAGCCGCACCACGGGGTCGTTCGAGCCGGCCAGGTGCGTGCCGAGCATCGGCAGGAATTCGTACGGCTTGCCAGCCATGAACAACGCGTCGGCCAGCTGGAGCGAATGCTGGAAATACACGTTGTCGTCGGTCAGCCCGTGGATCAGCAGCAGCGGGCGCTGCAGCTGCGGCGCATAGGTCAGCACGCTGCTGGCCCGGTAACCCTCGGGATTTTCCTGGGGAGTGCCGAGGTAACGCTCGGTGTAGTAGGTGTCGTAGTTCTCCCAGGTGACGACGGGCGCGCCGGCCACGCCGCAGCGGAAGACATCGGGGCGGCGGATCGTGGCCATCGCGCTGAAGTAGCCACCGAAGGACCAGCCGGTGACACCGACGCGGGTGAGGTCCATCTCGGGGTACTTGGCGCCAAGCGCGCGCAGGCCCTCGACCTGGTCGTTGAGCGCGATGTCGATGAGGTTGCCGCGGACGACGCGCTCCCAGGCCCGGCCGTGCAGCGGCACGCCGCGGCCGTCGAGCCGGGCGACGATGTACCCTTGGTCGGCCAGCCATTGGTCGCCATAATAACCGCGGCGGCTGGCGGAGACGACGGTGGTGGTGGGGCCGGCATAGACGTAGAGGATGACGGGATATTTTCTGCCGGACTGGAAATCATGGGGCCGGACAATGGCGGCGTCGAAGGTGTGCTCGCTGCCGGTGGTGCGGGTGAGCTCGAGGTTGGGCAGGGCCGGGGGCGCTTCGGCCAGCGAGGGCAGCGAGGCCAGCCTTTCCCCGCCGCCGGAGAGGATCTCCGTGCCAGTGCGTCCGTCGAGGAGGTCGAAGGAATGCACCATGACCGGACTGTCCTCGGCGAACTGGGCGCCATGGATGCCGGGGGCGACGGTCAGGGGCAGGCCCTCGCCGCCGGCGAGGGGGAACTTCCAGATCTGGACCTCGCGTGCGTCGGCGCCGCCGCGCACGAAGACGCTGCCGCGGGCGGCATCGGCCTTGATCAGGCCGCGGTAGCCGAAGGTGAGGGGCGTGATCTCGCGGACCAGGCCGCCGGCGGCATCGCGCAGCTCGACCTGCCAGGCACCGCGCGACTCCGTCGTCCAGAGGAACTGCCGGCCGCCCTTGAGCCAGACGGGCATGATGGCCTGGTCGTCGAGATTGAGCCAGGCGGCGTCGGTCTCCTTGAGCAGTTCACGCGTGGCGCCGGTGGCGGGGTCGGCGGCGAGGAGGTGCTGTTCCTGCTGCGCGCGGTTCTGCACGAGGAGGGTGAGGGGGGCGCCGGGCTCCTTCCAGACCACGCGGCAGAGGTAGGGAAACTTTTCGGCGTCCCAGGCGATCCAGTGCGTGGCGCCGCCGTCGCGGGAGATGACACCGAGGCGGACCTTCGCGTTGGCCGAGCCGGCGCGCGGGTAATAGAATTTCGTCGGCGGCTCCTCGGGGTGCAGCGCGTCGGCGATGTAACGGACCTCCACCATGGACTCGTCCGTCTCCTGGCAGGCCAGCCACTGCGAATCGGGCGACCACCAGTAGCCCTCCCGCCGGTCCATCTCCTCCTGTGCGACAAACTCGGCCACGCCATGCGAGAGGGTGGCGGTGGCGCCGGTCGTGACGGCCCGCTCGGTCTTCGCCGCGAGGTCGATCACGTGGAGCTCGCCCTCGTGCACGGCGGCGACAAAGGAGCCGTCCGGGGAGAAGCGCGGGTCGATCCAGTTGCGGCCGGGCAGCTCGGTGACCTTGAGGTCGAGGCGGTTCACGACGTAGAGTTTCCCGGAAAGCGTCACGAGGAGCCGTGCGCCGTCCTGCGAAAGATCGAACCGGGTGAACCCCTTGAGCGTGACGCGCGCGCGTTCGCGGCGGGCCTTCTCCTCGGCGGTGAGCTGTTCCTCGCCCGAGCCGAGCAGCTGGGCGGGGGTGAGCAGCTCGCGTTCGCGGCCGGTGGCGACCTCGAACTCGTAGAGTCGCAGGACGGGATCGCGCGGCCCGCCGCGGAGGAAGAGGACGGTCTTGCCATCGGGCGTGAGCCGGGGGGAGACGGGGCGGCCGAGGGTGTAGCCGCGGGTTTCGGCGAGGTCGCGGAAATACTTCAGGTTGGCGTCCTCGGCGGCCAAGGCGGCGGAGGCGAGGAGGCTGATGACCGGGATGAGGAAACCGATCCGGAGGCGGTGACAGGGAGGGATTCGCATGGGCAAATGCTCAGGCGGAAGGCGCGGCGGAGTCGAGCGCGCAACGCGGGCGCACTTGCCGCGCGCCCGGTTTTTGTCTTGCTGGGACGATGCCGGTCCGCCTCGTCCTCCTCGCGCTTTTGCTGGTGTCCTGCTGCCGGGCCCAGGCACCGGACAACGGCATCACGCCGGCCGAGCTGACCCAGGCGCCGACCCCGGCGCGGATCAGCTTCCTGGTGACCCGCGCCCAGACGGCGGGCTGGGCGGGCGTCGCGCCGATCCTGCGCGAGGCGGCCGTGGCCGCCTACGAGACCCGCAGCGATTATGCCGGCGGGTGGTATTATCTCTACCGCTGGGCGGCGTTGCTCGGCACACCCCAGAGCCAGGCGCTGCCCCAATGGATCGACGCCATCCGGCACGAAAAGGTCGGGCACGCCAATATGCCGGCGCAATACCAGCAGCAGCCCGGGGCGCTGGCGGCCTACTGCTCGCCGGCCTTCCAGTATTTCGCCCTGGGTTCGCCGGCGTTTTCGGAGGAGTTCTTCCTCACGCTGGCCCCGGTGGACAACCCGATGGCGGTGCTTTCGATCCTGCAGGAGCTTTACGTGGCGGATCCGGCCCGGTTCGCCGACTACCAGAATCTGGCGATCGCGATCGCCGTGGTCTACGATGTGCCGCCGCCGCCCGACTGGCCGCACGGCCAGGTGAATGCGGGGGCGCTGCCCCGGCGGCTGCCCGCCCCCGGTGCGGCCTTCGCCTACTGGACCAGGCTGGACCGGAGCCGGCTCACGCTGCAGCGGCTGCGCCGGCTGCCGGCCAGCGAGCTGAAGTTCCTCGTCGACGAGGTCGCCCCGTTCGCGGAGCTGGATTGGGCGCGCCGCAATATCGGTCCCGGCCTCGCCGACCTGGCCAAGGCCTACGACCTGGTCCGTTATCGGAAGGACCGCCAGGCCCAGAATGCCTTCATGTGGATGCTGCCGGACTACCGCCTGCCGACGATCCTGAGCGCGGGCGGCATCTGCGTGGACCAGGCGTATTTCGCCGCCACGGTGGGGAAAGCCAAGGGCATCCCGACGATTCTGTTCCGCGGGGCGGGACTGGACGGCCGGCACGCGTGGTTCGGTTACCTCGACGGCAACGAGCGCTGGCAGAATGACTGCGGGCGCTACGCCGAGCAGAAATACGTCGTGGGCCTGGCCTTTGACCCGCAGACCTGGGGCAACATCAACGACCACGAGCTGCTTTTCCTGTCCGAGCGCTTCCGGGCGCTGCCCACCTACAAGCTGTCGGTCCTGGATGCGCAGTTTGCCGCCGAATACCTCGCGGACGGCAAATACCACGAGGCCATGCGCGCGGCGCGGGAGGCGGTGAACCGGGAGCGGCGCAACCTGGACGGCTGGCACATCCTGTTGCAGGCGCAGCTGGCCTCGGCCCCGGCCGACCGGCGGGCGCGGGAGGGGGTGATCCGGGAGGCGATCGCGGCCTTCCAGCGCTATCCGGACCTGGAGGTCGCCTTTACCCGCGAACTGGTTGCGAGCCTGCGGGCCCGCGGCGAGGCCAGCGTCGCGGATTTTGAGGAGCAGTCGGTGGTGCGGCGCTACCAGGCCGGCCGGGTGGACCTGAGCATCCAGGAGGCGGCCGATATCATGGAACGCAGCCTGCGCGATGATCAAGTGCCGGACCAGATCCAGGTCTACCAGCGCGTGCTCGACATCTATGGCCGCGGCGCCGGGATCGATTTTTACGACAAGGTGGTCCAGCCCTATGCCACCCATCTGCAGGCGGAACAGCAGACCCCGGCCGCCCTGGCCGGCGTCGACCGGGCGCGGCAGTACCTTCGGATCGAAAAGGGGAGCCAGTTGGAGGTGGAGATCAATGCCCTTACTGACCGGTTGAAAGCGGGTAATCATTAAAAAATAATGCCCGGCCGATGAACCTTTCGGGCTTGTGAGCGTCTAAAACCCGACTTCACTCTCCCACCCACCCACCCATGATCGACATCATCAAAGGCGCCGGAATTCTCTTCTGGCCCCTTCTGCTCTGCTCTTTAATTGTTGTCTATATCGTCGCCGAACGGCTGTATGCCCTGCGCAACGCCGCGATCCTGCCGGACGACCTGGTCGATGCCGTCGTCGAAGGCCGAGTGACCACGGGCGGACGGCATTCCGTGCTCGCCCGCATCATCGATTTCGCCCACGGGCACCAGAATGACCCGGAGGCGGTCAAAGCCTTCGCCCGGCTCCAGATCAACCGCATGGAGCGCGGCGTGCCTTATCTGGACGTCATCTACACGCTGGCGCCGCTGATCGGCCTGACCGGCACGGTCACCGGCCTGCTGAAGGTCTTCCAGCAGATTTCCCCGGAGACCGGCCTGCCGGATCCCGTGGCCTTCACCTCGGGCGTGGCCCTGGCGTTGTCCGCCACGGTCATGGGCCTGGTGGTCGCGATGATGGCGCTGGTGCCCGCGGGGTATCTGCAGCGCCGGATCGAGAACTACGCGGTGAAGATCGACCTGCTGCTGGAGCGCATCCTCGCGCGCGCGAACCCGCAGGCATGAGCACGCTCTATCAAAAGCGGCGCAAGCGGCCGGAGCTCAATCTCGTGCCGCTGATCGATGTGCTCGTGATGCTGGTATTCTTTGCCTTCGTCACGATGCAGTTCAAGCAGGCGACCACCATGAACCTGACGCTGCCGAAGGTGGAGACCGCGGGCAAAAGCGAGCTGAAGGACTCCCTCACCATCAGCCTTTCCAAGGAAGGCTTGGTGGATGTGAACGGCCAGAAGGTGACCATGGAGAAGCTGGAGCAGGCGGTCCGCGAGGTCGGACAGATCCGAAAGGACGTGACCGTGGTCATCCGCTCGGATGAGAACACGCCATTGCGCTTCGTCACCGAGGCCATGGATGTCTGCCGCAAGCAGGGCTTGAACAAGATCCGGCTGCAGTCGCGCTGAGGCTGAACAGCTGAAGGGTGAAAGTTGAAGGTTGAATGACCGGCCGTCAGATTCCGGGCTTTCAACTTTCATCATACAACCCTCAACTCGTCCCATGAACATCCTCCTCACCGGCGTCACCCGCGGCCTGGGGCGCGCGCTGGCCGAGTGGTACATTGCGAACGGTCACACCGTGATCGGCTGCGGGCGCAGCGCGGAGATCCTCAACCTGCGCTTCGCCTTTGCCGCGCCGCATGACTTCACGGCCCTGGACGTCACGGCGGAGAACCGGGTCGCACTCTGGGCGGAGAAGGTGCTCGCGACGCACGGCGCGCCCGACCTGCTGATCAACAATGCCGCGCTGATGAACCGGCCCGCGCCGCTGTGGCAGGTGCCGGCGGCCGAGTTCAACCAGCTGGTCGACGTGAACATCAAGGGCGTGGCGAACGTCATCCGGCATTTCGTCCCGGCGATGGTGGCGCGCCGGCAGGGCGTCATCGTGAACCTGAGCTCCGGCTGGGGTCGCGGCACGTCGCCCGAGGTCGCGCCCTATTGCGCCAGCAAGTATGCCATCGAGGGCTTGACCAAGGCGCTGGCCCAGGAACTGCCCGAAGGCATGGCGGCGGTGCCGCTCAATCCGGGCGTCATCGACACCGACATGCTCCGCCAGGCCTGGAGCGACGGCGCGGCGGCCTACCCGAAGGCCGAGGCGTGGGCGCAGAGCGCCGCGCCGTTCATCCTGCAGCTGGGCGTGAAGGACAACGGCCACTCGGTGAGCGTGCCCTCGTTCGAGGCCTGAGCAGCCGCAGGGGCTGAGCGTACCGCCTTGGGCGAAAACGGGGCTTGTGCTGGCGCGGCCGGCCCGAGCATAAAAGGCGGCCCCATGAAACGCGTCTTCGTCTCCGGCTGCTACGACATCATCCATGCCGGCCACGTCCAGTTCTTCGAGGAGGCCCGGGCCCTGGGCGACCACCTGACCGTCTGCTTCGCCTCGGCCGAGGTGCTCTGGCTGCACAAGCGGCGCCGCAGTTCCCTGCCGGACGAGCACAAGCAGGCCCTGCTGGCCGCGCTCCGGATGGTGGATGCCGTGGTCATCGGGCGCGGCCTGGAGGAGGGGATCGACTTCCGGGAGGACTTCATGCGGCTGAGGCCGGACATCCTCGCGGTGACGGAGGACGACAGATACAGTCCGCTCAAGCGGGCGCTGTGCGCGGAGGTGGGGGCGCAGTACGTCGTGCTGCCGAAGACGCCGCCGCTGTTCCAGCCGGTCTCCACGACCGAGATCGTGAAATTCATCCGCGCGCCGCAGGAGGCGCCGCTGCGGGTGGACTTCGGCGGCGGCTGGCTGGATGTGCCGCGCTTTGCCCGGCCGGGGACTTTTGTGGTGAACTGCACGATCTCGCCGACCGTGTCGCTGCGCGCGTGGCCCTACGAGCGCAACGCCGGGCTCGGGGGCAGCGCCGCGTGGGCGATGCTCAACGGGCGGGACGGCATCACCTCGGAGCTGGACCTGGGGGTCGGCTGGCAGGATCCCGCGGTGGTCGCCGAGACGGGCCTGTGCGTCTGGAAAAGCGGTCCGCGGCCGGAGCTGGAGGTCAAGCACAGCGGGGATTTCCTCCGCGGATGCCTGGCGCTTTACTGGACGGGAAACGAACATTCGACTCCCGGCGTGGCGGACCAGCGGCGCGACTATGACGCGATCGCCCGGGCCGGGGCGCTGGCCCGCGAAGGGGTCTGGGGCCGAAGTCTGGATCAACTCGCCGCCGGGGTGCGCGCCTCCTACACGGTACAATGCGGGGAAGGCATGAAGCCGCTGCCCGGTGATCCCGCCGCGGAGGCGACCGCGGCACTGGCCGACTGCCGGCCGCTGGCCTGGAAATATTGCGGCGGTGGATTCGGTGGCTATGCGATGTATCTGTTCCCGGAGACTGCCGCGCGCGACGCGGCCTGCCGGCTGCCGGGCTTCCGCCCGGTGGAACCCTATCTGGCCAGGCAGGAGTGACGCGGGGTTATGCCCGCTGCTTGGAATCGATGAGCAGGGTCACGGGGCCGTCGTTGCTGAGCTCCACCTGCATCATCGCGCCGAATTCACCCGTGGCCACGGGCCGGCCGAGGGCGGCGGTCAATTGGGAGGTGAACCGTTCGTAGAGTGGAAGCGCGTGCTCCGGCCGGGCGGCGGCGTTGTAGGAGGGCCGCGTACCCTTCTGGGTGCTGGCGTGCAGCGTGAACTGGCTGACGAGCAGGATGCCGCCCCCGACGTCGGTGACCGACCGGTTCATCTGGCCTTCAGCGTCGGCGAAGATGCGCAGTTTGGCGATCTTCTGCGCGAGCCATTCGCCGTCGGCGGCCGTGTCGGGGGTCTCAATGCCGACGAAGACCAGCAGGCCGCGTTCGATCTGTCCGGTCACGGAGCCCGCGACGGTCACCCGGGCGGAGGTGACGCGTTGAATGACCACTCGCATGGCTCGTGGAAGTGCGAAGGATCAAGCGACAGGTGGACAAGAGCGCGACCGATGCCAGGCTTTGCTTGTCACTTGGCTGCTTGTCCCTTGTTGCTTGCCGATGCTCACAGCATCGGCTGGTGCGGCTCGACCTCCGCGTCGTAATCCACGCCGGGCAGGCCGAAGCCGAAGAGGCGCAGGAACTCCGTGCGGTAGCCGGCGATGTCGGTGAGCTCGGCGAGATTCTCGGTCGTGACCCGCGGCCAGATGTCGGAGATGGCGTCCTGGATCTCCGGGCGCATCTCCCAGTCGTCGACACGGGTGCGGCCCTCGCGGTCGAACCTGATGGTGCTGCCATTGTAGAGGAGGGTGGCGAAGAGGCGCTGGATCTGCTCGATGCAGCCTTCGTGCGTGCCCCGGGCCTTCATGATCTTGTAGAGGATGGAAATGTAGAGCGGCACCACGGGGATGGCCGAGCTGGCCTGCGTGACGAGCGCCTTGTTGACCGAGATGAAGGCGCGGCCGCCGCCGTGGGCCTTGAGCTGGGCGTCGATCGCCCGGCCGGCGCGCTCGAGGTCGATCTTGGCGCGGCCGATCGTGCCGTCCTTGTAGATCGGCCAGGTATGGATGGGGCCGATGTAGGAATAAGCCACGGAGGTGGCGCCGGGCGCGAGCAGCCTGGCGTCCGCCAGCGCCTGCATCCACATTTCCCAGTCCTCGCCGCCCATGACGGCGACGGTGTCGGTGGCCTCGGTCTCGGTGGCCGGCTCGATGGTGATCTCGCTGACGATGCCCTTGTCGGTGTCGACCGTCTTGTTGGTGTAGGGCGCCCCGAGCGGCTTGAGGACGGACTTGTGCACGACGCCGGTCTTCGGGTGGGTGCGGCGGGGCGAGGCGAGCGAATAGACCACGAGGTCGACGGGGCCCATGTCGCGGGCGATCAGGGCGAGGGCCTGCTGCTTGATGTCGTCGGAAAAGGCGTCGCCATTGATGTTGCCGGCATAGAGACCGGCGGCCCGGGCGGCCCGGGTGACCGCGATGGAGTTGTACCAGCCGGGCGTGGCCGGCCGTCCGTCCTCGGAGGGACGCTCGTAGAAGATGCCCAGGGTGGCCGCGCCGGAGCCGAAGGCGGCGGTGATGCGGGAAGCAAGGCCGTAGCCGGTGGATGCGCCGATGATGAGGACCTTTTTCGGGCCGTCCTTGATGGGGCCGCGGGCCTTGACATAGTCGATCTGCTGCTGGATGTGGGCCGCGCAACCGGCGGGGTGGGCGGTGACGCAGACGAAGCCGCGGACCTTCGGTTTGATAATCATCAGGCGGCAAAGCCTTGCCGCGAAGCGACGAGTGACAAGTGCCAAGTACGGCCCGGGAGATTTAGCTCGCCAAGCCTGAG
>Ga0265319_1000192_pt1 | contig 46586 bp, 39 predicted proteins | sample 4824metaG_FD_192443 | JGI IMG/M metagenome (GOLD analysis project Ga0265319, IMG submission 192443) | Rhizosphere microbial communities from Carex aquatilis grown in University of Washington, Seatle, WA, United States - 4-8-24 metaG | ecosystem: Host-associated > Plants > Roots > Rhizosphere >...
GACCTCGTCGAAAACATCAGTGAGGTCTACTTTGTCTGCGACCACCAGGGGATGATCGTCTACAGCAGCCCGAACTTCTACTCCGAAACCGGCTACCTGCCCGAGGAGATAATCGGCAAGCCCTTTCTCAGCCTCATCATCGCGCAAGACCGCCCGCGGGTATTGAAATTCTACCGCGACCGGACCGCTGATGGCACCATCGACACCGCGTGCGAATTCCGAGGAAGGAGAAAGGACGGCACGTCAACATGGGTGGAACAATCGACGCGGATCATCCGCGACGCAGACGGAAATGTCAGAGAATACCGGAACGTTGTCCGCGACGTCAGCGAACGAGTCCATGCCCGCGACGAGCTGGCCTTAAGGGAAAAGAGATTCCGGGCGCTCATCGAGGAGAGCTCTGACGTCGTCGCACTGGTCGACCGGGAAGGCCTGTTCTCTTACGTCAGCCCTTCCGTTACCAGGGTTCTCGGTTATTCCTCCGATGATTTGATCGGGACGAATGCACTTGCATTGATCCATCCGCTCGACCTCGAGTCCATCAATCATCTCTTCGATGAGCTTCTTCGCGAACCGATGATGATCGCTTCGGCGGAAATCCGTTACAAAGTAAAGAACGGCTCATGGAGATGGATCGAAGGGATAGGGAAGAACTTGCTCGAAGACGCTTCGGTAGGGGCCGTAGTTGTCAATTTCCGCGACATCACCGAACGGAAAGTTGCCGATGAAATGCTGCGGGAACTCCCGATTCGCATCATCAACGCTCAGGAATCGGAACGGCGGCGCGTCGCGCGCGACCTGCATGACAGCGTCAATCAAATTCTCTCGTCGGTAAAATTCAGAATGGAAAGCATCGAAGAACGGACGAAGCGCAAAGACAAAGGATTGAAGGAAGTCGTCGCAAGCGCGAAAGTCTCGCTCGAAAAAGCAATGCACGAGGTGCGGAGGATCTCGCAAAATCTGCGGCCCAGCGAATTGGATGACCTTGGAGTGATTCCGGCCGTCAGAAGTATGTGTGAGGATTTTGCGGAGGTGACGAAGGTCGATGTCGATCTGAAGTTTGTGCGTTTTCCCAAAAAGGTTTCGCCCGAGATTGAAGTAACGATGTACAGAATCATCCAGGAGGCACTCAGCAATGTTGCTAAACATTCCGAAGCAACCCGGCTTATGATCAGGTGTGCACGAGATCATTCACATATCACGATGAAGATCAAGGACAACGGTAAAGGTGCCGACGAGCACGAACTGACTGCAAATCCGTCAAAAAACTCAGGGATGGGTCTGTTGAATATGAAGGAACGGGCCGCCTACGTGGGAGGAACAGTTTCGGTTCATTCCTCTCCAAAACGGGGGATGGAAATCAGCGTACAGCTCCCACTCTAAAGGAGTAGACCAAATGAAGAAAGCAAAAATTACCTTGCTGCTTGTGGACGATCATCCCCTTGTAAGAGAGGGTCTTAGGTCGTACCTCGTTCAGGAAAAGTCTTTTGAAATCGTCGGCGAGGCGGTTGACGGAAAGGAAGCTCTAAGGCTTGCGAGTGATCTTCTTCCTGAAATCATCCTTCTCGATATTAATATGCCCGGTATGAACGGACTGGAAACGGCAAGGCTGTTGAAGAAGTCTGTTCCCAAAAGTAAAATATTGATCCTCACGATGCACGACACAAAAGAATACGTCAGCAGAATGGTCTCTACTGGAGTGCAGGGGTACATACTCAAGGATTCTTCACCGTCGGAACTGATCACCGCTATCGAAGCTGTCCACCGAGGCGAATCATATTTCAGTCCCAAAGTGTCTCAAACGGTGATGAACGACTACGTCAAAATCGCAAGGTCGAAAGGGAAAAAGGGGGGAGTGGAACTTTCGCGTCGCGAGTCGGAGGTGCTGATGCTGATCGCCGAAGGCTTGGGGAACAAGGAAATTGCCAGCCGGTTGTTTGTCAGCGTACGCACCGTTGAAACCCACCGTGAGCGTATTATACGCAAACTGGATATCCATACGGTAGCTGGCCTCACACGGTACGCCCTGACCAAGGGCATTGTCAAGCTCGAGTAATATCCGTACATTACCCGACAACAAATATCCGTAATTGCACCGATAGTGCGAACTTGCTTGTTTGCGTATTTTTATGGTACTTTTGTAAAACTCCAAATCCTAGAAATGGAAGCGCTTTTTGTGGGGCGCCCCCTTTGTTCTCACATTTCCGCGCAGCGACGAGGAGAATGTTGAGATTCTAATCATTCGCCGAGAATCCGAGTGGCAGAGACAAATTCATACCAGATCGTAGCAAGGGAAGCCTCGGGAAAACCCGTGCAAGGGTTTATCTCTGCGAGTTCGACCTCCGATGCAAAACGGAGAGCGAAACTGAATCCCCGTTTTCGTGATACGGTTCTGGTATCGGTGCGACGGAAGAAGAATTTTGCGTATCGCGTCCGCCATGGCGCAAAGACCATCGACGGATTTCAGAGTGCGTACACCCGCCAGGAGGTCGTCGCTGCGCTCGAACGGATCGGGTTCGACGTGCGGTGGGTGCGCCGTCACTATGATTTTCGATTTCAGGCTGCGTCGAACGAAATCGTATCGTTTGTGGGGACCAGCGCGCGCCTTCTCGAACAAAAGCTCTCATACGCCGAGGTCCTTCAAGTGATGGTGAACAGCGTGAAGGACAAGAATATGAAAGTTGCGCTTCGCGATATCATCCTCGACCTGAAGAACGGCGTGGATTCGCGCGAGGCGTTCATGAAGCAGGGGAAAGTCTTCGGCGAACATACGGCGCTCATGCTCGGCATCGCTTCGAAGAGCGGAGATATGACGATCATCTTCAAGAGCGTTGCCGCGCTTGTTGAACGTCAGGCTGAGTTCAAGAAAGGTCTGACAAGTGCGTTAATCCTGCCTGCAGTGACCTCGCTAACGCTTGTCGGCGCAATCGCGTTTTACGTTCTCTTCCTGCTCCCGAAAATGATGAAGCTTATGGGGCCGCTTATCGATCAGATTCCGCCGCTCACCGCGTTTACGCTCAATTTTAGCGATGGACTTCAGAGCCATTTCGTGCTCATTCTCTTCCTCTTCGTTGTTATTGTCGGCGGATTTTATGCTTACATCATCTCTCCCAGGGGCCGCCTCCAAATGCATAAGTATATCGTCAAGATCCCTTACGTCGGGGGCATTCTCCGCAATACAAGTACAGAAATCTTCTGCCGGGTTCTTGGAATTATGTACGCTTCCGCCGGCGAAAATATCGAAGCGATCCAGCTTGCGGCTGAATCGAGCGGGAACCGCTACCTTTCACTCCAGATCAAGACTGTCGCGATTCCTGCGATGTTGAAGTACGGAACTGAACTGGCAAAAGCGCTCGAAGCGGTGGATTTTTTCCCCGAAATGTTTATCTCCCGGTTCAAGACTGCCGCTGAGACGGGGGCGGTAAAAGACACCGCAAACCAGCTCGCGGATTATTACCAAATGGAAAACCACTACGCGATGAAGAATCTGATAAATTTTATCGAAGTATTCATCTCCGTCATCATTATGGTCGCGATGATCTTTCTGACGCTTCTCTCGTCGGAGACGGCGTCGCTGAATATAAAAACAATGTAGGGAATATTCGATTATAGGCGGCGCACTAATAGTAGAATGTAACTAAACGGTACAATGCAGACACGCAGCGCAAAAAAAGAACTAGGCGATATTCTTATCGACAAGGGAATCATTCAACCGGATGTCCTTGAGCGCGCTGTTGCCGTGCTTAATAAAGAAGAGAATAAAGGCCGCCGCAAACTGCCGCAGATCCTCGTGGAGCAATTCAAGATGGACAGGGATCTTGTCTACCGTGAGGTCGCAGATTACTATGCGTTTCGCACCCTCGACATTTCGATGGAGACGATCGATGACGGCGTGCTTGGTTTCATCCGTAAAGAGTTAACGTCACTTCCCGAATCGATCCGCGAGATGGTGCACGAGAACAACGTTCTCCCGTATTCGATCGACCCCGAACGCCCCGGGAGGCTGCTCGTGATTACGCCGGATCCGACTAAGCCCGAGGTCTATAAGATCGCCCGGACGTTCCATTACCAGAAATTTGAAATTTGCTATGTTCCGCTCAGTCAATGGGACGGATTGTGGAAACGGGTAAGTCTCGACAAGGCTGTGTACAAGGACAAAGAGTCGATGCTCCGCGGAGAATCCTTCGTCGATGAGGCAGAAGAAGATTCTGAAAATTACGAGCAAGCACTCGAAGAAGAAATAAGCAAGAGCGGACTTGTCGACCTTGTCGAAAGCATTTTTGTGGATGCTGTCCGCGTTGGTGCCAGCGACATCCACGTGATTCCCCGGGGCGACAAGATCACAGAATTTCATTTCCGGGTCGACGGGAAGCTCTCGCGGTGGTACACCAACAACGAAACGCGCGCAGAAGCTGTTTCCGCCGTCGTAAAAGACAGAGCAAAGAACCTGGACCGTTTCGAACGCAACATGGCTCAGGACGGTTTTGCACAGCTGACCATCGACAAGAAGACAGTCCGCTTCCGCGTTTCTGTCATCCCCCTGATCGGAAAAGAGCTGAAGAACAAGTTCGAATCGATCGTCATCCGCGTGTTGATGGAGCCCGTGGTCGGCGGCAGCATCGAGGATCTCGGGTTTGACCCATACAGCGAAACCACAATGCGCAAGGCCATTGCAAAGCCGTTCGGGATCATCATCATTACCGGACCGACGGGAAGCGGGAAGAGCACAACGCTCGTGGCGGCTCTTCGGACTGTCATGGATTCGTCGCTCAACATCATTACCGTGGAAGACCCGGTCGAATATTTTATTGACGGCGCGCGGCAGGTGAAACTCAATTCAAAGCTCGATTTCGAGGGAGCGCTTCGCGCAATCCTTCGTCACGACCCCGACATTGTGATGGTGGGTGAAATTCGCGATAAGCTGACTGCTGAAATTGCGGTCAAACTCGCGAACACCGGCCATCTAACGTTGTCGACGCTTCATACAAACGATGCACCAAGCGCCGTTTCCCGGCTCTATAAAATGGGGATCGAACCGTTTCTCATCGCGTACAGCATCAACATCATCGTCGCGCAGCGGCTGATCCGGAAACTGTGCGTACGATGCAAGAGTCCCATCAGCGAGCCCGATCTTCCGCTGCTTCGGAAGCTTGGGATGCCCGAAGATGATATCCGGTCCACGACGTTCTATCAGCCAATCGGTTGCAGCGAATGCATCAAAGGTTACAAGGGACGCACTGCAATACACGAGGCTTTGTACTTCACAAAAGAAATTCGTCAGATGATCCTCGACGCCGGCTCGTCGGTCAACGAAGAGGCAATCCGGCAGCTCGCGTTGAAAAATGGGATGCGCACGCTCAGAATGAACGCCCTCGAGCTTCTCAAGCGGGGGACGACGACGATCGAGGAGGTTGCAAGCGTCACCTCTGACGATGATTAGGAGCTAAATTGTCAACGGACGTCGGATTGTCTTCCTGATACTCCCATGTTCCGAAGGATGATGAGGCGTTTTTGTATTTGGCTTCTGGTATCCGCTTCTTTTGACGAATACTCCCAGCATTAAGCCCTTCCGCTTCCGGGGTAGAAAATCATTATTGAATTGTTCGATGCGAATCCTCGTGAGAAATCTCAGGGACCGGGGGGAGGAGCGGAGTTCATAGCGGGAAAACAGGATCAAACGCAGACTTATCAATCATGGTCGTGTTCATGCTGGCCCTATATTATTACGATATCACAAACTTGTGACAAATCTCACTGCACATTTTGAGGCATTCGGTATATTGTCGCATCGTATCGGAATGTGTTTCGTTGAACGTTTTTCCAAAAAGGCTTCCGCATGAGCCTTGGACAGACCATGATTTCGGCCGCCTTTTTTGTGCTGCTTACACTGGCCATTCTGAGTGCAAACAAGCTTATCCTCGAAAACACGAAGTATTATCTTCAGGAAGAGGCAATAGAACAGGCGTCAAATTTCGCAAATGCTTTGATCGGCGAGATCCTGACCAAGAAATTTGATTCCCAAGTGGCACTTGACGGGTCGGGAAATATTACAGGTCCGTATAATAAATTGAATTTGCCTTGGCCATCTGGAACCAGTTCAAGCCACAGTGCATCACTTTTTGATGCTTCGTTGGGTGCCAATGCAACCGCTGAAAGCAATGTCATGCCCAGCGGAAACCCCGATGCTGATCCCTATAAGTCAATTCAGAAGGGTAGTTCAAGCTGGTTTGATGATGTTGACGACTACAATGGATACAAGCGGATAGCTAATTCCGCGGATATTCCAGGATATCTTTTAACAGTGAGCGTCTACTATGTTACGAAGAGTAATCCAAATGCACCTGCGGGCTTCCAGACCTTTTACAAGCGAATCGATGTCAGCGTTACCCACCCAATTTATTTGACAAAAGCACTCACGTTTAGCGCAATAGCGACGTACTAATGAGCACAATGCTGGACATAATCGGTTCGATGGTCATTCGCGGTGCCATCGTGCTTATGACTCTCTATTTAAGCGTCGGCTTACAAACCGCCTATACTTATAAAAGTGTGTTGTACACGGTAAAGCAGAAAACTGTAATTCCTGCAGAAATTTTGACCGATGATATTCGGCTAGCGGGTTACGGCCCGACGACCTCGAAGCTTTTCGACACTGCCCATTCTCAGGCGATTCAATTTCATGCCGACCTCAACAGTGACAGCACTTCCGAGACAATTTATTATTATTTGGGTCCGCAATACACCGGGTCCGCTCATCGTAGTTTGTTCAGAGTTAAAAATGGAGGGACGCCATTCGAGTTGGCACGCGACGTCGATTCTTTACACTTTACATATTACACTGTAACCGGAGCTACGGTGAGTGGCCATAATGTTTCGGGGATTAAATCTATTAAAGTGAGTCTCGTGATGGAATCCAACGCGCAAGTGTCCGATGAAATAACGACGGCACCAGTAGCATCGGGTTTGTATTCGCATGAAAAGACTGCCGACACTACCGTCAATAATTTTCCGAAAAAATATGTGAGAGCATTTTGGGAGCGTACGGTTTTTCCACAGAACCTGTAGGGAATATGCGGGATGGAGAATCGTATACATACCGTATATGGGAATATACGCCCCCTCCCGTATTGTAACCGCGCCTGGAGTTGTTATTTTTAGCATAGTTCTAAGTAGGGAACGACAGGCTTCGAAAAAAGCTTCTGCTTGTAGGCAGCCAAATCAACGAGGTGTTTATGGGAACTTCAAAGATCATTATCGGTCTCGGTGCGTATATTATGATCGGGACATTCGCGTTGTTGTATTCGACGACCGACCAGGCGATCTACAGCGTTGCGCAGTCTCAGGCGTTCCACGATGAGGCGCGGCAGATATCCAATGCGGGTGTTAAGTTCGCGATGGGGGATGTCGGAGGCAACTCGGCCGCCGCTTTTCCTTCAAGTACCGTGAATGTGAACGGAGGCAGCGCGTCGTACGTCGCCGACCGTCCGGCAGGACTTGCCAGCACGCAGATGAGAGTGACCTCGACCGGAACCTACAACGGGTTTCAGGTGACGATGGTTGCGATCCTGCAGTATAATGGAGTGAAATGGACTCTCCAGCGCATCTACCAACAGCCAGACGCGAGTGAATATACAAGGCTAAGCTAAGAGATTCTAACATATTTTGATCGTCGAAAAGGCGATGCATTGATAAATGCATCGCCTTTTTCTTTGGCACAAACATGCCGTTCATTCGGCGGCTTTGCTCTTACAAACTTTTCCATCTGATTCAACCTCCCCTGATAAAATGTCCATCCTTAATAAAACCCCGCGATTGATTTTGAACAACTTCTATCTTACTATGAGATGAAACCTATGATGAATCTTATCGTATTACTTTTTCATACCCCCAACGATTTTATCTATTACTGCATGAAAGGCGTCACTATGCATCCATTGACAATTGCTGCCGTTTCTCTTTTTGGAATGCTGCTCGCTGAATCGCAGGTTGCGGCTGCACAAGAACGTGACAGGACGAAAATCCCCGAAAAAGATAAATGGAACCTTGCCGAAATTTATCTCACAGACGACGCCTGGAAAGCGGCGAAGGAGCGGCTCGTTGCCGAAATCCCGGAGGTGAAAAAATTCCAGGGAACTCTCGGCTCCTCCCCCTCGGAGCTGCTCGGATGCCTCGAATGCAGCAGCAAGCTGGCGAAAGAATATTCTCGCCTCGCATCATATGCCTCCATGTGTTCCGACCAGGACACGCGGGAGTCGAACTATCTTGCGATGAAGCAGGAAATGAGCCAGATCGGATCAACGATGAGTGCGGCCGCTGCATTCATCGAGCCGGAGATTCTGAAGATCGACCGTGCGACCGTTGATTCGTATCTCAAACAGGAAAAGAGACTGGAAGTATACCGGCATTACCTGGACGACATCCTCCGGCGCCAGGCACACACGGGAAGCGAGGGGGAGGAAAAAATCATCGCCGAGGCTGGTTTAATGGCCGACGGTCCGGAGAGTATTTTCAACGTGTTCTCAAATGCAGAGTTTCCTTACCCGGACCTTGTCATGAACGATGGAAACAAAGTGAAACTTGACCAGGCGGGTTTCAGTCTCTTCCGGGCCTCCGCGAACCGCGACGACCGAAAGAAAGTGTTTGCTGCGTTCTTCGGAACATTGAACAATTACCGCCGGACGTACGGTGCCGAACTCTCGGCAAACGTGAACAAAGATATTTTTTACATGAAAGCCAAGAAGTACGAGTCCTCCGCCCAGAGTGCGCTCGACGCAAACAACATTCCCATTCAGGTATATCACAGCCTCGTCGATAACGTGAACGCAAATCTAGCGACTTTCCATCGTTACTTGAAATTGCGGAAAAGAATCCTCGGCGTCGATACGCTCCACTATTACGACCTGTACGCTCCTCTCCTGAAAGGTGTGGATCTGCGTTATTCCGTCGACGAGTCGAAACAAAACGTCCTTGCTTCTCTTGCGCCTCTCGGCGATGAATATCTCGAAGTGACGAAGAAAGCTTTTTCCGAGAGGTGGATCGACGTCTTCCCTACTGAGGGAAAGCGAAGCGGCGCCTACTCCAACGGGTCCGCGTATGACGTCCACCCGTACATGCTCCTTAACTTCAACGGCAAGTACGACGATATGAGCACGCTTGCTCATGAACTCGGGCACACGATGCAGAGTTATTTTTCAAACAAAACCCAGCCGTATCCGACATCCGATTACCCGATCTTTGTGGCAGAGGTCGCCTCCACATTCAACGAGGCTTTGCTCATCGACCATATGTTGAAGACCATTCAGAACGATACGGTGAAGCTATCGCTGCTCGGGAAGTACTTGGAAGGAATCAAAGGTACGGTTTTTCGCCAGACGCAGTTTGCCGAGTTTGAACTCCGCATCCACGACCTCGCGGAAAACGGCACCGCGCTCACCGGCGATAAGCTCAATGAAGTGTACATGGAGATCACAAAGAAATATTACGGCCACGAGAAGGGAATTTGTATCGTCGACGATGAAATTAAGTCCGAGTGGAGTTACATCCCACATTTCTACTACGATTTCTACGTGTATCAGTATGCAACCGCTTTTACGGCGTCCTGCGCCCTCTCTGAGCAGGTGCTTTCCGGAGACAAGTCAGAAACAAAACGGTATTTGGAATTTCTCTCAGCTGGCGGGTCGGACTATCCGATCGATCTGTTAAAGAAGGCCGGAGTCGATATGACCACTTCTATACCGTTCGACCTGACGATGAAAAAGATGAACCGCGTAATGGACGAAATGGAAGAGATCCTCAACAAGATGGAAAAGTAACCGATAACCTGCGGCCGATTGCAGAGCCCTGCACTCGCGGGGCTTTATTTTTTTTCGACGGGAGTAGCGGGACTACTGAGGCTATGACTTTCGTTGCTTAGAGGGCGCGCGCCGTGCATCTGCGCAGCAATTAAATTGGACGTCATGGCGTTGCTTCGAATTCGTGCAAAACGTTCTTCTCCATCGCTATCATTCCGCTTGACAACGTGATTAGATTATCCGATACTGTTAAGCATCTTCACCCCGGATGGTGAATACTTACCGCTAAAATTATATATTCCTGACCTATGACGAACACAAACGACAATAAACACCGCGGATTGCTCCAGAGAATTGCCCGTCGCGTGATGCTTGAACGAGGGCTTCTGACCGATTTCTCTCCTCAAGCTATTTCCGAACTTAACAACGCGCATGAACCGGAAATAAGAACCGGGACGTCGGTGCGGGATCTACGGCAGCTCCTTTGGTGCTCAATCGACAACGACGACTCACGCGACCTGGATCAGCTCACCGTCGCTGAAAACTTGGCTGGCGGAGCGACAAAAATTCTTGTGGCAATCGCCGATGTTGACGCTATCGTCAAGACCCGGTCGGCCATTGACGAACATGCCCGCCATAATACGACCTCGGTATATACTGCGGCAGAGATATTTCCTATGCTCCCCGAACGGCTCTCGACCGATCTGACATCGCTGAATCTTGAATCGGACCGTTTTGCCGTCGTTGTTGAAATGACAGTTGCTGGGGATGGGTCGTTGCAAAACTCCGACGTTTACCGTGCGGTCGTCCGTAACCGTGCGAAGCTGGCTTATGACAGCGTCGCCGAGTGGCTTGAGGGCACCGGTCCGATGCCCGAGGGGATCGGTACTGTGTCAGGACTTGCTGAGAATCTGAAGCTTCAGGATCATGTGGCCCAATCATTGAAATCGCTTCGGTATGTGCACGGAGCACTTAATTTTGAGACGATCGAAGCGCGCCCCGTTTTTGACAACGATGAAATTACGCGTCTCGACGTCGAGCGTAAGAACAGGGCAAAAGATATTATCGAAGATTTCATGATCGCCGCAAACGGCGTCACCGCCCGTTACTTTGCTGCAAAGAAGCTTCCATCGTTGCGAAGAATTGTACGAACTCCCAAGAACTGGAACCGGATCGTTCAGCTCGCCCAGGAGCACAATTTCACGCTGCCGGAAAAGCCCGACTCGCGGGTGCTGGAAACATTCCTGAACTCTGCTCAAGCCGACGATCCCCTTCGCTTTCCTGACCTTTGCCTCAGCGTCATCAAGCTGATGGGGCCCGGTGAATATATAGTCGAGCTCCCAACAGATACAGCTATCGGACATTTTGGCCTTGCAGTCAGAGATTATTCTCATTCAACTGCTCCCAATCGCCGTTTCCCAGACCTTATTACTCAACGCATGTTGAAATCGGCAATGAGCGGGGAACCACAGCCGTACACGAACGACGAATTGGAAACGCTTGCCGCTCACTGCACCGAAGAGGAAGACGCGGCAAAAAAAGTGGAACGGCAGGTCGAGAAATCTGCGGCAGCGATGCTGCTCGAATCGAGGGTCGGAGAACAATTCGATTCTATCGTTACCGGCGCGTCGGTCAAGGGGACGTGGGTTCGCCTTGTGCATCCCCCCGTGGAAGGAAGGCTCATCAATGGATTTGAAGGGATGGAAGTGGGACACAGAGTTCGGGTAGAACTTGTACACACGGATGTTGACCGGGGGTATATCGACTTCAAAAAAGTATGATTATGTTCTTTCATGAGATGTTGGACGAGATTTATTATTATCTTTTGCGAAGAGGCAAAGCCCCAAATATCTTTTATACGTAGTCAATTCCCGCTTTGCCGGATTTCGTTATCCGTTGGATCCTTATCGTTCCTAGGCTCTTTTTCCATGGTGATCCGTTCGGAGTCGGGGACGAGATAAATAGAAAACCCGTTCTTCCTTCCGGAAAGAACGGGTTTTTTGTGGGCGCTGCGGGGATCGAACCTGCGACCTTACGCGTGTGAGGCGTACGCTCTGAACCAGCTGAGCTAAGCGCCCAATATTAGATCTTGATGGTGCTTCAAGCGAAGTCCCGCCGTCTTTGCCGAAGACATCACTTCGTGATTGGCGGGACTGGCTAAGCGCCCGTTTCTAAATTCTCATAAGAATGCCCGCGAAGCCCCGTCGAATTGTGACGGGGCTGGCAAGGCGCTCTGAAACTAAACCAAAGATACAAATCCATACCGAAAGAATCAAATCGGCTACTGGGGAATTGGCCGTCCCATTTGATTGTAAATACCCTCGATCAATTTGATATTATCTTTCGCTTCGCCATTGCTCGGGTCGATAGACGCAACAAGTCTGTATTGGCGCAGCGCTGAAGGATACTTTTCTTTTGGCGGCAAGAGCGATTCATACATAAGAAAATTTGCGTACTTCAAGTGTCCATCGACCTGCGCTTTCTTGACGAGTTCATCGCTGGGACTCGCCTTGCCGAGGTCGTCGATCATCGCGATGCCTTTGTCAAAATCTTTGGCGGCGATCAACTTTGTGGCTTCGTCGATCTTGGCCGGATCGGCCTTTTTTTCACCGCAGCCTGCGGCGAACGCCAGCGACAGAACGGAAAAAAGCATAAGCTTTTTTATCATATATACGCCTTCAAATAATTGGGGTTTTTTCTAACGGCAATAAAAACTTACAAATTATTTCCGTCGAAACCAAATTGGGTCATTAGCTGTCGGCTACCTGATCGGGAAAGATGCGAAAAGTCGAAATTGTTGGAGGGGCTAATCCAGAAGGTATCCGACAGCTGTTCAAACAATTTGGTTTTAAGCGGAACATTTTTAAATTAGAAGCAGTCTAAGTTCAAGGTTTCCATATAATTACGCTTGTTTACTCATGTTCGGAGGTTGAATGGAGCACGATATTAAGGCTATCAATGAGAAGATCCAACGTGAAAGCGCGTTTGTTGACCTTCTTACGATGGAAGTCGGGAAAGTCATTGTTGGACAGAAAAACATGATCGAACGCCTGCTCATCGGGCTGCTTTCCAACGGACACATCCTTCTCGAAGGAGTCCCCGGCCTGGCGAAGACGATGGCAGTCAAGACTCTTGCGGGAGCCATCCAGGCAAAGTTCCAGCGGATTCAGTTCACTCCCGATTTACTCCCCGCCGACCTGGTTGGAACATTGATCTACAATCAAAAAGACTCAAAATTTCAGACGAAGAAAGGTCCGATATTTGCGAATTTCATTTTAGCAGATGAGATCAACCGTTCTCCCGCAAAAGTGCAGAGCGCGCTGCTTGAAGCGATGCAGGAACGGCAGGTAACCATAGGAGAGGAAACGTTCAAACTCGAGGAACCGTTCCTCGTCCTTGCAACGCAAAATCCCATCGAACAGGAAGGGACGTATCCGTTGCCGGAAGCGCAGGTCGATCGTTTCATGCTGAAAGTGAAGATTGACTATCCCACGAAGGAAGAGGAACTGCAGATCATGCGGCAAAACGTCAATGGTACGGAGATTCATGTCAAACCCGTCGTCTCAACAAAGGACATCATCAGGGCTCGCGGGGTGATGGGAGAAATTTACATGGACGAAAAGATTGAACGCTACATCCTGGAAATTGTTTTTGCAACCCGTAACCCGAAGGAGTACGGTATTCCTGGTATCGCGCAATTGATCAGTTACGGCGCATCGCCTCGTGCGACCATCAATCTTGCCCTCGGAGCTAAAGCATACGCCTTCATCAAGCGGCGGGGTTACGTCATCCCCGAGGATGTGCGCGCCGTCAGTCTCGACGTCTTGCGCCACCGCGTTGCCGTGACATACGAAGCGGAAGCGGAGGAAGTGACGTCGGAGAATATCGTGCAGGAGATTTTAAATAAGATCGAAGTGCCCTGATCAATGTACAATGAACAATCAACAATGATCGTGAGATGATGACTCTTTAAATGTTGATTGTTCATTGATGATTGTTAATTGAAAAATGACTACTCAAGAGCTACTCAAAAAAGTTCGGCAGATCGAGATCAAGACGCGAGGACTGGTGAACCACGTCTTCTCCGGCGAATACCATTCGGTCTTCAAAGGTCGCGGGATGGAGTTCTCTGAAGTCCGAGAATACCAGTATGGGGACGATATTCGCTCGATCGATTGGAACGTATCGGCCCGGTTCAACCATCCGTTCATTAAAATTTTTGAGGAGGAACGCGAACTGACGGTCATGCTCCTTGTCGACCTGAGCCGTTCTGAAAATTTCGGATCTGCCGCTGCAATGAAAAATGAGATCGCAACGGAAGTCTGCGCCGTTCTTGCGTTTTCGGCGATCCGCAATAACGACAAGGTCGGTCTCATCCTTTTCACCGACAGAATTGAAAAGTTCATACCTCCCAAAAAAGGGAAGGCACACATCCTTCGTATCGTCCGCGATTTGCTTTCGTTCGATCCCGAGGGAAGGGGGACGGATATTAAAGGGGCGCTTCAGTATTTGAATTCCGTCATTAAGAAACGATCGATCACGTTTGTGATCTCCGATTTTATCGACCAGGGCTACGACGCGGCGCTGCGCATCGTGAGCAAGAAGCACGACGTTATTGCCATCACGCTGCAGGACCCCCGCGAGCGCGAAATGCCGAGGATCGGGCTCGTAAAAATGCAGGACGCGGAATCGGGGGGAGAACGCTGGGTGGACACGAGCAATATTCACATTCAGCAGGCGTTCCGCTATTACTGGCGGCAGCACGAAGAACGCTTGAAGAAATTATTCCTTTCGACCAAGGTCGACAGGATCGATATCCATATTCAGAATCCCTACATCAAGCCGCTGATCGACTTTTTCAAAATTCGGGAACAGCGGCTGTAATGATGGTAAAAGAAATCAGCCAAGACGTAATGAATATCCAGACGAAGAATTTTGCCTCGTGCCTCTGCGCCGTTGTTCTCCTTTTTGCCGTTAACGCTTCACCACTGGTGAGCCAGGAGGTTTCGGTCACCGCGGGCGTTGACTCGACGCACATCACCATGGGCGACTGGCTGAACCTGACAGTGCAGGTGAAGCACGCAGATTCGGTGAACATTCTCTGGAGTCCATTAAAGGATTCACTCGGTGTTTTTGAAATCGTCAGACTCGACACGCTGCCGCGTGTTGAAGAGGGCGGGTCGATTATAGAGGGGCGAAAGATCACGCTTTCCGCGTATGATTCCGGTTCGTTTGTCATTCCGCCGATCCCGCTAGCATACGTTCGTGCTAACGACACAACACAGCGTTACGTTCAGACCGATCCGCAGAAGATACAAGTTGCTTCGGTTGAAGTCGACACCGCAAAGGCGATCAAGGATATTAAACCGCCTCTCAGCGTTCCATTAACGTGGAAAGAAATTGCTCTGTATGCAGGAATCGTTCTGGCTGTCGCCGCTCTGGTCTACGGTGGTTACTATTATTACAGGAAGCGAAAAAAGAAGGCCGGAGAAATTGCCGAAGAAGAGGCGCCGAAGATTCCGCCGCACATCCTGGCGATGACCCGATTAAGGGAGCTGAAAGAAAAACGGATTTGGGAGCAGGGGAACCAAAAGGAATTTTACTCTGAAGCGACGGAAATTGTGCGCCAGTATTTTGAGGGTCGGTACGGGATCATGGCTCTGGAACTGACGTCCGACGAGGTGTTCGCAGAGCTCCGGCGGTTTACACTCGAGAAGGACGTCGCCAAATTGATCGAAGCTTTTTTCATTAACGCAGACCTCGTAAAATTTGCGAAGTACACCCCCGTTCCGTCGGAGAACGAAGCTGTCATTCCGCAGGCGCAGGAAATAGTAGAACGGACGAAGCCGAAAGAGGAGGTGCCGCAGAATGTTTGATGTAACGTTCGCGAGCAAAGGTTTCCTTTTCCTTCTGCTCCTGATTCCGGCATTATCCGTCTGGTATTATTTCCGCCAGAAATACCGCGACAGTGAAGTGCGATTCTCGACCCTGGTGCCGTTTTCCGAAGTGGCGTCGACACGGAAGGAGCGCGCGCGTCACCTGCCGTTCATTCTGCGAATGGCCGCACTCGCGCTCCTGATTTTCGCCCTGGCGCGTCCCCAGGCAACTTCCCACGGAGAAAATGTCTACAGCGAAGGCATCGATATCATTTTGGCTCTTGACATTTCTGGCAGTATGCTGGCCGAAGATTTCCATCCAAACCGCATTGAGGCCGCCAAAGCCGTGGCACAGGAATTTATCGACGGACGAACGAATGACCGCATCGGTCTCGTCATTTTTGCGTCGGAAAGTTTTACACAGTGCCCGTTGACCGTTGATTACGGTGTTCTCAAGAACCTACTCAAACCGGTCACACCCGGGATGATTGAAGAACAAACTGCTATCGGCCTCGGAATTGCCAATGGAGTAGCCCGCTTGAAAGACAGCAAGTCGAAAAGCAAAGTCATAATCTTATTGACGGACGGCGTGAACAACAGCGGTGAAATTGACCCTATTACCGCGGCTCAAATGGCGGCATCGTATGGCATACGAATCTATACCATTGGTGTGGGAACGAAAGGCGAAGCGCCGACTCCTGTCCAGACACAGTTTGGCACGCGATACCAGATGGTAGAGTCCGATCTGGATGAGAATGCGTTAACAAAAGTCGCGGAGTTGACAGACGGGAAATACTTCCGTGCGACAGACAATACTACATTGGAAAAAATCTACAAAGAGATTGACCGGCTTGAGAAGTCCAGGATTGAAGTTCGTTCCTACAGGCGTTTCACTGAGATGTTCTATTCTTATGTAGGGTTCGCATTGCTCTTATTGATGGTGGATGTTGGAATATCAAAAACATGGTTGAGGAAGCTGCCGTAACGTATGATTCGTTTTGCACATCCTGAATATTTATACTGGCTTGCGCTTGTACCGCTGACCGCTGCCCTTTTCTGGTTCGTAGCACGGAAACGGAAGGAAGCACGGGAGAAATTTGCCTCGCTCGGGATGTTTGATCGGCTCGCCGCCGATTCAAGCGGCTCGAAACGCGCTTTGAAGTCATCCCTTCTGATCGCTGCAATTGCCTTCATCGCACTGGGGCTGGCAAACCCTCAGGTCGGCATCCGCCAGGAGGAGGTGAAACAGGAGGGAGTCGATATCTTTATCGCGCTCGATGTTTCACTTTCGATGAAAGCAGAGGATGTAAAGCCGAACCGCCTGGCAAAAGCAAAGTACGAGATCGGCAATCTTATCAGCAAACTCGCGGGAGACCGGATCGGATTGATCATTTTCTCAGGCGAGAGCTATGTGCAGTTTCCCCTCACCACGGATTACAGCGCAGCCGATCTCTTTTTAGATGTCGTTGATGTCGAATCGGTGCCGACCCCGGGAACTGCGATCGGGAGCGCGATAGAACAAGCCATGAAATCGTTCAATTGGGATACACCGACCAAGAAAGTCCTTGTTATTATCACCGATGGAGAGGATACCGAAGGTGATGCGATGGTGCCGGCTGACGATGCGGGCAAGAAGGGCGTTTTGATCTACACGATCGGTATGGGTTCGTCGGCGGGAGCGCCGATTCCGATCTATGATGCAAGCGGACGCCAGGTCGATTTTAAAAAAGATCGGGCAGGAAATGTCGTGTTGACCAAGTTAGATGAGACAGCGCTGGAAAAAATTGCGACGCTCGGGAACGGGAAGTATTTCCGAGCGACGAACAGCCAGGACGAACTTGATGCGATCTATAAAGAAGTGAATGCCCTGCAGAAGAGCGAGTTCGGGTCCAAACAATTCACTGAATTTGAAGACCAATTTCAGTACTTTATAGGGGCAGCGATCGTGCTGCTGCTGATTGAACTATCTTTGTCCGACAAAAAGGTCCCATGGCTGCAAAAGATTAATCCATTTAGGGGGATAACTGTCGATAGAGAACAATGAGCAATCAACAATTAACGATTAGCATTATCATCGAATAACCAAGTTCTTCCCAGGAATAATGAACATTCTGCATAAATTGTTTCTTGCGAGTGTGTGTGTGACTTCCGTTGTCGCTGCGCAGACTGTGCGGTCGCACATCAGCGAAGGGAACGCGATGTACAACGACCAAAAATTTGCGGACGCGGAAGCCGAATACCGGAAATCTCTGGAAAAGGATAACCAGGTAATGCAGGGGTACTTCGACCTTGGAGACGCGCTGTACAAACAGCAGCGGTACGATGAGGCGGTTCAGAATTACCAGAATGCACTTACAAAAACGACGGCCCCAAGAGTTCAGGCCCAGCTTCATCACAACATCGGCAATTCACATCTTGGACAGAAGAACTATCAGGAGGGTATCAACGATTACAAGCGTTCTCTGAAGCTTAATCCCGACGATGAAGAAACGAAGTACAATCTCGCTTACGCTGAGAAGATGTTAAAACAACAGCAGCAGCAAAAGCAGCAACAAAACAAGCAGAACAAGAACAACAAAGATCAGAAGAAAGACCAGAAAAAGGACCAGCAGAAAAATCAACAGGACAAGGATAAGCAAGATCAGCAAAAGCAAAATCAGCAGCAGAAGCAACAGCAACAGGAAAAGCAGATGTCTCGGGCCGATGCCGAACGTATTCTTGATGCCTTGAAGAACGACGAGAAGAATGTGCAAAAACAACTTCACAAGAAGAAAGTGGTGAGGGGAACGGTGGAAAAAGACTGGTAGTTGGCAAGTGAAAAGTGAGAGACTAAAAATGAAAAATTATTTGTCGGCAATATGGCTGATGTTGCTGACGCTTCCTTTATTGCTCACTGCTCAAGGTGTTACATTCAGCGCCTCGGTTGACAAGAATACTGTTGCCGTTGATGAACAGTTCACGCTGGAACTTACGCTCAACGGCGGCGGCATGGGGACCGGGAGTGTCCCAAAACTCCCCGACGTTGCGAAGTTCATGGTACTTGCCGGACCGAACCAATCGTCGAGCGTGCAAATTATCAACGGCTCCGTATCGTCTTCGGTAACGTACAGCTATGTGCTGCAACCCCGAGAAGCGGGAAAATTCATGCTCGGTGCCGCGACCATCGAAACAGGCGGGAAGCGGTATTCCTCCCAGCCGATAGAGATCACTGTGGTGAAAGTCACTGCCAAACCGAAACAGTCGGCGGCGTCGGGTCAGACGACCGATAATACCGTCCAGGTTGGGGACAATCTTTTTTTGCGCGCAACGGTGGACCGGTCGCGTGTAAGCCTTGGAGAACAGATCACCGTAGCATTCAAGCTCTACACAAGACTTCAGATCGCCAATGCCAGCGAGAAATTGCCTTCAATGACGGGATTTTGGGCAGAAGATCTCGGCGTTTCTCAACAGCAAGCTGCAGCGACGAACGAAGTGGTCAACGGCAAGCAGTACCGGGTCGTTTTATTGAAGAAGGTTGCGCTGTTCCCGACACAGTCCGGGACGCTTGAAATTCCTCCCCTGGAAATTATTTGTCAGGTGCAGATACAGAATCGCAAACGTTCGAACGATTTTTTCGACCAGTTTTTTAACGACCCGTTTTTCAACAATGTTGCAACATCGAATGTCAGCGTTAAGAGCCCCGCCGTAAAAATTACCGTGCTGCCGCTGCCGAAAAATGACGTGCCCGCGTCTTTCAAAGGCGCCGTGGGAAAATTCAACTTGAACGCGAGTATCAGCAGTCCGACGGTAAAAACAAATGAACCGCTGTCACTGAAAGCCACGATCGGCGGTACCGGCAATATCAAGATTCTCGAGGCGCCAAACCTCGAGGTTTCCAACGATTTTGAGAAATACGACCCTAAGGTCACCGAATCGATCGACCGGAACAGTGGAGTCGTGAACGGATCGAAAACGTTCGAGTGGCTTCTCGTTCCCCGCTATCCCGGCCAAAAAAGAATTCCCCCGCTGGAATTTTCATACTACGATCCTGCGAAAGGGAAATACGTTTCCCTGAAATCCGGAGCGATAGACGTGACCGTCGAAAAGGGAAGCGCCGAGGCGCCGCAATTAACCTCCGGGCTCTCCAAGGAGGATGTGAAGCTGCTGAACCAGGACATTCGCTTTATTAAGACAAACTTGGGATCCTTCCGCAGAAGAGGAGGAGATAGCATCCCGACGGGTACTCTTGCGATCATGACGATACTGCCTCTCCTTGCGTTCGTCGGACTTGCAGCGTACAGGCAAAAGACATTAAAAGAACTGTCGAACGTTGCAACATTCCGCTCCCGAAAAGCGATGAAGACCGCATCGAAAAAACTAAAGCAAGCAAAAATCTTGTTGAGCTCTGAAAGCTCCGAAGCATTTTATGCCGAGATCTCTCGCGCACTATGGGAGTATGTATCGGATAAGCTGGCGATCGAGCGAGCGGAGCTGTCGGTCGATAATGTAATGAAACAGCTGGAAGGAAAGCCGATCTCGCCGGAAGTCGTTGCGCGCTTGAAGGAGTGCCTCGAAGCATGCGAGTTCGCACGCTATGCTCCGGCAAGTGCCAAGCAGGAGGAAAAAAGCAAGATCTATGAAATGGCGAGCGACGTCATTGTCTCGACGGAGAAGGAGTTGAGCAGGTGAAACGGCTGGCTGCGGTGTTACTTTTCACATTCGTGTCTGCGGGTATTTCCCGAGCGGATGAACCGGTGCAGACGTTTGAACAAGCGAATCAGCTGTACCTCCAGGCTAAATATCCTGAGGCGATCGCAGAATACGAAAAAATCGTCGAAAGCGGATGGGAGAGCGGCGAACTCTATTTCAACCTGGGAAATGCATACTACAAGAGCGGTATCATCCAGAAAGCAATTCTGAATTACGAACGCGCTGCCCAGCTCCTCCCGCGCGACGAGGATGTTCAGTTCAACCTCCAGCTTGCCAACCTCCAAGTCGTAGACAAGATCGAGGCGGTCCCCCGCCTGTTCATTTACCGGTGGATCGATTCGATGCTCGGACTCTTTTCGCTTTCCACAATGGGATGGATCGCGTACTCCTTTTTTGTGCTGACCCTTGCGGCGTTCGCTGTGTTCCTTTTCGCGAGAACCTACACTCAGAAAAGAATCTCGATGTTTGCGGGGCTCCTGTTTTCGGCGGCGCTTATCCTGACGATGATCGGATTCGGCGTGCAGTCGTATACAGAGGCAAATACCGAATTTGCGATCGTCATGAGCGACGTGGCAAACATCAAAGCCGCGCCGGACAGCAAAGGGAACGACCTTTTTGTTCTTCACAAGGGGCTTCGAGTCCAGGTGTTGGACAGCGTGAACCGTTGGCGCAAGATCCGCCTCGCCGACGGGAAGATAGGCTGGATTCCCGAAGAAGACTGCGAAAGCATCTGATCTGCCGCGCAAATAGATTCTTCATTTTAAAGAGCTCAAAGTCCTGCCGGAAAAGATTGACCGGGAACCGTTGCTGTTGCGTTTGCTTTCGGGAACTGGCTACTGCGGATTTGTCGCGAAGGCGATGAAGGAAGTCAGGGCTTCAGCCGGCTGATCGCGATTGACAATTCCACTTATAGTTCATACATTTACGGGGCGTGAGCAAGCTTCAGCGGGAACGAATTCTGCCATTGCCTATGTCCGGCCAACATTCCATGAAGAAAACCAAAATCCTTGTTGTCGATGACCATCCGCTTGTACGATTCGGCGTCATCAATCAATTGAAATCCTACGAAGAATTTGTCGTCGTGGGAGAAGCTGAGGACGGCGAAGACGCCATTGCAAAGACAAAAGCCCTTTCGCCCGACCTTGTTATTATGGACATATTCATGCCCGGGATTTCAGGTATTGAAGCGACGAAACTGCTAAAAAAGAAATACCCAACCACACGCGTATTGATCCTGACAGGTTTTGAGAACGAGGATTATGTCTACCAGATTATTCGCTCGGGGGCAGGAGGTTATGTTCTGAAGAGCGTCGAAAAAGAGCAGCTGGTCGAAGCGGTGCGCGCCGTGATGAAGGGTGAGAAGTTCTTCAGCCCGGGCATCTCCAAGCTCATCGTCGAAAACTTTATAAGAAAAGCTGAAGGGCAAAAGATCCCGAATCTGTCCGATGATGAGGTCCTTACAAAACGGGAAAAAGAAATTCTTATCCTCGTCGCAGACGGGCTCACAAATCAGCAGATCGCAGAAAAGCTCTTTATCAGTGCGCGGACTGTTGATACTCATCGAACGAACATTATGCAAAAATTGAACATCCACGATGTTGCGAATCTCGTCAGGTATGCGATTGACAAGGGACTCGTGCCGTCGAAAGAATAATTAAGTTTTTCGCTTAATGATCTCTGCAACAAAGTGACGAGACAATCCACAACCTATCACTGTCTTGACCCATAGTACAGGCGATGAAGAAGATTCAGATCCTGATTGTTGACGACCATCCTCTTGCGCGATTCGGAATACGGAACCAGTTGAAAGAGGTGCCGGATTTTGCTGTTGTCGGGGAAGCAGAGGACGGAGAAGAAGCACTGGTCAAAGTGAAAGAACTCCATCCCGACGTGATCATTCTTGATCTCTTTATTCCTCTTATTTCCGGGTTCGAAGTCGCAAAGGCCGTGCGGAAGGATTATCCCGCCGTCCACGTTCTTATTCTGACGGCGTACGAGCAGGAGGAGTATCTGCATCAAGCTCTCGATTTCGGCGCTGAAGCATACCTACTCAAGAGCGCCGAGAAGGAAGAGTTGATTTCAGCCATTCGATCTGTCGTGAAAGGCGAAAAGGCATTCAGCCCGCGTGTCAATGAGGTCATCGTAAAAGGATTTCTGGGCAGGCGCGAACAGCCGAAAACTTCTCAGCCTCCATCGGTGCTCCTCACGGCCCGTGAAAAGGAAATTCTCGAACTCGTTTCACGCGGACTCACCAACCAGCAAATTGCACAGAAACTATTCATCAGCTCCCGGACCATTGATACGCATCGCACGAATATTATGCACAAGATAGGCGTTCACGATGTTGCGCATCTCGTACGCTACGCCATTGAGCACGAGCTGATACGAGACACTGAATAATCTATTCTTTCTCTTCCGCTGCACCGTGTGTTTGCACGAAAGGATCTGGAGTGGCCGGCCCCGTTTACAGCTTCCTTGCTCATGACCATGAGCGTCTCGACGATCTACTCAACCGTACTCTTGCAAATGAGAACGCGATCGACCCGAAAGCGTACGCCGAGTTCCGCGCAGGCCTTCTTAAACACATCAGCATCGAAGAAAAAATCCTGCTCCCGGCGGCGCAGCGTTACCGCGGCGGCGCGCCGCTTCCGATTGCGGCCAGGATTCGGCTTGACCATGGGGCGCTGGTGGCACTGATGGTGCCTCCTCCGACGAGAAATCTCGTCTCGACGATCCGTTCCATCCTTGCCGTACACAACGAGCGCGAAGAGGAAGTCGACGGGCTCTATGAAGCATCCGAGAATGCAATAGGCAAAACCGTTGATGAACTGCTGGAGATGATGCAGAATGCTGCCGATGTTCCGGTACTCCCGCACAACCCCGACCCGAAGGCGTTGGAGGCAACACGTCGCGCTGTTGAGCGGGCAGGGTATACTATGCAATAGATTATTTCGCTGTCTCCTTTTACTTTTTGCATTTTTTCTCTATCTTTCACCTGAAAAACGAACCGCTCTCTTCATGTAGTCTTCTTTCCTGGAAGCCCTCGCAGGAAGGTGAGCCTGTGCAGCTGATCCTTCAACTTACTTCTGGAGTCTTACGTGGACAATAACACATTAGACCAATTGTGCATCAATACGATCAGGACGCTCGCGATCGACGGCGTCCAAAAAGCAACTTGTGGACACCCGGGCATGCCTATGGGCGCAGCCCCGATGGCATACGTTCTCTGGTCGCGCTTCTTGAAACACCATCCCGCTCACCCGCATTGGCAGAACCGGGATCGGTTCGTGTTGTCGGCGGGCCATGGCTCGATGCTGCTCTACAGCCTTCTCCACCTCACTGGCTATGACCTTTCACTCGACGATCTAAAGAACTTCCGGCAGTTTGGGAGCAAAACTCCGGGTCATCCGGAATACCATCTTACGGCGGGGGTCGAAACGACAACCGGTCCGCTCGGCCAGGGTTTTGCGAACGGCGTCGGCATGGCGATTGGACAGCAGCACCTGGCCGCACGATATAATCGGCCCAACTTTGACGTTGTGGATTATCGTATTTACGGCATCGTAAGCGACGGCGATCTGATGGAAGGCGTCGCGTCGGAAGCGGCCTCGCTCGCCGGACATCTGAAACTCGGCAATCTTATTTATTTGTATGACGACAACCACATCAGCATCGATGGTACCACAGACTTCGCGTTCACCGAGGACCGCATGAAGCGGTTCGAGGCGTACGAATGGCACACACAGTCCGTCGCCGACGGGAACGACGTCGAAGCAATCGACGCCGCGATCCGCGCTGCCATGAAGGTCAAGGACCGTCCGTCGATCATCGCAGTGAGGACACATATCGGCTACGGAAGTCCGCACAAGCACGACACCGGCGAAGTTCATGGCACCGCCCTCGGAGAGGAAGAAGTGAAATTGACGAAAGCCGCGTACGGCTGGGATCCGGAAAAAAAGTTCTTCATCCCCCCGGCCGCGCTCGACCATTTCAGAAAAGCTGTCGAGAAAGGGAAGACTGCGGAAGAAGAATGGAATAAGAAATTCTCAGAGTTCAAAAGCGCATATCCCGAAGTCGCAGAAGAGTTGGAAAGTTTGCGTCAGGGAAGACTGGGCGACGCGTGGAAGGAAGCCCTCCCGAAATTCGGCCCGGATGTTCATTCCATGGCGACCCGTGAAGCGTCGGGCAAAGTCCTGAATGCAATCATGCCGCATTTGCCGGGACTCCTCGGCGGTTCCGCAGACCTTCGTCCGTCGAACAATACATATTTGAAAAATTCTCCGGAATTTCAGCCCGGGAGTTATGACGGAAGGAATTTCCATTTCGGAGTCAGAGAGCATGCAATGGGGTCCATTCTCAACGGCATGGTGCTGACGGACGGTCTCATTCCATTCGGCGGAACGTTCTTGATTTTTTCTGACTACATGCGTCCCCCGATCCGACTTGCTGCACTCATGGGTATTCGGCCGATTTATGTTTTCACTCACGACAGCATCGGTCTGGGCGAAGACGGACCGACGCATCAGCCGATCGAGCAGCTTGCATCTCTCCGGGCTGTTCCTAATATGACTCTGCTTCGCCCGGCGGACGCTAACGAAACAGCCGAAGCCTGGAAGTATGCCGTCGAACATCGGAGCGGCCCGGTCGCGCTAGCTCTCACGCGCCAAAAAGTGCCGATCATCGACCGGACCGTGTATGCGCCGGCTGACAATTTCTGGAAGGGAGCATACACGCTCGCTGAAAGCTCTGCAAAACCCGACATCATCTTGATTGGCAGCGGCTCGGAGGTCCAATTCGTCATCGGCGCTTACGAACAGCTTTCGGAAAAAGGATTCGCAGTAAGGGTTGTAAGCATGCCGTCGTGGGAGTTGTTTGAACGCCAAACGAAAGAATACCGCGAAAGCGTTTTCAGCCCGTCGATTAAAAAACGGATCGCTGTCGAAGCGGGTGTTCCAATGGGCTGGAATAAGTACGTCGGCGATGAGGGATCGGTCATGGGTATCACAAAATTCGGCGCGTCTGCTCCGTTCGAGATTCTCTACAAGGAATATGGTTTTACCGTGGAGAACGTCGTGAAGAAGGCGGAAGAAATGCTCGGGTAGTCCGTTCATTAACCTGACGACACGGAATTATGGAATCATTTGTGCTGGACCGTCCCGTTATCACGCCCGAGTTTCGCAAAGAGCGCATCATCAACTGGCTGTCGCTCGGTTTTCTCTATGCTTTCTTCTACATGACCCGCTACAATTACACCGCGGTTGCTCCAACGCTGGCGGATCTGCTCGGGTGGAAGAATACAGACCTCGGCATCTTCGAAACGTTGATGCCGTTGGTCTACGGCCTTTCGGTAGTCCTCAACGGCCCTTTTGCCGATCGGACCGGAGGCAAGAAGGCTTTCCTGTTTGGCGCCGTTGGCGTTGCGCTCATGAATTTTCTTTTCGGTATGGCGAGCCTAGCCGTTTTAAGTCCGGCGGTTTGGGCGGGAACAGGACTTGCACGGCATGTTGTCACACCGGCAGCGCTCAAATTCGGAATGTCCGGCGGCATGATCCTGACATTGATGGCGATCGTGTGGGGAATCAACGGATACTTTCAATCGTTCGGCGCGCTCTCGATTGTGAAAGTGAACGCGCAATGGTTTCACGTTCGTGAACGGGGAACGTTCGCAGGCATTTTCGGTGTGCTGATCCGGATGGGCCTGCTGCTGGCGTTTCAGGGAGTACCGCTCATCCTCTTGGTACTTCCGTGGCAATATGCATTTTGGATACCCGGTGCATGCGTGATGGTGCTTTTCGCGATCAATTATTTCTTCATGCATAACTCCCCGAAAGATGCCGGGTTGGGAGATTTCAACACCGGCGATGAAGTCGAAGGTGACGAAAGTCAGCCCTCGTCTCTTTCGTTCGTGATCAGGAAAGTTTTCGCATCCCGTATTATGTGGATGATCGCTCTCGGATCGATGATGATCGGCTTTGTCCGCCGAAGCGTGGTCGATGCATGGTGGCCGAAATATTTTGTCGATTTCCACGGTGCGAACAAATCTGCGTTCGCTACCTATCTTCCATACATCATCGCAACGTGGGGTATCGCGCTTGCTGGGATCGCGGGGGGCTTTGTCTTTGGAATCGCGTCTGATAGAACTTTCGGCGGACGTCGCGCGCCCGTCATCACATTCGGGTTCATCGGGATGGCGGTCGTCCTGGCCTTGTTTGGAGTCTCCGACCTTCTGAATTTCGGTCCGGTCATGGCCGCATGCTGTCTTGTTATCCTCTCATTTTTTGTCAACGGCGCGCACGGAATGATCGGCGGCGCGGCATCGATGGATTTCGGCGGAAAACGCGCTGCGGCGTCCGCCGCGGGACTTTTTGACGGAATGCAGTACCTTGCCGGTGCGTTTGTCGGAATGGGTGTCGGGTACATCACCACAAACTGGGGATGGGAGGCCTGGCATTGGGCGCCGATTCCGTTCGCGCTCATCGGTGCGTACGTCATGTCCCGGTTGTGGAATGAATTGCCCAAAGGCAAGGCGGCTCATTGATGTCAGGGCAGGCTTCGGCTTTGAGCGAACCACTTCTTTTGAAGGATCACCGACGAAAAGCTTCTCGCGCAGCACTCGGGAGAACTTCCGCAAAATTGTTTCTGAACAAACCGAATGATGTGTCCGGAAACGCCTTAGTGTTAGTGCCATGAAATTCAGTTTTCCCACTCTCTCCATTACAATCTTTAATGCGTTGTGCTTGTTCATGTCTTGTACCGCTTCGGCACAATACCCCGATCGCGATACGCTGGCTGTGGATCGAATAGGAGTTTATCCTCTCCCGATCTTCTTTTACACGCCGGAAACCGGCTTTGCCGGAGGCGTCGCCGCGCTCTATCTGCATCGAGATACCGTTCAGCCTGCCAGCCGGCCGTCGAACGTAACCGGAGACTTTATTTATACAGAAAAGAAGCAGGTTATTCTGGAAGTTGACGGCGATTTTTATTTTGATGCCGGCCTCTACCGATTATTGACGACCGCCTGGTATAAAAACTTCCCGAATAGTTTTTTCGGGATCGGAAATAACGTTCCGTCGAGCGCGCGAGAGAGCTACACGTCCCTATCGTATTTCGCCAAAATTGTTTTCTACCGAAATATTTTTTCACAATTCAACCTTGCACCGCTCCTACAGTACGAGTCTGCGACGACGGTTCAGAAGAAAGCGGGCGGGCTTCTTGACTCCGGCACTATTCCGGGAAGCGACGGCGGAGTCGTTTCCGGAGGCGGAATCGTAGCAAATTGGGATTCGCGGGATAACACGTTTGCAGCCTACTCTGGAAGCTTTTATCAGCTGACGGCGGTGGTGAACGGCAAATCTTTAGGAAGCGATTTCAATTACAGCGAAGTTGCACTCGACACCCGGAATTTTTTTGAAGTTTTTCCATCACAAATTTTGGCATTTCAGACGAGTGCGAAAATTATTGACGGAAGGGCGCCGTTTCAAGACCTGGCTGGTTTTGGCGGGCAGGATTTTCTCCGAGGATATTTCGACGGGCAATACCGGGACAAGACAGAAGTAGGGGGACAAGTGGAATACCGGATTCCTGTGTGGTGGAGATTTGGCGCAGTTGCCTTTGCGGGCGTTGCGCAAGTGGCCAACAGAGTCTCGCTCTGGAGTCCTGATAGATTTAAGTTTGCGGGGGGAGCGGGCATCCGATTTTTGCTGAAGCGCGACGATCGTGTCTCGCTTCGGTTTGATATGGGGTTCGGCAACAACTCTTCGGGAGTATACTTTACCGTCACCGAAGCATTTTAGTGCGGGGCCGGCAGATAATCGCGATGACCGTCACCTTTGAGGTAACGGTCATCTTGGTTTCACTTCCCCATCCCCCACAGTTTTGTCGTCACTCTCTCCAGTTCTTTCCCGATGAGCACCGGATCAAGCGTCTTCTCCGGTTCATTTTCAAACGTCGCGTACGGAATTTTGAACCCCTTCACCTCGATATAGTTCGGATCTCTCTTTTCGAGTTTCTCCCAGTCGTTCGTTTTGTAGTAGAACTCCATTTTTTCATCGGGAAGAGAGTGGTACAGGATCGAATCCTCCTGACCCTTTTTTGCCCGCCGGCGGTTCTTGCGCACCGACTCCTCGTACGATACGCGTATGTAGATCAACGCCGCGCGTTGTAATATTTCTTCGTGCATGAATGTCAACGCTTCGGAGATGCCGTTGTCGCCGCCGCGCGCGAACTCCACCAGTGTCGTCATTGTGTTGTGATATTCAGGGTTCCGTGCCAGCTTCTTCCGGTATTCAAGGCCGATGCGTTCGATGTATAAATTCCAGGTAAAGTGATCTTTGAACCAGTATTTTTCGTCGGACCAGACACGCGGCTTGCCGTGCCTGCTGAGAATGTCGTCGATCTCGAACGACTCCCAGACGTACAGGAAATCATCGAGCTCTTCGAAGTCCGCGATATGAAATCGATCCAGACGCTCGTTCGCGTTTGTTTTCTTGAGAAAATCGATCACTTCCGATTTTCCTGCTGCGGGGCGGCCGGTGATAATAAGAATCGGGAAATTTTTGCCGTACATAGAAGGCCTTATAGATGATGTGAGACTATTGTATATGCTAAGAAAAGAGTCTTGCGCAAATCACGAAGTGATGGCTTCGCCAGATGCAAAGTCGCAACCTAATTATCAATAGAACCTTTGCGCCTTTGCGGCTTGGCGAGAGTTTTATTTATCTTCTTTAAACCGATTCTCTACTTTTGAATCGACCACTTTTTCATCTTGTACTTTCTTCTCTAACGTCTCGAAGACCGTTTGCTGGAGAATCACGGGGTGGAGGATCTCGATGCCAAGATAGTGTTTTGCCTCGCCGATAAAGAAATCGCTTGCGGCTGCGACATATGTTCCCTTTTCATCGAACGGCTTTCCGTTAACCTCAAGCTTTACGATCTCAATTTTTCCATCCGTAGTGCGCTTCCACTGGCATTCAATGCCCGACGTTTGTATCTTCAGATGCTTCTCGAGATAATTGAGGACGATCGTTCTTAATTCGGTCCCGCTCAACTGAAACGTCGTCAGAATATTCCTGAAGGGGAGGATTTCAAAGATATCTCGTTTCGTTATCGGTCCGGCTGATAGATTCTTCCTGATGCCGGAGTTGTTCATAAAACCGACATCGGCATGCGCTGCTTCTCGCTGCGCATCGGCGAGAAAATCGCCAATGCCGGACTCGTCGTTATCGTTGCGAGTCCAGTCCTCTTTGAGCGATCCGATCACCTGGCTGTAGTCTTTTTCAATACCGTGCTGAACGGAGTCGATGAACGCCGATAATTCCGTTTTCGGCCGTGCGCTGTTATACCAGAGTTGAATAAGCTGGCCGTTGTACTGCGTCACTTTTTTGTTTTCAACGGTCAAGTCAAGGACGCCGAGGTTCTCGCAATAGGATCCGGTTTGGACGATGATAACGCCGTTGATGAACTTCGGTTTTTTCAATCGTGTATGTGAGTGGCCGCCGACAATGACGTTGAGGCCGTGAACGTTCATCGCGAGGACGGAGTCTTCGTCAACGCCTTCGTGCGTTAATGCTATGATCAAATCCGTTTTGGACTGCAGTTCGTCGATGTACTTTTGGGCCGTCTCTACCGGCGAGAGAACCTTAATTCCAACAAGCATCGCCTGGTTCACGAGGCCGTACAGTCCCTGTGACATGATGCCGATGATCCCGATCTTCAGTCCATTTTTTTCTATGATGGTATACGGCTTATTGTTCACCGGATACTCGCCTCTGTCGTTCACGACATTTGCCGAGAGCGTAGGAAATTTTGCGATCGCCGTCAGTTTCAACAGATTCTGCTGGCCAAGGTCGAAATCGTGGTTTCCCAGACACCACGTCTCGCATCCGATCATGTTCATCATTTCGAAGAGCGCGCCCCCCAGGGCTCCATGGTACTCGTACTCAGTGATCGGATTGCCGGTCATAAGATCGCCTGCATCGAGGTACACGGTGGAATTGTTTGTTTTCCGGATGCTGTCGAGTGCAAACGACAGTTCGTTGAGTCCGCCGACCATCGGCTTCGGAGTCTCTCTCATCCACGATGCTTCGTGCGGGATAAAATTAGCATGAATATCGTTGGTGTGAAGGATTGTAATGTTCCTAGGCTGAGAGAACAGAGGAACAACAAAAAGAAGCCAGAGGAAACCAGCAAGAACGAACGCTTTTATCGTTTGCATGCGCATAAGAAGTTGATAGTAGGTTAAGGAATTGTTAACTGTAATTGCTTGAAGATACTAAATTAAATGCTTTTTTGGAATAGGTCTTTCTATCTTTGTAACTTTGTCGTATCTTGCACCGTTATGAGGAAAACATTGAGCGCGAAAAGTCTGCCGCGAATGGTTCTGCTGCTCGTCATAGTGCTGACGACGGTTAAATGCCGGTCGTTCTCCGCTGAACCACCGCGATTGATCATTTTCATTTCAGTCGACCAAATGCGGGAGGATTACTTCGACCGTTTTGCTCCACATTTCACGGGCGGGCTAAAACGGCTCTACACAGACGGGATGTTTTTCACCAATGCCAATCTCAACTATGCTTCGAGCGTAACATGCCTCGGTCATGCGACGCTCAGCACCGGCACGTATCCTGTGAAAAGCGGCATGATTGAAAATGAATGGATAAATCCGGTAACGAGAAAATCGGTCTACTGCGTTGAGGATACAACCGCAGCTCCGGTGGATGACGAAGGAGGGGGCTCTTCCCCGAACAATCTTCTCGTCACCGGGATCGGTGATTGGCTGAAGGCTTCTTCTCCCGCGTCGAAAGTCATCGCCGCATCCGGAAAAGACCGGGCGGCAATCCTAATGGGGGGAAAACATCCGGATTACGCTTTTTGGTACAGCCGGAAAAGCGGCCACATGGTAACATCGGGGTATTACACGCAGCATGAACCCGCATGGGTGCGGACGTTCAACGACTCTAAGTGGATAGAAAAAAATGTTCCTTCATCGTGGACAAAACTTTTACCGGACAGTGTTTACACGAAAGAAGGCCCCGATGATTTCAGCGCCGAAGTGAAGTGGGATTCATCTTCGGCATTTCCGCACAAATTTTCAGCGTCAAAAAAGAACGACCAGATCCTCACGTCTCCGTATGGTGATATGCTGGTCTTGGATTTCGCTCAACAGGCGATAGAAGCAGAAGAACTCGGCCGGCGATCTGTTACAGACCTCCTTTGTATAAGCCTGTCCGATTGCGACTACATAGGCCATGCGTTCGGTCCGAACAGTCATGAGATCATGGACCATTTATTCCGGCTCGACCGCGCGCTCGGTACGTTTCTTTCTAGCGCTGATTCAATGGTCGGTTCATCCCGAGTTCTCGTTGTCTTGAGCGCAGACCATGGCGTCATGCCGCTGCCGGAATTCTTAGTGCAATTCAGACATCAAGAGGCGCGCAGAATTTTATATCCGGCTCAAATCAAAACGAAAATTGATTCAATCGACGGCGTGATCCGGAAAGAATGGGCGATTACTGAACCTGTTTTTGAAACCGGAGGGTTTTTGAATTATGCCGCGGCAGCACGCGCGGGGAAAGACAGCCTCCAACTCGAACAACGCGCCGGCGAAGCGCTGCGCCTCATCGACGGCATCGCCGACGTGTACTTCCGCCGGGAATTAATGGTGGCGCAAACATCCGATCGTCCATATCTTGCACAGTTCAGACGCAGCTACTACCCGCCTCGCGGAGAAGACTTTCAAATCCGGTACTGCGAATACTGCCTGGTGGAGTCACACTCCACGGGGACTACCCATGGCTCAGTATACAGTTATGATACGCATGTGCCGATAATCTTCATGCACCCCGGAATCAAAGCATTTCATGTTCAGCGTGAAGTCCACACAGTCGACATCGCTCCGACACTTGCACGCGTACTCACAATAGACTTTCCCCGTACAGTCGACGGCGTGCCGATGGAAGAAATACAATAACATCGGTCCCGTGATTCTTTGTTCCTTTTAATGCTGACGATGGAGGATTTATGACTCGTCCAATTTTCACTTATTCGGTTGCACCATCTCTTCCTCAACCTCTTCAACGCCTCTATGCGCTTGCTTATAACCTTGTATGGGTCTGGGATCATGAGCTTCTCGAAGTCTTCATGCGGCTCGACACCGATTTATGGGAGGAATCGCACCATAATCCCGTGCAGATGCTCGGAGCGATCAAACAGCAGCGACTGAACTCGCTGGCGCACGATGAGGCGTTTCTTGGCGAGCTTGACCGTGCATGGGATCGGTATGCACAATACCTCGATGTCAGCTCAAGCTGGTTTCAAAAAAAGCATGGCAAGGAGAGCACTCCGGCTGTCGCCTATTTTTCTGCAGAGTTTGGGCTGACGGAATGTTTGCCGAATTATTCTGGCGGATTAGGTATTCTGTCCGGAGACCATATCAAATCGGCGAGCGATCTGGGGATTCCGCTTGTCGGCGTCGGATTGCTCTATCAAAAGGGCTACTTCACTCAGTATTTGAACGTCGACGGCTGGCAGCAGGAGCGCAATCCTGAAAATGATTTTTACACACAGCCTATTCAGATCGAGCGGGACAAAGACGACAAACCCGTGACCGTCTCGGTGGAATATCCAGGGCGGAACATCTACGCACAAGTGTGGCGGGTGCAGGCAGGGCGGGTTCCGGTATTCTTGCTGGATACCAATATACCGGCGAATTCCCAGGAAGACCAGGATATCACAGATCAATTATATGCCGGCGACCGTGAATTGAGGATGAAACAGGAAATTATGCTCGGCATCGGAGGCTACCGGGCATTGTGCGCCATGGGGTTGAAGCCGACGGTCTGCCACATGAACGAAGGGCACTCAGCGTTTCTTTCACTTGAGCAATGCCGTCAGTTGATGAAGGAGAACAATCTGTCCTTCGCAGAAGCCCGTGAAGCGGCGACTGCCGGTGCCGTCTTCACCACCCATACTCCGGTTCCTGCGGGAAACGATTATTTTACCCCGGCATTGATGGATAAATATTTCGGTCATTTCTATGGAACTCTTGGAATCTCACGAAAGGAATTCCTCGGATTAGGCCGGAGAGATATTAACAACGATGCCGAAGATTTTTGCATGACGATTCTCGCCCTGCGAATGTCTGCGTACAGCAACGGCGTGAGCAAACTTCACGGCGACGTCTCGCGGGCGATGTGGCAGAGCGTATGGCCCGGCATCCCTGTTCAAGACACCCCGATCGGCTCCGTTACGAACGGCGTTCATATCCCGTCATGGGTCAGCCGTGACATGGTTGGGTTGTTCGAACGGTATCTCGGTCCCCGGTGGAAGGATGACGTAAGCGAAAATGCACTATGGAGTTTCGTGCATCGGATTCCGGACGAAGAACTATGGCGTACACACGAACGGAGAAGAGAACGGCTGGTGGCATTCGCGCGCCAGCGGCTGCGGACTCAGTTTGAATCCCGGGGGGCGCTGCGCAACGAGGTCGCGCAAGCGTCGGAGCTCCTCAACCCCGACGCGCTGACGATCGGTTTCGCCCGTCGTTACGCAACGTACAAGCGGGCCACTCTCCTGCTGCGTGATGCAGAGCGTCTCATCCGCATTCTCAGCGATAAGGACCGGCCAGTCCAGATCATTTTTGCCGGGAAGGCTCATCCGATGGATAATCCGGGAAAGGAATTGATCAGAGAAATCATACATTTCGCGCGGCAGCCCGAAGCGCGGCGCCGCATGGTGTTCATCGAAGACTATGATATGGTCGTCGCCCGCTACCTTGTTCAGGGAGTCGATGTGTGGCTGAATACGCCGCGCCGTCCGCTCGAGGCAAGCGGGACGAGCGGGATGAAAGCGGCCGTGAACGGCGCGCTCAACCTGAGCGTTCTCGACGGCTGGTGGGTGGAGGCGTGCAATGTCAATACCGGCTGGGCGATCGGGCAAGGAGAGGAGTACGGCGACGAGACATATCAAGATGAAGTCGAGTCGAACGCACTTTACAATCTTCTCGAGAAAGAACTGATACCTCTCTTCTATAATCGCGGCGCCGATGGATTGCCGCGCGCGTGGATCAGTAAAATGAAGACTTCGATGCGGGAAATCTGTCCGGTGTTCAATACCAACAGGATGGTAAAAGAATACGCGGAGAAATATTATCTCCCGGCACACAGCCGTTATTCATCCCTCACGGGCGATAAGTTAAAGAACACAAAAGCTCTTGCGGTGTGGAGGGCGAAAATACAACAAAGCTGGGCCGATATAAAATTCGTAGGCATCAGGTCGGACGGGAAGAAAGGAATGAAGGTCGGCGAGTCGCTCGACGTGCGCGCAAACATCGACCTCGGAGCATTGACGCCTGATGATGTTTCGGTGGAACTGTATCACGGCATGCTTAACTTGAGCGGTGAGATTGCAAATCCGACGGTGCTTCCGATGGTGGCCACCGGAAAACCGAAAGGGAGCGTATTCGAATACGTCAGCACGATCACGTCGGAGTCGAGCGGACGTCAGGGGTACACGGTTCGCATTCTTCCTCTTCACCCTGAGATCGACAATCCTTTTAAGCAAGGATTTGTCCTGTGGGCGTGAGACCAACCTTTCGAAAGTTTTTTTAAGAAAGTGATTTGCTGATTTGGTAGTGCCTGAATTTTAGTAAGAAGAGCTTCGCAATATATTGTTCTGTCATCCTGAGCGGAGCGAATGCCGAAGGCATCCCTTCGGGAGGATCTACGACTCTACCCCCATCGTGCATGTACGATGCAGAGTTGACGTAGATTCTTCACTCCGTCCCGCTTTAGCGGTCGACGACTCGACTCGTCGAGGACTCCGTTCAGAATGACATGACTCAGTCCTTCCAATATGCCGGTTCAATTTGAGGTGCTACCTGCTATTTCTGGTTCGTGCTTTCGGAACCGAAATTTCCTATATTGCGTTATCGGAATCTGCGAACAATCAATCAACCATTTGAAAGGGAAGCGATATGCTCAGCAAAGCGATCCAGGATGCGATCAACGAGCAGATCAACAAGGAATTGTTTTCATCCTATTTATATCTCGCAATGTCCACTTATTACGCTGAGTCCAACTTCTCCGGTTTCGCCAGCTGGATGAAAGTTCAGAGCTCGGAAGAGTACGGCCACGCGATGAAATTCTACAGTTACGTGATTGAACGAAACGGGCATGTCGAGCTGGAAACGATCGAGAAGCCGCATGCGAAATTCAAATCGCCGGTCGACGTTTTCAAACAAGTACTTGAGCATGAACAGAAGGTGACGGCGATGATCAACAAGCTGTATGAACTCGCCATGAAGGAAAAAGACTACCCGACACAGATCATGCTTGAATGGTTCATCACCGAGCAATTGGAAGAAGAGAAGAGTGCCGGAGACATCCTCGAACAATTGAAGATGATCGGCGACTCGTCGGTGAGCTTGATCATGATGGATCGCCAGCTCGCCGCAAGGGCGAATAAATAATTCCCTAGACTGCCATTAATAAAAGTCGGGCCGCATGAGGTTTCACCGCATGCGGCCTTTCTGTTGATGGAAACATCCATAGAACTGTTTCTCGCAAGGGAGCAAGGATTCTGTCTCTAGAATCAATTTGTCGCTCCCCGCCGGCGAATCCATCCCGTCGCGATGTGAGCCAGTCATGGAATAGCGGGTTAATCAGACGCCTCTCAAGGTAATTCAAACGATGAGCTTTTTACCTTGAGCTTTGGTACGAAACTTGCGCCATACATCCTTAATTGAATGAGTTGCCCAAGCCGGGCACATTCGGGGATGTATGAAGAAATCGGCCGGATTTGATTCGGAATTTCGGGTCGAATTCATTTTGCGAATCCCTAACAATGACGTCTTCGAGCCGGTGTTAGATTTCTTATCGAATTTGGAAAAGGATTCGTCCTTTTAGGAATTGTCGTCTCTCATACCTTCCTCGGATTGTCCGCCGGCCTACAGCAAAAATCAAATGACCTGCTTCAGTGCTTCGTGGTACGAATCCTGAAAGGAGCTCCCCATGAAAGTGAAATCCAAGAAAAAAACGTATGCCGCCGAGACCCGGCTCATCTACGGAAAATCGTTCACAACAAAATGGGATTACAGCCATCACCTGATCCCGCCGCTCTCCTCGTCATCAACATACCGGCTCGACACGACAAAGCGGGGGGCCAAAGGCTTTATCGAGTTCGCTCATCACGGAGAGGATTTCGAGGTGAAATCGCGCGCGCCAATCTATATCTACGACAGGCTCGGCGAACCGAATAAAGAAATCCTCGAAGAGAATCTGGCGATGGCCGAAGAAGGGGAGTGTGCGATCACGTTCTCGACAGGCATGGCGGCAATATCGGCGGTGTGCGGAATTCTTGCCGGCAGTGGGAGCGAAATTATTGCGCACAAAATGTTGTACGGCTGCACCTACTCATTGTTTAAGAATTGGTACCCGCGGTACAAAATAAAGGTGACGTGGGTCGATTTTAACGACCTGAACGCGCTGAGCAAAGCCATTACGCCGCAAACACGCATGCTCTATTTTGAAACGCCCGTCAATCCGACGATGGAACTCATCGATATTCAGAAGGTAGTCGAAATTTCGAAGAAGCATAACATTCATCGGTCGCAGCTCCATCGTATCTTTACCGTCGTCGACAATACCTTTGCGACTCCTTTCTGTCAACGCCCAATTCCACTCGGTATAGATTTTGTCGTCAACTCGCTGACGAAGGGGCTGTGCGGATTCGGGACGGACATGGGAGGCGTTGTCATCGGCCCGCAGTGGAGCTATGACCGGCTGATGTTATACCGAAAAGATTTTGGCGGAGTGCTGGCAACGAAAAGTGCATGGCCGATTCTTGTCTACGGCCTGCCGTCGCTCGCCGTCCGGTTCAGCCGACAGATGTTATCTGCTCAGAAAGTCGCCGAGGCGCTCGAGCATGACAAGCGCATCGGCATGGTCAGGTATCCCGGCCTGGATTCTTTTCCTCAGAGATCGCTTGCCCACTCCCAGATGACATCGTATGACGGTACCTTTGCCCCCGGAACACTCCTTTATTTTATCCCGAAGGGAAGAACCCCGAAGGAGCGGAAGCGAAGGGCCGACCGTATCGTTAACTTTATCGCGAAACATTCCTACACTATTACGCTTGCCGTGAGTCTCGGTTCAATCAGGACGCTTATTGAACATCCGGGATCGATGACGCATTCGAGCATACCGCCGGAAGAGCAGTTGAAACGAGGAATCGACCCTGGAGGCATTCGGCTCTCAATAGGATTGGAGAGTCCCGAGGATATTATTTACGACCTCCGGAAGGCGCTGGACCAGAGCACATAAGGAAGTTGTGAGAGGACTGAATGTTCTTTATCCCACTCATTATCGACCAACGGGGTAACACACAATAATTCTCCAGATTGTGGCGAAATCTTCTTGACATTATCTCTTCTGCTTGTTAACTTTGTAGTAGAAAGTGCTTTGTAGAATTGATTCTCTCGGCTAATCCAACTCGTTATTCACTAAGTGAAGTAAACCGTATGCCTTCTATAGACGACCGCCTCAAAGATATCTCTGAAATTCGCTCTATGATGGAGCAATCCACGAAGTTCCTTTCGTTGAGCGGACTCTCGGGAATAAGCGCCGGTGTTGTGGGCATCGTTGCCGTTGTCGTTGCGCAGCTCTTTCTCAACTCGGCAGGCAGTGAAAGCGCTGTGCCAAACAATGCACGGCTCTTTCTTATCGGATCTGTTATGACCTTGGTTGCCGCACTGAGCCTTGCAGTCTTTTTCTCGGTGCGAATGGCGAGGAAAAAAAATCTTCCTGTTTGGGGCGGTACCACAAAATCCCTGCTTGTGAATTTGTTCATTCCACTGGTAGCGGGCGGGTTATTCTGCTTTGCTCTGTTGTTTCATAATATCCCCTTATTGATCGCGCCGTCGATGTTGATTTTTTACGGACTGGCATTACTGAACGCCAGCAAATATACGTTCAAAGAAATTCGCTATCTCGGCGTGAGCGAAATGTGTTTGGGCCTGACCGCATCATTTTGCCTTCAGTTCGGGTTGATTTTGTGGGGTGCCGGCTTTGGTGTGCTGCACATAGTGTACGGAGCAGTCATGTACTTCAAGTACGAAAAGTGAAAGAGATCCTGGCACATCTGAATAAGGTCTTCGAGAACCGAATTCGCCTCACGGTGATGTCGATTCTCGCCGTGAATGATTCAATGGATTTTAATTCATTGAAGAAAATGTTAGCACTTACCGACGGAAACCTTGCAACACACATTGCGATGCTCGAGAAGAAGAAATATATCAAGGTGGAAAAGGAATTTGTCGGAAAGAAAACCCTTACAACATATTTGGCTACTCAGGCAGGAAGGAAAGCGTTCTCTGAACACATTGATGCGATGGAAGAACTGATCAAACACTCCAAATAAGTTAATGTCAATAATACCCGCAATTATCATAAACTAATCTACCGGTGGAGGATGCCGATGCCTGCAAAACTTCTGTTCACGATTATCGGATTCAATATGCTTGTCGTTATTTTTGTTGCAGGAGTTGTCATCGTTTATTTCCGGCCGAATCAATTTGGGATGATGGCTTCGCTTTTTCTCGGATGGTTGACAGGGTTTATCAACCTCAGCACATCGGAAGCTCAATTTCCCGTTCTCCTTCTTCTCGCGTTCGGTTTCTTTTTGGGATTTACGACTCCGAAGAGTGTATGGAGACAGGCGGTGGCATTGGGTCTCTTTGTCCCTCTTTCGCAGTTTGTTTGGATCGGCGTAACTCATCAAAACGAACTGTTCTTCTCCGACGGCGTCGGGTCGCTCATATCATTCTTTCCGGCATTCGGAGGAGTGTATCTTGGCAAGTTCATCGCCGGAGTAGATCGGTCGCAGCAGGACTCGGTGAATGGTCTCATCGCCGGTCAAGGCGATAACTGAAAGGATCTCAGGATGCCCGGTTCATATCCGTTCTTACGGTCGCCCATAAAACTGCTGGTTATTACATTTGTGGTCGTTGCGCTTGTCGTCCTCTACTGCATTCATGCATTGTTGCAGAGATCTCGTTCAAATGTCCTCTGAAAGAACGTGGCAGCATTGATTTTTTATATATCGATGGGTTACTAAGTGAGTGAACAGACCAGGCGTCTGACGATTCGGTTTGCCATTGTTGCTGTTTTTTCAATCGCGATGGCGTGGGTGGAGTCCGCAGCGGTGGTTTACCTGCGAATGCTGGTAAACCGCGTAGAGCCGTACCAGGCCGCGCCTCTGCCAATCGTCAGTTCACTCGGCGCGACGGAGATCGTTCGCGAAGCAGCAACGATGATCATGCTGCTCACCGTTGGCTGGCTTGCAGGAGGTTCATGGAAAAGCAGGCTAGGTTACTTCATGTGCGCGTTTGGTCTATGGGATATATTTTACTACCTCTTCCTGAAAATCATCGTCGGTTGGCCGCACTCCCTTTTAGACTGGGATGTTCTCTTTCTCATTCCGCTTCCGTGGTGGGGTCCGGTATTGGCGCCAATTTTGGTATCGCTCGCACTAATTGCCGTGGGGAATTTTCTGACGTTGACCGATGTCCACGATCCTTCGGTTCGGGCAAGAAGGATAGCCTGGGTTTTTCATTTATGCGGTATCTTCCTTGCCCTGTACGTTTTTATGGCTCACTCTATCCAGGTATTACAGGAGGGAAGCCGCGGAGTTATTGAAAAACTCCCGAGCTATTTCAATTGGCCGTTATTTATCATCGCGCTCTTCTTTTTTATAATGCCGGTGGTTGACGCCGGGAGACGATCGCGGAAGATAAAATAGACGGGAGTTTCTGCAGGAAGGAATTGTGGAAGGGTGGGGTGGGGATTCTAAGGGCTTCGAACTCAGTTACGTGGATGCCTTGATACCCATTCGTTATTCTTAACAAAAAATCTCCATCGCTTATCCCTCCCCTGTGTAATGCCTATACGAACTGAAGTCCCAATGTCCGATTTTGACATCGACTCTCCGTCTGTCAAAAAGATCTTATCTCCAAGCAAGTCGGTCCCGTTCTCTTTTCGTTCGATTCCCAGTGCCTGGCACAACTTTGCGGGGCCGTTGGTAAGATTGACTTCAGTCAGCCGTTTTTCGGCAGCGCCCCTGTTTCTCTTCATTGCTTCGACTCCCACTAAAGGTTCGATTGCCCGAATGAGAACTGCTTCGCCGATGTCTTTTTTTCCTGTGACAACATTGGCACAAAAATGCATGCCATAAGTAAAATAAACATATAACAATCCCCCTTCATGAAACATCACCTCATTCCGTTTTGTCTTCCCCCGGTATGCATGGCTCGCCGGATCTTTTGCGCCAAGATAGGCTTCGACTTCGACAATCTTTCCTGAGAGAATAGTCCTCCCGACCCTTCGAACAATGATTTTTCCAAGAAGGTCTTTTGCAACAAGGAGAGTAGGGCGGGTATAAAATGAGCGGGGAAGCTTTTTCAAAAAGTGAAAAGTTAAAAGTGAAAAATTAAAAGTGCGAAGGCAAATTTTTGTGATTTTTCAACTTTGCACTTTTAACTTTTAATTATCGTCTGAATTCCTTCATCACTCGTTCTACTTCTTCAATCGTCATTCCGGTTCCGTACTTTCCTTCCTTATTTTTTCCATTATCAGCTTTTTCTTCGTTCTGCGGCTTTGGATGAACCGGCGAATTTCCCGCTTTCAGGCGAATCCTCTCGTCGATTTCTTCCATCCAGCTCTGAGTTGGCTTTGGTGAAGCTTTTTCTGGATTCTGAATTCTCTGTTCTGAGTTCTGTATTCTAAATTCTGTATTCTGAACTCTGCTTTCACTTTTCGCTATTCCACCATCATCTTTATTGATCGGCCTTGTCTCGAATGCAAGCCGTTTGATGTTGATGAGATGTTTTGCGGAGACGTTTTCAGAGATGATCGATTTCCCAAAAGTACCCGGTCCCAGTGTCATCGAAGGGAGAAGTTCATTCGTATAGCCAACCGCCCCCAGCGCGGCCTGCGTGTTCACGAGAATCCTGCACGCTGGCTTTTCCAGCGCAAATTTCATTATGATGTCCCGGTCCGATGAGTGGATCACCATCGTGTGTCCTAATCCTCCGAATTCAAGCATCTCAATGGAACGCTCGCAGCCTTCACGCCAGCCGTCTGCCGTGAACATTGAGAGTACCGGTGATAATTTCTCCCGCGAAAGGGGGTATTCCTTTCCGACGCCAGGCAGCTCAGCGATGAGACAGGACGTATCCTCAGGGATTTCAAACCCCGCTTTGTGTGCAATGAACACGGGAGATTTGCCGACAACATCGGGATTGATCGCACCATTCGCATCGAACATTACCTGGCTGAGTTTCTCTTTTTCATCCGGGTTGACGAAGTAACCTTTTAGTCTTTTGAATTCTTCGATGACCTGCGGCTTGATCGGCGAATCAACGATAACCCCCGATTCGGTTGAACAAAGAACGCCCCAATCAAACATTTTACCAGACACGACGTCTGCAACGGCCTTCTTTATGTTTGCACTCCGCTCAATGAATGCCGGAACATTTCCTGAGCCCACGCCGAGCGCTGGTTTGCCCGAGCTGTACGCGGCGCGTACCATAGGATTGCTGCCGGTTGCGAGGATGATCGCGGTAAGCTTGTGCTTCATCAGCTCATTGGTTCCGTCAAGTGAGGGGAACGACATGCAGGCGATCAGCCCGTGCGGCGCTCCTGCACGTTCAGCCGCCTCTGAGACCACTCGTGCCGCTTCAAGCGTGCATTTTCCTGCCCGAGGATGCGGGCTTGCGACGAATCCATTGCGCCCTTTCACGGAGATGATCGCCTTGAACATCACGGTTGATGTTGGATTCGTCGAAGGGATCAGCGCTGCCACAACTCCCATCGGTTCGCCGATCTCGACGATGTTCTTCTCCTTATCTTCACGTATGACGCCGACCGTCTTCAAATCCCTGATCGATTCGCATACGCGCTTGGTAGCAAACTCGTTCTTCTTTCTTTTATCTTCCGGCTTGCCGAAGCCCGTTTCCTCAAACGCCATTTGTCCCAAGCGCTCCGCTTCCGCGAATCCGGCATCGGCCATCGATCGTACGACCTTGTCTACTTGTTCCTGAGAATACGAACGAAAGGCAAGCTGCGCCTCTTTCGCTTTTATCAGAAGTTCGCGGACTTCCTGTACGGACTGCAGATCTTTATCGAGGGACATAAAACTCCACCTTTAAAGTTCAACCATTATTTTCCTCTGTGTAACTCTGTGGACCTCGGTGCCACTCTGTGTGAGAAATCCTTTCACAGAGTGACACGGAGCAATCACAGAGTGACACGGAGAAGGAAACCTTGCAACGAATCTTTAAAACAGATTCTCCTGACCGACGGCTCTTTTCTTTATCCCAAAGTGCTTGTATGCCGTCGCGGTTGCTTCTCTTCCGCGCGGCGTGCGTTTGATGAATCCTTCCTGGATCAAATACGGTTCGTACACTTCTTCGATGGTCCCCGGTTCTTCACCGACGGCGACAGCAAGCGAGCTGACGCCCACCGGACCGCCGTCGTACTTCTCGATAATCGTCCGCAATATGCGCTTGTCCATCTCGTCGAGGCCAAGGTCGTCAACTTCAAGAGCGCGGAGTGAGTGTTCGGAGACCTCCTTGGTGACGACATTGTGAAAGTGAGAGAGTTTCTTATCCGCTACGGCAAAATCCCGGCACCTTTTCAGCAACCGGTTCGCGATGCGGGGAGTTCCGCGTGATCGTTTGGCGATTTCTGCGATGCCCGCATCTTCGGTTTCGATTTTCAGGATGTCGGCAGAGCGCTTGATGATCGTGGAAAGCTGGTCTGGCAGATAGTAATTGAGCCTGTTCGTTACACCGAAGCGCGCTCGAAGAGGCGCCGTTAAAAGGCCCGCACGCGTTGTCGCTCCGACGAGCGTAAATTTCGGAAGGGAAAGCTGAATGCTCCGCGCGCTAGGGCCCGCGTCGATGATAATGTCCAGCCGGAATTCTTCCATTGCGGAATAGAGATATTCCTCAACGACAGAATTAAGCCGGTGGATTTCATCGATGAAGAGCACGTCACCTTCCTGCAGATTCGTTAACACGCCGGCCAGGTCCGCGGGCTTGTTGAGGACGGGTCCCGACGTGATCTTGATATCTGCCTCCATCTCGTTCGCAATGATATAGGCGAGCGTGGTCTTGCCCAGCCCAGGAGGCCCAGTGAGAAGTACATGGTCGAGCGGTTCATTCCTCTGCTTTGCCGCCGCAATGAAAATTTTCAGATTGTCGACAATGTTCTTCTGTCCGACGAATTCGTCGAAGGCAGACGGACGGAGAGCATGGTCGAACTCTGTCTCATTCTCGAGACGTTCCGGCGTCGTGAAGTCAGAATCGCGTTTAGCAGATTTCATTGAGGATGAATCTACAAAGAAACGGAGTGAAGTTCAATGTGATGCATTCTATGGCAACGACCAATTGCACAAGTGATGCCATGCCTCTTGATATTATAATTGCCTAAACAAGAGTTCACTTCAGAATTCAGTGTGACGGTCACGGTATCAATTCTATCGAATTATTTCTCCAGCGCTTTCCACATGGCTGCAACAAGTCCCCCGAGCTCTTCGCCGGTCACGGCGGAGATGCTATGAACGGAGATTCCTTTGCGGAACTTTATTTTCTTCAACGCCTTTCGGAGCGCCGCGTCGGCAATATCGAGTTTGGTAAAAACCACGAGGGTGGGTTTTTTCGGCAAATCCTTGTTAAATGCTTTCAGTTCGCTGGCTAAAGTTGCAAAGTCTTTTTTTGGGTCAGGGCTTGTGCATTCAACTAAATAGACAAGCACTTTGGTTCGCTCAATATGCCGGAGGAATTGTGTCCCCAGGCCTTTGCCTTCATGCGCCCCTTTGATGAGTCCTGGAATATCTGCAACCACAAAACTCTTTCCCTCCTGGAAATAGACCATCCCCAGGTTCGGCACCAGCGTTGTGAACGGGTAGTCGGCAATTTTCGGCTTTGCCGCAGATATTTTTGAAATCAATGTCGACTTTCCGGCGTTGGGAAAACCTACCAGACCTACATCGGCAAGAAGCTTCAATTCAAGGTCAAGGCTGAATTCTTTTCCTTCTTCGCCGGGTGTGCAAATACGGGGCGCCTGATTGGTCGACGTTGCGAATTCAGAATTTCCTTTTCCGCCGCGGCCTCCCTTTGCCACTACGATCTGAGTGCCATGGTCGACCAGGTCGGAGATTGTTTCTCCGTTGAGCGCGTTCTTGACGATCGTTCCGCACGGAACCTTGATCAGAATATCCGGCGCCGACCTCCCCTCCATGTTCGAGCCTTCACCCGCGTTGCCGTTTTGCGCGATGTAGCGCCTTTTGTACCGGAAATCCAGCAGCGTCGTCAGTTGCTTCTCCGCCCGGATGATCACATCGCCCCCTTTGCCGCCGTTCCCGCCGTCCGGCCCTCCCTTCGGAACGTACTTCTCGCGCCGCCAATGAATGATGCCGTTGCCGCCGCTGCCGGACCGCACAAAAATTTTTGCTGAATCAATAAACATAAGCACTCAAATTCTAAATTCGAATATCTAAACTCTAAATGGATTTGAATTACTAAGTCGTGTAGACTTCCTTTGTTTTTTCTAAAATTGCACCGAAGATTTTCATTAGTTCGGTAGATTCTTGAATAAGACTGCCTCGTAGAACGTTAAGGTCATCAGGACACTCAAGTAGCTGTAACCAATATCGACTCTCTTTTGATTCCTTTTTGCAGATCTTTATTCTCATTGCAAAATCCTTCCTACCAAGCGATTCGTTCGCTTCTATGTAATTTGCGCCTACGGATCCTGATGAGCGTACAAGCTGTTTAACAATTTCAATGTTTGGTAATGTTTTTGAAATTTTGTTGATCAGGCTAATTACCTCTTTCGCAAATGCCAACGTTCGATCTTCCAAATCGTATTTTTTCATTCCCTTGGCCCCCCAATGAAAATAGGATTTAGGTATTAGAATTTAGTAATTGTTTGTAAATCTGCTCTGCACTTTATTGGTGAAGAGTATCGCTTCTTTGGTGAACGCTTCAACATCGTTCATCAAAAAATAATGGTCGATCGAGAGCGCGGCATCTTCCCAGTTCGACGCAGCAAGCGCTTCTCGTACAGCCGCCTGAAATTGTTCTTCGTTTTGGCGGAAGACATATTTAATGATTGTTCGTTCCTCATCGAGCGAAAACAGGGGAGGGACGGGCTTCGGCGGTTCTAACGGTTTCGCGGCCGCCGTTTCAACCTCTTTCAACGCCACCGGCAGAGCCGGCAATTCCAGCGTGATGTCGTCATGCGCCGGCAGGGGCTCGGCGTTTTCGTCGAAGATGTGGGCATGTTCGTCCCCGGTCTGAACTCTTTCGAGAAGGTTGACAAGCTGGCCGTAACTTATTTCTTTGACGTTGCTCACCTCGCGCTCGCGAACCAAGCGTTCGTACATCGCGCTCATCTTCTTGTCCTCAAAGAAATACATCAATGCGCGGGTTGGAACAGTTTTCGCGGTAGCGCTCATGTTGTGCGACCGCGCGTACGCCACAAAATCGTACAGCGGCTGGATCATTTTTGCGAGTTCGATGCTCGAATGGTTCTTCACGACCTCTGCATCGATCCTTGTAACGAGGTTTCTGCCTTCTTCGAGAGTTATCTCTCCCACTCCGCGCTGCTGCATATAACGGCGGAGAATATCCGGAAGATACGCATAGTCCCGGCAGTAGCGGAGTTTCAGCTGGATCTGTTTCGTCGATGCGCGCGCCGATTCTTCGAATAAAAAACTGTTGAGCGTCCATTGAGGCCGGCAAAGATAGTTGAGCATGAAGTGAACGCATTTGTCGAGTGTCGCTTCGAAATCGGCTTTCGAGAAAATAAAATTGTGGATGAGCAGCGCATTGGTCTGTTCGCGCAGCATTGCGATCTCGGGGAGATTGTAATTGAACTTGGACGGCTGCGGCTCAGGTCGTTGTTCGGCATCGAGCATCCATTCGACCTCGGCGCGAAAAAATACTTTTATATTCGACGGGATGGTCGATTCGAATATCTCTCTCAGTCCTAGTGCCTTGGCGTCCCCGATCGTCGCCTGCCGGACCGTCGTGATAAGTTGTTCAGTTTCTTTTTCGAACATAATTGTCCTGGTTGTATAACTCGCTAATGTTACGCAGGGTCTGATTAAAATGCCGCTAAGCCACTAAGTTCCAACACTTTTTATGGAGAGCCTCATCTTGCATCGTTCA
>Ga0265319_1000193_pt1 | contig 46318 bp, 29 predicted proteins | sample 4824metaG_FD_192443 | JGI IMG/M metagenome (GOLD analysis project Ga0265319, IMG submission 192443) | Rhizosphere microbial communities from Carex aquatilis grown in University of Washington, Seatle, WA, United States - 4-8-24 metaG | ecosystem: Host-associated > Plants > Roots > Rhizosphere >...
TTCTTATGGTATTATGCGATCGGAAAGCTGGAGACGACGAAAGTAGCAATATTCGCAAACGCCCAACCGATTGTCACGAGCGTTCTCTAATATTTCTTCCTGCATCAACTCATTAGTCGACATTTTGCCGCCGGGGCCATTGTCACACTTTTCGGAGTAGTCCTGACGGAACTCGGATAGTTTTGAACCCTGTTATCCTGCAAATAGCCCGCTTAATCTGAAATTTCAATCACTTCCAGTAATCCGTTCAAATTTTCCCTTGACTTTATTTCATTGATTGTTATATTTCTATGTAGATAGGATTAATATTTAACGACTTTGAGGAGTAATGCCCAAACGTGTATATTGGTTACCGCTGTTTTTCATAAGTTTATTCGCCAGTTTGGGCTCAAACTGGACGCTCCTGCAGGCTCAACCGCATGATCGGAAGGTCACATCCAATCCATCCCTCCTTGCCTCTATAATAAAGCCGTCAATACCTGACTCCAATCTTGTAGACGCCGGTTCTATCACTAAGGATACCAATTCATCGACTTTGTTATCGACTGGCGCAGAGTCAAAGATCCTCAAAAGCGGAATAGACTCTTCCGGCATCGCACTTTCGGATTCAGCCGATGAAGGGGACGAAAAGGTCATTGCTGTGCGGTTGGAATCGGCAAGGCAGCATTACCTCTCCGCTCTCCAGGCGCAGACAATGGGAGATTCTGTTCTCTCTGCTGATGAATTTGAGCAGGCCATCGGTATTCTCAACGAGATCAGTTACTATCCTGACATCGAGAACAACCAGGAATATAATGACCTGAGCCGGAGCGTCGTTGAAGACTACGAAAAGTATATTGCGAGCATCGACGAACTTGGCCCGCAGAGCTCGATATTTGCATTGCGCGAGAAATTGAACCTCGACATTGAGAACATCGACATCTCAAAAATCAAAATACCGAATGTCCCCATTCCTGAAACCACTATACCGATGAAAATGAACGATCTTGTCGAAAGGAACATCATGTTCTTCATCGACAAAGGCCGAGACCATTTTGAGCGATGGCTCTATCTGTCAGGAAAATATTTCCCCGCCATCGGACGGATTTTTACGGAGGAGGGAGTGCCCCAAGAAATGCGGTATCTTGCAATGATGGAGAGCGGCCTTAATCCATCCGCGAGGTCATGGGCAAAAGCTGTTGGCATGTGGCAATTCATGAAAGGGACAGGAGCGTTGTACGGCCTGAAGGGAAACTACTGGTACGACGAAAGGCGGGATTATGAGAAGGCAACGCGCGCGGCTGCCCGTTACCTCAAAGACCTACACGATCAATACGGAGACTGGGCTCTCGCGATAGCGGCGTACAATTCCGGGGGCGGAAGGATCAACCGGGGAATCCGAAGAAGCCATACGAACGATTATTGGTCCATGCGCCGATACCTGCCGCGCGAAACACGGAATTATGTGCCGCAGTTCATCGCCGTGTCGTTGATGGCAATGAATCCGGAGGCGTACGGTTTCAAGGGCATATCACGGGCTGACAGCCTCGCGTATGAATATGTGACCGTTGACGACTGCGTCGACCTGGATGTGCTGGCCGATTGCGCAGGTACGACTGCGGAAACGCTGAGAGAATTGAATCCCGAGTTGATTCAGTGGTGTACTCCTCCAAATTATCGCGGCTACAAGCTAAGGATCCCTGCCGGGTCAATAGACGCTTTTTCAAAAAAGTATGCCCTCATTCCCGACGATCAGAAACGTCAATGGGCGGAACACAAGATTCGCCGCGGGGACACTCCTGGGGGAATTGCAAGAAAGTACGGTATTGCGACGTCGGTTCTGCTTGAAGTGAATAAGCTTTCAAAGAGAAGCCGGCTGAAGATCGGGAATTATCTCATCATCCCGATATCGAAAAAGAGACTGCTGGCGGCGAATGCGCAGGCCGCAGCTGAGCCTGTTATTCAACAGGAACAAGAGCCGGTTCAGAAATCAAGGCCGGCTGCTCCCCGTATCCGCCGCCGTGAGAAGCTTGTGCCGGCCGGCCGGGATAAGATCGCCTATGTCGTAAGAAAGAAGGACACTCTCGGGCATATCGCGGAGTGGTTTGACGTTCGGGCGAGCGACTTGAGGAATTGGAATAATATTCCGTACGGACGGTCGATCCAGATCGGTCAAACGATCAATGTATGGGTCCCCGCGGAAAAACTGGACCAGTATTCAAAAATCGTTTCGATGAATTTCGAACAGAAGAACTCATTGAAAAGCGGTCATCCGGCAACACTCTCGGCGAGTATCAGCGGTGGAGAACAGGTTGATGACCGGAACCACTGGGTCAAGCACGTTGTCAAGAGAGGCGAGACGCTTGAGAAAATAGCCGGTGACTATAATGTCGCCATTGCCGACCTGAAGAGTTGGAATAAGATTCGGCGGAGCAGAATTTATGCCGGACAGCCGCTTGAAGTTTACGTTGAGCCCTCGGCGGGCGCGTCTGTGGAACAGGTGCCGGCACAAAAACAAGATCCCGTAAAAGCCTCCCCCGTAAAGCAGAAAACGATACGCCACAGGGTCAGGAGAGGCGAAACGCTGGAAAAAATTGCAGGTATGTACAACGTTTCGATCTCAGACATAAAAAAATGGAATCGGCTCTCGACGTCCCGAGTTCTTTCCGGAAAAAAACTTAAGATTGTGCTCACCTCAGAAAATATCGATTACTACCGCGTCCGGACGGGCGATACCTTATGGGAGATATCAAAAAAATTCGGTGTTTCGATTGACGATATTCAGCGCTGGAATGCTTTGGCTGCCGACATAAGGGTTGGAGAGAAGCTCGTTATTTACCACTGAGGCTGTTACCGCAGTATTGCTCTTTTGTTAATTAATTATTCCTGCCTTGATTCTTTTTCAATATGCGCGTATATTCCAACGCGATATAGTTGTTTCGGAGAGCTCACCGTTCTTCAAAAAAAATCTTCTTACGGAAGGATTCACCCTTACTTTTTGGTACCACTTGCATACGCCGTCCCTTCGAAATATCATCGTAGCATTGTTTCTGCCGCTTCTTCTTTGTCCAGAACTGGGATTCGCTCAGACTACTTCTGATAACAGCTATACCAATATAGGCAACATCGGTTTAGCCATAACGAGTTTTGGCAGCATAGGTAATCAGTTTAACGCGTCATTCTGGCCGGCGCAGCCATCTTGCGAGTATCCTTTTTCTCCCGTGCGTTCGCGGATAGAACACCTTTTCAATGGTGGGTTATGGGTCGGCGGCTACCGGAATGGGCAGGGGCCTTTTGTCAGCACCGTAACCACGGATTATTACAGCAGCCCATCTGAATTCACGCAGCCCCTGGACAGCGGGCTGACACAGCGCAGCTCACTTCTCAATTCTCGCTACTATTCCCCAGCTGGTGTGAGCCATCAGGATTACATTGCAGAATTCACCGACTCTAACACGGTCGATCCGGGAACGAATCAGGTGATCGTCGGCCATATTCCTCTCAACGTTTCCGTTCACGAGGAGACATATGCATGGGAGTATCCGATAGCTAATTTTTTTGTGATCTTGACTTTCAGGCTGACCAACACGGGTGCGACTCCAATCGATTCGTTGTTCGTTGGGTTCGTCGACGATTTCGCAGTTAGGAATACGAACCATCGACTCCCGACGGAAGGAACATCCTTCTACAGCGGAACTGGGATTGGTTATGTCGATTCGCTCCGTTTGGCATACGCGTTCGATGCGGATCACAAGTCAACCGACCTGCCGACCGATAATTATGTCTCGATCAAACTTCTCGGTGTTGATCCTCTCAACTCAGTGATCAAGTCCCAGCCGGCGTACCTTGATTCGATCAACCGGTATACCCATTTTTCCGCGTGGCAGTACCATCAGTCAACGGGTGATCCAAATCTTTTGACGCCGGGGACGTCAGATGCTTTACAATTTGAGAAACTGGAAACTTCTTTGCCGTTTGATTACTACACTAATCCGAAGAATGCAAGTTATCTGGGTACGCCTGGAAACAGGTACGCCCTTCTTTCCGTCGGGCCGGCAGAGATGCTCCCGGGCGCGACAGTTACGGTGACGTTCGCGATCGTATGTGCGCCTAAATTCGATACGGGTATTCCTACCGATTACCAGAATAATGTTGTAGCGTCGAGGAAGACGCTGTACGATAATGCGACCTGGGCCCAGCGTACTTACAACGGTGAGGACAAAAACGGCAACGGCATTCTCGACCCGGGAGAAGATCTGGACGGGAACGGAGCGATCACCCGTTATATTTTCCCGAACATCCTTCCCCCGCCGCACGTGCACGTGGAACCGGGAAATGCGCAAGCGACTATCTATTGGGACGACACACCGGAAAATGTCATCGATCCGCTTCTGAACCGGAAGAACTTTGAGGGCTACAGGATCTACAAGTCGGTCCCCGGATATGATTTCCAGGGTGTTCAAAATCCTTATCAAGAAATTGCCGATTTCGACCTGGTCGATTCGATCGGTCTCGATGCGGGAATGCCGATGAAGTTAACTTCGCCAAAACAGTTTCCGGGCGACCCGTCTCAATATGTCTATAAGTACAACGTTCCGTTCCTTTTGGACGGATGGCAGTATTTATTCGGAGTTGAGGCATACGACAAAGGAGACCCGGCTTCTGGGACACCTAGCCAATCTTCCATCCGGGCAACGGATAAAGTTTTTCCCGGCCCGTCTGCAGCAGCTGGCGATTCCCTCGCCATTGGAGTTTTTCCGAATCCTTATTATACCAGAGCAACCTGGGATGGCGTGGGCGAGCGGGAAAGGAAAATATATTTTTACAATCTTCCCGCAAAATGCGAGATCAGGATATATACGATCGCGGGCGACGTTGTGGCGACGCTTGAGCATGATGCTGCATCCTATAACGGATCCGGCATACAGTGGTTCCAGCACTATGATTCGGACAACTCTCAGCGCATGCCCGGCGGCTTGCACGCATGGGATCTGATCACCAGCGCAGACCAGGCGATCGCAACAGGACTTTATTTATTCACCGTGAAAAATGCGAGCACCGGAGAGATCAAACGAGGGAAATTCTTAATAATAAAATAAATGTACGATGACGCAGACCACAGAAAGTGTTCTGCGAAAACACAAGGAGGATTGAAATGAAAAGAGCGTTGATAAATGTCATGTACGCAGGTTTGTTTCTTCTGGTGGCGGCGACATGCGTTTTTGCACAAAGCTATCCTGTCGTTCCGCTCGACAGTGTTAATTATCTTCCGCCGGATTCGTTGAGGGTCGCTGATTCACTTTTGGCCGCAGGCAAGGTACCGCGGGCAAGTTTGACAAACGGCCTTTACTTGGGTGACACCATAACCGTTACCGGAGTCTTGACCGCGGACACGCGGGTAATCCGTAACGTCGGGGCTCATTTTTCTTTTTATATACAAAACCCTGACAGCGCGGCGTGGGGTGGAATGAACGTTTACACCCTCGATACTTCTGCGGCTGTCTTAAGTGCCGGATTCGGAAGCATAGACAGCGGGTACGAGATACAGGTAACCGGCATCCTAACAAAATTCGGGACGGATGTATGGGGAAATTTTGAATTGGAACCTATAGGGAGCGGCTCGGTGACACCCATCCCGATCAACATTCTTGATGCGGGAGGGAAAAGACCCGCACCGGTCGAGGTGAAGGTCAGCGACCTTGTCACCGGCGATAAATCGGCAGGCGGAACATCTCATTTTTCTCCCGGAACAAAGTACAAGAACTCATACGTTATTCTGCGGAATCTCATCGTGAAAAGCCGTACGCAAAACAGCAGCAGCGGGCAGTGGACTATCACAGTTGAAGACTCTCTCGGAAATACCGTTAGTTTATACGATCCATCAGAATATTTCACGGGGAGGTCTTACGGAGTAACGCCGAAATGGGTTGCGCCGGCTCCGGGTTCAAGAATCGATTACATCAGGGGAATTCTTGCGTCCTATATATCGTACGGGTACGAAATCATTCCCTTGTATCCCGGGGATGTGAAGATAGGAGCTTACACTCCGAGTCTTACTGCGACCGGATTTCCGACGCGGCGATCGCCGTCCATACCTACCGCGAGTGATGCCGTCCATATTAGAGTTACGGCAATCAATGCGAACCCCAATGCGCTCTCTACAGCGGTTGATTCCGTTGCCGTCTATTATTCCGTAAACAAGGGTGCCTATGTTCGCCTCAAGATGACGGCGGATACTTCGAACACGTACGTTGCGACGATCCCTCCCCAGGCCGACGGGGCGTTCGTAAAGTACTTCTACTCAGCGTGGCAAGACAGCACGCTGGCATCTCGATCCAGTTATCCCGACTCATCGAGGACAGCGTTATTCTATTATGTCAGGTCAGCGGGGTACAGTATCAAGGATATTGAGTACACTCCATTCAGCGATGGCAACAGCGGAGCAGTAGATTTGTCGGTCACCGTGAAAGGCATAATTCAGGCAGACACGTCGGACTTCCCGGCTGAGACTGATCATGAAAACCAGTCGATCAAGACACCGTATGCATTCATCCAGGATGCGGCTGCTCCGTGGAGTGGAGTGATGCTGTATGATACTTCGGCCGATAAACTCGTCAAGGGTCAAAGTGTTTCGGTGACCGGCGTCGTCTCTATGTATGCCGGCCAGGCCGAGATCTCTGTGAATTCCTTCAACGTAGTGCAATCGGGCCAGCAATTGTACCCGTCGGTGAAAATTAAGACGGCGGATATAGGACAACGGGCCAACGGAGATTCACTCGCACGGAGGTGGCAAGGAGTCCTCGTGCACTTCGACAGCGTTCACGTTGTCGACAACGATCCCGATGGTCCTACCTACAGCATCACCGGGGCCAACGGAAGCTTCAGGGAGTACATGGTCGATGACGGTTCAGGTCAATGCCGTGTCGATGACGATGGGAGCAATCTGTATAGCGTTGATCCGCACGACACAACGTGGGGCTTCCACATCATGCCGAAGAATGCCTTTTTAAAAAGCCTCACCGGCATCATCAAGTACAAAAATAGCGAGTACAAATTAGAACCAAGAACAAATAGCGATTTTGTTGGAGAACTCGACGGAGTGAGGCAAATCGTTACGCGCGTTCCGGGTTCGTTCTCGCTGTCGCAGAACTATCCGAACCCGTTCAACCCGAGCACGAAAATTGAATACTCGATTGCCAAGTCGGGGTACGTCTCATTGAAGATCTACAACATTCTTGGCCAGGAAGTCGCGACGCTCGGAAACCAGTTCCAAAATGCCGGTACGTATATAGCCACCTTTGATGCTTCAAAGCTGGCGAGCGGTATTTATTTCTACAGATTGAATGCCGGGACATTCAGCGACGTGAAGAAAATGCTCCTGCTGAAATAGTCGCCGAACAAGAGGTGACTTCTGGGCGATGGAAAATCATACGATGATCTAACACTTGTCGGCGGAAAAATGGCGTTTGGATTGGAAACGAGGGACCAGGTAAAATGGGCACAAAAGTGCGAATTGCGCTTGGTCCTTCGCGCGCCTCTGCGTGTCTCTACCGCGTTGCAGGATCGGCGCCCGTGGTTTACGAGATCGCCATTTTTCGTCTGCCTCATTGTCTTTTCCTTGGCTCTTCTACTTTCAAGCTGCACAAAACAATTTACTCCTACCAACGCTGAAAACAGCCCGCCGAAGACATTCATCACCGCGTTCCCGTACCGCGATTCCGTTCAGTCGGCGAGTTTCAATCCGCAGTCGAGCCTTCTTGAAGTCAAGTGGTGGGCAAGCGATCCACACGGCCTTGTGATCGGATACCTCATATCGCTGGGCGATCGATCCATCCCTGTGGCCCAGAAGATATGGACGTTCACAACGAAAGATGACAGCACATTCTTTCTTCCGTTGTACCAAAAAGACACTACCTACACATTCAGCGTCGCGGGAATTGACGATTCGTTCAAGAGGCCTTTGAAAGAAGGGGATACGGTTGCGTTCGCGGCGCTGGGAATGTCGGTAGACCAGCAGCCTGCCTCGATAAAATTCCCGATAACGAATTCGCCGCCGAGCGTCGCATTCGTTATGAACGGACCGCCGTATGTTACGCGCCTAGATATTCCGGACACCACTTTTACGGTTGTTTCGTTCGGATGGCAGGGAGCTGACGTCGATGGCAACAATACGATCATCAGCTACTTCATCGCCCTGAATGACACTTCCGCTCAGAGTTGGGTTCAGCTTCCTGCACAAGCTAATTTTGTCACGCTGGAAGGGAGATTGTCGGAAGCGTCAGGCGGTACGGGTATTTCAACGGTGACATGCGATGTCTATCCAAATACGTATCCTGCGCTTTCGCAATCACCACTCCCTGTCCGTTTGCCGAACATGAAACTGAATGCAAACAACATTTTTTACATGAAAGTTGAAGATGTTGCCGGTGCGTTCAGCCGTGTCATACGGATGCCCGATACCACCCACACATGGTTTGTTAAGAAACCAAGGGGGAGCGTCTTGATCATCAATGATTATGGAGTACAGGATCAATCGACGAAGTATTATTCAAGATTTTTTGACTCGCTTGCCCATGGACAGTTCGATTTGTGGGATATTAAAACCGGTTCGAATTATCCGAAGAAAGGAAATCTGGTGCAACCGTATATCGTTCCGACCTTTTACGAGACGTTGAAGCTCTACAAATATGTTTTTTGGTATTCCTCCGATGAGCAGGACTTCGATATCGCCCAATCCGCCGTCAGGAATTTTAGGAGGAACGCCGGTGGAAAGTTCTTTATGACTTTTTCGGTGCCTTCTTCATATTCTTCCGGTTTAGACATCAACCGGGAGATCAGCGATTTCACCGATGCTATCGACAGCCTGACGGGGACCATCCTGACCGATTCCCTCTCATCCAGCCCGATTACTTCGACAGGGTTCGTAAAATCGGGAACTACAGTGCTTCCTGTGAGCCTCATCGACTCCACTATTTATCCCATCCTCATTCGCGACAGCTTCCAGTCAAACGCGACGGACGGCGGGAAAGTGGTTGCAAATCTGCGCGCCATCTATCCGACATTCGGCGCGACGGTGATCTACAATATGCAGCCGTATGGTGTCGACAACCGTCAGCCGATTCTCGGAGTCATGAGCGGTGATAGATCGGCATTCGTTCTGGCTGTGCCGCTGTACCGCTTTAACGGAAACTCCACAACGCAGACCAACACCAGGGCATATCAGTTGATTTACAAAGTTTTCAAAGATTTTGGAGCCTTCTAGGAAATGTCGCCGATTGCAAAGAAAATTTTGAAACTCCTTGTTGTCGCCTTCGTTTGCGCCCCAATGTGCACGGCGGTCGCACAGGTGCGGGGGACCATAAAAGGCAAAGTCAGCGACGTAGCAACGAACGAAGGGCTTGTCGGTGTTAACGTTCTCATACAGGGCACCTATTATGGCGCCACCACGAACATCGACGGACTATTTGAGATCAAAAACGTCGGGGCCGGATCGTACACCGTTACGTTCCGGCTCATAGGTTTCAAAGAGGTGGAGCATGCAGGAGTGGTCGTTAAGGACGGAGAGGTGACCATCGTCAATACAAAATTAGAGGAATCTGTTCTATCCCTTGGGCAGGAAGTCGTGATTGTTGGAGATAAGCCGATGATGGATCGCGCCGAGACTCAAAGTGTCAACAACGTTTCTGACAAGGATATAAAAGTTTCCGGAGTGCAGGATATCAAAGATGTGGTTTCACAGCAGATCGGCGTCGTCGCCACGGACAACGAGATTCATATCCGGGGCGGGAGATCTTACGAAAACGCCTACCTACTGGACGGCATTAACATACAAGATCCGCTGGCAGGGACGGGCTTCGGTCTGCAATTAAGTTCGAACTCCCTCAGCGGGATGGATGTCATCACTGGCGGCTATAACGCAGAGTACGGACAGGCGACGAGCGGAATCATTAATGCAAAAACCAAAGAAGGCAGCAGCCAATACGAACTTTTTCTTCAATCCAAGACCGATAATTGGGGACTCAATAAAAATTCCCCCTCCGACTTCAATACGAACGACTTTCAGGTCAACGTAGGAGGCCCGGAGCCAATAACCAAATATCTGCTCCGTGCTATCGGCGTGAATATTCCCGGAGAAGTTACGGTATTCGGAAGTTTCGCGGGATCATTCTCCGACGGACAGATTCTCTGGGCCCAGCGTTATCAGAACGGGCAGGTGGTTACATACAAGATCGATCCGCCGGATAGATTAAATTCATCGATCTTTTACGGGACGAGATTTGCGCCGCGGCTTTCTAACGACTGGTACGGACTAGGTAAAATCACTTACAAGCCCAGTCAGACTTTCAAGTTCACCTACTCGTACAATCAGAACGTTACAATAAACGAAAACACGCAAGAGCTGCAGACTACTTTGGAATACGTGGAACCCACGCCGGGGTACCAGTATCAATTCCAGAATATTCTTGGGAACGCGGATGTCTATACGCACAACAGTATTGCGCAGTCCATTGACATTACCCAAACGCTCAGCACGAACGCCTTTTACGATTTGAAGCTTGCTCAATTCTTTACGCATCTCCGTGCCGATGCGAACGGCCTGTACTGGACCCAATATCAGCAGCCGGTCGATGCCGTCTCGCTTCCCCCGCAGTATTACAACACCGGACGAGATACGATCGGGATAATTCCAGGCGACGGCTTCTACGATCTCGGCAACGCGAGCACGTGGCACGATCACTTTTTCACCAACAATGAAATAAAATTTGACCTGACGAATTTTTTCACCGAGCAGAACAAGTTCAAGGCGGGGTTCGACCTGAACTTCGAGGAAATGCAGTTGGTCGACATCTATGAACCCTGGATCGGCGTCATGGGGCTTAACAGCGATGTGTACCATGTGTTCCCGGCGACCGGTTCAGCATACGCAGAGGACAATATCACCACCAACGGAATGATTCTGAATCTCGGCCTGCGATTCGATTACTGGTTTCCCGGCAAATACGTTGACGATGCAGTGAATAATCCTCAGGTCATAACAATACCACAGGCTATTCGCAACGATTATTATCGGGACACCTACGACCTCTTCGGCAGGCGTTGGAAGGGACGCCTCAGCCCTCGTCTCGGTGTTTCACATCCGGTATCCGACGATCAGACTCTGTTTTTGAATTACGGACAGTTCTCAAAATGGCCGAGGCCTCAGTTTGTCTACGCAAAGCTTGCGCCGAGCACGGCAATGTCAACCTACCAGGCTTTCGGCAATCCAGACCTGAATCCGGAAACGACGGTCAGTTACGAAATAGGAATTCGAAACCAGTTTACTCCCGATGATGTACTGACCGTGACCGCGTACTATAAGGACATATTCGATTACATCCAGACACAACAAGCACAGATCAATTCTGCGGCTTTGATCGGACGGAGCTTTATAACATACGTCAACTCCGATTACGCGCGATCGCGGGGAATTGAGGTCGAGTACAAGAAAAGAGTTAGCGATTGGCTTAGAACTTCGATTAACGGCTCTTATTCTGTTACGACGGGAAAATCCAGCTCCGAGGATCAGGGGATTCTGGCCGTTGAAGGAGTTGTCCAGGAGATTCTGAACGAAACATATGTTGCGTGGGATCGCCCGCTTCAGTTCTCTGCGAACATCACGCTCATTGATGAAAAAGACAACGGGACGTTTGGATTTGGGAAAGGGATTCTTGACGGGTATCAAGCATACTTCAGGGTGTTCTTCGAAAGCGGAAGAAGATATACACCCTATTATTTTGCCGGCACGTATGCTCAGGACGGTGAGCCGCTCTATGCCGTGAACACAAATAACCAATATGGCGCGATTGGCGACGATTGGTTCTGGGTTGATTTCAACTTTGAGAAGAATTTTACACTCGGCGGCTCAGAGCTGACATTTATGGTCGAAATAAAGAACCTTTTCAACAACCTCAATTCCGACATCATTAACCCTGTTACCGGACGCGCATACCAGCTGGGCGACCACGTGCCCCCCTCATGGAACGATCCGCGTTATCCGGAGCTCACAGCACCGATTGATGCTTATCCGCTGGACCAGTCGCGATATTTGCCGCCGAGAAATATTAAAGTCGGCATTTCGTTGAAGCTGTAAAAGAAAAGAGGAACCGAGTGGTACGTCCGGATAGGAGTTGCCGTACGCCGATTAAAGTTTTGACTATTGAACGATTCATGATGAGAAAAGCGTCCCTGATTGCCATAGTACTTCTTTTTGCAGCCCGTTCAGGAAGCGCGCAACTGCTCCCAGTGCTCGGATCTCAGCGAGTTGGGATAACTGCCGCTGATTTCCTGAAGATCGGAGTTGGGGGGAGGGCGAACGCCATGGGTGAAAGTTACGTCGCAGTCGACAATGATGCGTATGCACTATTCTATAATCCGGCAGGAATATCGGAATTCGATAAAAACGAAATAGCGATATCACATTCAACATGGTTCATCGGATTGCAGCATGATTTTATGGGAGGTGTGTACCATCTCGACGATCAAAATACCCTCGGCATATCGGTGATCTCCCTCCAGTCAGATGAAATGCCCGTCACGACGGAATTCCAGCCCTTCGGGACGGGCGCGTATTTTAAGTACGGTGACCTCGCGTTCGGCGTAACGTACGCGCGCCGGATGACGGACAAGTTCAGCTTCGGCGTCAGCGTGAAATATATAGACGAAACTCTCGCGGACGTGAGAATGGGGGGCGTGTTGATAGATCTCGGAACATATTATTGGACAGGGCTTGGAACAACTCGATTTGCAGTTTCGGTGACGAACCTCGGGGGGCAGCTGACTCCGTCCGGAACCGCCACGCTCGTCGATGGAACTTCGGTATCAACGTTTCAGAGTTTCTCACCGCCGACGATATTCAGGATTGGATTTGCGTTTGAACCGTACCAGTACGATGTGAACAGACTGACTGCATCCATTCAATTGAATCACCCTGCGGACAATTCTGAGAACATTTCTTTTGGCGGCGAATATTCCTATGCAGAGGCATTTTTTCTGCGGGCAGGGTATAAGGTCAACGTTGACGAAGAAAGTTATTCGGTCGGCGTGGGAGCACGCATTGATGCGAGGATCGCGTTGGTATCTTTCGACTATTCATTTACACCCTACGAACGTCTTGGCGATGTTCATAGGTTTTCACTAAGCCTGGGATTGTAGATTGAAAACTGCACCGCTCATCATGGCGCTGTCGATGCTCCTCTCGGCCTGCAACGAAAAGTCGAGCGTCATCGATTTGTCTGCTTTGCCGAAAGCCGGCACACAGGTCGTAAGCGATACGAACTATATTCAGATACAGCCGGCATGGGCATTTTTCAACAGTCCGAAAGACATAAAGATAGGTTTTGATGACATCTTATATGTAACTGAACCGAACAATGACAGAATAGTGATGGTGAGCATTGCAGGAACGATTCTCGGATATTCTCAACACGTCAAACAGCCGATTGGTATAACAGAGGACAGAAGGTTTAATCTGATCATTGCATGCGAGTACGATACGACCGTCAGTGGGAAGGTCATCACGGTCGCAGCGATTGCGAAGATCCGCCTGTTCAATTACGACCATGATATCACGGCAGCTCCCGTTCAAATCGTGCACCACGAGAGCCTTCAAGAACAAATCACTCGAGATCCCGTCACCGGTACATTGATTTCCGGCAGAGTCTATACCGGCGTTGCCATCCTGCCCGACAACAGTTATTACGTGACCCGCTCTGGAAACAATAATTCAAGTTTGGTCGATCCGGATAATCTGGTTCTGCATTTTAACAGCAGCGACGCCGAGTACTCGAGCGATTTTATAGATCTCGTGCCGAGTCTCGTACCGACCGGTACCGGATTTATCGCGATCAACCGGATCAGCAATATAACGACCTTGCCGACGAGGCAGTACGGGTCTGATTTTATTCTTACCCAGATCGATCCGTTGAATGCCTTCAAAGTAAAGTGGATCTCGTTCAATCCCGGCAGCGAACTCTTTGCACCGAGCTGGAACTCTAAACTCAGCCTCGATCCGGCAAGATATCCGTCAGGGAAATTGCCGGCCATGCTTTCCAACATCTTCAGAACGCCGCAAGCCGTTATGGTCGACGACCGGAGCAATATTTATGTGCTCGACAGTTCGCTCGACAGCCTCATGAAATTCGACTTGACCGGCGGCCTGCTTCATGAATCATTTGGCCCGTCAAAATCTGCAAATGCGCTTCTTCATCCATATGGCATGACGTACTTCAATAAAATAGTCTATATCAGCGATACCGGCCACAACAGAATACTACGATATGAGCTTTCGACTGACCTAAAGTAATGACCAGAATCTTACCTTCTTTTGCGGGCAGTCGAATCGGGGAAACACCTTCATTCCGAAAGGTTTTCTCGGACACAAATCTTCGTTACTGAATATTCGATTTACTCCTCAGGGGATTTCCTCCGGTTAAAGCATAGTCTATCCTCCCTGCACATCCAGGCTTCGGAGCGTCGTGTGTACGCTATCCACCGGCGTCTGATCCCTTCGGATTTCCCGGCCTATTCTTCTTGAAATGGCTGCTGTCCATTTCGAAAAAATTATCTATCGTTGCATAGTATTTTCCCCCCATCCTGGCGATGGGCTTCAGATTTTTGTGATCGATGGCCCCGGCAGAATACAATTCGTCTTTTACGTGAAATTGCAGAATCTCACCGACGATGAGGTCGACAGGTTCGTTTCCGAGTTCGAAGTGTCGATACAAGACGCATTCAAAACTCACCGTCGATTCCGCGATCCTCGGGGTATGAATGCTCACGCATGGCGCAGGGGTGAGGTTGCTTTTTTCTATCTCTGAGATCTCGGACGGCAGATCGGCCGCCGAGAGGTGCATCGCGTCGAGTAAATGTTCGGTAACGATGTTGATAGCGAACTCCTTGCTCCGCAGAATATTTTCTGCCGTATGCTTCATTGAACCGTCTTTTCGTCCGGCAGAAAAAATGATGAGGGGAGGAGACGATGCGACCGCATTGAAGAAGCTGTACGGCGCAGCGTTCACAGTACCCGAAGCATTCATCGAGGTGATAAACGCGATCGGGCGGGGGACAACCGTACTGACGAGGAGGCTGTATGCCTCACGCGGCGAGAGCGAATTAGAGTCTATGACCATACGTTTGCCCCTTTATTGGAAAATTCTCATCGGCATTATCGCCGGTATCCAGCGCCGGCCGACTTTGTGGAAGGCAGCGGCATTCTGATTTTCTCACGAAGCTTGGCATACTATTATGTACTTCGCATCCCTCTGGTAAACCGTGACACGCGGAGGCATCCACACACCTCGAGCGAAGGGAACGATTATATCTGAGGGAATATGGCAGAAACAAGATAAAAAGAAAGTTGTAAGATTAAAAGGGGAAGTTTTAGTATATTTGAGTGGTTTCTATGCAAGGGATGTTGCACTTCATCGATGCTACAGCAATGCGTATGTCTCCCTTCCATTATCATCCTGTCATGCGTTCTAACTCACGAAAACCGCATTCTTTTAGACAATATCACAATGAAAAAGAATTACAAGCTTTATCACGTACCCGATATTACGTCCGTGCAAGATATGATCATCAAGTCGGCTGCACGGTACGGGGATAAGATCGCGCTTGAAGACCTGAAAGAAACACCGATTTCCAAAGTGACCTACCGTTCACTTCTCAAGAATATTCTTAAATTTGGTGTCGCGCTTAAGAGCCTCGGACTGAAAGAACGGAGCCACATTGCCGTTATTGGCGAGAATCGCGTCCAATGGGGGATCTCGTATCTCTCTGCAATGTGTTTCAATTATGTTATCGTCCCTATCGACCGGAACCTGCCGATCAACGAAGTGCTCAATATCATCCACGAAGCGGATGTGTCCGCAATTGTCTTTTCCGATGCATTCGACTCCCTTTTCCGTGAGCGGCAGGCGTCGCTGAAAAATCTGAAGCACTATATCGGCATGGATATGTCTGCGGCGAAAGACGGATTCTATTCTATGAGGGAACTCATCGAGGCGAGTCCCGGGTGCAGTATAGAGAACATGCCGAAGATCGACCCCGGCAAAGAATCCGAGATCATTTTTACGTCCGGGTCACTGGGAAGGGCGAAAGGCGTGATGCTGAGCCAGAAAAATATTGCTTCGAACCTTGCTGCAATGGTAGAGATGTTCTTTATCTATCCGGAGGACAGGTTCCTCTCCGTGCTTCCGATGCATCATACGTACGAATGCACATGCGGATTCCTCTGTCCTCTCTACGCCGGCGCGTCGGCGCATTATGCACGCTCATTGAAAACGGTCGTCGAAGACCTGCAAGCAGTGAAGGCGACGATGCTCCTGGGTGTGCCGCTCCTCTTTGATAAAATGTTCAAGCGAATTTACAGGACGATCAATGAAAAGAAAGTGACATCGTTCATTATTGGTCCGCTCATCAAAGTAAGCGATGTTGTCGAACGGGTCGGCTGGAAAAGCTTCAAGAAGCTCGTGTTCAAGGAAATTCATCGGCGCTTTGGCGGCTCTATCCGATGCTTTGTTGCCGGCGGCGCGGCGCAGGACCCGGTTGTTGCCCGGGGGCTCCGGGAATTCGGCTTCAATTTTGTCCAGGGATACGGGCTCACCGAGGCCTCGCCTCTACTCGCATTGAACCGGCTGGAAGAGTTTAAAGACGATGCAGCCGGATTGCCGCTGGCGTCCGTCGAACTGCTGATACATCAGCCCGACAGTGAGGGGGTCGGCGAGGTGTGGGCGAAGGGTGCGAACGTGATGATCGGCTATTACAAAAATGACTCGGCGACAAAGGATGCGTTTGAAGAAGGATGGTTTAAGACGGGAGATCTCGGCCGGATAGACGAGGATGGATTTCTTCACATTTGCGGCAGAAAGAAGAACGTCATCATCTCGAAGAGCGGCAAGAACGTGTATCCTGAAGAGGTTGAAGACGTTCTCAATCGCAGCCCGTTCGTCCTTGAGTCATACGTCTACGGTGAGGAGGATGTGAAGCTGGATGAAATAATTGCGGCGCAGATCGTCGTGGATGCCGAGGCATTTATAGAACTCTCTGAATCGAACGGCGTCAGGATCACTCCTGAGCTGATTCACGAGGTGATAGCAAACGAAGTGAAAAAGACGAATCTGGAATTGCCGGCGTTCAAGCAGATAAAAACATTCAAGATCCGCGAGCAGGAGTTCGAAAAAACGACGACACAAAAAATTAAGCGGTATCTTGTGGGAAAAAACTAGAATGACCTCGGCGAAGCACCACGGTGATGGGGGGTCAGAAATGAAGGGATATGTTTAGACCGGCGGCGCCGGACGAGAATTCGGGTGCTAGACTGAGTTCATACGATTTCAGGCCGACTCGATTGTCCGCCCCGAGTTCTGGAATTTCGGGTCGGGCCGCAATGGATCCAAAAGAATATCCTAACGCAATTCCCAGCGGCAGATCGCTGTACCAATGCATGCCTTTGCTGACCAGGCTGGCGCCAACGGCTCCCAACGTTAAATAGCTCAGGGGGCGCATCCATTCGACATCTGAAAAATTTGCATTCAACACCGCAAGCGATGCGGCTGTCGTGGCGATATGACCGGATGGAAAAGAGTAGTATCTCGGCTGATTGTGCTGATAGACGGAAATGCTCGGAAACGGACGTATCACTCCGCGCTGACTTGTCGCTGCAATCGGACTTTCCCTCCCAGAAATATGTTTCAACAGCTGTACGACGACACCCGTGGCAAGAATCGCTTCCGACATCTGGCTGGCGGTGCGAACCGTGCGCGAATCAGATGCAGCGAACCCGTATGCTGCCATCACCCCGATAAATCCAAATTCATACCTTCCGTCCCCAAGATCAACAAAACCAGTGTTCCATGTACGGAGATGAGGATATTTATTCGCATACATATCCATGTCGCGGTAGGTTCTATTGTCTTCAAGATACAGGATGCCGGTAAGGCCCGCGACCCCCGCTATTGTCGGGATATTTTCGCTGCGAAAAGTATTTTTTACAAAGGACGACCAGTCGCGCGGGATGTTGGTAATCATGCTGTACCATTTCAGCGGAGAACTGGTTTCCTCATGCGTTACATTATCCGTGAGGGATGAGTATTGGTAATGATCAGGCCGATCATCAAAGAACTCGGTTTCTTGGATGGGGTCGGTCCCCTTAACATCGACTGTTGAATCGAGCACGATTGATTCAACAGTTCTTGACGGTAAGTTGCTGCCGTTCGCAATCGTTCCGCCCAATGTCATTCCTGTCATAGACAACAGAACGAATCGCCGGAGGAAAGAGTGTCTGCTTGAGCGCATGAATCGTTTCTAGTTTAGGTTGAGACTCATTCTAATACCGGCTCCTCCCGGAAGAAGGATCGGCTGCACACAAAGTGCGTGAGAATCATCCTTCCCAAAATTCGCGAGGTCATAACCCTCAGGGTGCGCCGCGATCATACCGAAAGTATAGCCGATCACCAACCCGAGCGGATAATCGCTGTACCAATGAATTCCAATATTCACCATGGTCACCCCGATCGCGCCGACAATGACGTAACCGACAGGTCGAATCCATGTTATCTGCGGATAATTTTCTGCGATGACCACCACCGTAGAGATCGACGTGCAAAGATGTCCCGTCGGGAATGCATCATAATGAGGGACCTTCTTGGCATAATCAAATTGGTTTGGAAAGAACCGCCAGACCCCGCCGGGAGCTGTTGAAACAAACGGACTTTCTCTCCCGGTGACATGTTTTATCAACTGCACAACAATTCCTCCGGAGAGGATCGCCTGGACAATTTCAGTTCCAGTCCGCAAAGATCGATTGTCGTCGAATGTCAGCCCGTAAAGGAGGTAAGCGCTGGCGAGCGCTGCCTGAGCGTCTCCTTGTCCGAAGTCAGTAATGAAATTGCTTACCGAACTGACCGTTGACGATTCTTTGTCCCACTTCTTCTGCGTTTGGTACGTCTGATTGTCGGTGGCCATCAGAATGCCCGTCATCGCGGCAATCGCTGAATATTCGACGATCTTGTCGCTGCGAAACGTTATGTGGTACCACTTTACCCAATCGCCTGGAACGTTCGTCACCATCGAATGCCAGAGCGGCTTTCCGTCAGGGTTCTGCGGAAAGGGCTCCGCCGAGTGGGTCGAATCCGTTTGAGTTGATAGACTGTCAGTGATTCCATCCGGACCGTCTAACGGCCTGCACGCCAATGTCGCCGAACATATCAATACAGCAGCCGTAATACTGGAGAATCTTGAGCTCGAACTTATTACTTTCAACCTTGAATCTGCCGTCAATTAAAGAGGAATGGCACAGCCGTTTTCAGGAATGCATGAAAAAATACAAAATAAAAAAATAGGAAACAATATGCTCAGCATACGCTAGAGGGGTTGGAAGTATCGGCTTTACCTCATCAAGGGAGGGTAATAGAATAAAGGCGGCAGAAGAATTGCCGCCTTTATCGGGGATGTTCGACGTTCTATACGGTCACGTGCGTCATTGTTTCTCTGAAATGGTTGATCTGCATTTTCAGGTTGCGCATATCGGGTATGGATTCCAAGGATGGAATTCTGAGTTGGATCCCTTCTGGGCGAAATCCTTCAAGGTCCGGGACATTCTCAAAATGAAAATTGAACGATGATGGAGGATCGTCTGAATCCTCGATCTCAACGGTCAGCGTGGTATTCGAGCCTTTGCGCAGAACTTCAACCTGTACTTTGTCGCCTTCCTTCGTATCTTCAACTGCATCCGAAAGGTCCCGCAACTCTTCTATTGAGCTCTTGTTGATTTTTGTAATGACGTCTCCCGCCTTGAAGCCGGCTTTTGCTCCGGCGCTCTTCCTTTCTACACGTTCGACAAGCAGCCCTCTGCCGTTCGGCGCGCCAAAATATTCGCCGAGTTGTTCATTCAGTTCGGAGAGGTGCAGTCCCCATCGTGTCGCGGATCCGAAGAGGGCCATGTGTGGGGACGGAGGCATTGGAGGAGCAAATGCAAATGCCGAGGCGTGATTGCTGCGCCGGGGTTTGCCGACAGAAATCGCGAGCGATTTCTTATCGTTGTCCCGGATAACGACGATCGTGGTTTTGACACCCGGTTTCGATGTATGAACCGCGCGCAGAAGATCGCCCGCATCGTCAATCGTTTTGCCGTTGAATTCAACGATAACGTCTCCTTCTTTCACGCCCGCGGAATCTGCCGGGCTGTCGTCGAGGACGTCGTTCACATACACACCGTTTTCATCTTTCAGGTTCTTTTTCTTTGCCAGCTTCGACGTAATATCCTGGATCGAAACTCCGAGCCAACCTCCCCGTTGATGGTCTGTGCTGCTGACCACCTCCACAGTTTCCTTCTTGTCTCCCGCGATCGCGCATGCATTTGTGAAAAGCGGAGCACACACCAGAATCGCAAGAGAGAGTATCGTTTTTTTCATGATACACTCCTTAAGAGATTAATAATGGTAAACCTTGCTTTGGCTCATCGTTCGGGTATATAGACGATACTGTGGCGGGATTGTTCCCGTCGGATACACTTTATATTTTCAATTTGCATTTTTACGATTCGTTCTCTTTTGTGCTTTATAAAAGCGCAAAGGCCGGCAAAACGCCGACCTTTGTAGAACGCCCCCTTGCCTTCGATTTTTCAATCCCCGAAACAAACTCCCAGATCTCGTCCAGTGAGAATTGTATCGCAGTCGAGAGGAACCGTCTTCATTCGATTCGTTGCTTCGACGAGGGGAACATACCGCACTGTTGGCGGGTCGAGCGCGACCATAACCCCCGATTTCCCTTCCTCCAATGCGCGCACCGCAGCGGCTCCGAAACGAAGCGAGATGAGCCGGTCGAACGTCGTCGGAGTTCCTCCTCGGAGCAAATGGCCCAGCACAACAACGCGCGTTTCCTTTCCGGTAATTTCCTGTATCTGATGTGCGACGGTTTCGCCGATTCCGCCCAGACGCTCTGCCCGTCCCAGTTCTTTCCCGATGACGGAAGTTTTTCCCCCGAGCGGCATTGCCCCTTCGGCGACGACGACGATCGAGAAATACCGGTGTTCCCTGTCGCGTTCCCTCACTTTTTCTGCGATCTTGGAGATATCATACGGGATTTCCGGAATGAGGATGACATCGGCCGTGCCCGATATTCCGCTGTTCAAAGCGATCCAGCCGGCGTAACGTCCCATCACTTCGACGACCATCACTCTTTGATGTGCCTGCGCCGTTGAATGAAGCCGGTCAATGCATTCGGTCGCAAAGGAGACTGCCGTATCGAATCCGAAGGTGATGACCGTCTTGTCGAGATCGTTGTCGATCGTTTTAGGAACGCCGATAACGCGTAATCCCTTTTTCTCAAATTCATTCGCGATAGAGAGTGAGCCGTCCCCTCCAACCGCGATCAGCGCGTCGATCTTGTTCTTTTTAAATGCCTTCATGATTTCATCTGAACGGTCCCGTTCAAACCACTTGCCGTCCTTTCCCTTTGTCGGATATTTAAGCGGGTTCCCCTTGTTCGTCGTTCCCAGGACGGTGCCGCCGAGATGAGTAATGCCCCGAACCCTGTCGTGCGTGAGATGTATCAGTCCTCCCTCTGGGTATCGTTCCGGAAGAAATAATCCATTGTAGCCGTCGCGGATGCCGTAAACTTCCCAGCCTCGTTTCTCGGCCGACACTGCGACCGCGCGAATGACGGCGTTAAGCCCGGGGGCGTCTCCGCCGCCGGTGTTGATTGCGATCCTTTTGATTTTGCTTTTGCTCATGAGGTCTCTCCGGTGGAAATATTGTCCGATTCTTGCAGCGGGTGAAGATGTTTATTTGATTACGTGAGTACATTGAGTCGTGAGAATGTAAAAATACGTTCCTGCAATTGCAACGGCAAAGATTGTGGCGGGAGAACGGTCTTGAATTTCTATAACGCTTTATTTACATTCTTCCACCATAATGGACGGTACATTGTCCAATTGACGGATCCTTCGTTTTGACATATCTTTCATACTGAAAAGAAGAGAGACAAATTCAATTATGAGAAAAAGTGCGGTGGTAGTACTCATTGTCGTTTGCTGCGTCCTCGGAAGTTCATCCTGCGGGAAAAAGGCGGAGGAGCAGAAACATACAAAGGTGATCGGGGTGACGCTTTTGACGCGCGGACACATGTTCTATAAAGATCTCGAGGAAGGGCTTCGAACAGAGGCTGCGAAGGACGATTACCAATTGATCGTGACTGCTGCCGAATTCGATATTGGGAAACAGATCGCGCAGATAGAAGATTTTGTCTCACGAAAAGTGGATGCGATTATCGTGTGTCCGGTCGACTCAAAGGGGGTCGGCAGCGGCATTAAGAAAGCGAACGATGCAAAGATCCCGGTCTTTACTGCGGACATCGCGGCGCTTGACGGGATCGTTGTGAGTCATATTGCATCCGACAACGAGCTGGGAGGGAGGCGGGCTGGCGAATATCTCGCAAAGCTCCTGAAAGGAAGCGGAAAAGTTGCCATTATCGACCAGCCGATCCTCACCTCCGTCCTCGACCGCGTTGCAGGTCTTAAGAGCGCGCTCGGTAAATATCCCGGCATCAAACTGGTTTCAGACGTGAACGGGGACGGAGTCCGCGACAGGTCGCTGGAAGCGGCATCCGACGTTCTTCAGGCTCACCCGGACATCAACGGGATATTTGGGATCAACGACGAGTCCGCTCTGGGTGCGCTGGACGCTGTTCTTGCGTTCAAAAGAATGAACATCGTCATCGTAGGTTACGATGCCACACCTCCGGCCGTTGACGCCATCCTCAAAGACTCTCCTTTAAAGGCCGATGTTATTCAGTATCCGAAGAAAATAGGCGCGGCAACGATATCCACCATCAAACAGTACTTCTCAGGAGCGGCGGTCCAAAAGCGCTACGCCGTTGAAGTCGGTATTGTCGACAAAGAAGCTTTGCAGAAGACACCATCGCCGTAAGTATGCCCACACTTTTGCGATTGAGCGGGATTTCCAAATCGTATCCCGGCGTTCGAGCGCTGGACGACGTTGGATTTGAATTGAACGCCGGGGAAGTCCATTGCCTTGTCGGCGAGAACGGCGCGGGCAAATCGACTCTTATGAAGATCCTTTCAGGCGCGCTTTCACCCGAGGAAGGAAAAATCTTCATCGACGAAAAGGAAGCCGAGATCCATTCTCCATCCGACGCGCTGAATTACGGCATAGGAATAATTTACCAGGACTTCAAGCTCGTGCCCGAACTCTCGGTCGCTGAAAACATATTTCTCGGCAAGGAGCCGTTACGAAAGCCGTCTCCGTTCATCGATTACGCGAGGATGGACAGGGACGCACGGGTTCGGCTGGCGCAGCTGGGTGAGGAGCTTGATACAGCGCTTCCGGTACGGTCATTAAGCATCGCCCAGCAGCAGGTTGTTGAGATTGCCAAAGCGATCTCTCAAAAAGTGAGCATCCTCGCACTTGACGAACCCTCGGCGGCGCTTACCGAGAAGGAAATCATCAATCTTTATTCGATGATACGGAAGCTGACATCGGACGGGGTCGGTGTCATCTACATTTCACACCGGTTGGAGGAAATTTTTCAGATTGGAGACCGCGTCACAGTGCTTCGCGATGGCAAAGTTGTTCGCACCTGTGCGATAGCAGACGCCGATAGGAAGAGCCTCATCCGATGGATGGTAGGTCGAGAGTTAGACGACGAGTATCCTCGCATCCGGTTGATGCGCGGTGAGGAATTGCTTCGTGTAGAGGATCTCAATTCGAGGATCCTTAACGGCATAAATTTTTCATTGCACCGCGGAGAAATTCTCGGTTTTGCAGGATTGGTGGGGGCGGGGCGCACCGAGCTGGCCCGCGTAATCTTTGGAGCCGACGCAAAAGAGTTGGGCAAGATGTTTCTTCAAGGAGTAGAAATCAACCCGCGTTCTCCACGCGAGGCGATAGACCTCGGCATTGGGCTCCTGACAGAAGATCGGAACCGCCTCGGGCTTATCCCGGAAATGAATGTTGTCGAAAACATCTCTCTCTCAAGCCTCGCCGCTCTGATGCGAGGCGCATTCATTGATGCTCTGAAGGAATCGACGCAAACTGAGTTATTGATAGAACGGCTTCATATCAAGACGCCGCGCGGGCATGAGCCGGTTGAGAATCTCAGCGGCGGCAACAGGCAAAAAGTGATCCTCGCGCGGTGGTTGATGACAAAATCGAAAGTGCTGATTTTTGACGAGCCGACCGCCGGAATCGACGTCGGCGCGAAGCACGAGATTTACACGTTGATAGGGAAACTCGCCAGCGAAGGAGTCGGTATCGTTATGATCTCCTCCGATCTCGTCGAGCTTCTGGGGGTCTGCAGCAGAATCATTGTCATGCATGACGGATGCATCACCGGCGAGTTGCAGCACGATGAGGCGACACAGGAAAAAATAATGGCGCTCGCAATGCTTACGCCGGCAGAGGTGCATCGTGAAGTCTGACCTGCGCGCAAATTTGATTTCGAAGCTGCCGGCGCAATTCGGCATCGGCATAACGCTGACTGCGGAACTTATTCTTTTCTCTCAACTCTCACCCTATTTTTTCACAGCTGAGAACATTCTGAACGTTTCCCTGCAGCTGTCGATCACGGCTATCATCGCGGCCGGCATGACGTTCGTCATCCTCACGTCCGGAATAGATTTGTCGGTTGGCGCACTGGTTGCCTTCACGGGCGTCATCACTGCGAGCATTGCAAAACTGCCGCTCCCGGTCTACGTTGCCCTTCCGTTGGCCATCGCTGCCGGATTGTTGGCCGGCGCACTGTCGGGGGCCTTCGCCGGAATATGTGTGACGAGGTACTCGATCACGCCGTTTATTGCAACTCTTGCATTAATGACCATCTTCCGCGGCGCGGCGTACATCTTCACAGACGGGAGACCGATCTGGGAACTTCCACAGCAGTTTGCCCTGATCGCCGGCGCACGGGTCTTCGGAATTCCCATTCCAACCATTATTATGATCGTAGTTTTCGCCGTATCCTACGTCGTTTTGGAATGGACCCGGTTCGGACGCTATGTCTACGCTGTCGGCGGCAACAAAGAGGCCGCGCGGCTTGCAGGGATCAATACGAATCGAATCCTCATGGGCGTATATATTATTTGCGGAGTGCTGACAGCGTTGAGCGGAATTCTCCTCGCTTCGCGAGTGAACTCGGGACAGCCGAACGCAGGGTTGATGTATGAGCTGGACGTGATCGCCGCCGTTGTCGTAGGCGGAACAAGTCTTTCCGGAGGGCGTGGCACCATCGTCGGCACACTGCTCGGAGCGGTCCTCATCGGCGTACTGCGGAATGGGTTAAATCTTCTCGACATCAATTCGTATGTGCAGCAGGTCGTCGTGGGATTTGTTATCCTCATCACCGTGATGATGGATCAATCCACAAAAAAGTAGTCCTGCCGATCGCGACCGACCTTGTGATTCTGGTTTTTGTAAAATCTTGATAACAAAGGAGCCTTTATGAAAAACCTATACACGTTATTTGCAGCAATGATCTTTCCGTTCATCCTGATGGGACAGACGAACGTCGATAGAATTGCGAGTGCCCTTGATTCACTTGCGACATTCCAAATAAATGACTGGAAGATGAGTTCCAACCTCAAGAACGGAGAGGTCGGCGGAGACCCGACAAAAAAAAGCTTCGACGATTCGCAATGGCAAACGATGAAGACCGCTCAAGGGGTTCATTCTGATTCATGCTGGTTACGCGGGGAAATTGTGCTCCCCGAGGCCATCCTGGGGAAGAAAGTCGGGGGAACGGTGCGGCTCCTTGTGTCGGCAGACGAATACGGGTATATGTGGATCAATGAGACGAGCAAAGGATATTTTCCAGGGGACGGCGCTTTTGTCTTGTCGCAAGACGCAAAGCCGGGTGACCGATTTCTTGTTGCTATCCGCGCGATCACGACGTGGGGGACGATCAGGCTGCGTCGGGCGGAAATTGAGATGGCGAGTACCGATACACTTCGTCAGGCCATAAGAGATTTTTCGATGAGCATTCGCGTCGGCCAAAGACTTTTAAGCACGGACACGAAGCAGATAAGTCCGTATGACAAGAAGGTTCAGGATTTTGGAATCGACAGATCGAAGATCGACAAAGGGGAGAAAGAAAAGCTCAATAGACTGCTTCAGGACCAGACGGCCCGTGTTGATGTCGATGCTCTTCGCGCGTCTTCGATGGATAAGTTTTCCGCTTCATTGAACGATGTCCGTTCACAACTGAAGCCCGTTGCCGGGTATGCCAAACGGTTTACCCTTAGTTTCGACGCTAACGCCCATATCGACGCCGCCTGGCTCTGGCGCGACAAAGAGACAGTTGAAGTGTGCAAGAATACATTTACTTCCGTCCTGAACATGATGGACGCGCGTCCCGATTTTTCGTTTAGCCAAAGCGCGGCGGAGTATTACGATTGGATGAAAGAGAAATATCCTGATGTCTTCAACAGAATTGCGCAGCGGGTGAAAGACGGCAGGTGGGAAGTGGTCGGCGGAATGTGGGTTGAACCCGACTGCAATTTGCCGAGCGGCGAATCGTGGATGCACCATCTTCTTATTTCAAAGAAATATTTCCGGAAAGAGCTGGGGGCAGATGTCAAGATCGGATGGAACCCCGATTCGTTCGGCTACAACTGGAACATGCCGGAGTTTTACCTGAATGCCGGCATCGACGCGTTCATCACGCAGAAGTTGGGATGGAACGACACGAATATTTTTCCCTACAGAGTATTTTGGTGGGAAGGAAAAGACGGCTCGCGCATCCTTACGTACTTCCCCTATGACTATGTGAACGAGATTGAAGATCCTTTTCAGCTCGCCGACTGGATGCGGCAGTTCGACGCAAATACCGGTTTCACCAGAATGATGGTCCTTTTTGGAGTGGGTGATCATGGCGGCGGGCCGACAAACGAAATGCTCGACCGCATCGAACATCTGAAGCACCTCGATATTTACCCGACGATTGAATACTGCACGGCGGCTCAGTACATCACTTGGCTGAAGAAACAAAATCCGGAAGAGATTCCGGTGTGGAAAGATGAACTCTATCTCGAGTACCATCAGGGAACGTTCACAACTCAGGCGAACATGAAAGAATACAATCGCCAAAATGAAGCCCTCCTGACGTCGGCTGAAAAATTCTCGACCATTGCGACCATGTACGGAAAAAACTATAACCATGCGCTGTTGAATGAAGCATGGAAGAATGTTCTCTTCAACCAATTCCACGATATCCTTCCCGGGTCGGGCATTCGTGAGAACTACATCGACGCGAGCGAGCGGCACAAAGCCGCAAAGAAAAGCGGAGAATTTGAGCTGCAAAAGTCTCTCGCGATGATCGCGTCCAATATCGGCACTTCGAAGATTACAAAAGGAACGCCGGTAGTAGTCTTCAACCAGCTTTCGTGGGAGAGATCCGACCTCGCGACCATCCATCTCCCCGAGGGAGATACGAGCCAGTATGCAGTCTTTCAGACGAACGGCAAGGAGGTTCCATCGCAGATGGTTGGAACCGGATTATTGGAGAGAGACGTACTCTTTATTGCCGAGAAGATCCCTTCATTCGGGTTTAAAACATACGAATTGCGAAAGCAGACTCCGATGCCGATGACGAGCCTGCCTGCGGACTCCTCTTTTGCGATCGAGAACCAGTATTTCCGCGTTTCGATAGGGCGGGATTCCGGCTGGGTCACGAGCATTGTTGACAAGGCTACCGGACGAGAATTCCTTTCCGGCAGCGGCAACAAGCTGCAATTGCTTGAAGACAAACCGGCACGATGGGATGCATGGAATCTTGGTCTGACCGGAAAAGAATATCCGCAAAAACTTCGCCGGATTGAAGTCGTCGAACACGGGCCGGTGCGTGCGGTGATCCGGGTGGAACACGACTGTCTCGGTCCGAGCTTCCGGCGCGATTATCCTACGCCGGATTTTCCCAGTTCATTCTTTACGCAAGACATCATTCTTTACAATGGATTAGATCGAATAGATTTCAAGACCGACGTGGATTGGTGGGAAGAACACACCATGCTGAAGGTAGCGTTTCCAATATCCACGACAGATACGGTTGCGACCTTTGAAATTCCGTATGGAACGATTCAACGATCGACCCTGATGCAAAATAATTGGGAGAAAGCCAGAGTGGAGGTCCCGGCGGAACGCTGGGCAGATGTTTCCGGTCACGGTTATGGCGTGAGTCTGTTGAACCGTTCAAAATATGGTTACGACATTAAAGGTCAGACAATGCGATTATCGCTCCTCCGTTCTCCACTATGGCCGGACCCGACCGCTGACCGCGGGAAGCATTCAATTGAGTATAGTTTGTATCCACATCCGGGCACATGGAAGGAAGCGAATACCGAAGCAGCCGGCTACGAGTACAACAATCCTCTGATCGTCGTCACAACGGACAGTCATAAAGGGAAACTTCCTTCGTCCGGGTCGCTTCTCCAACTCGGACCGCAGAATCTTATTCTCACGGTATTGAAGAAAGCGGAAGATTCCGACTCATGGATCGTCCAATGGTACGAGACATTGGGTCTGGACTCAGAAGCCGTTCTATGGCTCCCACAAATACCTTCGAAGGTTGTTGCTTCGAATTTCTTGGAAGAAGACTGCACACCGGTTGCATTTGAAGGGCATACCGTGAAAGTCAAAACAACAAAGAACTCAGTCGTTACGTTAAAAATTACGTACTAGAGCGGAAACCGGAAAGAATTTGTCTTTATCAGGTCATCTCCTTTGTGATTTTGTTTCTAGAAGCTATCTCAAAAACATGTCACGTTATCCTTCCCTACGGGTCTACGACCGTAGGGTCGTGGACGATGCGCTCTCCCGCTCTTCGAGCGGTCGACGACTCGACTCGTCGAGGATCGCTTACTCAGGGTGAAGCCATCTCCCAAAGGGATCGCTTCGCGACCTTCGGGAGAAGGGTCAGCGCAAAATCATTTTTAAGATAGCTTCTATCTAGTGTCCCGTATCGCAAATAAGTTAAGAATGTCTGAATCCATCGACGTCCGAAATCCGTCAGGAATCATGGATTTAGCTGGCCACACTTATTCAAGGAATTTCTGTTACACAACACTAGAAACCATCTCATAAACTCTTGTTCATGTCCTTCTGATGGAACACTGACAGATCATTGTCATTCTGAACCCTCGACGAGTCGAGTCGTCGACCGTCGTTTTTCAGACGAGGTGAATGCCGAAGGCATCCCTTCGGGAGAATCCATGGCAATGACACACCTTGACTCTCCAAGGCTTTTATGTCATGGATGCTTCGCTCCGCTCAGCATGACATTGACGACTGCTTTCTGCATGGAAACCATTTTTGAGCTAGCTTCTAGTAGAAATCGCAGAGGGGAAGATATACACGAATGCATGATTATCCATATCACTTCTATTGTAACACTGATTTCATAAACTCCATTTGCGATCAACGCGTTGTTTGAAGAGGTCGTTAGAGGATCATACTTCTTCCCAGTTGGTCAGCGCACAACAAACCCTCCAGCATAACTATCTTCGTCCTTCGAATTTCTCTTCCCGAATCAGCGACAATTTTTCGACCTGTGCGTCATGTCTCCCCTAATTCCCTTCATTTTCGAGGCATGACCCCTTCACCCATATTTCATAATTTTAATATAAATATCCGATTGGGGCTACAGTTCGCGATTCATGTGCCGATAATACTCTTAGAAGCTAACAAAGCTTTCCACACACATACGGGCACGGAAGCCCACTTCAAATCACAAACATATTACAAGGAGGTAATTATGTCAACCCGAATAAACACTAACATTGCTGCATTAAACGCACTTAATGCGTTGAATTCAGTGAACGCGGATCTGGCTGTCCATCAATTGCGGTTAGCGTCCGGTAAACGCATTAACAGTGCCGCGGATGATCCGTCAGGATATGTCATTTCCAGCAAAATGGGCGGCACGCTTGCATCATTGAGTGCAGCGTCCGATAACGTCAGCTCTGCACAGAACATCTACAACGTCGCAGAAGGCGGATATCAGACGATTTCCAACTTGATGACGCAGGTCAAAGCTCAGCAAACCGAATTCAATAACGGCGGACTTGGCACAGACGAGCAGAACGCAATCGCGACAACGATTTCGGACCTTGCGAAAGAAATCGACGACACAGTTGCCCAGACACAGTTCAACGGCAAGAGCCTGATCAACGGATCTTTTGTCGCTGGCGTGGGTCAATCGGGCGGAACTCTTACCTCTGGCGTCGCTTCAGCAGACGGAACGGTAACTGGTGTCGATGTTTCAGGAGCTAAGGCATCTGATTCCTACTCATTGAGCAAGTCCGGTGCAGTTCTTACAATGACCCGGGCAAGCGATAGTGCGACCGCATCAGTGACGATGGGTCAATCAACGGTAGGCGGAGCGCAAACGCTCAATTTCGCGAACCTTGGTGTCTCCATCAGTTACATGGGAACTGCCGCAGTTTCGGCCGCAACCAGCGCTACAGATTTGGTTGCTGCAGGAAGCACAATCACCACGAACGGAGGTTCAACACCGGCATTCCAGGTTGGCGATACTGGTGCGAACTTCTCCATGTCGTTGACAACAGCAGTTGGTTCCGCCGCTCTTCTCGGAACAGCAGCTGGTTCGATCGATGCGTCAAAGGTTGCAGGGCTTACTGTTGACACCGGTATCACGACCGTACTCGATGCGATCGGCAGTATCGGCGCCCAGCAGAACCGCCTTACAGCGAAACAGACTAACCTTTCAACCATGATCACGAACATCACGGCTTCCAAGAGCCAGATCACGGATGCTGACATTGCTGTAGAGCAGATTTCGTCGGTGAAAGATCAGATTCTGCAACAGACTGCGACGGCACAGTTGGCACAAGCCAATCAGTCACCGCAAGTTTTCCTGTCGCTGTTCAAGTAACATCTCATGAACTCGGGAGGGGCTTCGGTTAACAAACCTGAGCCCCTCACGTTTTTTCCATGATGAAGTTTCAAACAAAGAGAGTGATTCAGAATAAGACAAGATCATCGAGGGAGTTATGGAATCTGCAACTCAAAAATTAATCGCAACGCTCGAACATGAAGATACAGAGCAAACGCCTACGGCTGAATATCACGCCCAAATGGCAATAGCGGGTAACCAGCACGCAATGGCTTCCGCCGCAAATTCCTACAGAAGAGAGCACCTGGTCAATCTGACGCCGGTGCAAGTGATCAAGAAACTGTACGACACCGCCATCTTCGCCTGCAAGAAAAAGGACTACGATCTTGCCCAGAGAGCGATCACTCAGCTTATTCTCGGGTTGAATTTCGATTATGAGGAAATGGCGAACGGGTTGTTAAGTTTGTATATGTACTCAAAAGAATGTATTCGCAAAGGCCAGATCGCCGAAGCGACAACCGTGCTCGAGGAATTACGATCGGCATGGGCTCAGGCATTTAATCTTTAGATGGAAACAAGGGTATCAGCATGGCAACCGGACCAGCGACACAAGTATCATCGCAGATATTAAGCGCGGTTCAACAATATCAGACCGACCTTCAGAGCGAGGAAGTAACCCCCATCCAGACTCAGGAAACGACCCTGAATGCCCGGATTTCTGCCCTCGGGACCCTGACCAGCAAATTACAGACATTAAGCAATACAACTAAAGCGATGGCCGTGACGAACAGCTCGTCCACCTTCCTGACGTTGACAGCGTCAAGTTCGCTGCCGAACATCGTTGCGCCGACCGCCTCTTCCAGCGCTACCTCCGGGACCCATTCTATTCTTGTCACGCAACTCGCCAATGTAGACGAGGCGCTATCCGATCGGATCAGCAGTGCTGCAAACAGCATTGTGACCGCGGAGGGAGCGGGAACCAAGACCATCCAAGTGGGTAATCAGAGTGTTGACGTCGTGGTCTCTGCCGGCGATTCCAACACGATAGTGCTGGCCAATATCGCGGCTGCTATCAATTTGAAAAAAGGGAACGTCGTAGCATCCGTCGTGACCGATACTTCTTCAACAAGCCGGTTGGTACTTAAGTCAACTCAGACTGGATCAACGAACGCTGTTACGCTTTCAGATACCACGGGGACGCTCCTTTCAAACGTCGGTCTTTCGCCGACAGTCGTTTCCAGCAGGACAGCCTTCAATGCCACAACCGGCGGTTTCATGAAACAAGACACGTCGCTCCTCGACTCGAATTTTGAACTTGACGGGATCGACATGGTACGTCCCGGGAACACTGTGACCGATGCTCTGTCCGGGGTTACCCTGGCCCTGAATGCGGTCCAGAGCCCGACTGATATACCGGCTACGATCAACATAGGCATCAATACGAATCAGGCACAGTCGACAGTACAGCAATTTATCACGAATTATAATGCAGTCCTCTCGTACTTGAGTACCGAAACATCGATCGATCCGACGACCAACACTCCTCAGATATTTGCCGGACAGTCTGACTTTACGATGCTTCAGGTAAATCTTCAGACCCTGATTTTCGGACAAGTCTCATCCGCGAAGGCGGGCAATCCGCAAAACCTTTTCCAGATCGGGATTACTCCTGGTACCGACGGAACGCTCAGCATATCCGATTCGACGAAATTCAATGCGGCGATGGCGGCCGATCCGACTGAGATTTCCGACCTCTTCAATTCCTCGGACGGAATTGCAGTGCAATTGAATACCCTTCTCAAGACTTTCGTGGCACCAACCACAGGGAGAATGAACTCGCTGAGCAGCATTGCTTCGAGCCAGTTGACTAGTCTCAATGCCAGGATCAAGACCGTGAATGCACAGATCACAATCCAAACGGCGCAATACCAGAATGAGCTGGTTTTACTCCAGTCTGAATATGAAACTGCACTTGCGCAGCAGCAAGAAATGACGGATATTTTATCGGGCAACCTGTACAGTGACTCATCATCAAGTTCCAGCAGTACGTCATTGATTAGTTAAGAGCAGGGAATGCAAAGGACAAGTTATGGAAACCACACAACCAGTCGGCGCTCTCTCAGGATCACTACCGCCGGACATCTCAGGTGCGGATAAACAAGGCGCAGCTGCGGCTCAGCAGAAGAGCCGGCGTACGGCAAATGAACTGACCGCGGCAGTACAAGAGCTCAATGCGGCCATGAAGGTCGTGAATACGAATCTCTCATTTTCGATAGACAGCATTACAAAACAAACGGTTGTTACTGTGACCGATGCGCATACACATGAGATCATTCGTCAAATACCGTCGGAAGAAGTGCTGAAGGTGTCGGACCGCATAGCTAAATTACTTGGAGTTCTGTTTGATCATGAAGGATAACACACGTCGTGCCGACCGGGCAGTACCGGCAACGGTTCAGGCTGGGGTTCCATCCCCGGGCGGGCGGAACGAAGAACTCACCAGTCTGTTTCGATCGCTCTTTGAAACGTCGTCTGCAGCGTGCGAGCAGGCTTCTGCGGGAGATTTTTCCGGTCTTCAAGATCACCTCCGAGCACGAAAACGGATGCTCGAGCGTATTCGTGAGCTGATGCCGGGGAAGAGGGAGGATTTCCTCCCGATCGATAATGAGGCGAAAAATCGTTTACGAGCCGTAATGCAGTCGACACAAGAAAAAAATCTTCATATATTACAGTTGATCCTAGGAAGGAAGAAGAGCGTGCTGAACAAGATCGTAGAAGTTCAAAACACGCGGCACGTTTTCGATTATCTACGTTAGGAGGAAATTATGGGAATCAGTGAAGTCACCAGCAGCGGCATTCCTGTTCAACCCTCGACTTCAAAAAAAGTCAAGGACGAGCAAGAAGCCAAATCAACATCGAAGGATAAGGTCAATGTCTCTGACGAGGCGCGATCGCTCTACGAATCCGGCAAATCGAATAAAATGAAGGAGATCGGGAAGAAGATCGACGAAGGCTTCTACTCGAAACCCGACGTCATCGAAAAAGTCGCCGACGCAATGTTGAAAGACCTGAAGAAACAAGTTTCTAAATAACTACGTGGGAATCATGTCCGTGTCCGGAGTCGAAGCATTGCTCACGAAAGCGCTTGAGCTGTGCACATATATCAACACGATCAGCGCATCGTGCGGGAAAGAGGCGAAGGAGAAGCCAAAGCTCATCCTCTCGTTCGATCTGTATTGTCTTCTCCTTGAATATACCGTTTACCTTAAAGGGCTCAGCGATTCGAACCAGAGCAGCGTTGAAGAATTGCTCCTCTGTGATGACCTGCTCTTTGAAACTCCGGACCGCCAGCTCGAAGTGCGTGTCGATTTTTTTCTTCCTCCGAATACCGTTGCCGTTCACTGACGAAGTAATTCCTATTCTTCGTCTGCTCGTCTGAAACCCAGTCACCGTGTCATGGCCCCCCAGTTGTCCGATACATGTTCCTGCCAGTTCGGTGAGTCCGCGATCGCTGCGTTCGCCTAATCCTAAAACGCATCCGTCCTTTCCATTCACCATGGTGTTTTGTATATTATAGCTCAAGTTGGCACCATCACCGTGTCGGAGGAGAGATGATCGGATCGGAGCACCACCCTGTAATTCACAAGACTGAACTTGAGGTTATGGCAGATGCCGGGGGACATCCTCAGCTCATCACCGATGTGGGGCAAAAAGTGCTCGATGCGAACGACCGTTTCCTGCTGATAAGCGGGTTCAGTCTCCACGAACTGGATGCCGTGCGGCTGGAAGACCTGCTCCAACAGGAGGACCGAGAACGGTTCGCGGAACACTGGAAGGTGCTGACCGAGTCCGGGAAATCGATTGTGACAGCAAGACTCCGAACGAAAGGCGAGTTTACGGTGCAGGCGCGGTTCCAATCGGAGCTTGCCGATCGCGGGGAGATTCGCACCGTGATGCTCGGGATGGATGGTGAACACTTCCCCGGGATCGAGTTGAAATACAGAAACCGGTACACGCTTGCGCTGTACGAGATCGGCCGGCAAATGACATCGAGCTTCGACGTCGACGAGGTTTTGAGACTCGTCGTCAAGAATATCGCATGGCTTCTGGAGTCTCATTTCGTCGCGGTCGCCACTCTCGATGCAAAGACCTCGTTGGTTACGTACCGCGAGATCGTCGGCAATAAATCCGATTATTTTGCGTCCGACCAAAACGAAAATAGCCGCGGGATTCCAGGCAGGGTCATCGCATCGCAGCAGCCGTTCATTATCGACAAATTCCCGGACAAACCTCCCGTCGATCCGACGGAGTTCAAAGTCATGGTAGCGGAGAATCTCGTCTCAGCTTTTGGCGTCCCCATCACAAATAAAGGACGATGGTTCGGAGCTATCGTCGTCGGCTATCGTCGATACCACGAGATTACTGAGGAAGAGATTCAGCTCGCCGCGAACCTCGCAAACCAAACCGCTCTCGCACTAGAGAATGCGATGCTCTACCAGGAGAGCGTCAAGTATTCGAAGACGATGGCGACACTCACGTCGCGGCTGGCACTTATTCAGGAAGAGGAACGGAGAAGGATCACCCGCGATCTGCACGATGGAATCGGCCAGGCCCTGATCGGCCTTCGGTTTAATCTCGACCTGCTTGTCCGGCAGGCTTCGATAACCGGCACCGAAGCCATTGAAAGGGTGCTTATGATGAAGCAGGTCATCGACGAAACATTGATTACGATCAGACAGATCGCCTTCGACCTCCGCCCGCCGATCTTGGATGATCTTGGAATCGTCTCTGCGCTCCGCATTTATGTCGATCGTTTTCAGGAGCGGACAAAAATTCTCCTTGTTCTCTCGTGCCCCGATGATCTCAAACGATTTGACCCGAAGGCGGAATCGACGGTGTATCGCGTGATTCAGGAAGCTCTAACAAATATCGCAAAGCACTCCGGAGCGAAGAATGCGCGGATCGTCATTGAAAAGCCGGACGGGGCGTTGTTCCTTACCATTTCGGACGACGGCAGGGGGTTCGACAACAGCCGTGATATCGACCGGGGGCTCTGGGCGGGTGGCCTCGGTATCGATAACATGAAACACCGCATAGAAGCGCTTAACGGACGATTTAAGCTGACAAGCGAAAAGGGGAAAGGCACCTCCATCAATATCGAAATTCCTCTTAATGGCCGATAAGAAAAAAATCCGGGTAATTGTTGCCGATGATCATGTGATCGTCCGCAGGGGAATTGTTTCTCTTATTTCATTGAACCCTGATTTCGAAGTGGTCGGAGAAGCGTCAAACGGCAGGATTGCAGTCGAACTTGCATTGATCGAGGAGCCCGACGTTGTTCTTATGGACATCAGCATGCCGGAACTTAACGGCCTCGATGCAACCCGCCTTATCAGGAAGAAACTCCCCGACCTCAAGATTCTGGTATTGTCGGCATTTGACAACGAAGAATATGTAGCGGAGACGCTTCAGAGCGGGGCAAATGGATACCTGCTAAAAAATGTTTCTCCAGATGACCTCTATTCCGCAGTTAAGGCAGTGTATGAAGGAATGGCTTTTTTCAGCCCGAAGATATCCAAGATCATGCTGGACGGATATCTCAAGCGGACGATGCCGGGAACTAATATCGGCGGCGACAATGAGTTCTCGGCGTATGTCGGGCCGTTAACCGCGAGAGAGAGGGAAATTCTCCAGCTCGTCGCAGAAGGAAAATCACATCAGCAAATCGCCGACCTCCTCTACATCAGCGTGCGCACGGTCGATACACACCGAAATAACATCATGAAAAAGCTCGATCTTCACGATACTGCAAGTCTGGTAACGTATGCGATCAAACACGGGATCGCCGTTATTCCAAAGTGACATCAACTTCCGCATCCTGACCTAAGCCCTACCGATTCGTTTTATTTTGTTTTTATCCCTTCGACACTGTAGTTTTTCTTCTCATCAACTCACTGTTTTCGTCATTATCGAAATGCTCGAGTCCAGACGTTTTTCGTCGCGGCGATTCGTTACATTTTGCGAATCGACTACGCGCTACCGCTTAGCCTCAAAAATACACGATGACGCGGATTGAATTGCTTTGGCTAATACTGTAATGTTGTCCAGCGTTATTCAGCCAACTGTCGAATTCATGTATACGTTACTCACTAATTCTGAACCTTCAATGGTCACAAATCATACAGATATCATCCCGACTGATCGACTCCCCAACACCCTGACGATTCTCATTGTCGACGACGTCGAGGAAAACCTCGAACTGCTGCAGGACCTGTTTACAGAGAGCGGCTATAATACCATCTCGGCGCACAGCGGCGTTGAGGCATTCGAGATATTCAACCGCGAAACGGTTCACCTGATTATCGCCGACGCCATGATGCCACGGATGGACGGGTTTCAGCTTTGCAAGAAAGTGAAGGAAAATCCAAAAAATGCAAAGACCCCATTTATCATCTACACCGGAAATTATGTCGACGAGGAAGATCAGGAGCTTGCGCGAAATGTCGGGGTAGACCGTTACATCATGAAGTACGCCGGTCTGGCCACGCTCATCGAAGCCGTGAAAGAGGTGACCCTTCAAAGTTACGGCATCCAGGTCGACCAGACCCCCGAACCAGCCGCTGGCATCGACGACCAGTCCTTTCTCGAAAAGCATCATACTCTCGTGTCGAAGAAGCTCGAAGAGAAAATGAAAGAATTGGAAATGTATGCTTCGACACTTGCCAGAAAAAACCGGGAGTTGCAGATATCCGAGCTTCGCTACCGCGGACTATTTGAAAACGCCAGCGTTGCCATCTTTGTCCTGGACGGAAGAACGCAGTTGATCGTCGATGTGAACAACCAGGGACTGGCACTGCTCGGATTTACAAGAGATGAGCTCCTCCAGCTGTCTGCGCTTCCGTTTGTCGAAGAACGCCCTTCGGACGCTTCTCTGATGCACAGCGGCGAGGTCGTGGCACGCGAAGCATTGATGCGGACGAAGGAAGGTGATTTGATTGAAGTCGACGTCAGTGAGGGGCCGCTCGCACAACCCAATGACCCGCGGGTAATGCTGTTTGTCCGCGATATCACAGAACAGAAAAAGATCAGAAGTACATTGATGCAGATGGAGAAGATGTCGCTCATGGGACGGCTGGCGGCGGGTATCGCGCACGAGATTCGCAACCCCCTTGCCGGCGTTACATTGAATCTCCAATACCTGCAGCGAAAGATCGACAACGCATCGCCGGACTACGAGTCGATCGTCGCCGCTCTTGAGGGAGCCGATCGCATCCAGCATGTCATCGAAGATACTCTCGGGCTCGCGCGCGTCACGCCGCCGTCGCTTCAACAGCACTCGATCAATGCCATCATCGCCCGGTCGCTCCACTTTGTCTCGCTCCCGATTCAGCAAAAGGGCATTACGCTCTCGACCTCCTTCGATGAAAATGCTCCTGACGTCATGGTCGATCAGAAACAGATCCAGCAGGTTATGTTGAACGTTCTTCAGAACGCAATCGATGCCTCGCCGGATAATGGCACAATTGCAGTAACAACTCGGACGACGGACCCATCCGGATCGGCTAAGCCTGGCGCGGGAGTCGAGATACTGGTCCAGGATTCCGGCAAAGGAATACCTCCGGAAATGAAAGCGGTCTTGTTCGAGCCGTTTCGAACAACGAAATCGGGAGGGACGGGTCTCGGCCTAGCACTATCCAAATATATCATCGGACGCCACCAAGGGGATATCGGCTTGGAGTCTTCTCCAAACGGCGGAACGCTCGTCCGAATATTTTTGCCATCGTAACCAACAAGTACGGAGAATAGAATGGAAAAAGGCAGAATCCTAGTAGCAGACGACGAGAGGTCGTTGACAGTGTCGGTAAAGAACGTTCTCACAGACGCGGGTTATGCAGTCGCTGTCAGCTCGGACAGGGAGGAATTTCTCGCGCAGCTCGGATCGTTCAATCCGGATGTCATCTTGCTTGACATTTATCTTGGAGCTGCAAACGGCATCCAGATATTGAAGCAGATCAAGTTTGATGGATGGAAAGCACCGGTCATTATGATGACGGCGCATTCCGACGTTTCTCTTGCGGTCCAGGCGATGAAGGAGGGAGCGGCGGATTTTGTCGTGAAGCCGTTCGACCTGAACCATCTTATCGTACTCATCGAGAAGAATCTTGAATTTGCTCACCTCGAGAACCGGGTCACTGTGCTTCAGGAAGAGCTCGAGAAACAACGATCCCGCAGCGGGATCATCGGCAACAGCGTTGCCCTTCGACGCGTCCTTGAATTTGCCGAGAAGCTTGCCAGCGGCGAGAGCACGACGGTCCTCCTCGAAGGGGAAAGTGGAACCGGGAAAGAACTCGTGGCGCGGTTCATCCATCAAAAAAGCGTTGTACGCAGCAGCCAGCCGTTCATTGCCCTGAACTGTGCTGCGATCCCAAAGGACCTGGCTGAAAGCGAATTTTTCGGATACGAGAAAGGCGCCTTCACCGGCGCAACCGAGAGGATGAAACAGGGAAAGTTCGAAATGGCGAACGGCGGGACAATCCTTCTCGACGAAGTGGGAGAGTTGTCGCTCGATATGCAGGTGAAGCTCCTGAGGGTTCTTGAAGAGCGCAAGTTTTATCGTCTGGGTGGGACCAGAGAGATTTCTGTTGATGTGCGCGTCATCGCGGCTTCCAATAAGAATCTCGCCAAAGAAGTTGAGGCCGGATCGTTCCGTGGAGATCTTTACTATCGCTTGAACGTCGCGGTAGTGAAAATACCCCCCCTTCGTGAGAGGACAGAGGATATCGAAGCATTGACGTTCGCATTCATCCAGGAATTCAGCCGAAAGTTCAATAAGCCTGCCCCGACCCTTGATAAGGATGTGAAAGAACGCCTCCTTCGGCTCCCCTGGAAAGGAAATGTGCGTGAACTGCGAAATGCCGTCGAGCGCATCGTCCTCTTGAACGATACCCCCATCATTACAAAGAATGATATTGCGTTTCTCGGCCCCGACGACGGCAAAGGACCAATGACTACAGTTTCAGAGGGGACCGAATTTATGTTGAGAGTCCCTCCGAAGGGTGTAGGGATGACCGAAGTGCTGAAAGATCTGATTCTCCAAACATTGCAGATTACGGATGGAAATCAGGTGCAGGCCGCGAAAGTCCTCGGAATTTCGCGCTCAAAGCTCCGCTATAAGATGGATCAATTGAAGATCAAATCAACACAGCGCGTTTATTCAGTGTAAGTTTGTCATACGGAGTAGTGTTTCGAAAATGAAGTTCTTCAATGGATTGATCTCATGGGCGTACACATCAGCTATCATCAAACAGGCCTATTCGCTCCACGGGTAAACTGCGCTTGTCGTGCGGCGGCATCGATAAGAATATCGGAGAAGAAGACCGCATGTTGGGCTCAACAGGATTGTTACTAATGAACCGCCACCAATCGTTTGAGGCATTCAATGGATAATCACCTCCGCATCCTGATGATTGAGGATTCTGAGAACGACGCTCATCTTATTGTGCGACATCTCCAAAAAGCAAATTACAGCGTCGAGTTTGAGCGAGTCGAAACGGCCGACCGGATGAGTGCAGCTCTTTCCGATCGTCCGTGGGATTTCATCTTCTCGGATTATACGATGCCGCAATTCAACGCGTTTGCTGCGTTGAAGCTCCTTCAGGAAAGCGGACGGGATATTCCTTTTATCGTTATCTCGGGGACAAGCGGGGAGGAAACGGCCGTCGAGATCATGAAATTGGGCGCGCACGATTATCTGATGAAAGATACGCTGGCGCGTCTCGTTCCGGTGATAAAACGGGAGATCGAAGACACCCGCTCCCGGAAGCAACGCCGGATGACGGAGAAAGCTTTGATGGAAAGTGAAACGCGCTTCAGTTCTCTGATTGAAACCGCACGCGACATTATCTTCAGCCTTGCTCCGGACGGTAAAATTACCACACTGAATCCATCATTCGAAACAGTTAGCGGCTGGCCAAGTGCTGAGTGGATCGGTAGACCTTTTATGGAATTGCTATTTCCCGAGGATATTCCCATTGCTCTCGATCGCTTCAGCAGAGTCATTGCGGGAGAGCCGAATGTTTTTACTGAGTTACGTGTCCGAACAAAGGGCCGGGGCGTAATTCACGTTGAGGTTATCGTGACCCGCCGTCTTCAGAACGGAGAATTGATAGAGTTGCTTGGAATTGCGCGGGATGTCAGCGAGAGAAAAGAGGCCGAGATACGATTGCGAAGGAACGAAGCTTTGTTGTCCGATGCGATGAAAATTGCGCGTCTTGGGCCATGGGAGCAAGACGTCGTGACCGGCAAGTACATTTTCAACGACCATTTTTACGACGTTTTCCGCACGACCGCAAAAGAAGTGGGTGGGTATACCATGTCTTCCGCCGAATATGTTAAGCGTTTCGTTCATCCTGACGACGCGGTCTGGGTGCAGCGTGAGATCCAAAACTCACTCATATCTCCTGAGCTCGAGACGAGCCATCACCTGGAACATCGCATGCTCTATGCAAACGGCGAAACTGGCTACCTTGATGCAAGCATCTTCATCGTTAAAGACGAAAACGGTCGCTTGACCAGGAGGTACGGCGTCAACCAGGATATCACGGCGCGCAAAAAGGCTGAACTCGCCTTGCGAAGAAATGAAGCCTTGCTTTCCGACACAATGAAGATTGCCTCTCTCGGGCCGTGGGAATATAATGTGGAGCGCGACATCTTCACCTTCAACGATCACTTCTACGCTATTTTCCGAACTACGGCAGCAGACGTTGGAGGGTATACGATGTCATCTGCCGAATATACCCGGCGGTTCGTGCACCCGGACGATGTCGCCCTCGTAGGCTTAGAAATCGGCAAAGCGCTTGCAACAACCGATTTGCAGTATAGCCAGCGAATGGAGCATCGCATGATCTACGCTAACGGCGAGATCGGCTATCTCGAGGTAACCATCTTTGTCGTGAAAGACAAGGATGGGCACACTGTCAGGACGTATGGGGTGAATCAAGACGTTACTGTGCGGAAAGCGTCGGAGAAGGCATTGCGCGAGAGCGAGGAACGCTACCGTCAGTTCTTCGAAGACGATCTGACCGGCGACTTCATCAGCACTGTCGGCGGAAAGATCCTTTCCTGCAACCCTGCGTTCGCCCGTATCTATGGATTCGAATCGGTCGAAGAGGTGCTGCGTACAAACGCAGAATCATTTTATTTCTCCAGAGTCGACCGGGAGAGTCTCCTGGCGCTCCTTCGTGAAAAAAGGAAGCTGGAATATTACGAAGAAGTGGCGAAGCGAAAAGACGGGAAAACTATTTACCTTGTATCGAATCAATTCGGAATCTTCAACGACAAGGGAGAACTTGTCCAGATAAAAGGGTACATCTTCGACAACACCGAACGCCGGTTGCTCGAAGATCAACTGCGCCAGTCACAGAAAATGGAGAGTATCGGAACTCTTGCCGGCGGTATCGCACACGATTTCAACAACATTCTTAACAACATTCTCGGATTTGTCATGCAACTTAAGAAATACGCTCATGATCCGGTGAAGGTCATGAAATATGGGGAAACGATAGAGCGATCAGCGACACGAGGGGCAGAGTTGTCGGCTCATCTTCTCTCTGTATCACGAATGAAAAAAAGGGAAGAGTCGGAGTTCAACGTCGGCTTGCTTATTAATGAGGTTGCAAGTTTGTGTACCGAAACATTCCCCCGCTCGATCACAATTACTCAGATCCTCGGAGAAGAACTGGTCCCTATTAAAGGTGACCGCGGATCATTGTACCAGGTCCTGCTGAATTTGACTGTTAATGCACGCGACGCAATGCCGAACGGGGGGACACTTACGATCGAAGCCAGAACCCGGCTTGTCGGGCAGGATGTGAATATGCGCCTCCTACCGCCGACATCGACACGCTGTATCGAGATCAAAGTGGCCGATACAGGATGCGGTATGTCGGAAGCGGTGCGGGAGAAAATGTTCGATCCGTTCTTTACCACAAAAGAGCAAGGGAAAGGGACTGGCCTGGGTCTCTCGATCGTCTATAACATTGTTAAAGAACACCATGGTACAATCCTTGTAGAAAGCGAGGAAGGCGCCGGCACCGCGTTTAAAGTTTACCTCCCCGCCGTCGAACCGGCGCCAGTTCGGGATGAGTCTTCGGGCGTTTCCGCTGCAACAGGCGGAGAGCTTGTGCTGTTGGTTGATGACGAAGAGATGATGCAGGAACTCGGGAAGGAATTGCTGGAAGATAACGGATACAGGGTTCTTATCGCGAAGGATGGTGTCGAGGCTGTCGAACAGTACCGCGAGCGCGGAAAAGAGATCGCACTCGTTATCCTTGACCTTGTGATGCCGAGGATGGACGGAGGACAGACGTACATGGAATTGAAAAAAATCAACAAAAATGTAAGAGCCTTCTTCTGCTCCGGCTTCACTTCGGACAAAGTGATCACGCAGCTTCTGGAGGAAGAACATCTGCAGGCAATCAAAAAACCGTTTCATCCGACTGATTTCATAAAAATGGTTCAATCTACTATGCACGGTAACTGAACCAGAATTATCCGATGTGACTCTGCCTTGTTCTTTCTGATAACGAAGCATAAAGCTTCATGCTGATTTCCTGAGAGCGAATGCCCATACTGCTGAAGAAAGAGGGATCTTACGATGCCTAACACCGGCATACTCCGTAGTGCGTTTTCCCGATATTCCGGTCAGTCCGCAATTGTCCGTTACACGATGGTGTATATTGTTCTTTCGTGTATCTGGATTGGATTCTCTGACAGAGTGCTTTATTGGACCGTTACTGACCCCGCCCTCCTGCCAACCTTCGCTACGATCAAGGGTTGGTTGTTCGTTGCTGTAACGGCCCTTTTATGGTACGGGCTCATGACCCGGAATGCCTCAAAGATATCGAGCTCGCAATCGGCCTACCGAACGCTTATTCATGCCAGTCCTATTCCCATCGCCGTGATGAGGATCGCGGATGGTACTTACCTGGAGGTCAATGATAGTTTTGTCAAACTGAGCGGGTTCAACAAAAATGAAATAGTGGGACATTCAATTATTGAACTCGGGTTCTATCCTGATGCATCCACACGGGCTGACATTTTGCAGGTATTGAAGAGAGATGGCAGGTTGCAGGCGTCGGATCGCCGGTTCCGGACGAGATCGGGCGAACTCATTGACACGCTCTTGTGGGTTGAGCCAATTTCTTTGGACGATGAGCCGCTTGTTCTCGCACTTGCACTTGATCTCACCGACCGAAAGCGAGCTGAAGAAAGGCTCAAAAAAAGCGAACAGCGTTTCGCAACTGTTTTTTCAGCAAGCCCTATTTGCACCAGCCTCACCCGGCTTGACGATGGCAGATTTCTCGACGCAAATCAGGCGTTTCTGTCGCTGCTGGAATACCAACGCGAGGGGGTGATCGGAAGCGACCCGATTTCGTTGAACATGTGGGTGTATCCGGACGATCGGATTAAAATGGTGGGAATGCTCCGAGAGAAAGGCCGGTCGGATGAGATAGAAACGCAATTTCGCTCAAAAAGCGGAAAGGTCAAAGACGTAAAAATTATAGCGGAGCTAATCGAAATCGCCGGTCAAAGGTATATCCTGGGACTTTCCGAGGATATAAGCGCCCGGAAGCAGGCCCAGGCAGAACTCGATCGTGAGAACCATCGGAACAAAATGCTCCTCCGCATCGCGAGCGACGGGATCCATGTCCTCGATTTGGACGGCAATGTTTTAGATGCCAGCGACTCGTTCTGCAAAATGCTTGGATACACCCGTGATGAATTGCTATCAATGAATGTGCGGGATTGGGATGTCGCGACGAAGGACGATGAATTAACGGCGAACTTCAGACCTTTCGACAATTTCAAAGACTCTATCAGGATCATCGAAAGGCGGCATCGTCGAAAGGACGGAAGCATTTTGGATGTAGAGATATCTTCTACCGCAGCAGTCTTTGAGGGCAAAAGGATAGTTTACGCATCGGCTCGGGATATTTCTGAACGGAAACTGGCAGAGGAAAAACTAATCAAGTCGGAAGGGGAACTGATCAGAGCGCAGGAGGTGGCGCATGTCGGCAGTTGGGTATGGAACGTCAAATCGGAAAGTATTCTCTGGTCGAGTGAGATGTATCGTATCTTTGGTATTGATAAAAAAATATTTACCGGGTCTTTGCAGGACATCCTTGCTTCTGCCGTATATCCGGATCAGGCGAATAAACCTGAAAAAGTAAACTGGTCGGATCTTCGGGAAGACAGGAACGGGCCGTTGGAACTCCGCATCGAATGGCCCGATAAGACAATTCACTATATCTGGGCGGAGACCGGCGACTTCCAACTTGATGAACAAGGTAACCCGGCTTTGCTTTCCGGAATAGTCCAGGATATCACAGACCGCAAAGCGGCAGAGGCGGAGCTTAATAGGCTGCGGAAAGCCGTTGAAACATCTCAAGAGATAGTTTTTCTTACCGACAAGGAGGGTGTCTTCACGTATGTTAATCCGGAGTTCACGAGAGTCTATGGCTATAAAGCCGCCGAGATCGTCGGATCCAGCACGCCGAGGATTCTCAAAAGCGGTACGCTGCGAGATGAGGATTACAGCCTCTTTTGGCGGACTTTGGCGGAAGGGAAAATGGTACGGAGTGAAATTGTTAATAAAGCCAAGGATGGTCGATTAATTCCCGCTGAAGTTTCCGTCAGCCCGGTATTTAACGAAACTGGGACCATTGACGGTTATCTGGCGATACAAAGAGACATCTCAGAGCGAAAACGCACCGAAGAATCTTTACGACGCAGTGAAACAAGCCTTGCGGAGGCTCAACGTATTGCCCGTATCGGCAGCTGGGAGTGGGATTCATTGACAGGAGCTGTTGTCTGGTCCAAAGAACTCTCAAATATGCTGGGACGAGAGGCAAGCGCCGGCTCTGCTGGAGTCCTGATACTTTCACAATCTTCTCCGAGCGATATCGAGCGGGAGCGGCGGGCGATTGAGAATACATTAAATACAGGTGTTCGGTACGAACTTGAATTTGAAATTGTCAAGGAGAATAACGCAAAGATCTGGATATCTGCACGGGGAGAAATAAAGAGTGATGCAATAGGACATGTAATCGGAATGCGGGGGACAGTTCTCGATATTACCGACAGGAAATTTCTGGAGCTGCAATTGCTTAAGGCTCAGAGGATGGAAACGGTGGGAACTCTATCGGCAGGTGTTGCCCACGACTTCAACAATATCCTTAATATCATCGGTGGAAACCTGCGGCTCATCTCAGAAGCTCCCGATGATGTGCGTAAGAACCAGGGGCGCTTTGCTGCGATCGCAGGAGTTACAGAGAGAGGCGCGGAGCTTGTCCGGCAGCTGCAATTCTTCTCCGGAAGAGCAGATCTCTCCAGGCGAGGCGTAGAAGTGAACAAAATAATAAAGGAAAATGCCGCAATACTC
>Ga0265319_1000194_pt1 | contig 46219 bp, 22 predicted proteins | sample 4824metaG_FD_192443 | JGI IMG/M metagenome (GOLD analysis project Ga0265319, IMG submission 192443) | Rhizosphere microbial communities from Carex aquatilis grown in University of Washington, Seatle, WA, United States - 4-8-24 metaG | ecosystem: Host-associated > Plants > Roots > Rhizosphere >...
TACCTACTAATGATACCATTGCTGGTAATGCTTGTGATACCGCAGGTGATGACGCTAATGATGCTACTGCACCTTGTAGAACCGTCTTTGTTGCCGGTCCAGCAATACCATCTGCTGTAAGCCCGTGTGATGATTGAAATGCTTCGATGGCTAATATGGTTTTTGGTCCGTTGTTGCCGTCTTCGGTTAGTGGCGTTCCTGCTCCTCCGAGTAGATTTAATGCGTGTTGAACATCGAGCATTGTGTTGAGTGGTGTGCCTGCTGGTGCGGGTGGCGTTTGCGGCGCCGTATTGACCGTAGGAACGCTTACTCCGGTGAGTTGAGGGGTTTGTACTCCCCACAGACTGAGGTCAATTGCAAGGTCGGTATCGACATTTACGCCATTTGGAAGCTTTGCGGTTCCGCCACTGTTTTGCCATAACACATATGAGTTCCAAGGCTTTGGAATCATTGGGCTATTTGCTTGATATGAGGCAATCCATAGCGGATAGTCTGCGAATTGTGCAGGATTTCCGATAGTTTGCATAAAATTAGGATATGTATAAATTGGTATTTTTTTACCACTCAACCGCTCATATTCTTGAAGATATGTAAGCGTCCATTCAACAATTTGTTTTGCTGAGCACCCCCACTTATTCCAATCATTTTCCACGGGCCACTCCATATCCAGGCTCGCTAGCTCTCCTGCGGCAGCCTTAAAATGAAGTTGTGCTTGAATCACTGGGTCTCGTGTAGGCTGTGAAGGAATTGTTGGCAACGGAAACGCAAAATTATATGCCATCGGCAGCATTCCTGCGTTTTTTGTTCCTGTTATATTTTTAGTGTAGTTTATATCTGTTCCGCTGTTTCCAACGGCACATCTACTGATTATGAATTTTGTTCCTTGTTGTGCAAGAAGATCAAATTGAACCACTCCTTGAATAACTGAAATATCGTATCCCTTGTAAAAATTAGTCATTTATTGTTTCCTTTTACCATTGGTATAATTTTTTCCAATTTTTCATTTTATATAACTATATGTTATTGTTTTCTACGATCTACTACATTTCCGCCTACAAACTTTCCGAATGTACTTGTTTTGGCAGCAATCTTGTCTTTGATTTTTTGTGCATCAGTTATCGTTGTATTTTTTCCTGTGTTGAGCGCTACATTTAGATTCCGGGCAGTCTCTTTTTCCTTCACAACATTTGAAAGATTTTTTATCTCTTCTGTTAGCTGCGCGGTACGTTCTGCCGGAATACCAAGACCGGAAAAGAATGAATAAATCTTGACAACATCTCGTGGCTCATCTATCTCATAAATACCTCTAAATATCTCAGGGGTTCCACATTGTTCTGTTAACAGCGCATTGGCATAATTTATTGCCACTGCTGGAATACTTTTCCAGACGGTTTTATTTGCTGCCACAATGAACCCTACATATTTACTTTCTTTTATGTTAAATCCGCTTGCAAGTAGATTATTATTCATATTTGAAATTATAGCCTCTGCGATCGAAGTCTCCGAACTATAATCCTCGATTTCCATTGACCCATATGTAGAATACCCCGAGGAATCAATTAGAATTTTAAGCCACTCCATACTGTCTAGACTTTTAATTGATGATGGTGATGATGACAACATATTGAACATATCTAATGGTTCAACTATTGCTTTATTTGCAATTGAATAAAAATCCATTTGACCAACATTAGAATAAATTGCCTCTATTCGCGCATTATCTACCAATATAATGTTAGCTACTTTTTTATTCTGTAAATCTTTTGATAGTACCGCAAGCGTTTCCATAGCATTTGATTTTGCTTTAAGATCTTCCGAATGCATAGGTAAGACGCCTATAATTATAATAGGCTTCCCTAATTCATTTAGAATATTGACTAATACCTCACAGCTGCCTGCTCCGCTACCACCACCTAATGATGAGCATAAAACGAACACTTGTGCATCCGCTAACTGTTTACTAACCATTTCTTTTATGGCATCAGCATTGGCTTCCGTTGCCTCTCGACCAATACTAAGCGTCCTTGCGGCTCCACCAATAGAATTATACTCCAGTAATAATTTATTACTTTCGGGAACATCTATAAATTTAAGATCATTCTGCGTTGTATTCAAAACTATGCAATCATAGTTATATTCACGAAATTGTTGGGCTAATTTACTTCCTGCTTGTCCCGATCCAATTATTCCAAAATTAATTGATCGCTCTTTCTTTACCGGTTTTACACTCATTGGTTCCTCTTGTTTTACTATATCAATATCCTTAGTTTTTTCTGCTAATTTTGCTTTTAATCTTGCAAGTTTTTCTTGATCTATATCCATAGCTGGTTTCTCATTTGTTATGTCATCCACAATAGTTTCTTCTACTACATTTAGTCTTACTGTTTGTGCAACCATTTTAGTTCTTCCTTTTATCCATATGAATCCGCTGCTCATAATAGTTTAGTCCTCTAACTCTTTTCCGCCAACACATACAATATTATTTTTAATTTATGAACCATGGATTATTTTTATACCATTGAACTGTCCTGGCAATACCATCTTTAAATTTAACTTGTGGCTTCCAATTTAGTTCATTTTTGATCTTATCACAATTTACCGAATAACGAAAATCATGACCGCTGCCACGAGGATCAGTTATATGTTCGACTAAGTTATGACCACCACCCATAGCATTACATACTTCTTGAACAACCTCTATATTAGAATACTCTTGATTTGATGATATGTTATATATTGTATTTACTTTATCTGATCCTAATATAGATAGTAATGCATCACAATTATCATCAACATAAGTCCATTCACGAAGAAATGAACCATTACCATACACTGGTATTTTTTGATTATTTATAATTGATTTTATAATAACTGGAATGAGTTTTTCTGATTGCCTTGGTCCGTAATTGTTAGAACAACGAGTTATAACATATGGTAATCCAAAAGAATTGTTAGCGGATTTGATTATTAATTCGCCTGATGCCTTGGAAGCTGAGTATGGATTTTTTGGATCCAATGGCGCGTCTTCTGTCCAAGGCAGATCATTTGATGATTTCAATGAACCCATAACCTCATCTGTGCTAGTATATACTAATTTTTTTACTCCATATTTTACACAAGCATTTACAATTATTTGGGTTCCAAGCACGTTGGAACGAATGAACTCGTTAGGATTTTTTAACGAATCATCAACGAAGCTACAAGCAGCAGCATGCAGAACAATCTCAGGCTTTACATACTCAAATATCCTATTCATAATATGTTCATCACATATATCTGCAAGATAGAATGAATGGCTTTTATGTTCGTAGATATTATTTAGCAATGATGATTTAGATATTCTATCTATACTAGCTATATCATATGGTGTTTTATCATAAATTGCTTTACGAATAAAATTAGAAATTATAAATCCACAGGAACCTGTGATTAGTAATCGTTGTTTCATTTTTTACTCTTGTATAAGTTATAATTAGGATTGCTTACATACAATGTATGATTTTCTTTTATTGTATTGCCCCATTTTTTACGGAATAGATTTACATTATGTTGCATAAATAATCGATTTGTTTTTGTGGTTTTCAATGTTGCGGATTCTTCGTGAAAAATATTTGTTTCACCACAATATATAACTCTTTTATTCAAATTGTATCTGATTGCAAGGCATAAGTCAATATCGTCAAAACACCAAATAAATTGTTCATCAAAACCATTCAGCCCGCTTTTATTTGTCCTGCATGCATTTTCATATAACCCAGCTCGGACCAAAAGAACCGCTCCCGTGCAGGCATCGAACTCTCTGTTCTTTCGTGCATGTGCATCTTCCATCTCACCTAATCTGTAATGCCATGGAAGCATGTCTTTATTCTTGTCCCATTCTATTCCCGCATGTTGGAGTTTTCTTGTATCTGTATAATTTAGTTTTGCTCCAACAATACCAACGCTATCATCATTATCCATAATTCTAATCATATTCTTTATTGACGAGAAGTCATTGAAAATAATATCGTTATTCAACAATAGAATATAATCGTTTTCCTTTGGTGATGCTTCCTTGAATAATACATTACATCCTTCTGCGAAGTTTTGTAAATTATTCTTCCATTGTATTGGAATTATATTAGAATTATTCAACCCATTTAGATATTCAATAGAACCATCATTAGAACCGTTTTCTTTTACTAACCATTTATAATCAATATTATTTAATGATTTGATTAGTGTTGGAGCAAGCTTTTCTAATTTAGATTTACCAAAATATGATAGCGTTAGTATTTGTAGCATTATTTATCTTTCTTTGTTCTGCGTGCTACGGCACATTTTGGACACCATGACCCGGCACTTATTATTGATGGAACCGTTGTGTTCCAAATAAAAGAACATTCATTACATTGCCACGTTAATTTTATATCTCTATGCAGATACTCATCAGATAAACATATACCATTTTTTGAGATTGCTATTTTTTTTATGTCATCTATTGATATTTTTGGTAATCTTGCACAAGTAGGACACCACTTACCAAGCAAAATATTATGAAAATTAGCTTTCCATATAGTTTTACATTTATTACATTTCCAGTCTAGCGGAAGTTTATTATTAATATAATGCCCTGATAGACATTCACCGTTTCTTTTTATTGCCACGTCTTTAGCATCATTAATTGACCATTTTAAACACTCATGGCACCATGTTCCACATGCTATGCTATTAGGAGTAGTATACCAATAATGATTATTGGCACATCTCCATTGTGCCACTGTTGCAGAATTAATGTATGTTTGTTCTATTAGAAATCCGTTTTTTGATTTTGCTATATCTTGATACTTTTTCATCATATCTACGCAATAAATACTATTTATATTTATAGGCTTGCTATCAAAATCTAATGGAATACCAATTCCCAATTTGATACATTCATTTTTAATAAATGATCTTAAATTTTTTAATTTTACACTAGAAAATAAATCAGGAATAATTATTATTTTTATATTCATTTTATTTAAAACTGATATTTTAATCAAATCATTTTCAACAATTTTTTCAGAATATCTATAGTTAGAAACACTATAATGTTGTGGCCCGTTATGTTCAAATGCCATGTTTAATGCTCCACAATAACCATCTAATTCTAACGGACACCCTTTAGATCCTAATAACCATTTAGGTCGAACTCTTATAAACTTTTCATTAAACAATGTTTCAAAATAAACCCTACATATTTCTTCCGAAATAGATTTATTACAATATGGGCACCATCTTCCAGATTTTATAGATTCAGCACTTGTTTTCCATGTATGATTACGATGACATTCCCAAATTAACTGGCTACCAGAATTTACATACTCTAATGATAGACATTTGCCTCCACGTGATTCCGCAATGGAACACATTTCTTCAATTGTTAATTTGATACCGCTACTCATTTTTTAATCCAATTATTATAATAATTTTATTTAAAATCCTATGCTTAAATTTCCACCGATGAACATATTACCCTTCATATCAATTTGATATGATGGTCCAATATAAGTTGAGTCCATAAGTCCTTTTGGTAGGATACCACCGATATTAAATGATACTGGGTTTATTATTGCTGTGGCGTTTTGTGTTCCAGTTTGATATCCAGCACCTAATTGAAGTATACTAATCGCTGGTTGTGCAAGTGTTTTACCGTATGAAGAAACCTGCATAGTTATACCTAAATTTGCCGAGCCATTAAAATGCGATACATTTAACGCTCCACCGCTAGTTAAAAATAACCTAGGATTAAACAACGTGAACGAACTTGCTGGAAGCGTTTCTTCATATGTACCAGTGGTAGCATTTATTGGAACCGTTTTACCGTTTGATGTAATTTGAATAGTATTATAAACAACATGTTTGCCATCAGCTGTTGTTCCAAGTACATTATTTACTGAGTATGTTCGTGGATAGATATCTTCACTCCATGGCTTTGAGCTTGATGCATCAAATGACACATTTCCAATTGGAACTGCAACGGTAGATGTGGCTGTAGCACCAGCAAATTGTTCATTTAGCTCCAAATGTTGAACATTGCTTGTATAACCATATGGGTCTGCATTAGGACAAGGTATATCTTGTCCATTACATTTTACCGTTGGAACCGTTGATGGATGTGTGTCTGGCGTTGTACTGGTAGAACCGACATTCGTTGCGACTGTTCCACCGCTATTCACCGTAACATGATTGATACCCGTAAGTGAAGCACCAAGCGTACTCAAATCTTTACTAATTGTATTAAGATTTATGTCGTTTTGTTTTGCGAAATTATTTAAATCATCTTTTGACACATATGATGATTGTGATCGAACTATTTGATCTGCTAATTGTTTTTGTGTTATTACCGATTGATTGATTGCCGTTTGCATATTATGCATTTCGATTTGTTGGTAAATTATAAATCCAATTGCACCTACTACAAGTACTCCGGCAATTGCTAAAATTATCTTTGTTATTAAACTCATATTCGTTCTCCTATACAACCAATTTATGAATCAAAATAATATTCGCAACTAAAACTAAATAAAATTATTTTTTCCCCAGTCGCTAATAAAAACTTTTCTGCCATCATTGTATAATTTAGGAATATTTACTGGGTTGGTTGATTTTTTTCCATAGTGAGCCACTGACACTGGCACCACCTTAAATGGTATGCCGAGCTTTCTTGCCCTAAATGAAAGATCCGTGTCGTTGAAGTACATAGGGTACTTTTCGTTCCATATCTGTCCATTACCAAGATCTAATTTATTCCAGTTTTCTTTTGATGATGCAACACACCAGCCTGACATATATGAATTACCATGAAGATGCATATTTGCTTCACGAACAAAATTTAACTTATCATCTAATTGACCCATTGTCGGACCAATGATACCATCATTACATGATTTTATAATAAGGTTAGTCCAACTGCGTCTATCACCTCTTACCTTAATATCATTATTTAGAAACAAAACACTATCACCTTTTGATGCAATATATCCAATATTACATCCTTTGGAATGAAAATAGTTTTCATTATTTCTAATATAGACAAAATTAGAATTAGTTATTTTTTCTAATTCTTTTTGTGTTTCATCTGTTGATGCATTATCAACAATAATTATTTCATTATTGATATCTAAATATAATAAATCTTCAACACAAGATTTTGTAAAACTATATTTATTATAAACTGGTACTATTATGCTTAGATCGTATTTCATACCGCCAATTTTAATATCTTATTGGTTATCGTCAGCCAGTTATAATTCTTTTCAGTTTCCTCTATATTGCATTTATATCTTTTTAATAATTCGTCCTTGTTAGAAACTGCAAATCTTAATTTAGACACACCATCATCTAGATCTGGCTTGAACGCCTTTGTTCCGATTTTCCCTTGCCAATATAAATAATTTGCGGGAACCATAAACTCTTTTCCATCAATCAGTAATGAATTATCACTATTTAGAAAATCTAAGAACCCGCCATACCTCGGCGCTATATTAATTAATCCTAATGCATTCGCTTCCAACGCACACATACCAAAACCTTCTGTATTACTTGCAGTAAATACTATATCACAAGCCTTATATAATGAATATATATTTGGGATATATTCTCTTATTATTTCTACTTCTGCATGATTTTTATATTTGTTATTGAAATTATTATACAGATCTCTAAATGATAGTTCAAACGGCTGAGTTGGAGTTTTTTCTTGTATTTTTAGTACGAGACACACATCATCTGATTTATCAAACGCTTTTCCATACATATCCAAAAGACCATCTATATTTTTTCTTCTATGTATTTGACCAAGTGGCTGAACCATAATTTTAGTTGATTTTTTAGTTTTCAATTTAAATGGTATGGCGGAATTGATTTGTTCAAAATCGACACCATGTGGAATCACTGTCATAGCAGAATTAGGTATACCTGAATCAAGAAAAACTTGTTTTGCAAAATTAGATGGTGGCAGTAATTGATCTGCAAATCTATAACATTTAGCAAAACCATCAGGTAATGCATTTTTACCAGCAAACTCATATGTCCAAATACCAAATCTATTTTTTGGTGCATGAGAAAGATATGGTTGCATATTTTTTAATGCTGTATAAGATATAACCATATCATAATGATTATCTGGTAATTTACCAAATGCTAATTTGTTTTCTTCTGAATAACCTATGAGGTGAGATTTTAAATTATCTGGTATATTATTACCACCATCAGTTGAAAATAAATCAACATCGTGTTTTTGCGATATTAATGCTGTTGCAATACCACGACCTACATGTGCCCAAGAATGATTAGCATTTAAGAATTGACGTATTAGTACGCGCATACTTATACTATATCACTTGTCTTTTATAGTAAAATTTTAATTTGGAGGAGTACCAAGTATAGTGAATGATGGTCCAGAATTACCACCCGGAGTATATGTATCATCACCGTTATATAATGCACTGGTAGTAAATGTTTCATTACCATCTGCTGGCGGCACAATACGATCACCAAAAACCGCATCTGATATAGGTGAACGTCCAGCCGTACCTTGACTAATTAATACGGTAGCAGAACCAAAAGTTAATGTCAGTGGTCCAGTCATAAAACTATTACCGGTTGCTGTGCCATAAATATTAAGACTTACAGTACCAACTGGAGCACCAGTGAATGGGCTATTTTCTGGAAATGATCCGCTTACTGTAATAGTAATTGTAATATCACTAACTGGTGGTGGTGCAGCAGAATCTACAGAACTAGGGCTAACGGTTATTGTAATTGTTGGCGTCGCTCTTTGATAGAAATACGATACGATGCTTGAAGTAACGGCATTATATGAACTGCTACCAGCATATGATGCTTGTACAGTTTTATATCCTTCATGACCCGAGCCACCAAAAGAAGTTCCAGAAATCCATATAGCACTACCACCAGTATTATCATCACCACCCAGGTGAGCAAGACCACCAGTCAATGCCGTTGTTATACTATTTATTATTAATGTAACAGTACCAGTTACATGATGAACTCCATCACCTACAAGATGTACAGAATCAACTGTATTAGGATTACCTGTGGTAGGGTCATGAGTAAATACTTGAGAAATACTAGGGGTCAATTTACTTATAACAAATCCGTTTATAAATTGACTTGATCCATTGAAATTAGAATCACCTACATAATTTGCTTGTAATTGGTATGTTCCAGATGTTGCAATATTTAGACCGCTTATTGTTGCAACATTTGAGCTTATAACACCTGAACCTAAATTAGTAAATGGTGATACTATTGTAAATGTTACGCTTCCTGATGGACTTAATCCATATTGCGGATTCACCGTGGCACTTAGACCAAATGTACTAAATATCGTTTCACCAGATGATGGTGACGCTGAAAACGGAGTAATTGTTGTGTTGGCCTTACTTACAGTTTGTGTGATTGGAGTTGATGTGCTACCAGCATTATTAGAATCACCAGAATATACTGCTGTAATTGAATGTGAGCCAGCTGTTAATAATCCATAAGACGCAGTATTTACTGGTAATGTAGTTGTGGCAAATGTAATGCCATCATATTTGAATGTTAATGTGCCAGTTGGACTAGAACCTGTTACGGTAGCAGTGAACGTAACAGTTTGACCATATGTTGATGATGGTAGATTAGATACCAATGTTGTTAAGCTTGGAGCAGCAGTAACATTTTGAGTTAGATTTATAGATACACTTGCATTGAAGTTTGTATCACCAGAATATGTGCTTGTTATTATATGAGAGCCAGTTGTTAAACCTGAATAGGCATATGCTCCGCTACCACTTGTTAGTGTTATAAGACCATTGATGTTTGTTCCACTATCTTTAAATTGTATAGTGCCAGTTGGCGTACCGGTTGTAGCAGATGTTACGGTTGAGCTAAATGTTGTGAATTGATTTTTAGCAGTTGGATTAATTGAAGAGCCAATTGAGGTAGTTGTATTTGCTTTACTAACAGTTAGTATTGGTGATAGAGATGAAGTTGCTGAATTATAAATTGTATCTCCGCTATAATTTGCAGAAACAGTGTGAGTACCAGCAATTAATGCCGAAGTTGATGTTTGAGAAGAACCGGCTACTAATGTAATTGGAGCACCATAGTTAGTGCCATCAATTACGAATTGTACAGTACCAGTAGGAGTTCCCTGAGTTCCAGATGCTGTTCCGAAAAATATAACGCTATTACCATAAATAGATGGGTTAGCACTTGATGAAATTGAGAATGTTGGAGTTAATTTATTTATAGTTTCAAATACAGTATTTGATGTATCAGGAGCATATGTTGAATCACCACTATATACTGCCGTTATTGGATGATTACCTGGAAGAAATTGAGTTGGTGCTAATGCAAATTGAGCTACTCCACCACTTATTGTAATAGGCGTCCCTATATTTGCACCATTATCTTGAAATTGTACAGTACCAGTTGGCGTACCCAATGAGCCACTAACAGTAGCGGTGAATATAACACCAGTTGTGCCGTAAGGTACGGTTGGCATATTAGATGTCAATAATGTTGTTGATGCTTCGGCTGTTATTACTTGTGTAATTGGAGTAGATGTACTAGTATTATTATTTGAGTCACCGCTGTATGTTGCAGTTATAGTATAACTGCCAGTGGTTAAACTGCTAGTTGAATATGTTGCTATACCAGAACCATTTACGGTAACTGGACCACCAAGAGGTGATGCATTACTATAAAACTGTACTGTTTGAGTTACCGGGCCACCATTAGATCCTATAACGGTAGCGGTAAATGTTATACTAACACCTGCTGGTGATGTTGGAGCAGATGATATTACCGTTGTAGTCGTATTAGCTTTATTCACCACTTCGCTTATTGCATTTGACGTACTTGTTAGATAGTTTGTATCACCATTATATATTGCAGTTAAAGAATGCGGAGATCCTCCGGCAGAAAATAATGGTATATTTAATGTTGCTAACCCGGAACCATTTACAGGAACCGCGCTACCAAGAGCAGTAACACCATCATAAAATGTAATTGTACCTGTTGGTACAGTAAATGCAGATGAAACCGTTGCAGATAGTAATACTGCTGTACCGAATGTTACAGGATTTGCAGATGTTATTAGTGTTGTTGAGCTTGTTAATTTATTAACTGTCTGCATTAATACAGGAGAGGTGGATGAACTAAAATTACTATCACCAGAATACTGAGCAGTTATATTATGGCTTCCGGCAGTCAATGTAGATATTGTTGTTGAGCCTGAATTGGATGAAACTCCTGATGTTCCAATAACCATCGCGCCATCATAAAATGTAATAGTACCGGTTGCAACCCCACCAACTGGAACAGTAATTGCTGCTGAAAAAATAATACTACCACCATAATTAGATGGATTGCTATTCGAAATTAAAACAGCTATGGATGAAGCGTACTCACTTACTGTAATCAGCGCTGGAAATGACGAACTACCGCCAAATATATTATCACCACTATATTCTGCTATAATGGCGTGCATTCCTCCACTCAATACTACGGGAACAGATGTTGCAGAACCAGCAACCAGAGTTTCAGTATCTATTACATTTACACCGTCTAAAAATGTAATAGTACCCGTTGGAGTACCACCTACCCCAGTAACAGTAGAAGAAAATGTTACAGGAGTACCGAATGCTATACCAGTAGCCGATGGAGTTATTGTAGTAACAGACTGAGTCAAATTTACTATATCTACTTCCAATACATTTGACAACCCAGCTGCGAAGTTTTGATCACCTGCATAGTACACCGTCATCTCATGAACGCCAAGACCTAATACAGTAGATGACAAATTAAATGTAAATTGACCATTACTACCAAGTCTTCCAACCGAAACTGTATGTCTGCCATCTTGTAAAATAACAGTACCAGTTGGAGTTAATAGTATTCCGGGGGACAATACTAAAACATTTATTATTACAGGATCACCTAATGCTATTATTAATGTCATAATCTCCTAGCTTATAATAACAATTGATGGATCTGGGCATACAGTATTTGTTAGTGGTGGGTTAGGAACACCAAGAATATTTTGTGCCTGAATTGAGTTTACATATACTGGACTATTATTCCATCCGGCTTTTTTGAGATATACCGTTATTTCCACCTTTGTGTTTAAAGTTTGTTTTACAGGATCTTGATATAGATTTGTGAAGTTCAATGTTAACAATCCAGTAGAATAATTTATAGAAACACCGATTTTACCATCAACTATAATACCTGTTATGCATTGAGGATCAATACCATTTATCATTGGAGAAAATGATTGTACTGATGCGGCAAATCTAATTTGATTTAGATTTAATGCATTGATTCCAACTGTGGTGCAATCAGCAAATTTCATAGCTCTATATCCAAGATTTGTATATCCGGTTCCAGATACATCAGCAATAAAATCAGTTAATAAATTAACACTATGTTCAGTATCAAATGATACATTTGGTACTTCGATTAGTATTGTTGACATTTCAAAATCCATTTTCATAAAATAACCGTCAGGTCGTAAAAACTGACCGCCATCATTTACTATTAGGTTATTTGATATGAAAAAATCATTCCTACCTGGATCAAATGGCTTAGCTTCGGGGAAAACTTGAGATGTAACACCTGGAACAAAACATTTAGGATTTACATACCCTGTTTGGTAGTTAAATGAGGCTGAAACTAATCTAGGATTAGAATTAACAACAACTGAGGACTGATCCCATATTAGCTGTTGCATTACACTAAATGATAGTGGGTTATATTGTAGATTTTGATTTGCAAATGCTGTATATCCATCTAAAAATACATCTGGTAGCATATGTAATGTTGTACCTCTGTTGGTAGCATTTGCCGGATAGTCATCATTTCTATCTATGTATTTTTCTAATGTTAAACGAATAGCATTAAATGATGTTCCAATTTTATTTGCAGGAGATGTTGTTGCTGGTATTGGCGCGACAGCATTAACATAATTTTCAATATAACTAATATCAGTTGCATTCAATATCATATCACCATTTATATCTGATCGCATAACTTGTAGTATTGTATCTGATGTATAATATTGTTTTTGTATAGATATATCATTATTATTTATTAGATTTATAATAGTAAATGATCCATTATTTCCTGGACTTGTCACTGAATTAGTGATAGAAAGAGTATTGGATCCAAGATTTAATATACTATTGAAGTTTGCCGAAGCACTACCAAAATTAGCTTGTGCACCATTTGATGGATTTGGAACCAATATACCATCACTACCAGACGCAATAACAGTCATCGTTGGGCTTAGTACTTGCCAATGTAAATAACCATCAGCGACAAATAGTTCTGTTTGCTGAATATATTGACTATAACTTGGTATTACATTTAAATTAGCAACTTCTAATTGTTGAGCTAAGATTAAATCATTATTATCAACAACACCATCACCATTTATATCTCCATATATCATAGAAATTAATTCAGCTTTTGATATTCTGTAATATAGCGACGGATTAGATACATTTGGTATTATCTTCGCACCATTCAACGATCCATTTACTAATAGTGATACTAACTCTATTATATTTTGATCATATCTATATCCATCAGTTGGATCCGTAATTACTTTAATTACTATTTGATTACCAACCATTCCAAACTCATGAAACGCAGCGGTGGTCGTAGAAACGAATGCATTATATGATTTTATATTTTGATCTGATATTGTACCTAATATTAACGGTGATGAAACATTTTGTATGTTCGCTAACCCTGTTGCATTTAACAATGTAATCGATGGTACGAGCTGTTGCTCAGTAAATACCGGCTCACCAGTTCGTTCGCTTTGTACTGGATCACTATCCTTTGTAATAGCCTGAAATAATGCATAGTATAAATCATTTCTAACAAACTGAATATCATTTAATACATAATCAACTGTAAGCCCGGTTGTTGGATCTATTTGTGTTTTTGGAACGAATGCTCCATTACCGGAATCATACGCTTGACCATCAGATACCTTTGCAGCATCAGTCCATACCTGAAACCATAATGACTGTTCTGGCACATCCACCCAAACACTTCCATTAAATAATGTTTCTCGTGTATTTGTGGCACTATTACTACCAACTGCAAACTGCACTTGGCAAGTATCAGCCGAACCTGCTCTTTTTACTGTAACAGCATAATAACTACCGGCTTGTAAAACTAATCCAGAACCAACAGGCGTATTACTAAATATGAAATCAACTGGTTGTGGTACAGTATTTAGTTGTATTCCAGACGCCAATAATGTTGAATAATTTACGCTTAATTGAGCTATTGGGATATTAGATGGATCATAATCTATTGCTAATTGTGGTACAATGTCTGTTGGGCAAGAAACCGTAGATTGTAATTGATACAAACTAATCAATAGATCACCGGTCCATATTAAATTACTTGGCGTAGTATTATTTATTACAGAAAGAAGAAGTGTAATTTTTTGTATATTATTTGTAGTTACTAAAAACTTTTGTGCCACCTGTGAGCTTACATCATTTTCGACTATACTAGCATATGTTAGCGGCGCAATATTGATATTTAAATTGTCTATATTATAACTTGGCAATGCTGACATTAAAGTTTTTGCCAATGTAGTATTAGTACTAACGAAAAAATCTCTAAAAAACAAATTGGGCTCGATATCTTGCGATATCATTATACAGTCTCTTGATAGAGTTAGTGGATTAGCTTCTTTGATTGTTATTCTACCACCAAGATTTAGTGATTGAACGGCGGCTCCAATAAAATCATTGAATAATAATGTTAATATAGTTCTATAATGTTTTGAACTTAACTGTATTTCGTTTCTATCAAAAGTAAATCTGTCATATTGTAAATTATTTTGGAAGTCTAATCCTATAACTAATACTTTAACAGTTCTATTTCCGGATGCCTGAGAATCAGATAGCTCTATTGCTAACTGATTACCATTATTACTATCTGATGGTTGAAATTGAATATTTATAGGCTTTCCATCTAACAACCCATTAGCCGATTCTGAATCAAATAATACTCGCTGAATGAGCGAGTCTGGCAGAACGCCAGACCCAAAATGATTATTTATTATACCTGATTGTATAATATTATCATGAGTTTGCTCCAATGTTAGATTGGAATTATCGACATTTTGAGTATCGAAAAAAAGATTTTGAGGAGCTGAAACTGGTACTCGCATTATATATTCCTATCTAATATGCTGAATAATTAGAAGTAGTTGATATACACCTGACTATTAGCTGGCTTCAAAATATTAATCAGTTCTTCTAATACTTGCTTCACGACAATATTATCTGCTAATATATCAAAAGTATCATAAACATTAATTGTAAAATCACTTAATCCTGTCATACTATTTTTTAGTGTGGCAAAATTAGTATTTTTAGTAATCAATGTATCAAAATCTAATAATAGTGTTGTATACAAATCTGGCGTTACAGGGAATATTATATTGGTATTTGTGCTATAATTTACATCTAATGACTCGCCAAATGGCATAAATAATGGCCAAGAGATATTGCTAATACGAAGATTATCTATCAACGCATAGGCTCCATTTACTCTGGAAAAATCCGATCCAATGAACAACTCATTTATTGAGTCTTTAAACACTATACTTGCTTGCATCGTATTTGGACCTGAGGATGATGATCCAAAAACTTGATTTTGACCGAAGAGTAATCCGTTACCAAATAATGTATTACTTCGCTCATAACCATCAACAAAAAATCTAATTTCATCTGATCCAAGACCAGTATTTATTATATAAGTTGCCTTAAGACGATGCCAGGTTCCTTTTGACCATAACGCAGGGCTCCTAATCTGATAGTCAATACCTGAGGCTCTAACATTGAATGTCACATAACCAGCTGGATCTTTAAAAATAGATATTCTGTCTCCATTTGTTCCTGTTGGTACGTAATTAACAACTACTGGAGTTTGTTGATTAGGCAGTGGTCGATTTAGATATATAGTTTGCATATCTGGTGCAATTACTCCACCAGCAAAATAGTCTACGCTTTGACTACCTATTTGAAGTTTTACATTTTGTATTTGAGATATTCTTCCAGATACCTTTACAGTAGCATTGTTAATACTGATTATTTTTTCACTAACGATAGAAGAGGCATCAAAATAAAATCTGTAGTTTGGATCATTGCTTGTATCATACATAGGATTAACCCAAAACTCGATAGTTCCTTGCTGTTTTGTCAATATACCAGTGTTATTTATTACCAATGGAGTATTAGTTATGGCTATACTTTTACCAAAATTATCATTCACGCTTATAGAAGATTGAATAAATTGATTTGATGCTGTAGTGTAAATTGATGAGTCATTGGTGAATGGGAAGGTATCAAAATGAAGTAGCATCAATGTATTTTGTGTTGGCTTCAATGCCTTGATTGAATTAAAATCTTTTGTGATCGTTTCTTGGTTAGCCCCAACCATTTCACCGACCCTTACATCTGTAAGCTTTTCTGATACAATCATTAGCTCATCGATTGTTCCATTAAATATATTATTACCAGTAAAATCAGTACCAACATATGAGTACAGATTTCCTGTATTTATTGGAACAGACAGGTATGTATAATACTCAAAATTATATGATCCTTGAACCAGATTATATGGTTGACCCGGCGTTGATAGATTTTCTAGTATAAAAAATCCGTTTTGAAGACCGCTTCTATATGTTGTAACAGTTAGTATCTCATATATTCCATCAGAAACAATTGGAGATGACAATGATGGGGATATCATTGCGCTTGAGTGATCCGCTGATACCGATAGTATTTGATACTGCCCAGCATTTATTGCTGGATATGTAATCATCAAATAGTTTCCAACACTTTGTGAAGAAAAGAATCCGTTTTCATCGGAAACTGTATTACCACTACCGGTAAGCGTATTACCAGCAGCTGTTTGGTAGCTATACCTTATAGTTGGAACAACGGTACTATTTTCTGCGACAGTTATAGGGTTAGCTTCTTGTATTGAAATTACAACACAGTTTTTAGTTGGATCAATTGGCTTACAAGTTACTACAGCATAGTCAACTGAAATAAATTGTGATACTGTTAATTGTGTTCCGTTTGCACTAAAAGTCAAAACTTCTGGTGATGATGTATTATTTGTACCATAAATTGAAACCGTTACGGGGCTTGAATAATCTACATTCGTACCAGAAACATATACAGATAGCGTTCTACCATTATCAGATATTGATGGCTGGTCCATTACTATATTATTAGATGTGAATACACCGCCACCTAGCATTGAGTTGCTTGGACCAATATTAATTGTATCCAATAAGATATGTGTAATTTTAACATCTGAGAGTAAAATTGGAGATGGTAATTTTGTTTTTATTATATTAGAAGCATTACCCCATACATAATATTTATGATTGATCAATCTATGATTTAATCCAAGAGTTTCTATTAAAACTATATCATTTGGCAATGCTTTATCTAATATAGTTAATGTAATAGTATCATTTGAATTTCTCGTTATACTATATGCTGGATGCAATGCTCGTACACCAGGTATTTCCTGAGCTGCATTTGAATATATAAAAAATGCAGCGGAAGAATAATTTACTGGCATTTTAGAATTAAGAGTAAGGTTATTACCATTGACAGCTAAAATAATATAACTTTCAGCAAATCCGCTTTCAGCAATTCTGATTATGTATCCTGGTAAAATATTTTTTATTGAAAAATTAAATGAAGCTGATGTTACTATGTTATAACCATCTGTTACCTGTAAGTCATTTCCATTTAATAATGAATGTAATAATGATACAGATATATTTGGATACAAATCTATTTCAGTTAATACATTGAAAGAAGTTTTATTTACCGAGAAATATCCACCAGTCATAGACAATGGCATAACCGACGCTAATGTAAGTGTGTTTCCGTTGACATTTACTATAGAATAACCCGATTGAGAAAAACCTGGTTCTTCGATATAAATCATTCCACCATTTACAACCCCATATGCACTAAAATTTAATGACGATGTTACAATATTCGATCCAATAGTTGTTACCAAATCTATTGATGAAACTATTGCAGAATTAATTACCCCAACAATTTCTTCCGGATCAACTGTTCTGAATTTTTCATGTAGATATGGCGCTATGTTACTACCATATTTTATTATATTTGGTACTTCCTTACCATCAACAAATAAATGCAACTCATCTCTACTATTTTTTGTATTTAGTGACCAAGACGCCGCAATATGATGTTTCTGTCCAGCCTTCCAACTAGAAATATCAGTATCCACTGTTGAATTTCTACCGTCCTTATCAAAAACTCTAAAATTTAGATATCCGCTTTCATCCTTATATATAGAGAATCTATTATGATTTTGATCTTTACCAAAATCAAAAACATAATGATTATAATCAGCTACAAATGTTATACCTTGATTTACATTACTAATTCCAGAAATACTATATGATATATTATTTGTACCACTAAATATCCTATCAGAAGATAGTTGATTGTTTCTTGTTGGTTTTACATTATAAAATGTTCCATCTGTTTTTACTGAAATTTGATAGTTTTTTATTCCATAACCATCTGCGTACCCATCTAAAACATCGAAATACCACCTACTAAAATTAGTATATGGATCATTTGCACAATATATAAAAACACCATCTTTACTTTTATTTGGAATCCCCAATGTATTACTATTTTTAGTAATAGTAAATGAAGCATAGCCATCAAAAACCGGATGATAGGCAGATGGTCCAATGAATACATTTTGTGGTAGAACAGGCTGACCATTTTTAGTTATTGTAAAATGTAGCACTGATTGATTATCAATGCCATCCCAGTTTGGTATAACCCAACACTCAAAAGATCCTTGCTCTAATCTCAAATTAGAAACTGTTGGAAATTTAATGACTTGACCAGGCGTGTTCATAAGAACACCGTTATCATATTTCGCTTGTACTAATGAAAAGGAACCATTTGTTGTTATTGGTTGTGGATTGAGTAGATCACTTCCAAGTGACCAGTTTTGGAATGCAGATTCTATTATTTGTGGGGGTGCATGAACGATTGTTTCAACCAAATTGCTCATAGAAGTAATTGTTGGTCCCTCAGGAAAAGAACTCATTGCCGCTATCAACGCGTCTCTGTATCTTTCTCTCTCAAATGAAACATCTAAACTATTTAGGATAGGTATATTTATTAGCGTTCCGAAATTTTTAAGTAACGCGTCTCGTAATGCACCAACTTTATAGCTAACATAATATGTATCACCTTGACTCAATGCCATTGATTTGCTAAAATCTAATACATTATCACCATACTCGTAGCTAATAATTATTTCATCAGCTAAATATGTATAGTCTATATAATATCCGCCTTTATCATAATCTATAACTACTCGATAGAGATTATTTATTGTATAAGAATACGAAAGTTGTATTGCATCACCAGCATTTGGTGAATTAATATTTGGCAATATCAATTTAAGTGGATTACCAAAAACTAGCGTACCAGAATTATTCCATAATGTGGCGTTATCTGAGAGTCTTGTTATCTGAATATTTAATGTAATATTTGGAGACAAATATAATAAAGAAGTGTTTGCTAAAATATAATAATTAGTTCCATCAAATTGTACTGAATGATACTCAGTAAATGGTAATGAAGATACGGTTATATTTTTACCATTAAAAGTTGTAGCTTGTGAAAAATTAATCGGATTTATATTATTCAACAAGTCTTCATATTCATATAATCCTCTTACATATCCAATATAACTGGATACTCCGGGAGAAAATACAGTATTTATAAATGTTCCAACTTGATTGTTATATATTTGATATGGATATTCAGGATTTCCATTTAAAAATCCTTCATTCGCAACATCGAATGTTGATGGTAATATACTACCATCACTAAAATTTGTATATGAAAATTGTTTTGTTTTTTGATTTAAAATATTTAGCTGGTAATAGATATCATCAACTGAAATTAGATGCGGATTTGTTGGAGATATGTATCCTCGTTTATATGATATAAATCCAACTGAATATGATTGCTCAATTGGAACATAACACCATACTACCCCGTTAACATAATCAATTTGGTAATCACCTATATTTTGAAGTCTAGCTATATTTTGTGTGTTTGTTGACGAATTATCAAAATATACTTCTTGTTGAAATGTACTAGTGTTTGAAAATGATACACTTGTATTGAATGATGATCCTATTTCATCCTGTGAAGTAGAAATAATATTGTTATTATTTAGAAAAAATTGAAATATCTCACCACCAGCTAATGTCATTACTGCTGCAACAGACAGCGTCTCATTTACAATATTTTGAAATGTTGCTCGTTCTCCTGTCGTACTAACAATATTAGGAGCTTTGATATAGCTAAAAAATATTTGATTGTCAGTCCACCTGAGTATACTGTATACTTCACCGGTTGTTTGATTGAATATTCTAAATACATCTGTAACTGGAAAATTTAATGGCTGGATAGTATTTGTTGCAATTAATCTATTATCTACATATTCACTCAATACTTCTATATGAGAGGCTACAACATAATCTATTCCTTGTGCCAATACTTGTTCATAATTAAATATTACATTAGCAGACGAACCAGTTAGACTTCCATTAGGTAATGCAACTAACTCGAAACTATCTGAATCATATACATAATCTATCTGAGATTTAAAAACATATCTATAACTGTATGTAGCTAATGGAGGATACGCGCCCGTTCCTGTTTTATTATTATCTTGTCCATACACATACACATTACCAGTATTGTAATCAACTGAATATTCGCCTACTTGTGATGGTAAGTAATCAAATCTAAATGGTATTTCATATAGAAATGCAGGGTGCGGAGTACCAGATCCTGGAAATGCGTTAGGATCTATAAATACCACATCACCAATAGTTCCTATAGCATCTGAGCCTGTTACTATTGGAGCATGCATTAGTGTAAAAGTATTTTCTAATGGTGGAACAATTTCACGACCAGATGATATTACCGTATCAATAACTAATGATGATGGATCTAAAACTTTTCCAGTATCTCTATACTGGTATGTAACCTGAATGTATGCAAGATTTTCTATTGAAAAATTAGGATCATTAAATACTTCTTGATTCAATTTTAATTGATTATCAGCAAGTAATACATAAGTAAATGCGTTATCAGGATCATATGTCGAATCTAATATCTGATATCCATATGTTGGTATATCATAATTATACGGTGGCATTGATGAATTATATACAAACACTACGCTATTTAATACTATTACAAATCGTTCAGTAGAATTAATTGTAAAAGTATCCATATTAAATGAACCGGATTTATCAACATAAACCACTGGTAAACTCTCTGTGTAATTTGCAGATTGTAATGATACAGGATATGATGGAAAAGTTGATATTGATGTTATATTTTGTACTGGATCATTAGTTGGGTTCATGCCAACTCTTAGTATTTCATATGCGCTTTCCTCATTCAGTCTATCGTATGGTCCAGTGCCTCTCGTTTTTGACTCATCAATTATGGTAGTACTTAAGTAATTTTCATTTTTTGACTGTCGCACAGCATACAATGATTGCGACAGTACAGAAGATAGTCCTTTGATGTAATTCGATATTATCGAAGGGCTATCTAAATCATAAACATTATTTCGTAAAAAATTGTTTAGATATATTAGCACAGGATTACCAGCATCCAGTGGACCTAATATTAATTGTCTATTCGTTACACCGTCATTCAAAATGAATGCATCGCCATTAAGTGAATTGAATGGCACTTGGCTGGTTGATTGAAAAATTATATAATATGCGGCTTGTGGAACTAATGGCTGTGTGGTAATATTTAATGTATTACCTAATACACTAACAATTAATACAGATGAGTCAGAAACCCCGGGAGTTTGTGAACTTATTGTAATATTTGATGTATCTATATTTTCATTTAAATTTTCTGAAAATTTAGCAGTAATAGTAGTACTAGTTACTACCGATACAGTTATGATTCTTAAGTTAGCCACTTGTAATACTTTCTTGTGCTACCGTTACAGTGTTAGCAACAAAATACTGATTTTGTTGAGCGGTTATAGTCAACACTTGCCCTGCTTGCCCATCAACATTGAAATATACTATTCTAACTCGCTCAACACCGCTTACTGCTTGTGCAGCTGCAATTAATGTTGATGCGTTTAATACATCACCTAGCTTTCCGGTATTAATTGTTGTAGTAACTGCATTTTTTACATTCTGAATTACTATTGCAGCTGAGTTGGTTGAATTTGAATTTACTACTATATTTAGTGTTGCATCTATTAGTAATTCTTGAGCCTCCTTGACTAAAACATCCGCTGTTATTGGTCTAGCTCCTTCAACCGTAAATGTTGTTGTGCTTATTAGTGAGTTATAGTTATACTGAATTAAAATTCTTTCGTTTTGCTTTGGAGCTAAGTAATCATATACAGCTGTGTACCTTGAGCCGGTTGCCGGTTGAGTAAAAAATGATACAGTAAATCTAGCAGATTGTGACGAATTAAATCCGCTTGATGCATAAAATCTATCTAAGAACGCAAACTTTTTATTAGTGAACAGCGTACCATTTTTTGAGAAATATACATTTTCTGAATCATTATCTGTTGCATAATAAAAAGTAACCTGTAATGCATCACCAATTACTGGTGCATTAGCTAGATTATTGCTTGTTGATGGTAATGTAAATTCTGTATTTTGTAATGTTGTATCATTAATCATTTCATTTGCATACAATATATTATTACTAATACTTGTACCGAATACATCGTATGTTGCTGCGGTGCTTAATACTTGATTACCAGTTGTAATATTTACTTTTTCTACACTAACTACTCTAACAATATAAGTATTTGATGGTATCGTAGAATTAGATGTAAGTCCTAAAAATGTTTTAAAAGCACTTAGAGCATTTTGTTTTAATCCATTATTTATAGCAGTGAATATAACGCTTGCAACCTGGGTAACTGTTGTTCCGCTTGCAGTTATAACACCCTGGTTAGATATTTGATCTGTGACTGTTATAGATAGCTTAGTTGGTGACTGATGCAAATTTTTATTTGAAAATAGCATTACAACCACTGCATCACCTTGAGAGGCAACAGCATTTGCTGGTAAATTTAAAATATTATTTACCGGATCAATTATACCAGAAGTTGTCCATAAATCCTTACCATCCGCAATTCTAATTACACTTATTTGATTCACTGCTAGATTAGCTACTGCTAATTGTATTGTTATTAAATTACTTGAAGAACTAAATGATGTTATATTATATGTTCCTTTATTATTTACATTAGATGTATTAATTAGTCTTATCGACTTACCTAATAAATCATCTACTGATGAAAAACTAAATAATATACTTGAAAAAGTTGCAACTGTAGAATTAGCGTTCACAGACTGTATATATCCATCTGTACCAGATGCTATTGCTATACCGGTCGTATTATCAATTATATTAAAAGTTATATTATTTTCAACAATAAAATTATGTATTGGTACATAATAATTATTATTAGTGAAATTGAATAATAAGTTCTGAAAATCGTTTTTTAGTATTGTGTTGTTGTATGTAAATGGTTGAAATCTTCTTATATCATCTGCAAAATATAACACAAGAACATTATCACCAATATTTGGCGAGTTAAATCCAGAAAAAATCAACTGATATGCAGTACCTGTATTTACAACAGTACCTGGAAAATCAGCATTCCATATTTCTTTACCTGACACTAAATCTATTACTGATACTACTTGTGATTGTAATAATGAGAAATCAGAAGAAGGTATACTCAATGTAATATAATTTTGGGAAAGACCGTTGACCTGAATAGTTTGATTTTCTTTTTTAATTACATTTGATTTTATAGTATTGGTTGCGCCAGTGCTGGTATTTAGTAAAAATCCATTACCAGATCTACTAACTGGTAATCCAGTTATACCAACAGACATTAAATCTGGTACCGCAGCTAGATATGTAACATCCAAATATACAGATTGAGTTGTTGTTGGAACATTTCCAACTGGAACAGTTATTTGATTGGATGAAAAACTTCCGGTTGAATTAGTGGCATTAAATGCATCTTGTTGATTATATGTAATTGATATCAAACTACCAAGTACCGCTGTTGTGTCTGTTGGCAAAATTACAATAACACTATACTTAAGTTCTATACCAACTACGATGCTATTATTAATAATAATTCCATCGCCTTCTGCAGTATTGTATACTTCTTCATTCGAATCAGCCAATCTAATATCTTCTATGGAGCTAATTGGGTTATCAATGGGAGATAGAACTACCTGCAATCTTGTTGGAAAATTCGGCACAGTACTAGCTACAACAGTACCACGCGTAAAACTAAAATAATCAGCACTTATTATTGTAGATACCGGATGTTTTACCGTCCCAACATAAAAATTATTAGTGGCATTCATAGAAAATAAAACCCGTTCATCTCTAATAACATTAGACATATCCCAATCAACGCTATCAGTTATTGGTCGAGGATTATTTTTTAAGAATTTACCATCATAATCGCTGTATGGATCATAGCTAACTATCCAGGTATAATCAACTTGAAGGATATTACTTGATGCCGGTAATGTATTACCAGTAATTTGTATTCTGCCAGTTGTATTAGTGCTTCCAGTATTGTCTAAGTTCTGATTAGTGATTTGATATGTTTCACCAGTATTCACATTGAATACCCTAGTTACATTTGTAGCTGGAGTGTGTAATAGTTGAATTATAGAATTATCACTTGTTGATACATTACTATTTTCACTAACTATAGATATACTCTGTTGTACTTCTGATATATCAATAACATCCGAATATGTTGTAGCATCTTGTCCGTTAAATTTTGACTTGATTCTATCTTCTTGAAATAACGATATCTTATTTGATATCCAGTGAAATTTATCGAATCCCCATGGACTGCCAGCATATACTCCAGTATCTTTTATTAGCTCATAGTTTCCAGACACTCTTCCAAGACTATCTGTAGTTTTTGGAATAAAATTACCGCCACTAAGCGTTCCTGTAACTTGTAAAATTGCCTCTACAGGTTGAGCCGGTAATGTACCATTTGCGATATCGTCAATTCTTTTTTGAGTAACTGTTTTATTAACATCTGCTGGAATTTGACCTAAAACAATTATATTAGCAGTACTAGTTGGATCATTGTTATTACTCTGATCTATATAGATATATGTATCCGTAAATTGAGTCAATATACTTCCAAGCAATAAGATATCTACTTTTCCGCCAGTTCCTTCTGATATTATCGTATAACTACCATCTGAATTTTTTACTACCTGCGTTCCATCTCTTGTCATTAGTGGATTACCAGGACCAATTACCACTGCGTCTTCAACGGCTGAATTTGACTCTACTAGATTTTTGTATCCGAGGGCTGTGCCTATATTAGAACCACTAAATACTGCTAATACTCTATTCCTAAATGTTGCATCGTTTTCTTGATCCACACCACCAGTGAATGGAAATGTGTTCGTAACATTTGATACACCAGCAATAGCTGTTTGATTTAATGAATATTGTGATACATTTCCGGCACTACCAGCAGTAGTTGCCTGTACCGATACTTCTACCGCATATTGATCTGTTATATTCAAAAAACTCAATGCACTTTGATATTTAGTAGCGATAGATTTATAAAAATTAGCATTTGCTGGATCTACGCTTGTACCATTCAATACAACGAATGTAGAGCCGCTCGTAGAAGTTATTAATGAATTAACATTGATGGCAATGATAGCTGGGATAGAACTAAATGTCAATAATGCCGTACCAGAAGATTTGGTTGCTACTTTTCTTGTGACACCATAGTTTTGTGCTAATTTATCAAGGTCACTACCGGATACAAGTCTTAATGACTGAAGATTAGATATCTTACCAAGTTCATCATATAACAATGCAATCTGTGATGCCGGAGCATCTACAATCAGATCTCTAGCGACCGTTCCCGGCTTTAAATCCAAATTTGGCTGAGCTGTATTAAAAAAGTCTATTAGACTTAATATAATATCATTAGTTGATCTGATCGTTACCATTATGTAGCCTTAAATATTACTTATTGGAGTTTGAAATGTCGCGCTTACTTTACCAAATGCTCTGCTCAATACATTTATAGTCGTTATATACCAGCGCGGATCATATGGACTTTGCGTTATTGATATATTTTTAATAAATGCGATTTGTTCATCTGGTGAAACTGATTGACCAGACTGAACTTGTAAGTTTTGTAGTTTTTTCAAATTTTGAACCGCATTTTCTAGTTGAGTTTGCGCAACTGATAGTAATATATCACTATTTAGAACAGATCCTATTAAAGACTTAGACATTAGTGTTCCATACCAAGGATTTAATACGTTCGCACCAGCCTCTGTTAAGGCTATTTTGAGCAAATCTTGCACCAATTTATCGTTTCCTTGAACCGTAGCAAAATCAGAATTTGAAATAACTAAATCACCATTAAGTATTTTTAGATCAAAAGACATAGTTTCACCTACTAAATATGCCAAATTATTATTATTGAAGCAAAAATAGCCTATGGAGCAATTACAACTGTTCCATTATTGACATTATCATAGTATTTTTGTATAAATTGGTAAATATTCAGCAGTGTGCTTTCAAATGATGCTAATGCTGTCACTACATCTGGTACATTTTGCTGATCTTGTGCTGGCAGGTTCGTATTACCTATATCACCAATATTTATATCTTTTCTATAATCTCTAATTCTTTGGAGTGCTCTAGTATCAATCAATCCTAATAATGCTAATGGATCCATAATCCATAATGCTGCTTGCATTGCAATCATATCTATTAATCCAAGTCCACTGAACTCACCCATTATTATTTCAATATTTTTTAAAAAATTTATACCATCATTACCTAACTTATTTCTTTTTTCATTTAATAAATCTAGATTTTGTTGATATGATTTAGCAATATTTTTATTTATAGAAAATACTGAATCATCTAGATTAGAAAATACAAAATCCCCCACATCAGGAACTCCATTAAGCCCAGTATCAAATTGTAAATCATTTAATATTTGTTTTTGTGTTCGTGTAATTATTTCATTTTCTAATAATCGATTATTAAGATCATTAGCAATCGGTACATTTACCGTACCACCATTTTCTATTCCACCAATAGGATTGGGCATTGGTTGAAAATTCATTGCTTGTCTAATTTTTTGTATTTCATTAATTGATTCAATTAATTTATCTACTACAATTTGCATAATTTTAACATAATCACTAAATATTTTTACCTCTGAACTATACAATTGTCCTAATGGATCGGCTACTGCTGCAACTAAATCCTGATCCGTTTGTGATGGGTCATCAGTTATACTTTGAAAAATAGCAGTAATGACATCATTACCTTGATCTAGAGTAAGATTTTTATTATTAAATCTTGTTGTTATTACTTTTTCAATATACGGTCTTTTTAGGTTATCAGTAGAACCTGTTGCAGAACCAAATACCTTAGTTTGTGTTTTATCTTTTAAAAATGGGGCGCAAATCCTATTCACTATTGGTCTAACCGATGAGTCTATTCTTGGATCAACTATAAATGGTTTTATTGGATGTCTAGTAACCAAAATAGATGGAGTAATTGCGAAAACTTTATTCAATTCCTGAACTCTTTCATCAATCGATTGGTTTTTATTTGGATCATCAACTAATGGGGCAGTGCTTCCAAGCTGTCGCTCAAACGATCTTATAAATAATGAGCCGAGAGTTATTTGTTGGGCTTGAGTTCCACCGCCAGAAAATATGGTATTAAAATATAACTGTACTTGCTGTTCCCTATACGCAAATTGTGATTTTAAAGCTAAATTGTCTATTACACTACTTGCTATTTTCTGATATGCTGCGGTGGCAGTTTTATCTAAATTTAGATTAGGATCATACCCTGGACTATAAAAATTACTACTATCGGCAACAACAGGGAATCCTAACATACGATAGAACGCATGACATCTTGATTCCTGATATTGAGGCGTATTTAGTTCCTGTGAGTTAGGAACTAATGCATTAAAATGACTGCGTAATGCGTCAACTGGTGAAATGAAATTATTGTATAATGTATCAAAATCAATGTTCAATATATCTTGATTATTTTGATATTGAGATTGAGAATTATCTTCTGATGAATTATTATTATAGTAGTTATTATTTGAGCTATTATCCATTATCTGGCTCCACTATCATTAGACTCATCTCTGGAAACATCTCCAGAATCTCGTCTTGGTATTCCTCCATCTGTACTTGAGGAACCAGATGAGGATATAGTTGGTGAATATACAAATGTATAGTCTAACTCTGTTACTGCAACGGATGGCGTTTGAGTAATATCTGATGGATTAGACAGAATACTTATATAGTTATTATTAAAAGAAACTTTGATGGTTCCATTTCCTGGAATATCACTTAATATTTCTGCTGTAAATAGTTGATATCCATCATAGGAAAATGAGCTAATAGTTCCTAATGAAATATTAGCATTCAATTGTGCCGCTATTGATTCAGCTACTTGTGGAGATAGATTATTCGTTAACGGCTGAGACGAGCTTTCATTGATATTTACAGATACGATTATCGGTTGTGTAATAAATTGTATGACTGGACTTAAACTAAATGAGCTAGTATATTGATCATAAGATGCAGGAATAACTGCAGCCAGTGAACTATTGGTCTGTTGTTGCAGATTATTTAACAACCCAAGAACTGTTGCCTGAAATGCATTTGTTGATTCAATAGAAACGCTTTGTCTATACAATGTTATAGCATTTGTAATGGCATCTTGGGTTCCACCAACATCAGGAAGTACAATATTAGCAAGAGCAGCCGCATTGCCATTGAACTGAGCACCAATTGTATTGTTAATGAAGTCTTTATTTAACGCTACTTCTGGAATACACCCAAGAGTTATTAGGCTTTCTCCAACTAAAACTTCATGATTAATTGTAAAAGTATATTCTACATCTGAAAATAAGTATCCATCATTAGGGTAATATACTTCTCCATTTGCTGGTATACCTATTGGCTTTTGATGAATAAAAGTATTTAGCGGGGTCGTTCTACCATGGGCATCTAATACTGGTGCTCCATTATCCTCAGTAATAACCCCACCGACTAAATTGAGTGTACCATTAAACGGAGCAACGTAATCATTATTATATGATGATACTCCAACCGTTGGAGGACTTTGCACAATAGCATTAGCTATTTTCATATACCTTGGACCTTTTGGATCCGTTGGATTAAATGCAAAATCAGCAGGATTATAAAAAAATCTGAAACTGATTACATATGGCGTTGACGGAGGCGAAGTAGTAGTTGTATAATTAGTACCACCAGGGAAAAACACTTTTGTATTAGATGGAGTTAAGTCGTATGGTGAAGTTATATTAATAAATGCTTGATGCGTTGATAGAGATGCATCATAGAATTGCCAGCTTTCTGATCTTATTGATGATATTATTGGTGGGAAGGATGCAGGTAATTCTAATCCAGAATCTATACCAACTTCATTATAATATAAGAAAGATCCTGTACCTTTAATATCACTATTATCTTTAATAAATCCTGGACATACATCAGGAGTGCAACAGGAACTGGGATTACCACCACTTGAACTACATGGAGGTATTCTAAAACCTAAACTTAGAATTGCTTTTATGATTTGTATTATAATAGTAAATACACCAAAAATTACAAATAGATTTTGTAGTGAACATAATAAATCACCAATTTTTTTGGTTATACCTATGATACTATCATTGTCTAACCTTTGAGCTGCTTTTCCTAACAAATTCAAATTAAAAATTATTACCTCAATCATTCCAGCTATACGAGTTATCAAATATTCTATTAAAGATAGAATCAACAATAATAATGATATTATCATAATTGGTATTGCAAATGCTGGAAAAATTGAAAGAAACTCCGGTATGCAATTACGAAATAAATTACTTATTGCACCACCAAGTGTAAACGGATTGAGTAATGAACACAATACTTCAATTATACATAGAATTAAATTTAATACTGGAAGAAAAAATTTATACAACATTAAAAATGGAGAGAACTTTTGTAATAAATCATTTACGGCACCATAAACATCAATAATAACATTTGGTTCCATTTTAGGTTTTAGCGTGCCTGGTGGCAATATAAAACTTATTTGATTAAATATGGATGTTAAATCTTCTACTGGTGAGGGAGCGAATGGAATATTATATGACGGCAATGCAACGGAAAATCCACTGCTACCAGGGAATGTCCCAGCATTGGGGGCGACAACATTAGATTCTGGTAGTGGGGTACATGGCATTTAACTATCCTTCATTATTATATATCATTGATTTTATATTATTAAAACTATCTGATTGGTCCTGCACCAGGATCTTTTACTACTAATCTTCCGTTGAGTATTAAATTATCACTATCAAACTCCATAGAGGCAGTACTACGAAATAACATTTTACTAGCATAATAAGTTATGCTGCCAGGAGTGGTAACCGAAAGACCATTATCATCAATCCTAAATATTGTCATTTCCTTTTGTGAATTAAATACCCTTATATCCACAACCCCGGCTACCCATCCAGTATTTGAGTTTTTAAATCGTTCAGTTTCCGCTGGTACAGTATCCCCACCAACTTGAATCAATACCTCTCCATCCATATTAGCTGCTACGCTAACATTTCTCAAATCCCTTCCGACATTAGCAACAATTCCGCCTTGTGTATCTAACCACAATGACTGACGGTCAACTGTATTTGCACCAACATTAATTTCTATTGATCCATCAAAATTTAAACTTCCACTCCTACCACCAGCATTAGCATTTTGACCATTCACTGTTATTTTAGTACTAACTATTGTCTGTAATGGAACAACTAAATCTAAAAATGTAGTTGGGACATATTCAACCGGTGTATAAAAACTATTAATTTGTAATGTGCTGCAAGTCTCATTTATATTATGATACACTGTACCGTGCTGAACATATGTTGGAGAATTTTTATTTGAGAACCTGTCTATTGGACCAAATGAATTACCTGTCTCATCTATCAATGATATAGCTGGAGAATTAATGAATGATTCTGGTAAAATATCTTTATATAAACTATTAAAAACTATATCATTAGTGTTATTAGATTCTGTGTTTGGTGATACAGTTGAGTAATTTTCATATCTTATATTTAATGGAATATTTCCTGTTTCACTCGAAGCAGGAACATTTAATTTAAGTTGCCCCTCCTTATCCACATCCATAAAAAATCTGCTACGAGCACGAGCATAATTATCTTTATTATTTACATTGGGAGGTCCAGATCCAGTTGTTTCTTTTCTGGAGTTTATTTCAAAATGAAATGCAAGACTCTTACGCTCTTGTCTTTTTATTTGCTCATATACATTTTTAAAAGTGTCTTGTTCGCTAGCAGTAGATTTTATATTGAATGAAGATAGCTTATCTTTTCCTAATGGAATAATATCTCTATTTAAATCTATTACATTACCATAGATATCTACAACCGTTCCTTTTATTGATTCCATCAAATAATTTGGAGATGTTAAACTTAAGCTTAATGCATCTGCTCTACCTGCACGCCTATCAATGATATTATTATAATTGGGGAAGACTCCGGTTTTATAAAACTCTAATTCAATATCATTGCTATACACATTAGCAGATTCTTCATATTCATATACAACTTCTCGTTTTTCAACTCTTGCTGGATTCCTTACAGCCGTTCCTGAATTGAAAATCCTAGAATTAGCAACAGGATCCATACCGATTACAATGAGCGTATCATCATATGCAGGATCTGATTCTCTCAAAAATGATGGGTAATTATTTGCTGGCTGTTTATCTCGTAATACTACTCCATCAACTACTCTAGAACCTTGTCCAAAATAATAAGACTGATCAAAAGTGCTAAGGAAAATCTTTCTCGATGTATCAAATATAACTGAGTTTTTTGGCTCACCAATAGTTATCGAATCATCGTCTAATGTTATAGAACCATCCGTATTAGCCTGTATCGTTATTTGACCTCTCTGTAGATCTGGTATATTTAATTTAGTAGCAGATTTTTTTAATTGAGGTATCGGATCTCTAGCTACGAAACCAACTACTGCATAACTGCTTGTGCCTTCAACCTGACTAACATATACTGGCGTTCCTTCAGCAGGAAAACCCCCAATAAAACCACCACCAGACGAAAGATATGGAACTGGTAATTGAACCAGAACCTGATTAATTCCGTCATTTCCTAACGGTGAATCCGGTCGAAACGTAACATAGGCTGACATCGTACTAGTGTCTACCTTAGTAATAGTAGCTAGTCTTACTAGTCCAGATGGCTTAAATATGGGTCCTTGTGCCATTATGAACTTCCCTGTTGTGCTGGATTATTGAATACAACCCAACAATCTACAATATAGTTATATATTGCTGAATCAATATCTAACTGTGATTCTGTTGAATCAGAAGATCCTTGTGATGATTTACTTACTATATCACGAGCATAATAAAATGCTTCGCGGGATGGATATCTAAATTCTCCATCTTCATCTGAATTTACCAGTACAGCATCTATTTGTGATTTGTATGCTTGTAGTTTTTGTGTATTAGTTTGCAGGCTACCCGTTGGCTGAGCATTATCTGCTAAATCAGTAGCGCCAGTCAAATAATTTATTATTTCTGCCTGAAGACTTGTTGTATATGTGTTTGGTGAGCTAAAATCGCCGTCAGCATTATTGTAATATATTCGTATTTCTAATACCGCACCATCTATACTGAGTGATGTTCCACCGTAATCTAAAAGACGCTGTAATCCTAATCTATTAGATGCACCATATATAGTATTTATTAAATCAGTATCTATTGATGTTGTGGTATTTGGGGCTGTATAAATTGTTGATGAGTTAGTTGTTGCTGTATTACCAACTATTGTGGCAATATGCTCTTGATTGAAAACATTGCCTTGTCGTTTATGAACTAAATTACTAGTAGTTTTATTGTTCTTATATAACATCTTACCTATAACATCAAGAAATGTTGGTATGTATTCACCGACATTGTGACCGTGACTTAAATCTAATGAAGTTGTAAATGTAGATCCAAAAGTAAATGAATGAGTTACACTTTGTACATAAAACAATAAATCAACATCTTCCATATATATGACTTCTCCCGGTTGTTGATATTCATTGCCAATAATAGTTAAAGATGATTTCAATATATCTTTTCTTGCTTGATTTAAAATTGAAACGGCATACGGGGCACATTGAACATCTGGATTAGTTAGATATGGAGCATCGATGGATTGAGGAACAAGTACGCCATACATTCTCCATAAATCATAATCTATTGCAGCTACTGTATTGAGAGCGTTTCCGCTTTCAAATACATTTAAATCTGATGACAAGTTTTGTTGCTGATCAACTAACAATCCACCAAATCTTCCGGTTACTTCTACATATGTATGTGCTGGTTTATTTTCTGTTATATTATATTGTAGGATATCATTATTTTTTATAACATACCTGTTGCCAGAGCCAGGACCTAAATCATCATAAGATTCATCCTCAATCATATGTTCGAATGTTTTAGGTATATTTTTGCTTCTACTTAATGCTGGATGGAGCAGATTATTACCAAGCGCCTGATTACCTGGACCACCAGAACCAGTAGCTAATGTAACTCCTTCTTGTAAGCTTTTTAGCGAATTAACAGCTGCCTTTATAGCACTTTGTCGTTGAGACAGTCTATCTGATATACCGTTAGATACTTGAAGAATATCGTTACTTGTAACCTTAGATGGAGCTTGACTCCCACTTGCAAATAACTGAGATACATCAAATGACATACCAGTCGAACCTTGTAATCTTGCCACAATAACATCTTTTCTGGTTTGTGCTGATGTATTACTTAATATTTGAGATGCTGTTTGAAATTGTGTAGTATTATTTATGGTATTTGATGGCAGAACTGATTGAACGAATGTTGCTCTTGAAATAGCATTGAATAAATTTAAATTAGTTTGTGATTGAATGCTGCTTAGACTAGTATTTATTGCAGCATTCATTGTATCTGGTTGAGCGAGAATATTCAATGCTACCGTACTAGTTATTTTACCCGTTTGTTCATCTGATACAAATCTAAATCCGCCAGCGCCCGAGCTTAACCTATTGATACCAGCTAATGATCCTTGATCAAAATTATTAATAAAATACTCACAGTCAAAATCATTACTATATCCTAATGATAGACAATATAATCTAATTTCATCTTCTAATGTTTCTATTTGTTGATTGGCGGCATCTAACTGATTGAGTGAAAGATCTTCTAAAAATTGTGGAAAAATCTGAATACCAAGATCATCTTTCAATCGCAGCATTTTATAAAACACTGAACTTGGTACTCTATTATACTTTGGCGGTCTAGCTTCTATATGTCCTTGTGTATTAACAAATAATTCAAATCCGCTTATTACATTATTTATGTTATTTAGTTTTTGAGCTACTGTCATATATTCGCTCTTAAATGTATCTGGATTAATAAATTGGGTTTCAAATGCCTGGATATCATAGTCCTTATCATAAGTATCATCGACTATGAAAAAATTAATATCCTCATTAGCTCGAACCTTCCAAGCTAATCTTCTAGTTAAAAATGCAATTTTTCGTCTCAAATCTCTTCTAGCCGAATCATCTAATCTTGTTTTAGTTCCTGAGTTAAGATTAGAATTATCATAATCAAAAGATATATCATTTCCAAGTAGTGAAACTGGAGGATTACCAGCTTGATTAAGACTATCATTAATTAGTTTTATTTTATTCTGTATTAATGTATCTAATTGTTGAAGATTTTGCTGTATTAATTTAGAATTATCATTTCCTTTTATATCCACATCTTGGGCACTTGTTATTCCAAATACTGATAGCTTATCAGCAAAATCTGCTCGTTGTTTTAATAAACTTTGTAATTCACCATCATATGCAGTAGCATTCAATTGATTATTTAATATTTTTGAAAATGATGTTTCATCTACTGTCAATGTTTTGAATGGCACATAGTTTCCATAAATAGCATTTCTAGATTTTAATTGTTGAGTCAATCCACGAAAATACGATCCTGATGAATCTTGATTTGTTCCGCTGTCTTTTTTGAATGCACCATCAACCATTAGCGCGGCTTTATAAAATGTTGTAAAATTGTATGGTTGTCCGGATATCAATAACGATATTACATTCATTATATCTTGACCGGCAAATGGGTCTTTAGTCAACGCTGGGGCATATGTCCCAGGAGGGCTTGCTTGATATGAATCCCCAAATAATGTTAATGATGCAATTCCTTCTTTCCACCTATACACCATTCCATCTGGATCATAGAAAACCCGCCTAACCGAATTATTTTGTATTCTATCTGCATCTTGTTGCAGGTAGTTATTTTCTGTTGTTGTTATACCAGCATATAATCCATTTTTATCTTTTACGAAAGATGATTCAAATAACTCTTTATTTTCATCTAGGAGTTCTAACTGATTATTATCAACACCTGTTACTGAATCAAACTCTAACTTGAATGGAGTCATAGGATCAAATAATGGTCCGTTGAATACATTTACCGATGGCTTAAAATTAACAACACCGTAATTAAAATATCCACCATTATCCGAGCCTTTTACCGATACTGTATATGTCCTATCGCTATATGATGAAGTCGCCTCATCTACGATTCCAGCAAATACATGAGCACCATCCCTATCGGAAACTATTGTGCTTCTCATTATCTGCCATAACCAATTTGGAAAATCATTACCAACGAAAACAGATTTTTCCAATGAATATGTTTCATTTATTGCAAATGTATCTTTTATATCATTTGTTAGATTGTTGAGTCCTTGTAAAAACCCTAATCCAGAAAAAGAACTTTGTAATCCGCCAAGAATCTTATTATCTACTTTCTTTTTCGAGTTTATATAAATATGCACATTATCCATTGGCTGAATTACTAATTTGCCAGAATAATTCAATCTCATTTTTTCTCTTATGCGATTGAGATTTTTCTTAGGATCTTGGTTATCAGCTATTGCCTGTCGTCTTGTATTTGTTGCCAATGACAACTGAGAATATAATGATGATACTATATTATTGAATAATATCACTTCACTTGGGCTCAATCCGTCATCGCCTACGGCATCACTACCTTGTAGCGCAGATGGATCTATATTTCCAGATTTTGGTCCAATAATATTGCTAATACTACTAGCATCAAAATTAATTTCAAATCCTATATTATCTATTATAGCTCTAACCCGTTTTCCTAGATATGTATCGGGGCTTACTATAAAATTAATAGGATTTGCTCTTCTTAACTCTCTATTCAGATTTAGCTGTTGTTTTTGTAATGCAATAGTTTGGTCTAATGATGTAATACCCAATTGCAAAAATGAATTAGAATAAAATCTATTAGTTGCATCACTAATCGCTTGTTCTATATCAAGATTAGTAATCCTCATAATCTTATATGGGTCATTAAAACTTAATGAAAAAGATCCTTTTGCAAAATCTAATGTTGTAGTAGTTGTTATTGATGTTACATTGTTGAATTCTATTACGCCGGTTCCTTGGCTAAAATTAGATCGAAATGTATCTGGGATACCGGCAATCCAAGAAGTATACGGAGTATCCTGTGATAGGGCATAAATCTCTTTCACACGATCAATTATATTAGTAAATTTTGACAATGCACCATTAACTGAATCTTGTAAGCTGTCAGCTCCATATGCACCTAATGTTGCGCCAGGAGTTTGTGATATATTATCTGTTAATGAGAATATAATCGGTAAAAGATGGTAATCAACTCGTCCTAGATCTGATGATATTTGTGATATTTTACATAGTTTTTCATATGATGAAATCTGATTACATTTATTTTGGAATAAAACCTTTGTAGTTTTATATAATAGTTTTTCATGACTATCCATCATATCTGGTCGCCAGTTTTCAGCAAGTGATGCGAACATACGCTTCTTCACCAAAACCGTAGCATTAGGATCTTGCATAGAAATACCTAATTGCTTTGGAGTATAGTTATTGTAATCTATACGTTGAGCGCCTTCTTCAGTATATGACCTATCGGCCGTTTGATCAAATTGATTAGCAAATGGACCAAGCTTGCCATACCTATTAGTTTGACCATTGGTAGCAATATCGAGACTCTTATTTTTATTGTCTCCGGAATTAAACTGTTGATTTAGAACATCTCCTAAATTACTTAAAAAATCATTAGTGCTAGCCATTATTCCTTCTTACACTATATATCATTAACTATCTTGATGTATTATTAAAATTATTAGCATTCTGCATATCACTAAAACTTAATGGAATACCATTCTGAGAATTATTAGACGGTCCAGAATTAGCAGATCGTTGCCAAGGTAGGTAATTAGTACGGTAGCCGCGTCTTTGAGTTGCGGTAAATTTAATATCATATGTGAATAATCCTAACGGATTAACACTTTCAGTAAAACTGAATGAATTGAAGAAACCCCTATATACCCATCCGGAATAATAAAACTCTATACCTAATGCCATTGACGCTAATGAAGGTACACTTTGTGGCAATATATTTTGACTTGCTGGATCTAATCCAAGAACACCTAATGAACCACTTGTTAACGAACTAGCGAATCCACCAAGATTTCCAAGTGAAGAATCAATTACATCGTTTAATCCTGTAATTGAACTATCAGCAGCCATCGTTAATGCAATAGGATCAAATAGGTATTGTTCTGCTCTATATATCTCATATAATACATTTAGTCCTTCTACGCCTGAGCTACCTGTATGCCCATTGATACTCAATGTAGTTAACTCTTCTCCCCAATACTGTATATTGTATCCGCCTTTTGTTCTATTTGTTGTAATAACTTTTCCATTACTGTATGTAATAGATTGGGGATTAATATACATATTAATTACACCAACCTCTGGAACGAACCAATGACCAATATTTCTTCGTGTATTTGCTAATTGTGCTGGCGGTATTTTACTTGATGGCAATCCATTGCCATCAGCATTTGGAATTGGAGATCCAGTAAATCCATTAGCTTGGTATGCCTGGCTTTGATTATTTATTGCGGCATTTAAGCCAGTACCAGATACTGCGGCAGTAAGAATTGGAAGACTTCTTTGATCATTTAGCAACGCCATACATATATACTATTTTAGTATCCAGGATCTGAAGATTTTCCGTTGTTTGTGCCAGCGGCAGCTCCATTCATAACTTCTATGCTATTTGGTCCTGATTTCTTGTGGACATTAAACCCTGGTGGCGCTGATATTTCTAATATCACTTTTTGTGGCGGAAGCTGTTTTGTTTCTTCCTGTGATTTTAGTGCCTCTTTGGTTGCTGCGGTAGCTGTTGTTGGAGCATGCTGATTGTATCCTGCTTTATGGACTGCATCTGTGTATAGGTTAGATTTTCTGTCGTGAGACTCTTGCATCATTCTTTTACGCTGTTCTGCCATTTTAGGATCTCTACTTGCCTCCGCTACCGTTGGCATTCTGCTTGAAGAACCTTGCGGATTATATTTTGCAGAAATAACTGTTGTATCTGGAATTTTAAGTACATTTTGTGATGGCTTATCTGGTTGCATTAATGTGCGATGTGGCTGTTTAATGGTATTGTCCATTACTTTGTCTTCTGGATTTTGTTTAGCAATACCAAGTACCCCTTTAATATCATCTATTGTTTGTTCGGTACCAGATTTAATTTCATTTCCTGCATTTGCTATACCATCTACTATACCGCCAATAGATTTGTATATTTGCTCTACCGTTTGTCTTTGAGATATCGCCTCTTCTTTTTGATATTCTTCTTTGGTGGTAGCAGTTTTGCTCATTGAATTAAATTGATTAGAATAAATTGATGATTTACCCATATTAGTCAATATGTCTGCTTTATTCGCACCGCTTGTGCCAAAAAATTGTTTCATCTGAATACCAGCGGTAATTTCAGCTGCTACCGCAGCTCTAGCGACAGCAAGATTCATTTTCTTTAGTTCTGTATTATTTCTTTCTTCTATGGCTTGTCCGCGACCACTAACCTCTCCTACCGCTCCCGTTCCTGTTTTTAGTTCTTTTGATATAGCACCAAAATCTCTTTTGCCTAATGCTTCTAATAGTCTTGTAGCCTGTTCATCACTAGCACCTTGTCCTATACCAAATGCTCCACTTTTTAAAAGTGATCGCTGCCTCATAAATTGAGCAGCTGCTTGTGGGCTTGACGCAGCTTCTGCTTGTGTATATATCCTTCCACCGAATTGTTGGCGCATAGCCTTTTCTGCCATCTGAGCAACTTGATCTAATTTGCCTTCACGAAGCAGCTGATCTATTTGAAATGATCCTTGTAATCCACCCGGTCCACCTGATCGCAATGACAAAAATGCTTTAGTTCCGATTGTCATATCATGAATCGATTTAGTCATACCATCAACAATTTCCATTGATGCTTTACCAGTTAATCCTGTCTCTCGTAATGCATCAGTATACTTTGTTAAAAACTTTGCTCCTTCATCCGATTCATTACCTATGAACCTAAATGTTTCCGCAATAGTATTCATACTTGGAAGTACCTGATCAAACTGTACTCCTAATTTATTTGCAACGCTTGATACATCTGCCAAAAATTCAGCACCAGCTTGTGCTTGATTCGTTAATTTGCCTGTTGCCTGTCCGAGTGTGTTATAGGCTTCTCCCAATATTTTCATAGTTTCTATCTGACTAATTCCTGCCCCGGTCATCAAATTCATTGTAGACTGTAATACATGTAATTGAGATTCTGCGCCCTTACCGGTATTAATCGTTTGATCAAAATATCCAGGAAGTTTTTTCAACTCATTAGACATTTTTAATGTATTTTCCCAACTTTGACCAGTTGCACCAGCTACTGCTAATACTTGATTGGTATAGTTTTTTGTTTTAGAAGCTAGATCAACTAATGTACGCCCATCTTTTTCAAATAATTCACCCATATTTCCAGCAGCCCCTTGCAGAGAAACATACATATTTTCTAATTTTTCAGCTTGACCGGCATTTTCAATAAAATGATCTCCTAAACTAGCTAATTGCCCAGTTATAGCTTTTAGGGCGTCGCCAGGAATAATACCATTAAATGTATTAACTAATTTTGTAAGACTTCCAGAAACAACATTAATAGAAGCTCCGCCAGCATCTGCTCCTTCAAACATTTTTGCCCAAGAGACAGTAGATGCGGCTCTACCAATATCAACTAATAAATGGTCAAGAGATTCGGATACTCCATCTATTGCACCAACTCCTATTTGACCAGCATCATTAAAATTATCACCCATATCTTTTGTAGCGTTAATTACATCGCCTAACTTGTCTCCTAGAGATCCAAAATACTCAATGGATTCTTTTGTTAACTTACCAATATCACCCAGATGCTTAACGCCTTCAGTTCCAATATCTATAATATTCTTCTTCAAACCATTAAATATACTAGTTAGCCCATCGCCAGCATTGCCTATATCATTTATTCCTGCAATGGTATTAGCTATATCTTTATCCTGTGGTATTTTTGGTTCATCAGCAGCCATCTAAAATTATCCTTCGATTTTTCTCTTTCTCTTTCGTTTCTTTATTTTTTGTTTTTCTTCGTCAGCTTTTTTATTTGCTTCCATAACCAATCTTGATGTTTCTTCGAATTCTTCATCACTGGATGCAAATGTTTGTCCATCTTTACCAAGAATTTTTTGTACTAGTTCTGGATTTGAAAATGAACCTATTAGCATTCCTTGATTTTCAAGCATTTTATTTTCATCTGCATAATCTTCTAACCAATTATAGAACATCCAAGCTTTCATAACCGGATCTATATTTTCAATTTGAGGATCATCGGGGAAGCAGCCACGCATTTTACATAGGTACCAGAGAAATCTGTGGTCTGGTTCCCTTACTATTTTTTTAAATCTTCTGCTACCTCCTCGGCTTCTTTAGTTGAGTTTATACCAAATTTAGTTTTTGCCTCTTCTTTCATTGCTGCTAACTCATCCCACAGTCTATTAACAACAACTTCTTCTAATGAGTTTATTAGTTCTAACTTTGATTCCGTTGTATTTTCTCCAAGAACGATATTAATATCATCTCCATCTATTTTATAGATAGAGCGAATAAGCTGTTGTTTTCTTGATTCAAAAGATGCTTCCCAGTCATACTTAGCAACAGCAAGAGTAGCCATTGTAGCATCTAGTGCTTCTTGTGATTTGAGCGTTCGCATAGAAAAAACATTATCTCCGATTTGAACATCACGAGTGAGCCGTCCAATATTTGCTAATAACTCAATTCTTCGCTTACCATGATCTGTAATTTTTACACCATGTTTTTGAACTTCTGCTTTTTCTTGGCGAAGAGATTTGATTCTTGCTTCATATTCGGCAGGAGAGATTTGCTGCATTTGTGGTTGAACAGGGTTCGTTTGTTGTGTATCCATATCTTCTGGCAATCCAACATTGAACTCACGCAATGATTGCTGTGCGGGCTGTTGTTTTTGTTGAGCCGGTGGTTGATTTGATGTTCTACGAATATTTGGTGAATTAAAATCTGGCATAATTACTTTCTCCTATCAATATGTTGTTTTATTGGGATATTAAAACACAAATCCCGTGATATGTACTATATCACGGGAAAATTATGTTTTAGTTTTTAATTATACGTTTGAGAAATAATCTGTAATAAGACCAGGTGAATCCATTGAGCCAAGCAATTGACCAACATCGGCACGTCGCTCAATTGAATTGAGCTGCATTATATTAGAACCTAATAGACCACCAGTAGCAGCATTACCACCATTGAGAGTAGAATAGATACCTTCTGCTGCGAAACCAGCTTCTTCACTTATTAACCAGTTAGTAGCAGAATATGAAAACTGTAAATTGTTGAACCATACGTTTTTTACTGTTGTAATTATTGCAGTACTGCCATCACCACTTGCTATGTCATAAATATCAATATCAAACGGAATACGCTGTGCGTGTATATGCAAGAACCCACGACTAAATGCCTCTGTTACACGAGCACGATCAAACCTAATCCTAGTGCAAGAACCAGTTATGTTGGTGCTAGCTGTTGGGGAGGAGTCAATGTGACCATCAGTTCCAACTTCATCAACCATTGTAATGGTTCGCTGTTCAGTAAAATTGATAGTCTGTATAGCACCGACAGCAGTTATACCAACGCGAATTACTATGTTAGTTGATAGTTGTGTAAATGTAGCGTCAGTTCCATCAGGACGTTCAATTATACTTCCTGTATTTGGTGCGATAGATGGCATTCGTTATCTCCTATATAAAATATATTATTATTCCTATTATACTATTGTTCCGACATCAATTGTAATATAAATCCAGTCGATGGGATAGACGGGTTGCACCTTTACTGAAATGTTCCATTGTCTTGGTTCAACGCTATCTCTAACAACAGTTGGTTGTGTATAAGCTGTAATCAATCCTTGACCTACGAAACCTCTCAACATTGCAATTGCACGAGCAAGTAACGTTCCTTGTGTATCCTGATTTTCTGGAGTTCCAATGAATCCATCAAACCCAGTTCGCATTGCCTTGGCAATTCGATCTCTAATGAATACAATTGATAGTTCCTGTTCTTCTGGGAATCCGCTTTGAGTGGTTGTTATACCCCACAATACTTGACCACCACCAGCAACTGGTTGCAATGTTGCAATACCAGCAGCAGCTAATGCCTGTAGCACTGTATTACTGAACATTCTATTTACGTTTATTGTGAATCCGCTTAGCACCTTATGGGTGAGTGGCGAGGCGATATTTGATACACCTGATGTATAACCAGCGGCTGCAGCTGCAATGTAGAACCCATCAAGAATCTGATTGCTGCCACCAACCTGTACAACGATCTGATCAGGATAGAAATATGCAACCCTGAATGTTTGACCGTATGCTGCTGATACGGAATAATTTGCTAAGTCTTCAGTATTACCAGCTAGTATATCCGCTACAGTTGCGCCCTGGATACCTTCGAGTACCCCGATATTTTCAACAGCGGCAAGGCTAACGCCTGTCACGTTGTCTGGAGTTAATCCGTTTATAGCGCCTATAAATAGAACACGCTCTTTTTTGTTTGTCAAATTACTCATTGTTAGACAATGATTCATTGCATTATCAAATATTACTGATATTGTCTGCAATGGAAGCGGAACTACTATATCAAGTTCTTGTGATTCTAATGTTGCTAATGCTTTTTCCCAGCCAGCATCGAAGAATGTTGCATCTTGCACATCCACTAATGTTACGCGTACTGAGTAGTTATTTGGAACTACGTTATGATTCAAAACCAAGTAATCACTTGTTTGTGATGGATCAATTACTTCATATTTTAGGCTATGCTCACTAACGAATGATTTAGCAACTGTTAGTGTATTTGAGCCCGAGTTATATGATGTAATATCGTAAATACCAACGTTTGATGCATCAGCAGAAGCTGTTATTTGTAGTTTTAGTCCGAGGGCTATAACATTGAACGTATTGAAATTAACAGCACCACTATGTAGTGTACCAGTTGCAGTATCTGGGGTTGCAATCAATGCACCATCAGAACCTGTACTACCAACAACTACCTCACCGAAAACTGGGTCAATAAGTTGAAAAGTTGTGGTTGGATCATTAATAAAATCAGCAAATGGTGGAGTTGCTTCTGCTCTTATTTGTAATTGTCCGCCAACAACACCAACTATTGCAAATGTTCCAACGTTAGCATTATTTACCGCGTCAATAACTGATAGTTCTAATCCAACATATGTATTGTCGAATGTAACTGACGAACTAAATAAGGCATTTATTTGAGTTAATAGATCGCGATTGATATATCCGTCTTGACCAAAATTAACTGTTGCATTTGTCTGTGTTACTGAATACGAATATGAATTACCAGATGGTGGCATTGCATTGTCAAATACGAATTGAGACACTGTTGGTTGACCAACATCACCGAGAGTGAAGAACTCAAATTTATTTGCAAGAAGTTGTTTCTCTACACCGGTGGCAGGATTCGTTACGAAAATATCGATATTTGAGTTTGGATCTGGTGATACACCTAATGGTAATGGAAGAACGAAATCATTTACATTTGTAGATGTAGCTGGGAAACTTGTTTCTAACACATATGAAACGCGTCGTGGAAGAGGAGGTGCCGCCTGAAGACACATAATGCCAGGCGGCGAATTAGCAAATGCTAATTGGCAACCAAGAGACAATGTATTTGTTAGACTTGGTAGTCCGTGTTTTGTATTTACTTGTTGCACTGCTGTGAAAAATGTTGGGCTGTTTATATCAGATACAGCAATGTATGTGGCAGTTAGGCTGTCGTTTTTATTTAGAACACCGCTTGAAACTTTAACAGTAAAATAATCACCTGGACGGAATGGTGATATTGTGGTTGGACCATTTGTCGTTTCTGATATAGAAAACATCAAAATACTGTTTGAAACAGCTTGATTATTTGCAACCCAAATTGTTGGATTCCCGTTTGCATCTAAAACATTACCAGATACAGAACCGAATGCTACGAATTGTGCTGTTCCGGCAATTGGTTGATTTAGATTATTTCGTTGTACCGCAACACATTTGATAGTCCAAGATTCATTTGGAGCATTAACATCTACGAGAGAGATATTATTGATTGTACCAATGCCAACATTAGTGACGCCATTAGTATAGAAAGAACCACCCTGATTGACTAAATGTGCTCGTTGTAATTCGATTTGCCCATTGGCAATATTGATTCTATAATCATATGTATTTGGAAATGTATTTTGATCTATTGCTTCTTCTAATCCTTGAAGCAAAACTCCATTTTTGTACAGTTTTTCTCTGTGTGAAATGATCGGAGAGTTTTGTAAGAGAAAATGTCTTCCATCACTTCCAGTTGCTGATGTATAGTATCCATCTAATCCATCATTGCCACCACCTACAGCAGAAGCAACTATAATTTCCTGACGGGCTCCCTCACCAATTATGCAAGCGATACGAGTACCACCTGGTACTGATGCGCCAGTACTTTGGGTTACGACGTTTGTAATTACGCCAGGAAGTGAATTTTGTGCGCTCGGTACGTTCGCCATTGTGGAATCCTTATTTAGTAAGTCCTGCTAAATTAAATGTGATGTTATTACTATGAATCATATGTAAGTATTCTTTTTTATGCCATGGTATCTCATAGATTTATCATTACATCTGTAATATTTTCCGACATATTTATTGTTAAGTTTGGTGCCACAACCCCCGGAGGTGATGGAAGTCTGCTAAATTCAACGCTAAAATTGACTACATCTATTAAGTTTGCTATTTTGATATGCCTATGCCATTCAGATCTAATTTGCAACGTTACTGTTTGTACAAATAAATGATCGTTTCTATCATCTCGTTCAACTGGGGCTCCAGAAGACACACCTTTAATAACTAATCCAGATTTTTGTAAATCATTAAATGCAATATCAACAAATAATAATGATACTAAATCTACGAGGTCATCTCTTGCCCTAAGATCTCTTGCCATTATATCTATATTAATGGAACCTTCCCAAGCACCGGCAAATGAAAAAAACTCTGGAACAGGAAATGTTTTCATATTTCCATAACCATCTTGTAATATAAGATTACCCCATTTTACAACACCAGTTTCCCTATTCATAGAAACAGGTACTGATGTTGAACCACCGTGCCTAACAATAATAGCTGGGTAATATATTACATCAAAACGATATGATTCTCCAATAAAAACACGAGTAGTAATACTATCGGTATATCCAACATCCTGTGGTAGGTTAGTATGATCTGGCGTTTGAGGGTATCCCCATAAATCGTGAGCATAATGATAGTATGAATCGCGTGAAAAAAAATCTCGTAATGTAGCAATAACAAGCTCTTTTGGATATAATGTCATTGAGTTTTGAATGACACTATATATTCC
>Ga0265319_1000195_pt1 | contig 46017 bp, 45 predicted proteins | sample 4824metaG_FD_192443 | JGI IMG/M metagenome (GOLD analysis project Ga0265319, IMG submission 192443) | Rhizosphere microbial communities from Carex aquatilis grown in University of Washington, Seatle, WA, United States - 4-8-24 metaG | ecosystem: Host-associated > Plants > Roots > Rhizosphere >...
GAATATTGAAATATAAATAGGGTAGACGGTATCAATGAAAAAAGGAATATGGTTAGCATGTACCACTGTGGCTGCAATGATGACGATGTATGCGGTAACAAAGCACATTGTTCGCGGCCCCCAGATACGCGATCTCGCGTCCAGTGCTAAAGACCATAAGGAGAAAAATTTCAATTCATTCCCGATCGATACTTCGGAAAGGGACTTTGTCGATTGGCTTTCATAACATGAAGGAGAACCACTATGCTTGGAGAGTATTGGAAGGCTGTGCAGCAGAAAGTGTGTGTAAAGTGTATCGACGGCGACCGTCATGGTAACTGCCGTCTTTCCCCGCAGTTCGATTGCGGGCTAAAAAAATATTTTTCGAACGTTGTGCATGTCGTTCAGACAACTCACAGCGATAATGTGCTGGACTATTCCGCGGCGCTGCGCCGCGAAGTCTGTTCTCATTGCCAGGAGCAGACCTCGGAAGGCCAGTGCTACGTCAGGAATATGCTCGACTGCCCTCTTGACCGGTATTTCCCGCTTATCATCGGGGCGATCAATGAAGTCCAGCAAATGCAGATGAGCCGGTAAGAATCGTCTCGGAATTGCGGCTGAGTCGTCGCTTTGTTTAATGGTTCATGTCCGGGAGATGTACTCCGTTTCACGGACAAAGTCCTGCCGTTATAGTGAACGGTGCGGTTTCTTTATTCCGTCGTATGCCTTTCCAAAATTGGATGGTTTTTCTTGTTGCGTTGGCTACACCGGCGCTTCCTTGCCGTTTCAGCAAGCTGCATCTCACTTCTTTGCTACTCGTTCGCCCGTCTTGTGTGTTTTCCAAAAAAGCCGTACTATTGCGCAGAAACCGATTGGCAGCGCACCGAAGAGGGTCATTCTCGCTCCAAAAACAAGGTGAATTTTTGAGGAGAAGATATAATGGTCAAGAAGATCTGGAAGAAATTATTCAATTGGATTAGCAAATATCCAATTGTTTTTTCCGTCCTGGGAATTTACGCCTATTATCTTTTCACGACATTGAATTTGTTCAAAAAGTCCGAAGTCGGGCATCTCTCTCTGCTTGATTTTATTCTCCAGTATGATTCTCTTATTTGGATGTGGCTGGTCGTGTATGTCGTCTCACGCGCTCAGGCGGTGAAACAGAAATACGAATTGGACGAGTCAAACAGGAAACAAATTCTTTCAGAAGTGGAGAAATCATCGGTTGCCTCAGTGGTACTTCACAACGTTATTCGCCTTCTTCAAGATGCAATCAATAATCCGCTCGCCATCATCGGTTCCACAATAGAAGATGTGCGCAAGTGAAATTCTTCCGACCCTTACATCGGCCGTCAGTTCGACCAAATCGAAGCATCACTCCAGCGCATACACAATGCAATAAAAGACGTTCAGGTGTACGAGTCTACAAAACTGCTGGAACAATTGCATAGGCAAGTGATCTCATAAGCTGTAACTGCTGGGTTTTTCAGCTCGCGGTTCAAAATCGTACGACGTCCAGCCGGCTCACAACGTTGCCCGACGCGAGCAGCATCTAAAATTGGAAGCGGATGGAATTATGGAAAAAGAGACGATACTGCTTGTTGAAGATGAACCGATGTTGTTAGAGCTGCTGAAATCGGTATTTGAAGAAGATGGCTATCACATTATATCCGCTTTGGACGGAGAAGAGGCGGTCGAAATATTTCGACGGGAAGCAAAACATATCCGCCTAGTCCTGACCGATATGGGACTGCCGAAACTTGGCGGATGGGAAATTCTTGAAAGGCTCTGCGAGATTGATGCTAATGTCAAAATCATTCTTGCGAGCGGCTTTGTTGATTCGGAAATGAGAGACGAGGCGATCAAAAAAGGGGCGAAAGATTTTATTCAGAAGCCGTACGTTCCCGATACAATTTTGAAACGAATACGCGAAGTACTCGATTCACGATAGCGCAGAAATGCGGATATATTTTAAAAGATTTTGAGCTGAGAATTCTCTTCTTGCGAGGTCACCGATAAATTGCCCGCCGTAATTTTTGCTTCCCACTTTTGAGAATCAACGCAAATCCCTTTCCACAATTGGTAATTTTCTTTTTCGACACACTTCTTTCTTTCGCTTTTACGTGCCAAAAAGTAGCACGGTATTTGTATTTTTTGTGGCAGAACAACATCAATTTCAGACATCTCACTACTGCAACAAAGGACAATATAAAATGGCTAGCAACGATCTATCAGAGAATAAACGGGCAATGGTAACGATTGATGGCAACGAAGCGGCGGCATTTGTTGCTCACAAAACAAACGAAGTAATCGCAATCTACCCGATCACGCCGTCATCCGGAATGGGTGAATGGTGCGACCAATGGTCAGCCGAAGGGAAGAAAAATATTTGGGGAACAATTCCACTTGTTGCAGAAATGCAGAGTGAAGGCGGAGCGGCGGGCGCAGTGCACGGTGCGCTGCAAACCGGCTCGATGACGACCACGTTCACTGCATCGCAAGGATTGTTGTTGATGATCCCAAACATGTACAAGATCGCAGGAGAACTGACGCCGACAGTGTTCCATGTTTCAGCCCGCTCCCTCGCGACACAGGCGCTGTCCATTTTTGGCGACCACAGTGATGTGATGTCCGTTCGTTCTACAGGGTTTGCGATGCTTGTTTCAAATTCGGTTCAGGAAGTCATGGACTTTGCATTGATTGCACAAACGGCCACGCTGGAATCCCGATTACCGTTCCTTCATTTCTTTGACGGTTTCAGAACATCCGCAGAGGTCATGAAGATAGAGCAATTGACGGTCGACGACATTCGCGCAATGGTGAACGATGAATTAGTGTTTACCCACCGCCAGCGAGCGCTTAGCCCAGAAAAACCCGTTCTCCGCGGGACGGCGCAAAACCCGGATACATTTTTCCAGTCGCGTGAAACGGTCAACCCATTTTATATTGCATGCCCGGACATCGTCCAAAAAACGATGGACAAGTTTGCAACGCTTGTCGGACGACAGTACCATCTTTTCGATTATTTCGGAGCGCCCGACGCAGAAAGAGTGATCGTGGTGATGGGATCCGGAGGAGAAATCATCCACGAAACTGTTGAAGCGTTGATGGAAAAAGGGGAAAAGGTCGGCGTGCTCAAAGTGCACTTATTCAGGCCGTTCTCCGTCAAGCATTTTGCCGCCGCTCTTCCGAAGTCCGTGAAATCGATTGCGGTTCTCGATAGGACCAAAGAGCCGGGTTCGGCGGGTGAGCCCCTGTATCAGGATGTTGTTACGGCGCTTGGTGAAGCGACGGCGGAGGGGTTCTCGCCGTTTACATCGTTGCCGCACATTATCGGCGGCCGGTACGGGTTGTCGTCAAAAGAGTTTACGCCGGCGATGGGAAAAGCGGTGTTCGACGAACTCAAAAAATCAAAACCGAAAAACCATTTTACCGTGGGCATCAACGACGACGTCACACACACGAGCCTTGACTACGATGCAACATTCACGACAGAAAAGGATGATGTCGTGCGGGCGATGTTTTACGGACTTGGGGCGGACGGAACGGTCGGAGCGAATAAAAATTCCATTAAGATTATCGGCGAAGACACGTCGAACTATGCCCAAGGATATTTTGTCTACGATTCTAAAAAATCCGGAACAACGACTGTCTCTCATCTTCGTTTTGGTCCACGGCCGATTCGGTCTTCCTACCTCATCGACAAAGCGAACTTCGTCGGGTGTCATCAATGGTTGTTCCTGGAGAAATACAACGTCATGAAAGATTTGGTCGAAGGCGGAACATTTCTTTTGAACAGTCAATATTCGGCTGACGAAGTATGGAGTAAATTGCCCCGGATTACGCAGGAAGAAATCATCAGAAAAAAACTGAACTTCTATGTCATTGACGGTTACGCTGTAGCCCAGAAGACGGGAATGGGAGGAAGAGTTAACACGATTATGCAGACATGCTTCTTCGCTATTTCGGGCGTTCTTCCGAAAGACGAAGCGATCGCCGCCATCAAACGGTCAATTAAGAAGACGTACGGGAAAAAGGGAGAAGATATTGTGAAGATGAATTTCGATGCCGTCGACCATACGCTGGCAAACCTTTTTAAAGTGAAGGTTCCTGCGAAGGTCGACAGCACGCTCGAACTGCCGCCGGTTGTTTCGGACAAGGCGCCCGACTTCGTGAAAAACGTCCTTGCCAAAATTATTGCCGGGTTCGGCGACGAACTTCCGGTGAGCGCTATGCCGATCGACGGAACCTTCCCGACCGGCACCGCAGCGTGGGAGAAACGGAATATCGCTCTCGAAATTCCCGCTTGGGACGAAAGTATCTGTATCCAGTGCGGCAAGTGCGCGCTCGTCTGCCCTCATGCGACGATTCGAATAAAAGTGTACGACAAGAAAAACCTTGCCGGCGCCCCGTCGGCGTTCAAGAGCACCGACTACCGCGGCAAGGAGTATGAAGGTATGAAATACTCGATCCAGGTCGCGCCGGAAGATTGCACCGGCTGCGGATTGTGTTTCGAGGTTTGCCCGGTGAAGAACAAGGCCGAAACCCGGCTCAAAGCTCTCAACATGGTTCCTCAACCGGCGTTACGCGGGCAAGAACGTGCGAATTGGGATTTCTTTCTTACGCTTCCCGAAGCCGACCGTACCACGGTGAAGGTCGATACAATTAAGGGTTCGCAGTTCCTTCAGCCGCTGTTTGAATTTTCGGGCGCGTGTTCGGGCTGCGGCGAAACCCCGTACATTAAATTAGTAACGCAATTATTCGGCGACAGAACCGTCGTGGCCAACGCGACCGGCTGTTCTTCTATTTACGGCGGCAATCTCCCGACGACACCATGGGCGAAAAATTCCGAGGGACGCGGGCCCGCGTGGTCAAATTCACTTTTTGAAGACAATGCGGAGTTCGGCCTCGGCTTCCGCCTCTCAATTGATAAGCATAAGGAATTCGCGTCGGAGTTGTTGAAAAAACTATCGCCGGCCATCGGTGAAGAATTGACAAACGCGATCCTCGGAGCCGACCAATCGGATGAAGCGAAGATCTTCGAACAACGCCGCAGAATCGAAATCCTCAAAGATAAACTGAAGACCATATCCTCGACCGAAGCGCAGCATCTTCTTTCTCTCGCCGATTATTTGGTGAAGAAAAGTGTCTGGATTATGGGAGGGGACGGCTGGGCGTACGATATCGGTTTTGGAGGGTTGGACCATGTCATCGCGTCCGGACGCAACGTAAACATTCTCGTTCTCGACACCGAAGTGTATTCCAACACCGGCGGGCAGATGTCAAAATCGACGCCGCGGGGCGCTGTGGCAAAATTTGCCGCAGGGGGAAAACCTCTTGCGAAAAAGGATCTGGGGCTGATCGCGATGACGTATGGAAATGTATACGTCGCGCGTATCGCGATGGGTGCCAACGACCTTCACACAGTAAAGGCAATTCTTGAGGCGGAAGCATACAACGGGCCGTCGCTCATCATTGCATACGCGCACTGCATCGCCCACGGCATCAACATGAAACTGGGCTTGGAAAGCCAGAAAGCAGCGGTGGAATCGGCGCACTGGCCGCTCTTCCGGTACAATCCCGACCTCGCCAAACAGGGACAGAACCCCTTCCGGCTGGACTCGAAAGCGCCGAAGATGAAATTCGAGGAATATGCATACAAGGAAATCCGTTACAAAATGCTTACGAAGAGCGCACCCGAAGAAGCAAAGCGGCTTATGAAACTCGCCCAGGAAGACGTTACTTCGAGATGGCATTATTATGAGCAGCTTGCGGCAATGAAGTTTGACGGCGCGAACGGTGAGCACAGCAAGTAGATGAACCACACAGGCGGATCGAACGGTCCGCCGTTAATTACCGGCACACTCTTATGAATAGCATTTGAGAGGAATCAATGGATCTTTCCACGACATATCTCGGCTTCAAATTAAAAAATCCGGTTGTGCCGTCGGCGTCGCCGATGTCGCGAACGGTTGCAGGTATCAAAGCAATGGAAGATTACGGCGCTTCTGCGGTCGTACTGTATTCTCTTTTTGAAGAGCAAATCCGGCATGAAACGAACGAGCTCGACCATTTCCTATCGTACGGAACAGAAAGCTACGCTGAAGCGATTTCGTATTTTCCGAAGAAGGAAGACTATTTTCTCGGCCCGGAAGAATACTTGAAGCATATTCAGGACGTGAAGCGTTCTGTCGATATCCCGGTCATCGCAAGCCTCAACGGTTCGACCGTCGGCGGTTGGACTGACTATGCTAAAGAGATCCAGGAGGCTGGAGCCGACGCATTGGAATTGAATATTTACCACGTCCCGACGGACCCCGAGAAAACAGGGAGTTATGTTGAGCAGTTGTATCTCGAAATTCTTCAGGCGGTGAAAGCCAGGGTGACGATTCCCGTTGCGGTGAAACTCTCGCCGTTTTTCAGTTCGATGGCGAACATGGCAAAACGCCTTGACGAGCAGGGCGCGAACGGATTGGTCCTGTTCAACCGTTTCTATCAGCCGGACATCAATCTCGATGACCTCGAGGTTGAACCGAGTGTGGTGTTGAGCAGTTCTGATTCATCCCGATTGCCGCTTCGTTGGATTGCTATTCTCTATAAGACGATCAAGGCCGACCTTGCTGCAACAACGGGCATTCACACCGGCGAAGATGTCATCAAGATGACGATGGCAGGTGCAAACGTAACAATGGTCTGTTCGTCGTTGCTGCGCAATGGTCCGAAACGGATTGGCGAGATTCTTACCGGCGTGCAGAAATGGATGATCGACCGGGACTACGAATCCCTTGACCAAATGCGCGGCAGTATGAGTCATAAATCTGTTGCGAATCCTTCTGCGTTAGAGCGCGCTAATTACATGAAAGCGTTAAACAGTTACATGTAGAGTATTCATAGCGGCCGCTGCTAAGAAAGCGGCGGCCGCTCTCTTCTTGAAACCCTCTTACTTTCTCATCCTGTGACTGTTCCATCCCGTTCATCTCTTTCGGAAAAATTTGTAAGATGTTACGGTGTTTTCAAAGAAGTGTAATATCCATTCACGGTTTACCATTCACATTTTTTTAGATATCATAATTTTCTGGATACGGTATCGGGCATCCGGCATCTATTTGACTTTGCCCCAAATTCTTGGTAAATTTTTGGTGCAGTTTGAATTATAAGGGTAATGTGATTTTACAACATCGAATATTTTTACTTTTTGGAGGATCTAATGGCTGTTAAAGTAGGTATCAACGGATTCGGCAGAATAGGAAGACAAATCATCAACGTGATGGCTGACAAAGGGCTTCTCGGGAAAGAGATCGATGTAGTGGCCGTTGTTGATGTGAGCACGGACGCGCAGTATTTCGCGTACCAGCTGAAATACGATTCGGTGCATGGACACTTTCGAGGAACGGTGAGCAGTGAAAAAGGGAGCGCTTCATCGGAAGCCGACGATGTTCTTGTCGTCAACGGCCACAAAATCAAGTGTGTCCTTGCGCAAAAAGATCCGTCGCAACTTCCTTGGAAAGAGCTTGGCGTCGACCTTGTTATTGAGTCGACCGGGTTGTTCACGGATTCGGAGAAAGCAAAAGGGCATATCACTGCCGGCGCGAAGAGAGTCCTTATTTCAGCTCCCGCAAAAGGCGATGTGAAAACTCTCGTCATGGGCGTGAATGATAATGAGTATGACGCCGCGAAGCATGTCATCGTTTCCAATGCATCCTGCACAACAAATTGTCTCGCTCCTGTCGTGCATGTCCTTCTAAAGGAAGGGATCGGCATCGAAACCGGTTTGATGACGACAATCCACTCGTACACTGCAACGCAAAAGACCGTTGACGGTCCATCGAAAAAAGACTGGAGAGGCGGGCGTGCGGCGGCAATCAACATTATTCCTTCATCGACGGGCGCGGCGAAGGCGGTAGGTGAAGTTCTTCCGGCAACAAAAGGAAAGCTGACCGGTATGTCGTTCCGCATTCCGACGGCAGATGTTTCGGTTATCGACCTTACATTCCGATCAACCAATGACACATCCATCCAGGAAATTGACCAGTTGATGAAGAAGGCCTCCGAAACTTACTTGAAAGGGATTCTGGGGTATTGTAATGAAGAGGTTGTTTCGACCGACTTTATTCATGATGACCGATCCTCAATTTATGATTCCCGTGCAACGCTTGAAAACAATTTGAAGGGAGAAAAGCGATTCTTCAAAGTTGTTTCCTGGTACGACAACGAGTGGGGGTATTCAACCCGTGTTGTCGACCTCGTGAAGAAGATGGCGGGAATTGTAAAGTAATACAATCGGCGACTACTAAACAAGGGCTGAAGCTCGTAGCGCGAGTTCAGCCCTTTTCTTTCTTGTATTAAACCAACCGGGACCGTTTCCTAAGGCGAAATGGTTTCAGCTCATCACCAACACTAACGACGACCACGACAATGAAAAAACTCACGATCAATGATATCGATGTTCACGGGAAACGCGTTCTCGTTCGGGTGGACTTCAACGTCCCGCTCGACGAAAAGCAAAACATCACAGACGATACTCGCATCGTCGAATCTCTCCCGACAATCAAAAAAATTCTTTCTTCCGGCGGCAAAGCAATTCTGATGAGTCACCTCGGTCGCCCGAAAGGAAAGCCAAAACCGGAATTTAGTCTAAAGCCGGTTGCGGCAAGGTTGGAGAAACTCTTGGGCACAAAAGTGTATTTCGCTGCGGACTGCATCGGTGAACCCGCTGAATCTGCCGTTGCGGCATTGAAGGAAGGCGAATGCCTTCTTTTGGAAAACCTGCGCTACCATAACGAAGAAGAGGCGAACGACCCCGGCTTTGCGAAGTCCCTTGCCAAACTCGGCGACGTGTACGTCAACGACGCATTCGGCAGTGCACATCGCGCCCATGCATCGACGGAAGGCGTGACGAAATTTATTTCCGTCTGTGTGGCAGGATTGCTGATGCAGAAAGAACTGGAGTATCTGGGCGCTGCAGTAGATAACCCCGTCCGTCCGTTCACCGCAATCCTTGGCGGCGCAAAAATTTCCGGAAAAATCGACGTCATCCAAAATCTATTATCGAAGGTCGATACGTTGATCATCGGCGGCGGCATGGCGTACACGTTCTACAAAGCTCAAGGGCTGGAAATTGGGAAATCGCTGCTCGAAGCCGACAAGGTCGAGCTGGCCGGACAAATCCTGGCGGACGTCAAAAAGAAGGCTGTGAAATTCCTCCTGCCGGTAGATTGCGTCGTCGCGAGCGATTTCAAGAACGACGCTGAACGCAAAGTTGTCGCGAAGGATATGATTCCTGCGACCTGGCAGGCTCTCGACATCGGTCCTGCGACGATCGAACTCTTCTCAAATGAAGTCAAGAAATCGAAAACCGTTGTCTGGAACGGTCCGATGGGCGTTTTCGAATTTCCGAATTTCGCCGTCGGAACGAATGCCGTCGCGCGTGCGTTAGTAGAAGCAACGAAGCAGGGAACAACGACGATTGTCGGAGGCGGGGATTCGGCTGCCGCTATCACGCAAGCGGGAATGGCGAAGGGCGTAACGCATGTTTCTACAGGCGGCGGCGCATCGCTGGAGTTTCTCGAAGGCAAGGTCCTTCCAGGTGTCGCTGCACTGACAGATAAGAAATAACAACCCTGCGGTAAGAAGCTATCCGATTGCTCATTGCAATCGGATAGCTATGAGCCGGCATTTGCCTCTTAGGCCGGAGTCGTTTATATTGCAAAAGGAGAACTAAAGAAGAGATGGCGTATAATCGGAACCAGTACAACAACTATCACCGTCCCAGTTTTTTCGGCGGATTCAGTTTTTTCCCGCCGGTGATCAAAGCGCTGTTGCTCTCCAACGTTGGGGTCTTCCTCGGTATGCTTTTTCTGGGGAATTTCCACATCGGTGATTACTCGCTTGCCCTTGTTCTTGACGAATGGTTTGCTTTGCTCCCACTTGGGCATGGCTTTCAGGTGTGGCAGTTGTTCACCTACCTGTTCATGCACGCAGGGCTCAGCCACCTCTTCTTCAACATGCTTGCGCTCTGGATGTTTGGGATGGAACTGGAGAACACGTGGGGTTCGCGAAAATTCTTGACCTATTATCTAGTGTGCGGCGTTGGTGCCGGTTTGTCAAATCTGCTCGTCGCTCCTTTATTCACATCTGTCGGGCCGACCATCGGCGCATCGGGGGCAATTTACGGGGTGCTCCTTGCGTTCGGTTTGATGTTCCCGGACCGGTTGATTTTTATCTATTTCTTCATCCCGCTCAAAGCAAAGTACTTTGTGGTCTTGTACATGGTCATTGAGTTCGTCTCTGTCGGAAGCACGGATGGCATTGCTCACTTTGCGCATCTCGGCGGCGCGGTTGTTGGTTTTATTTACCTTCTCGCCGACGGGTTCCGTTTTTCATTGCCGCAAAGCTCAAGCCGGTCGCGAAATGTTTTTAACGGATGGACCGCGCCCCGCCGTTCGAACGATTCGTATGAGAACGTCACCGAAGCTCAGGTATATGACATTAAAGATTATCAGCGGAAAGAAGAAGCGCAAGTAACCCAGCAGCGGATCGATGATATTCTTGACAAGATCAGCAAGGCCGGATACCAGAGCCTGAGCGAAGAAGAGAAGAAAATGCTGTTCGAAGCGAGTAAAAAACTAAACTAATTGTTTTGAGTTCTCTATGGATACGTTATTGCCAATTCTTGAACAGCCGCGGGTGGAAGAATCGTCGCATATCCACTACAAAGTCGGCGTGAGGCGGAAGACACGGCAAGTGAACATCGGCGGAGTACGGGTGGGGGGAGGAGCGCCGATTTCCGTCCAGACAATGACGAAGACAAAAACGGATGACGTTGTTGGGACCGTTGCCCAGATAAAAGCCGCGGCAGAAGAGGGTTGCGATATTGTTCGCGTAACGGTGAACGATAAAGAGGCAGCCGAAGCGATGGCGGAGATTGTCCGCCAGTCGCCGATCCCTGTTGTTGCCGACATCCATTTCAATCATGTCTTTGCGCTGAAAGCAATTCAGGCGAACGTTGCGAAGGTTCGGATCAATCCGGGCAATATCGGTTCGAAGGATCGCATTCGCGAGGTGTTGACTGCGGCAAAAGATAAGGGCATTCCGATCCGCATCGGAGTTAATTCAGGATCCCTTGAAGAAGATATTCTCGAGAAGCACGGCTATCCCACGGCTGAAGCGTTGTATGAAAGCGCCATGCGGCACGTCGGGATTTGCGATGAATTTGATTTCCGTGACGTCATCATATCCGTTAAATCCACCGACGTGCGCCTGATGATCGAAGCGTACCGTTTGGTTGCGGCCCGCACGGATATCCCGCTGCATCTTGGCGTTACCGAAGCCGGGCTCACTCGAGTCGGTACGATTAAGTCAGCCGTTGGTATCGGCACACTGCTGGCTGAAGGAATCGGCGACACCATCCGCGTTTCGCTGACCGATGACCCCGTAAAAGAAGTTGAGGTCGGGAAAGAAATACTTTGTTCGCTCGGCCTTGCGTCGCGAAACATCGAACTGATTGCATGTCCGACATGCGGCCGGATTGAAGTCGATCTCTTTAGTATTATGGCACAATTGGAAGAACGGCTTAAAGGAGTAAAGAAACCGGTGAAGATCGCGGTGCTCGGATGCGTCGTGAATGGTCCCGGCGAGGCAAGTGAAGCCGACATCGGCATTGCAGCAGGGAAGGGCGTGGCGATCCTTTATCGTAAAGGGGAGATGATTAAACGGGTAAAAGAGAGTGAGATCGTCGATACGATTGTGGAAGAAGTTGCAAACTTCACACCGAAAGTTTAAAAAAGAACATGCTTCTCGTTAACCGATGCTGTCTTTCGACTGAAGCGGGGAGAGTTGTGTTAAGAGATCGAAATGTTCGGCTGATGAATATCAGCCGGTGACTGTAAGCGGAAAAATTCTTCGAACTACGACCTCAGTTTTATAAACCGCCTGCCAAATAACTTGTCTGCCGCAACGAGCACACCGATTGACAACAGCACAATAAAGACTGTCTTCCAGAATTGCGCATCGCCCGTGTTTTCAATTGACTGAGAAATCGTAGACGTTTGGTGAACGAAAATCTGCAATCCCTTCGTGTACGCTTCGGACAACGGCGCCGCCACTTGGGTAATGGAGGAAGATGTCTTGTCAGGTTGATCGTTCCCGCCGGACACCTTGGCGATAGCCAGTCCAATGACGGCAAGCACTGCGATCATTGCCACAAAACTCCCCAATTTACTGAGAAGCCGAAGGAGCAGCGGATCCCGTGTTGGCGCAGCCACATTGACCATGACTAAGGCGGCCAACCGCTCCGGCGCCCTGAAGAGCGGCTCTGATTGCACGATGCGGCGCGTTGAACGCTCAAACTCGATTCGCCTCCGGCAATTGGCGCATTCGGCGAGATGAGACTCAACCTGAACAGATCGCTCTTTGCCAAGCCGGTTGTCAATGAACTCAAAAAGTTCTGCTGTTGTCGGGTGATTCATAGTGCAAGTTCCTTGGTGCCGATTCGTCGAACGATTCCAGCGCGCAGCATAGCGCGTGCGCGGAATAAGCGTGCCTTTACGGTTCCCAATGGCGATCCGGTGATTGTACCAATTTCTTCGTAGCTGAGATCGTCGAGGTAAAACATCGTGGCAATCCCGCTGTACAACGGAGGAAGCTCATTCAGAGCCTCTATGACCCGCTCCCTGAATTCCTCTCCCTCGACGATCAAATCCGGAATCTCGCTGAAATCAGGAATTTCATCTTCCCGCTCCTCTTCGTTCTTTCCGGAAGAAATTGACTGCATTGGCTCTCCGCGCTTCGATAAAATAGTGGAGCAAACGTTGAATAAAATACGATACAACCACGTCGAAAATGTCGATCGTTTCTCAAATTGCCCCAATGCGTTGAAAGCTCTCACAAACGCATCTTGAACTGCTTCCTCAGCTTCTTCCCGGTTTCGCAGCATACGCATAGCAAGCGTCATCGCCTTGTCCTGATGTCGTTCAACAAGAGTGGCAAATGAACGCATGTTTCCGCCAAGCACCCGGTTAATGATCTCGTGGTCCGACAGCGATTCCATCAATTCTGTACTTGTATGTATATGCTTGCTTAGACTTGAAAAATTGATCGCGGGTTGCGTTGAGACATTCTTTTTTTGATGCAACCTTGAACTTCATTTTCAAGTCAAAGATAGTAAAGAGGCAAGCGAACATCAATCAACATCACGAGGAGGATATATGATCGGCATATTGGTTCCTATCACTTTATTTTCGCTTTCAGCATTAATTATTTGGAAGTATTTCGACTCCAGGCACATTGAGCGGAAGACGATCCTCGACAAAGGACTGAATCCATCAGATTACATGGAACTGTACAAACGCCAAGCATTTGCGACGAATCCGCTATCGAGCTTGAAATGGGGCCTGGTCGCAATTTTTGCGGGGTTGGGAATTCTCACAGCGATGGTTCTAAACAGCTGGTACCATTATGAGGAAATAATCTATCCGGGCGTGATACTTGTGTTTGGCGGAGCAGGACTGGTTGTGTTCTATTCTATCGCATCCAAAAGGATGAAAGAACCTCAATAAGCTTCAAACGACCTCTGAAAAATATTTCTCACGCGGAGTCGAGATGGAAAAGAGCATGCTCGCCATCGCGTGAGAAATCACTTTTATTTGACCTCATTTTCATCTATATTTCTTGTGTAGGACTTTTCCACAATTTCACACGAGGAATCGAATTTTGCCTTCCCATTTGAATATCCTTTTTATCGGCGACATCGTCGGCAAGCCCGGCCTTGAGATGGTATCGACGATTCTCAAGAGTCTTCTTGAGAAGCACCGCATCGATTTTTGCATTGCGAATGGTGAGAATCTCACGGACGGCAAGGGCATTTCAGAAGAAGATGCAAAGAAACTCTTCGACCTCGGCGTTCATGTCATTACGTCCGGCAATCATGTGTGGGATCGATGGGATTCCCGCAAAGTGCTCGGGGGAAATAGAAACATTCTGCGCCCGTTGAACTACCCGCGTGAAAACGCAGGGAATGGCTTTGTGGTCTACGAGTTGGAAGGAAAAGGAAAAATCGGAGTGCTCAACGTTCAGGGAAGGACGTACATGCAGCCGCTCGACGATCCGTTCAAGACTGTCGATTGGGCGCTCGGAAAGATCAACGAGCAGACGAAAATTTCGATTCTTGATTTTCACGCCGAAGCGACTGCAGAAAAGATCGCAATGGGATGGTATGTTGACGGCCGGGCGAGCGCTCTCTTCGGGACACACACCCATACTCCTACCGCCGACGCAAAGATTCTTCCCCGCAGCACAGCATACATAACCGACGTCGGGATGTCGGGTCCGTATGATTCGGTGATCGGGATGAACAAAGAGCAGGCTATTCAACGCTTTCTGAAGCAAACGCCGCATAAATATGAGACGGCGACGAACGACGTTCATCTCTGCGCGGTTGCCATCGAAGTTGATATTGAGACCGGAAAAGCCTTACGGATTGAGCAAATTATCTTCCCGAAATTCTGAAAACTGGTGAAGAGTAAAATGTGAAAAGTGAGAAAGGGCTCATCTCACTTCTTACATTTTACATTTGAACCCGGAATTATAGAGCACAAAGAGAATATTCGCCATGTCAGCATTCGTCATCGACGGAAAGAAAATATCCGAGGAGATTCGGCGCGAGGTGAAAGAATCTGCGCTGCGGCTAAAAACCGAGACGGGTATTGTTCCGGGACTCGCCTTCATTCTTGTCGGTGAAGATCCGGCATCGCAGTCGTACGTGAAAAGCAAGGGGAAAGCATGCGAAGAATTGGGCTTTTATTCTGTTACCGAAAAATTGCCCGAGTCAATTTCGGAAGCAAAAGTACTTGCGATGATCGATGCGTTCAACAGCGATGCGAAGATTCACGGCATTCTCGTTCAGCTTCCTCTTCCTAAACACATCAACGAACAAAAAATTATCGAAGCAATCTCGCCGGACAAGGATGTCGATGGTTTCCATCCTATCAGTGCCGGCAGGATGATGGCCGGTGCTGAGACATTTTATCCGTGTACACCGGCCGGAATTTTGGAGCTCCTGAAGCGCAGTATGATTAATCCGTCCGGCAAGCATGTTGTCGTTGCCGGACGAAGCAATATCGTCGGCAAGCCGATCGCCAATATTTTGATGCAGAAAAAAGATTGGTGCAATGCCATTGTGACCGTTGCGCACACCGGTGCTGCCGACCTCAGCTACTATACACGCCAGGCTGACATCCTGATTGTCGCGATCGGGAAGGCCCGGGCCATCACTGCATCGATGGTAAAACCGGGAGCTGTTGTGATTGACGTCGGCATTAATCGTATCGAAGATCGTTCGACAAAGACCGGCACTCGTCTCGTTGGCGATGTCGATTTTGAATCGGTAAAGGAAGTTGCAGGAGCGATCACCCCGGTTCCTGGCGGCGTTGGACCGATGACGATCGCCATGCTGATGGTCAATACCTTGAAGTCGGCATATTCCTCCCGACACTTCGTCGCAGGCTGATACCTTTCCGCGATTTCTGCATCTGAATTTTTGAACCTTAAATTTTGATGAAACCCTTTCTTCTTCTCACATTCCTTCTTGTTCTGTGTTCCCAAGCGTCGGCTCAGACCCAGGATGCAGTGAACAAGTTTCGGCTGGCCCAGAGTTTTGAACAGGGAGGAGAGTACGACCGTGCATGCCAATTATACGGGGACCTTGCACGGGTTGATTCGGTGAATTACGCGTACTTCGACGGCCTTCGCCGTTGTTACGAACAGTTGAAGAACTATGGCGCAGCGATTGCTATCAGCCTCCGTCGGCTGAATCAGCAGCCCAACGATGTTAACACCATGGCAACACTAGGCGCTCTTTATTACAAGTCAGGGAATGAAACGCGTGCGGATTCTGTGTGGAACGCGGCAATCGCTGCTATGCCGAAAAACGTTTCATGTTATATCGCCGTCAGTACGGTCCAGTCGGACAACCGGCTTTTTGAAAAATCAATTGCAACGTATCTCCGGGGAAGGAAGGAGATCGGCGAGCCGACGTTGTTCGTCGGTGAGTTGGCGATGCTGTATTCTATGATGATGGAATATGCTGAAGCTACTCATGAATACTTGACGATCCTTTCGCTCAATGAACATGAGATTAATCTTGTCGAATCACGGTTAGCAGCCTTCACTTCAAAAGAAGATGGTCTTGCCGCCGCGACAAAAGCTGTAGAGGAGGCCGTTGCCGGTCAACCGAGAAATGTCGCGTTCCGTCGCTTGCTTCTCTGGCTCTATATGGAGGGGAAGCGGTTTGATAGAGCATACGAAGTCGCTAAAGAGGTGGATGAATCGATCAGCTCAAACGGCGCAGAAATGATATCATTCGCCGGCTTGGTGTTCAAGGAACGATCGTACGACGTTGCAGCCAAAGCGTACCGATTCTCAATTGAAAAGTATCCGACGATGCCCCAACTATCGAACGCGAAATTCGGTTATGCCCGCGCGATGGAGGAACTGGGTGCGGCTGCTGATACGACGAATGGTGTTCGTTCATCCGCTGATGCCCGTGTTTCTGAGTCGCAGGCGGGCAACCGGGGGGCTATGGAATTGTATCTTTCGTTATCGAAAGAATATCCGTACTCAGAAATCAGCGTGCAGGCGTTGTATCGTGCGGGTCTGATGCAGTACAAGCGCTATTTTGATCTAGATGCCGCGCTGGAAATTCTCGACTCTCTTCTCACTCTTCCCTCAGCCCGGCAGATGGCTCCGGTGATTCTGGGAACGACTGGCGAGATAAATGTTGCAGAGGGGAAACTGGAGAAAGCCGCTCACCGGTATTCGAGTGCCATGTCATCACCGTTCGCGTTGCCGGAAGAGAAGACGCAAGCGCAGTTTCATTTGGCGGAAATCCAATATTTCGAATGTAGGTTTGACAGTGCTTCGTCAATTCTACGAGAGATCGCGCAGACCCTGTCCGACGATGAATCGAACGATGCAATTCTGCTTCTTCACTTCATCAAAGAAAATCAAGCGGGATATGCTGACGCATTAAAAGAATATGCGCGTGCCGCCTTGCTGGAACGCCAGATGAAATTTTCAGAAGCGATTCCGGTCTTGACATCCATCGTCCAGGCTTTCGCAGACGCTCCTCTTGTTGAGAATGCGCTTATCAAGAAGGCGGAACTTTCCGTCGTTGTTGGTCAAAACAACGAAGCGCTTGCAGCCTACCAAAAACTGCTCTCCGATTATCCGAAAAGCATTCTCCGGGACAAAGCACAGTTTGGCATCGGCGAAGTGTATCAGTTCCAGTTGAAGGAGAAAGACAAGGCAATTCATGCGTATGAGGAATTTCTGGCTTCATACCCGAATTCATTGCTAATAGAACAGGCTCGAAAGAGAATACGCGAGCTGCGGGGAGATGTCCTGTAAGGGCTTGACATCAATCTTCCCGCTGTGTACCTTCTTCTAGAAGTAATTCATGGAGGCCGGAGTTATGAAAATTGTAATGTGTGTTTGTCTCTTTACCGCAAGCATGCCAGCGTTTGCGCAATCCTCATACCCTCTGGGCGATGATCAAATTCGTTCCGAAATGTCGGCAAGCGAACTTCATTCGAATCAATCGAACCGCAGCGCTGACTTTGGGATTACAACGGGTTATGCGGGGTTTAAAATTGACGATATCGCCCGCGACGGCGTCAATTTCGATCTGCACGCGCTCGTTTCCAGAATGTCTGCATTGCGGATCGAGCTAAACGCAGGCATGATTCTTTACAATTCCCCCTCATCGTCCGGTCGATCTTCCCTGTATGCGCCGTACATCTACCAATCCAGTGCTTATTCTGTCGATCAATTTTCACAACCCCGATTCAATCTTAATTTTGCTCTTGGGTATATCGGGAGCGATGTTCTTTACTACTTTTCCGAAGGGAAAGTACGGCCGTATGTTGCTGCCGGGGTGAAAGCAGTGACGTGGCAGATGAGCGAAGGGTTTGCCGGAACGCTGGCGCCGTCCGTCCGCGGCGGAGTCGAATTTGCTATGAGCTCTTCGTTAACCGGGTTTGCAGAAGCGCGCTACATGTACGGGTTTCCAAATATCCTGAATCAATATTCATCATCGCTTAAATACGTTACGGATGTGGCGTTTGGCGTTTCGTTCGCGCCGCGGCTGTAGGTATTTATGTTGAATCTCTTTCTCCCCGGTCATCTCGACAGAAAATGATGATTGTTGCTCAGGCCTTTCTTTTCTCCCTGACTGAAGTGCAATGTTTTGAATGGGCCGATCGTCGACGGGCTTCCGTAGATATTTCCTTTGTAGAAAACGGAAGCCCTTCGTAATTCAATTTTCGTTATCGGTGTTTTATGATGTTTAGAAACCATCTCAAAAATCTGGGTGGTGGGGTCTTTTGAATGAATGTGGAGACCAAGCGATGCTAAACTGGTCCCTTCGACTCCGCCGCGACGGCTCATCCTGAGTAAGCGGAGCGCGTCTGCGCCGGAGGCGCATGAGCCTATGACTCAGAAGGAGACCGTCGCGTCCCGCCGCTTTTCGGCGGGATCAGGGTGAACATCAGTTTTTACGATGAGAGGCAAAAGACCCCACTACTAAAATCTGGAGTCATGTCCTTCTGATCCTCGCCGGGTTGTCTCTCAACGATTCTACGAATCGTGGATTCGTAGAACGACCCCGCGGTTGACGACTCGACTCGTCGAGGTCATAGACCCGTAGGGAGTATTCGGCCGCCGTTTTTGCCGAAGGCATTTCGCGGAGTCTATCACGCTGTAAAGCGGGACTCAGGTTGACCTTACAGAATATCTTTTGAAATGGCTTCTAGTGTTTTTATATTAGACGAATACGATAGTAGAGCACTGCAATGCATGTGAATTTGGAAACTCTCCGCGCATACTGTTTGAAAAAGGAGGGAAAGGTCACCGAGGCATTCCCCTTTGATGAGTACGTACTTGTCTTTAAAGTGAACGGAAAAATCTTTATCCTCATTATGACGGATGCTCATCCTCTGAGCGTAAATCTCAAGTGCGACCCGGAACGCGCAATAGAACTGCGGGAACGTTATGCCGCCGTCACGCCCGGATACCATATGAACAAGAAGCATTGGAACACTGTTTTGCTCGACGGGACAATACCGTCACACGAAGTTTTTGCTATGATAGATCACTCATTTGACCTGATAGCGAAAAGCGCGAAGCCGTCGACACGAAAAAAGGTTATTAAGAAAAAATCCCGATAGACATCCATTTCAGCCATATGACCCAGAAAGCTTTTCTTCACTGTGTGATCCTTCTGTCGATCATTTTTTCCACCGCAGCGTTTTCGCAGGGATTGAAATATTTGGTCTACGACAAGGACCAGATTCCCAATTCCGTATATAAAGAAAGACGGGAAAGGTTCATGGCAGATATCGGCGCGGAGGCGGTTTCAATTTTCTTTTCTGCATCAGAAAAAAATCGAAACGGTGATGGGGACTACCCTTACCGCCAAGATGACAATCTTTATTATCTCACTGGTTTCAACGAACCGAATGCCATCCTGGTACTGAGACCGAAGGGATTTGCGCTCCGCAACGAGCAAGATTCTTCAAGGGTTGACACAGTCCATGAAATTTTATTTGTCCAGCCCCGGGACGTCCGCAGTGAGAGTTGGACCGGACGGCGTTTCGGTCCGGAAGGTGCGATGACGCTGCTCGGTGTTCAAAGGGCGTTCACGAATCAGAACTTCAGAAAAATGTTTCCGTCCATTTTTCCAGCCGGAGGAATTAAATCTGTGTTCGTTGCTGCTATCCCGGAAACGGGGGGCGAGATGGCGGAATTGCTGCAGCCTGTCCGTGATTATGTTGACCGATTGAAGTCGGGCAATCCGGCGGTTGAAATCTGCGATCCAGCGCCGATAGTAAGAAAATACCGTGCAGTGAAGTCCCCGGAGGAAATTTCCCTGATGACGAAGGCTGCTCACATAAGCGCCATAGCACATAAACAGGCGATGATGTCGTGCAAACCGGGAATGACGGAATACGGGCTGCAGGCGGTGTACGAATATGTGTTTCGCAAATTGGGCTCCGAATTCAATGCATACCCATGCATCGTCGGTGCGGCGGAAAACTCGGTGATTTTGCATTACGAGACGAACCGCCGGCCAATCAACGACGGCGATATCGTCCTTGCCGATTGCGGCGCGGAATACCATAATTATGCGAGCGATGTGACGCGGACATATCCTGCCAACGGAAAATTCAGCGATGCACAGCGAAAAATTTACCAGCTTGTCCTGAACGCGCAGAATGCATGCATCGCGATGATGAAGCCGGGGGCAGTGTGGAGAAACGTAAGTGCGAGAGCCGATTCAGTGTTGCTGGAAGGATTGTTTGCGCTCGGCATCGTGAAAGAAAAGAACCAGCGCGAGCTGCGAAGGTTTTTTCCGCACGGCCTTGGACACGCGGTTGGCCTCGATGTTCACGACGTAAGTTCGGACGTGATGATGCCTGGGATCATTTACACGGTTGAGCCGGGAATTTATATCCCTGAAAACGCCGAAGGCGTCGACCCGAAATTCTTCAGCATCGGCGTGCGCATTGAAGACGACATCCTCATTACTCCGGAAGGCCACACAATTCTCTCCGGCGAAGCGCCGAGGGAGATAAACGAAATTGAATCGCTGATGAAAACAAGAGGAATTGGCGACGTTCCGGTTGAATAAACGGGATATGCCATGAATGATTCAAATTCCTGCTGAAAAGCCAAAATGCGTGGTTCTACGCGCCCCCTCCATTTTTACCCCCGTTTCCGCCGGTGAACATTACAATAATTTTCTTTGTTCTTCGTCTAAGGATATAAACAAGGACATCGTGTGACGGACGCGCTTACAATTTCAAAGGCTACTGCTGCGACGCTTGACCGGACGGTCCGCTCGGAACGCAAACGCTTGCTGGATTTTATCAGAAAGCGCGTGCGCAACCAATCGGACGCGGAAGATATTCTGCAGGATGTTTTCTACCAGTTGGCGACGAGCTACAGCGTGACGGAGCCGATCGAGAAAATGACGGCGTGGCTTTTCACTGTAGCGCGGAACAAAATAATTGATTGGTACCGAAAGCGCCGCCCCGATCCTCTTCCTGCTGCCGGCGACGATCCGTCTGCGCCATTGAATCTTGAAGAGATTCTCTTCGATCCAAGACAAAACCCCGACCGGGTGTATGCACGGTCACTGGTATGGACAGAGTTGTCAGAAGCGCTGGATGAACTTCCCGATGAACAACGCGAAGTCTTTGTGATGCATGAATTAGAAGGGCGGAGTTTCAAAGAGATCGCGGAAATAACGGGAGAACCGTTGAACACGCTCCTCTCGCGTAAACGATACGCAGTGCTGTTTCTGCGCGAGCAGCTTCAAGAACTTTACGAAGAAACTGAAAACTTATAGGAGGAATGTATATCATGAAACATTGGTGGATAATGAAGGCTGCAAAATTTGTAGCGGTGATGATCATAGGAATGCTGATTTTCGGCGCGGTGGTTATGGAGTTATGGAATGTACTGGTGCCCGAAATTTTCCACGGACCTGCCGTAACATTCTGGCAGGCGCTTGGGCTGCTTCTGTTGTCTCACATTCTGCTTCGCGGATGGGGACCGTGGAGACATGCGAACGGATGGCGGCATGACCGATGGAAACACCGGTTCGAAGAAAAGCTATCGGCGATGTCTCCCGAAGAGCGCGATAAATTTAAGGAAGAATGGCGCCGGCGATGCGGCTGGTCTCCCGATGATATGCACTCGGCAAAAGAACAGCCGAAGGCTTGAGGCTTCAGAGTGAAACATGTTGCGGGCGCGATGGAAAAAATTCAGCAAACGGTGGCGGCATGGGAGGGCGTTTCTTCCCGGCCCCACCGTTTCGGCGGCATAGAGTTTCGGTTTGGAAAGCGGGAACTCGGACATCTTCACGGAGATTTCCTGCTTGATATTCCTTTTCCCCAGAAAGTGCGGAACGATCTGGTTGAATCGGGCCGGGCTGCGGCCCACCATGTTCTCCCTGAAAGCGGATGGATAAGTTTTTATATCAGGAGTGAAGAAGATATCGATGAGGCACTCGGGCTGTTGACTCTATCGTTTGAACTGGCGAAAAAGCGGGCCGGGAATGAGACAGCAAGAATTGCGAGATAGTCTTTAAGAAAGGAGACTTGTATGGTGCAGATATTTCCACTTTCTACAAAAAGTTTCACTGAATCGAATGCTCGTCCGGCTTCCGACCATCACAACGAAGATCGCGACCTGCTCGATGCATATTCTGCCACAGTGACGGCAGTTGTAGAAAACGTCTCGCCATCGGTTGTGAAGATTGACGTTACTCATCATTCGCTCCGGCGCCGGGGTAACGGTCAGCGAAGACGCGAAGGGAGCAGCGACATGCCGCCGGTTACCGGCAGCGGATCGGGGGTGATATTCACTCCCGATGGATTTGTGCTTACCAACAGTCATGTCATTCATGACGCTGCAACGATCAATGTTATCCTTGCCGACGGCAGGGGATTGAAAGCCGAACTTATCGGTGAAGACCCCTTCACCGATCTTGCGGTTGTGAGAGTGAGCGGGCAGGATTTACCGGTTGCGAAGCTGGGAGATTCGCAGGCGATTCGCATCGGGCAATTGGTTGTTGCACTGGGGAATCCGTTTGGATTTCAAGCCACAGTTACAGCCGGAGTCGTGAGTGCTCTCGGACGATCGCTGCGGGTTGGCGGAGGCCGGTTGATCGACAATGTAATTCAGACAGATGCGGCGTTGAACCCCGGCAACTCCGGCGGGCCGCTCGTCAATTCACGCTCGGAAGTTGTCGGCATCAATACAGCAATCATTCCTTGGGCGCAAGGGATCTGTTTTTCGATCCCGGTCAACACGGCGAAAAACATTGCGGCTCAATTGATGAAAGAAGGGAAAGTAACGCGTGCCTTCCTTGGTATCGCCGGCCAGGTGCTTGATATTTCTCGCGCGGCTGTCCGTTCCCACTCTTTGAGAGGCTCGCGCGGTGTGATGATAGCGCAAGTGGAACGGGGAGAATCTGCAGACCAAGCCGGTCTGCTCGTCGGCGATGTCATCGTTGAAATGAACGGCCATCGCATCGAGAGCATTGATGACCTCCACCGGTTGTTGACGAGCGAACTGATAGGTCAGGAAGCAGGAGTGACGGTTCTGCGGTTAGAGAAAAAACTCTTCGTCACAATCATTCCAAAAGAATTGAAGATCCATTAGCCGGAACGCGAGGTGTGAGAAGCAGGTTTTCGTTTCAGCCGTTCTACCACCGCTTCAACTGCCTCTTTGGGTGATGAAGCGACCGTGATATATTGAGTGCACGATTCTTTTCCTTCGAACATCAGTTCCCGGTTCAGTGTGTCGATGACTCCATTCCAAAAATCGCCCAAGACGACCACCGGCTTTTCTTCGATGACGCTCTTGTTCATGAATTCCCAAACGCTTGCGAATTCGAGGAGCGTTCCCGTCCCGCCTTTCAACACGATGTACCCGTCGGCAAGGGAAATCAATTCCATCAATCTGTCCGTTAAGGATTTGACAACGATCTTTTTGTCAATCCATCGGTTCGGCTCGACGTTGAAAAATTCGCTCACCACGCCGATAGTTTTCCCGCCGGCTTCTTTTGTGCCGCGGGCGGACGCTTCCATCGTTCCGCCGTAACCGCCGTTGCATACCACACACCCCGCCGCTCCCAGCTCCCGTCCGAGCACCCGCGCCTCTTCGTAATACGTGTTTCCTTCAAGAGGCCGTGCGCTGCCGAAGACTGTAATAATCGGTGTTGACGTTGCCTGTTTGTTCATGATTGTAATTGTCCACGAAGGGAAACGAAAGTTTAGATCTCACTTTTGGATTATCAACGGTTGAAAGATCGATGACAAAGTAATTCGATTGAAAGCGATTGAAAAGGTCTTCATGTCCTTTCGTGTTCTTCATGGATATCAATTCCAGAATTCCCACGACACTCCAAACCGCACGTTCCTGTCGTACATCGGATAGAACGGCGTCAACATATATTGGTTACCGGAAAGATTCTCCCAGATAAGATGGAGATAGGCGTCGCCTAGTTTCGCGATGAGAAAGAAATCCGCCGTGCTGCTGGGGCCGAACGATTGCAGCAAGACGTACGGAACATACAGCCCGGATTCGTCCAGCGGGGCCATCCCGTTTTGTTGTGAGATGTATCTTCCGCGAAAGCCGACCTTGAGTTCAAGATTTCCGTTCACAAGCTGGTTTTTGTAATACACAGAACCGTCAAGATATAGCTCCGGAAGGAGTGTGAGCTTGTCGCTTCCGTGGTAATAATCCGGTTGTTTGAGATAGGTTGCATTTCCTTCCGCAAAAAAATGGCTGTAGGAAGCTTTCAAGGATACGTCAACGCCGTTATAGACGTTGCGAGCCGGTTGCAAGAATTCCAGCGTATAGTTCGCAGGGGTTGTGCCGGCTTCTGCTGTTGTGTCAACGAGAATAGGGTTCTTGATCTCCCTGCGGCTGAGCGAAACAGTGCCGCTCAGAAAATCGAAGATCGAAAACCGCGTCCCGACCTGGATGAGCGTATGCAGCTCATCTTTCAACCATAGGCGAGGTGTGGGTATATGGGTAGAATCGCCCGACCAGTAGAGCTCCTGAAGGGTCGGTGTCCGATGCGAAACGGACATTCCGCCGAAAAACGATAACGATGAATTGATGGGTAGTTGAGCATCCGCTCCCGCTCCGGGAAGATTTCTTTCACGATAGTAATCTGTTCTTCCAAAGACAGCAACCGTTAACGGCGATAAGAGCAGGACTTCCTCTTTCGCGCTAACACTGAATTTGTTTTCTTTGTGCCCCCCGACTTCAGGGCTTGATTCAACCTGAATCTCTTCTGCCTCAGCCGAGATGCTGAAATTTTGCACGGCACTTTCCAGTTCATGCCGCAGGAGAATGCCAGCGTTCGAACTGCGATTGTCGGAATGCGTGAAAACTCCATTAAACGGTAAACCATCAAGGTAATTGCGTACTTCATCACGGTACATTCTTAATTGATTGGAATAGTACGCCGTCAGCGTTGTTACTTGCATCGTATCGCCGGTGAGATGAGCGGCGGCAGTAAGGTCGAGATGATGATTGTATATTTTCTCGTACGCCTCGTTGTTTGATACGACGGCGTACAAACTATTGAAAGAATCGCCGGAAGGGGTTTGGAGATAGTCGACGCCTCCGTTCAATCCCGTGTTCGCCTGTTCAAACAGATGCGAGAAGACAATGTTGAATGAATTTGAGATGTCGTACCGGAGCTTTGTTCTGAACGACCACGCGTCGTGATCGGAGTTCACAAAGGGCGCCCGATAATCTTGGTCGATCCGGTCGAAACCGATCGTGTGCCGCGTCAGCCCGAACATAAAATTGAACCTGGAGAAAATGTTTTGGCTGAACAAGGCGTCGGTTTGCGCGTAGTCGTTGATGCCCTGGCTGTAGCGAAGGCGCGAATACGGCTTGTTTGCATAGAAACTTTTTGTAACTATGTTGATCGCTCCGCCGGTCGAGTTCATACCGTAGAGCATAGCGCGCGGCCCAGTAATGAATTCTATTCTCTCGATGTACTCTGTCGGGAACAGTATCATATCGTAAGTCCCCGTAATCGGGTCGGCCTGACTTCTCCCATCAACAAGAAATGCGATACCGCGGTCATCGACGCCGCCGATGGTCAATTCATTGTGCTGTCCCGGGCTTCCCATGTCGCGGATATACATCCCGGGTTTTGTCCAAAGCAAATCCCCTATATAGCGGTATTCAATCCAGGGAATTTGCCCACTAAGAATTGCTTCACTTGAATCGCCATACGGTTCCAATGCGCCGATCAGCGGTATCGGTCTGACGTGAATGAGCGAATCTTTCACCGGTGCGAAGGCGGGTGTATGTGCCACGAGCGTATCGCTTCCCATCGGCGGTACCGTTTTTGCCGTATCGCGAGGGAAATAAATTTGAGATGCAGACCATTGCACAAGAAGGAATGTAAGAGAAGCAATAATGACTATGCGTGCTCGCAGAGTGACAGGCATCAGAGTGATGGAATAAAATTGGGCGGTGTAATGGAAACGAAATACTCCGGGCTAAAAAATTTTCCCGCTTGCCGGGCGCTGGCTTCTTCGTTAAAGAGCCCGAATACTGAAGAGCCGCTCCCGGACAGTAGAGCATATACCGCGCCGCGTGAAAGAAGCTCTCGTTTCAATTCTGCAATTTCGGGGTGCGCTTCAAACACAACTGGTTCAAAATCATTTTCCATGAGCAGTGAGATGTTTGCCACAGTACACGTCGCGCCGTCATACAATTTATGACGCAGGGACGGCCGCCGGTATTTTGACAATTCGCCGTACGCCCACGCTGTGGAAATATGAATGTTCGGAGTAACGACAAGTACGGAATACGGAAGGCCAAACTTCACAAAATGCAATCGCTCGCCCCGGCCTTCGGCGTACGCACTTCTATTGTGGAGAAAGAACGGGACGTCGGAGCCGATATTCAGTGCGATGCCGGCGAGGGTTGAGGCATCGGTAGAAATATTCCATGCCCCGGGAAGCGCGCTGAGAACCGCGGCGGCATCGCTGCTCCCGCCGCCGAGGCCCGAGCCGATAGGGATGTTTTTTTTTAGGTGAACCGTGGCACCTCGCGTTGTACCGACTTCAGTTCTGAGAAGCTCGACTGCCTTCCAGCACAAATTCTTTTCGTCTGTGGGGAGTGCATCATTGGTGCACAAGATCGAAATTGCAGCATCCGTGGGCTCAACAGTGAGTTCGTCAAAAAGGTTAATGCGGTGAAATATGGTTTCGATATCATGAAATCCGTCATCTCTCTTGTTGAGGACACGAAGTCCTAGATTTATTTTGGCATACGCCTTTAGAAGCATAGTCAAAGATACGAGGAGATTGGCGAAGTTTCAAGATGCGCCCCCCTTCTTTACAAGAAATTGAGAGTAAGGTCGAATGTTGCTATATTCTCGTTATCGTTTCGGCAACATTTGTTCAACAACTTTCATTACGCATATGCAAACACGGGAAGCGACAGTACGTCACGTTCAGCACCTTACATTTATAGGCAAAGCCGGTTCCAATCATTGGACGGCGATCGATTCCTCGTATAAGGATAATACGTCCGCCGCCTCGTCGCCGATGGAACTTATTCTTATTGCACTTGGTGCATGCACGGGCAGCGATGTTGCAATTATTCTGGAAAAGAAAAGAATCCCTGTTTCAAAATTTGAGATGAAGATTAGCGGCGAGCGTGCTGCGAAGGACCCGAAAGTGTACACAGCGATCCACATCAACTATACCGTTGAAGGAAAGGGCGTTAGAGAAAGAGACGTCGCCCGTGCGATAGAACTTTCCATGACCAAGTACTGTTCTGTCAGCGCGATGCTAAAAGAATCTGTGGATATAACGTATTCGTATACGATTATTGAAGCGGTTCCTGCGGCAGGATGATTTACGACGGCAAAGTAATATCTCGCAGTTTGATGATCTCCTTCTCGATCCCTCGAATATTGTCGTCGAGCGCTTGAATAACGGCCCGGTCGTCCTCGTTCAGCTTTTGCCTGGAAATAATATCCGCGCTGATTTTGATCGCTGCGAGAGGGTTGTTGAACTCATGGCAAATTGTGACGACCAGTTCTTTAATTGCTTCATTGCGTTTCTGGCCGAGGATCTTATTTTTTTCCACCTTCGCGATTTGCTTCTTCAGCTGGACCCGGTTTAAAACGTTTAGCAGCGTTCGCGGAAGAACGGACTCGACGATTTCATCCTTCACAAGAAAGTCTTCCACTCCAAGCTTCATGGCCTCAACGGCAAGCTGGAAATCCTTCCCCGAAGCGATGAAGACGAGGGGAATGTCAATCTTCAAATCCCGGATCTCTTTTGTAAGCTCTAATGCGGTCATCTCGCTCAAATAATAGTCTACAAGGACCACCGTGATAGTAGCATCGCTTTTGAGCCGTTCAATCCCGCGGGCACCGGTTTTTTCCCACGTTATTCTGAAATCGTTTCCTTGAAACTTCTTGAGCTGCGACTGTGCGGTTTTGGCGTATGAAATATCGTTGTCAATCAGCAATACGTGAATAATAGGCTCGTTCATTCTTTCCCTTGTTGTTACGATTGAACAAAGTAGCACAACTTTTTGTTTTAAGCAACAAAGGCGCTACTTTTTCAAATTTGTTGTTGATTTTAATCAGCCGATTGGCTATAATTTACAGCGAAAAACGCGAATATCATGAGGAGCCCCAATGGCAGAAAAAAATAGTATTCTTGTTGTGGATGATGAAGATGCGTTGCGAACCGTACTCAGCAGTGAACTTGAGAGCGAAGGTTATATAGTAGCGACCGCAGGAGATGGCGATGAAGCAATATCGGTTCTGCAGGGGAAGTCGTTTGATCTAGTGCTGCTCGATATCAAGATGCCGCGTGTGGATGGTTTTGAGGTCTTGCGGTTCATCAAAGAACGATACCCCGCCACAAAAGTGATCATGCTGACGGGATTTGCTGACTTGAAAAATGCGATAGAGTCAAAAAAGTTGGGAGCCGAAGATTTCGTCAGCAAGCCGTACGATTTAGTAGATCTCCTGACGACTATCGAAAGGGTTCTTACCAGCGAATAATCCCTGCCGTCCCTCGCTTCTACCTTTCTCTCGGGCATTGCCATGGCTCGCACCTACAATATTCTCATAGTCGATGATGAAAAGAGCGTCGTGTTTCTTCTTAAGGAAGAACTCTCCGAAATTGAGAAGTACGATGTCACTGTTGCCTACGACGGCGCCGAAGCGATCAACCTTCTCCAAACCCAGCCGTTCGACGTAGTTCTGCTCGATGTAAAAATGCCGCGCGTCAGCGGGATCGAAGTTCTCAAATATATCAGAGAACAACATCCAACGACGATCGTCCTCATGCTCACCAACTTCGCCGATGTCAAGACGGCAATCGAAACGATGAAGCTTGGCGCGTATGACTTTGTCAGCAAACCGTATGAGCGGGAGGAATTGCTGGCTACGATCGACCGCGCTCTCGAACTGCGCCGTCTCACGATTGATAATAAACTCATGGAATACGAGCTCAACCGCCAAGGTTTGGCCCGCGAGTTTATTGGAAAGAGTCCTGCGATTCAGTCTCTCATCCGCACCGCACAAAAAATTGCCGATAGTACAGCGATCGTTCAGATTCAGGGGCCAAGCGGTACAGGCAAAGAGCTGATTGCGCACCTTATTCACACGTCGAGCCCGAGGAAGAACCGCCCTTTTGTCATTGTCAACTGCGCCTCCATACCTGACGCGCTGTTGGAAAGTGAATTGTTCGGTCACGAGAAAGGCGCATTCACGAACGCGTACGCGATGAAACAGGGATTAGTAGAAGTTGCAAATGGAGGCACGCTATTTTTGGATGAAGTCGGCGACATCAGCCCGATGGTTCAGCCTAAGCTGCTTCGATTTCTTGAGACAGGGGAGTTCCGGCGTGTGGGCGGGACAAATGCGATGAAGGTTGATGTTCGTATCGTTTCCGCTACAAACAAAGATTTGCAAAAAGAGGTTGAAGCGGGCAGGTTCCGGGAAGATTTATTGTATCGGTTGAATGTCGTCACGCTTCGTATCCCTCCGCTGAAAGAGCGCAAAGAGGATATCCCTCTTCTTATTGAAAATTTTTTGGAAAAGAAGATCAAAGGGAAAGCGCAGAAACGCCTCAGCGATGAAGCCATGCAGGTACTGATGCAGTACGACTGGCCCGGAAACGTCCGTGAGATGGAACATGTTATCGAGGGCGCCGTCATTCTCTCGCACGACGACGTCATTACGGCGAAAGACTTGACGTTGACCGCATCAGCGGCAATGCAAAAATCGAATCCGGTGCCGTTGCTTCAGAAAGAAGGCGAATTTCTGTCGCTGGAGACGATGGAAAAAATGCAGATCGAACTCGTTCTGAAAAAAAACAACTACAATCGCTCAAAAACGGCTCAGCTGCTCGGCATCACGCCGAAGACGCTGTATCTTAAGATTAAACGCTACAGTATAAGCACTCCTTCCAGAGACTAAGTCGCCCCCGATTTTTTCCCCACCTCTGCAACTTTTTTCGTCTTTTTCCGAATACTATACAGAGCCGAAATCACCAACATTTACATGAGGAGGTAGTATGAAGAAGGGAGTGCCAACACGCGGCATGATCGTTGTTGTAGCGGCAACGGTCATTGCGTTCAGTTCCGCTTTCGCGACGCAGCCTATGGTTTCCAAATACGGCGATGTTGATTGGAAAAAAGCGGAAACGAATTATATAGCCGCTCTAAAGTCGGAAAACCTCGGCATCAGGCAAAGTGCTGCAAGTTATGTTGCAGAGTACCAGCTTAAAGGGGCGATCGAGCCGCTTATTCAGGTTCTAAAGACTGATAAAGTCGAAAGTGCGAGGATGTCTGCAGCATTGTCGCTTATTATTCTCGACGGCGTGCAGGCACGGGCAGCTGTCGAAGAGGCCGCACTCTATGACGGGAGCGACAAAGTAGTGAAGTTCTGCGAGTCCTTGTTAAAAGCATCCCCCCAAAAGTTTAGCTTGCTAGAATAAAAGAAATTGCTTTCTCCCCAAAGCCAGAGCTGTGCCCGTGCATTATCCGAGTGAAGCTCTGGCTCTTTTTTTCCCCCCTCGAACACTTTCTCCTCAACTTAACTAATATTGAGTCGCTCGGTAGTGTACGGATTTTAGCGGATATATCAGGACAGCTTACCTGGATTGACTTTCGTCCATTTTTTCGGTAATTTTTGAAAATTTTGATTCTGTCCGGCTCACGTGGCGGTGTCCCCCCTCAGAAGGAAAACTCAGATGTCGAAGTTCCAAGGTCTTGATTATTACAACATCGATTCGCAGTTGAACGAAGAAGAGATCCTTGTACGCAATACCGTCCGAGAATTTGTCGAGGACAACGTTCTTCCAATCATTGAGAAGCATAATCGTGAAGGAACATTCCCAAATCACCTTGTGCAGCAAATGGCAGGGCTTGGACTTTTCGGCGCCACACTCCCGGCGAAATACGGTTGTGCGGAGTTGAATAATGTAGCGTACGGATTAATGATGCAGGAATTGGAACGGGGCGACAGCGGCATCCGCAGTTTTGCCTCTGTTCAAAGTGCATTAGTGATGTATCCTATTTTTGCGTTCGGGTCAGATGAGCAAAAGGATTGTTGGCTGCCAAAATTGACGAAGGGTGAGAAGGTCGGATGTTTTGGATTGACCGAGCCGGATTTCGGATCCAATCCGGGCGGCATGATTACCCGTGCTGAGAAAAAAGGAGACGGTTTCGTACTTAATGGAGCAAAAATGTGGATCACCAACGGAACCATTGCCGACGTTGCCGTTGTGTGGGCGAAGTTAGACGGTGAGATTAAGGGCTTTCTTGTTGAAAAAGGGACGAAGGGTTTTGAGGCTCCGGAGATGCACGGCAAACATTCACTTCGCGCGTCGGTGACATCCGAACTCGTTTTTCAGGACTGTTTCATCCCCCAACAAAATCTTCTGCCGAAGTCCGGCGGGCTAAAGTCGCCGTTGATGTGCCTTAGCCAGGCACGGTACGGGATAGCGTGGGGAGTTCTCGGCGCTGCAATGGCGTGTTACGATGCGGCGTTGCAATATTCACTGTCCCGCGTGCAATTCGACAAGCCCATCGCTTCTTTTCAGATTACCCAGGAAAAACTCGTGTATATGCTCACAGAAATAACAAAAGGTCAACTGCTTTGCCTTCAGCTGGGCAGGTTGAAAGACCAGAACAAGGCGACCTTTACACAGATTTCACTGGCGAAGCGGAATAATGTTTACCATGCGTTGGAGATCGCGCGAATGGCGCGGGAGATTTTAGGGGCAAACGGAATCCTTGACGAATATCCGGTGATGCGTCATGCCGCAAACCTTGAATCGGTGAAAACGTACGAAGGGACGCATGAGATGCACACGCTCATTATCGGTGAAGACATAACGGGCATTGCTGCATTTAATTGAACGATAAACTACAGTCTCTCCAAGCTTTTTGTACGAAGGATGCACAGCGCATCCTTCGTTTTTTATATCAGATCTAATTCAAAAACAGGATAGATATGAAATCAAAAAAAATCATCGGCGATGCAATTACCTACGATGATGTACTGCTTGTTCCGGCCAGGTCGGCGGTGCTACCGCGCGACGTCGACGTGTCGACACGGCTTACACGCATGATCAGACTTAATATCCCGCTTCTTTCGGCCGCAATGGATACGGTAACGGAAGCCGAAATGGCTATTGCGCTTGCACGCGAAGGGGGGATCGGCATCATTCACAAGAATATGGCCATTACGATTCAAGCGGAAGAAGTTGACAAAGTGAAGAGATCTGAAAGCGGAATGATTCTTGATCCGATTACCCTGACGGCGGATAAAACTGTCGGCGATGTGCTCGACTTGATGGCGAAGTTCAGCATTTCAGGCATTCCAATCGTGCGGGATGAAAAACTCGTTGGCATTCTCACCAATCGCGATTTGCGTTTTCAGCCGAATCGGAAGTTAAAAGTTGCGGACGTCATGACGTCCCAAAACCTCGTTACCGCCCCGGTCGGGACTACGCTTGAGGAAGCTGAAGTTATACTTCAACGTCATAAGATTGAAAAACTTCCCGTGGTCGATAAGACAGGGAAACTACGCGGGCTTATCACATTCAAAGATATTCAGAAAAAGAAGAGATTTCCGCACGCGTGCAAAGACAAGCACGGGCGATTGCGTGTGGGCGCGGCCGTGGGCGTTACGGCCGACACCGTCGAACGCGTCGACGCTCTGTTGAAAGCCGGAGTCGACGTTGTCGTCATTGATACCGCACATGGGCATTCCGAAGGCGTCCTTGAAATGGTCAAACGCGTGAAGAGAAAATTCCCGGCGGTTGAAATAATTGCCGGTAATGTCGGAACCGCCGAAGCTGCTCGCGATATTATTAAAGCGGGGGCGGATGCGGTAAAAGTCGGGATCGGACCGGGGTCGATTTGCACGACGCGCATAGTTGCCGGCGTCGGTGTTCCTCAAGTCACGGCAATCATGGAATGCGCCGCAGTCGCAAAAAAATTCAACGTGCCCGTCATCGCTGACGGCGGCATCAAACAAACAGGCGACATCGCGAAGGCGATAGCCGCCGGCGCCGATTCGATCATGATCGGTGGACTGTTTGCAGGATTGCAGGAAAGTCCCGGGGAAAAGGTTTTGTATGAAGGGCGGACATATAAAGTGTATCGCGGGATGGGCTCTCTCGATGCGATGAAGGAAGGGAGCAGGGACAGATATTTCCAAGATGTGGAGGACGACCTGCAGAAGCTTGTTCCGGAAGGGATTGAGGGACGGGTGCCGTTCAAAGGCGAATTGAGCTCAACCGTATACCAGATGGTGGGGGGATTAAGGGCTGCGATGGGATACTGCGGCGCTGCCTCCGTTATCGAGATGCAAAAGAAAGCACAGTTCGTTCGAATGAGCGATGCAGGTCTGCGCGAAAGCCACCCGCACGATATTCACATTACGAAAGAAGCTCCGAATTATCATATCTAATTCCTTTCTGTTGATGTTCGATTACAAAGAAAGAATCAGGCAGCTCCGGGTTGGGTTGGAGAAAAAGAAATGTGACGCGATTATTACCTCGTTCATGCCCCATGTCCGCTATCTTACGGGATTCTCCGGGTCGAACGGTTTATGCATTGTTACGCATGCCAAAGTTTTTTTTCTCACAGACTTTCGCTATAAAGAACAGATCAGGAATGAAATATCCTGCTCCCGTTCATTCATCACAAGCGGCGAACTAATAGAAAAGGCTGCGGAAGAAAAACTACTGAGGGGCTGCCGGCGCATCGGAGTGGAAAAAGAATACCTCCCCCTTGCACAATACTTAGATCTGCGCAGACAATTTGGCTCGGCCCGGTTTGTTCCGACGGTTGAATGTGTTGAGCTGCTCGCGTCTGTGAAAAGCAAGGACGAAATTTCTCGAGTCGCAAAGGCCGTTGCGATTACTGATGGAGTGTTTGGCGAAATACTAAAGATCGTGAAACCCGGGATTTCCGAGCTTGATGTTTCCGCAGAAATTTCATATCTCCATAAAAGGCGCGGGGCGGAGAAGGATTCATTCGAGCCGATTGTCGTGAGCGGACCGCGGAGTTCTCTCCCGCACGGCAGACCGTCTTCAAAGAAAATTAAACGCGGAGAATTAGTGACGGTCGACATGGGATGTTTTTATAACGGGTATTGCAGCGATTTGACACGAACAGTCGCGGTCGGAAAGCCTTCCGAAGAAGCTCGGAAAATTTACAGCATCGTTCTGGAAGCACAGCAGAAAGCGATTGATTTTGCACGCAGCGGGATCGGCGCAAAGGAACTGGACGGCGTCGCCCGCGGCCATATTCGATCCAAGGGGTACGGCAAGTATTTCGGACATGGACTTGGTCACGGTATCGGTCTGCAAATTCATGAATTTCCTCGTGTTTCTGCGCGCAGCGCACACACTCTGCGGAGCGGCAATGTCATTACCGTTGAACCGGGAATTTACCTTCCCGGTAAATTTGGTGTTCGTATCGAGGACGATGTTGTCATCCGAGAGGGCATGTGTGAGGTGCTGACGAAGGCGCCAAAATCGCTGATCGTGGTCTAAGCGCCGGAGGAGAAATTCACGGTGCGTCGTATCTAAAATCTGTTCACCTTCATTTTTTATCATGCAAAAAGTTCTTGTTATTGCGTACTATTTTCCCCCAATGGGATTAAGCGGGGTTCAACGCACGCTGAAGCTGGTAAAATATTTTCCAAACTTTCAGTGGATGCCTACCGTTTTAACCGTAACGTCCACGGGATATTTTGCCAAGGATGAATCTCTCCTGAAAGAGATTGTCCCGCTCGGCATTGAAGTCGTGCGGACGAATTCTTTTGACCCGAACCGTTTGTTCAGGAAACAGGAAGTGGTCAAAATGCCGGCAGAACGGACGCGAAAGATTCTCAGCCGCATCAGCGATTCGATTTTTATTCCCGATAATAAAATCGGATGGAGAGGGCCTGCGATTAAAAAAGCAACGGAGCTTCTTCGGAAGGAAAAATTCGACGCCATCTTCGCGACCGCACCGCCGCAAACCGATTTTCTTATCGGAAAGGCATTGAAAGAAAAATTCCATCTGCCGCTGATGATCGACTACCGCGATTCATGGCTCGATTATCCTTTTAAGTTCTATCCTACCCCCCTTCATAAATACGCGAACTATAGGTTGGAAAGAAGCGTCCTGCACGTCGCGGATGCGATTATCGTAACCAGCCGAAGGACGAAAGAGCTCCTCCTCCGACGGTATAAATTCCTGACGTACAACGATGTGCAGATCATTACTCAGGGCTTTGATCCAGAGGATATGAAAGTCAGCGCATCGGTGAAGTTGCCGCGGATAGAAAAAATGCGCATTACCTATTCGGGAGTTTTTTATGAAGACCGGACTCCGGAATATTTTCTCGAAGCGCTCCATCTCGTGTACAAGAACAATGCGAAGCTCCGGGGAAGAATCGAAGCCTGTTTTATCGGTGCGTTTCGTGAAGAGCATCAGAAAATTATCAGCCGGCTTGGGCTGCAAAACTCAGTGAACGTTCTCGGCTATATCGACCATGCCGAATGCATACGCTACCTGCTGGCTTCGGATGTCTTGTGGATGATGATGGGAGACGACAAGAGCTCGCCGGGGAAAATTTTCGAATACATAGGCGCCAAAAAGAAAATTCTCGCCTGTGTGCCTCAAGGCATGATGCGTTCGACAATTGAAGAAGCCGGAGGAATATGCGTTGAACCGCGCGACGTACCGAAGATTGCGGAGGCCATTGTATCGTTGTATGACCAATATGAACGCCGGCAACTGCGCGGCCCCCGTCCGGAAGTGGTCGACAAGTATAATCGGATAACTCTGGCGGGCGAAGTGGCAAAAACATTGTCTGCATTGATTGACTAAATCATGAATGTTCTTATCATCGGTTCCGGCGGACGAGAACACGCCCTCGCGTGGAAAATGAGGCAGAGCCCGAAAGTGCGCGAAATCTTTTGCGCCCCCGGCAACGCCGGAATCGAAAGCATCGCTACGATAGTGAAGGTGAACGCAGACGATCTCGACGGGTTGTTTCAGTTTGCTAAGAAGAAAAGGATCGACCTGACCGTTGTTGGTCCAGAAATCCCACTTGTGAAAGGAATTGTGGACCTGTTCGAAAAAGACGGCATGCGAATCTTCGGTCCGACCAAATACGCATCCCAGCTTGAAGGGAGCAAGGTCTTCGCCAAGAATTTCATGAAGAGGTATGGCATCCCGACGGCTTCGTACAAGACGTTCGGACGTTTGGAATATGCCGAAGCTCAACAGTTCGTTATGAAACATGCTGCACCATTAGTCCTCAAAGCAGACGGGCTTGCGGCAGGGAAGGGCGCTGTTGTATGTCAATCGACCGGTGAAGCTCTGAATACTCTCCGGGATTTCTTTGAAAAGAATGTTTTCGGAAATTCGGGAGACAATGTTGTTGTTGAAGAGTTTATGAAAGGAGAGGAAGCCTCGATATTCGTCATGACGGACGGGACAGATTATAGAGTTCTTCAGCCGGCCCAGGATCATAAACAAATTCTTGACGGCGACAAGGGAAAGAACACCGGCGGAATGGGGGCGTATGCACCTGCGCCGATCGTCACAAAGCTTCTGATGCAGCGGGTAGAAAAGGAAATTATTAAGCCGACGTTGGAGGGAATGCGTGCAGACGGAAAACCGTACAAAGGCTGTCTCTATGTCGGGCTGATGATGACTCCGGACGGGCCGAAAGTGGTTGAGTTCAACTGCAGGCTGGGGGACCCTGAAGCTCAGGTAGTCCTTCCGCTGTTGGAAACGGATCTGTTCGATCTATTATTTGCCTGTGCAACAGGAACTCTGCGGCCTGTCGAACTGCGCCACCATGCGGCTTCTGCAGTTTGTGTTGTCATGGCGTCGCGGGGTTATCCGGATTCCTATGAGACGGGCAAACCGATTTCCGGCCTTGATGCTGTCCGGGCGGAAAGCGGGGTTGTTGTTTTTCATTCAGGGACAAAAAAAGAACGTGAAAAGATTGTAACATCCGGAGGGCGCGTGCTGGGTGTAACCGCAATCGGTTACGGCCACGACCTCGAAGGAACCATCGGCGCTGCGTACAGCGCCGTTAAAACTATTTCGTTTGACGGGGCGTACTATCGAAGCGACATCGGACGAAAAGGCTTAAAGCACTGACTCCAAAACCTCCAAACAACAATAATCTAAAAACATCATGAATATTCTCGTAACCGGCGGCGCCGGATTTATTGGTTCGAACATTGTTGATGCCTATCTCAACGCTGGGCATACGGTTGTTATTGTCGACGATCTTTCTACGGGGAGGATTGAAAATGTTAACCCGAAAGCGAAATTCCACCGCATCGACCTTCGTGATCCGGCGGTCGAAACCGTATTCAAAGAAATCAAGATTGACGTCATCAATCATCACGCTGCGCAAATGGACGTGCGCAAGTCGGTCGCCGACCCGAAATTTGACGCCTCGGTAAACATTGTCGGCATGCTGAACGTGATGGAGTTTGGGCTAAAGTACGGAGTGAAGAAGGTTATTTTTTCATCAACCGGTGGAGCAATATACGGCGAGCAGGATTATTTTCCCGCCGACGAGCAGCATCCCCTCCGGCCGTTGTCGCCGTACGGAGTGGCAAAGCTCGCAACGGAGAAATATCTTTTCTACTATAAGGTGGTATACGGCCTTCAGCATGTTATCCTTCGGTACGCGAACATCTACGGGCCGAGACAAAATCCTCACGGCGAAGCAGGCGTCATCGCCATCTTTGCCGATAAAATGTTGAGGGGGGAACAACCGGTGATCAATGGAGACGGAAAACAAACCCGCGATTATGTCTATGTCAGCGACGTGGTGCGAGCCAACGTACTCGCATTAACTCATTCTTCTTCTGATATCTTTAATATCGGCACGGGCATAGAGAATGACGTCAATATGCTTTTCCGGACCATAAAAAAGTTCAGCGGTGCGGCATGTGAAGAGAAGCACGGCGAAGCAAAAATGGGCGAGCAGCTGCGAAGCGTGATCGACTATTCAAAGGCGAAAAGAATTCTCGGCTGGGAACCGACAATTATGCTCGATGAAGGATTGAGAAAAACGGTGGAGTTTTTCAGGGAAAAGTTGAAGCATCGTGGATGAGAGTGAGATCGTTTCTTAATTTTTGAGTGTTCTTTTTTGGGTCGAGGATGAAATACTCTTTTTCAATAGATCATCTTTTGCGCGGCGACAGAAGAACGATCGCCCGCGCAATTTCGTCCATCGAGAACGGCGATAGCAGCGCCGACGATATCCTATCTTCGATCTACCGTCACACGGGCAAAGCATATCGAGTCGGCATCACCGGCCCGCCGGGAGCGGGTAAGAGCACACTCACCGACAAACTTGCCCAATGGTACCGAAAGCAGAACGTGCGAGTCGGAATACTTGCGGTCGACCCGACCAGCCCTTTCACCGGCGGCGCACTGCTCGGCGACCGCATACGGATGACCGACGTTGAACTCGATGACGGTGTGTTCATCCGCAGCATGGCATCGCGGGGGAGTCTAGGCGGATTAAGCAAGAAGACGCGCGAAGCTGCGGACATTCTCGACGCGAGCGGCGTTGAAATTATTCTCCTCGAAACATTTGGTGTTGGACAGTCGGAATTGGATATCGCCGGAGCCGCCGATACGACCGTTGTCGTCCTGGTTCCTGAATCGGGAGACGGCATACAAGCGATGAAGGCAGGCTTGATGGAAATTGCCGACTTTTTTGTTCTCAACAAGGCCGACCGGCCCGGCGCGGAGCAGGCCGTGATGTCGATCAAAATGATCCTCGGGTTTCGTCCCCATGATGAAACCACCTGGCTCCCCGATGTGTTGAAAACAGTAGGAAGCGAGGGAAAGGGAGTGCAAGAAGTGGGAGAAATGATAGCGAGGCATCGTTCTCATCTCGAACAGAGCGGCAGTTTGAATACGAGGAGGTCGCAGCGTATGAAAAACCGGATTGAAGAAATTGTGCAAGACCGGATAAAAGGGGAGTTTTGGAATGCGAGCCGAACGCGGAAACTCTCGGATGAGCTCGATGCCGTCATGAACCTTCAGAAGACGCCGTATCAAGTCGCTAAGGAATTGATCGACACGTTGTAGGATGCGTTATGAACGGTTCCTGCAATATCTCACCAAACATGTGAGGAGGAAGTCTATGGAAGAAGCCGGCTTCGATGTACGCCCGACGGAGAGCATGCTTATGGTGCAGCAACTCGCCCGCGATTTTGCCGAGAAAGAGCTTCGCCCGCTCGTGATGAAATATGACGAGTCTCAGGAATTCCCGTTCGAGACGGCTTCGAAACTTGGCGCGCTCGGATTCCTCGGCGCAACTTTCCCTGAAGAATTCGGCGGTGCCGGTCTCTCTCCTCTTGATTTCAGCGTGCTCGTGGAAGAAATCTCCAAAGTCGACCCATCGGTTGGGCTTGGCGTGTGTGCACACAATGGATTGTGCGTCTCCCATATTTTTCTTTTCGGCAATGAAGACCAAAAGAAAAAGTATCTTCCCGATTTATGTTCCGGGAAAAAACTCGGAGGCTGGGGATTGACTGAATCGTCGTCGGGGAGCGACGCAGGCGGAATGAGGACGACTGCCGTCAAAGAGGGAGATGAGTGGATTATCAACGGCAGCAAGACATTCATTACACACGGGTCTGTCGGACAAACATTCGTTGTGCTTGCCGTGACCGATCCGTCGAAGCCACACGGTATCTCGGCGTTCATCCTTGAAAAGGGCATGCCCGGTTTCTCGGCGGGGAAAAAAGAAAACAAGCTCGGAATGCGGGCGAGCGATACCGCTTCGTTGATTTTTGATAACGTCCGCGTACCCGCGGAGAATCTTATCGGCAGTACCGGACAAGGATTTAAGCAGGCATTGCAGGTGCTTGACGGGGGACGAATTGGCATCGCAGCTTTGTCGGTCGGCCTTGCTCAGGGGGCGCTTGACGCGAGCGTAAAGTACGCCAAAGAACGGCGTCAATTCGGAAAGCCTTTGAGCGATTTTCAAGCGATTCAATTCAAACTTGCCGACATGGCACTGGAAATTGAGGCCGCGCGTTTGATGACGCGTAAAGCCGCATTTTTAAAGACGCAGGGAGAGAGTTTTACTCTCGCCGCCGCTCAGGCAAAATATTTTGCAAGCGAAGTCGCAACTCGTGTCGCAAACGAGGCGGTGCAAATCCATGGAGGATATGGATTCATTAAGGATTTTCCGGCAGAGAAATTTTATCGCGATGTCAAACTTCTGACGATCGGCGAAGGAACGTCGGAGGTGCAGAAGATGGTCATCGCGCGAAATCTCCTCAATGATTTTGCAAATACACGCTGATTGTTCGCAGATTGCAGAGTGCCGCAGAGACATTGAAATACTAGAAGCCAGCTCAAAAAAAATCTGTAAGCATTATTCTGGGTTGAATATGCAGCATGTGAAGGGATCCCGTTGTGTCGACGATCGGTTCTAAAATAGAGCACGACGAATCGTTCAAAAAGAATGAAGAAGCATCACGGGCTCAGACCCGTGTGCTCGCATCGAAAGCCACCAACGTTCAGCTTGGCGGCGGCTCTGACGCCATTGCTAAACACCATAAACGAAATAAGCTGACGGCTCGCGAGCGCATAGAAAAACTGATCGATCCGGCGACAGATTTTTTAGAAATCGGATTGTTCGCGGCATATGGAATGTACGAAAGTTACGGCAGCGCTCCTTCTGCCGGAGTGGTGTGCGGCATCGGTATTGTCCAGGGACGTGAAGCCGTGATCGTTGCCAACGACGCCACGGTTAAAGCGGGCGCGTGGTTTCCGATGACATGCAAAAAGAATCTTCGCGCGCAAGAAATTTCGATTGAGAACCGCCTTCCGATCATCTACCTCGTCGATTCTGCGGGAGTTTTCCTTCCTCTGCAGTCCGAAATTTTTCCAGACAAGGAACATTTCGGCAGAATATTCCGGAACAACGCGGTGATGTCCGCGATGGGCATCACGCAAATCGCCGCAATCATGGGACCCTGCGTTGCCGGCGGAGCATACCTTCCCATTATGAGCGATGAAGCGCTGATCGTCGATAAAACAGGAAGTGTGTTTCTTGCCGGCTCGCATCTTGTAAAGGCCGCCATCGGAGAGGAAATCGATAACGAGTCGCTTGGTGGTGCCATGGTCCATTGTGAGATCAGCGGTGTAACCGACCATAAGATGAAGAATGACGACGAGTGCTTAAAGAAAATTCGCAGCATCATCGGGAAACTCGGCCATTCTCCCCGGGCGGGGTTTGATCGCGCACAGCCCTCTGCGCCGAAATTTGATGAGAAAGAAATTCAAGGCATTCTGCCTGGCGAACGATCAAAGCCGTATGATATGTATCAAGTCCTTGCCCGCATTATTGACGACAGCGAATTGGACGAGTATAAATCGGGTTATGGAAAATCGATCATCACCGGCTACGCCCGGGTAGATGGCTGGGCCGTCGGCATCGTAGCCAACCGGCGCTCAATCGTAAAAACGGCGAAAGGGGAAATGCAGGTCGGCGGCGTAATCTACAGCGACAGTGCCGATAAAGCGGCCCGGTTTATCATGAACTGCAATCAGAAGAAAATTCCGCTGGTCTTTTTTCAGGACGTTACGGGTTTCATGGTTGGCAGCCGCGCCGAGCAGGGGGGGATCATTAAAGATGGCGCGAAGATGGTTAACGCTGTTGCAAATTCCGTCGTTCCAAAGTTCACCTTCATCGCCGGGAACAGCTACGGTGCGGGCAATTACGCAATGTGCGGCAAGGCGTATGATCCGAGATTGATCTTCGCATGGCCCTCTGCTCAGATCGCCGTAATGGGTGGAAAGCAAGCCAGTGAAACTCTTCTTGCGATAAAAGTTCAGGCGATGGAAAAAGGAGGCGCGCATATTTCTCCCGCCGAGCAGCAAACGTTGTTGAAAGATATCCAGGCCCGCTATGAACAGGAACTCGACCCGCTCTTTGCCGCTTCACAACTGTGGGTCTATGGCGTGGTCGGCCCGCTTGAGACTCGCTCGATTATTTCCCGCGGCATTGCAATGGCTGCAAACAATCCGACCATCCCGCAATTCAACCCCGGTGTCATACAGGCATAATCATGCGCTGCGCTGCACTGTGTGCTCTTTTCGTTTTTCAAGCCATTCTTTTCGGAACGTCTTGCACAGCCCAAGCACAGAGTCAGACTTCTTCGCACAATCCTGAACGCGTTGTTCGTTCAGAGCCGTCGGACTCTCTCTGCGATTGTGATTATTCGACGGAAGATTCATCCTTGATGAGCTTTCAGTATTTCCTTCCGGCAGTTTTCAGAGATGAGAGTGCGCTTAAGAGGTTCATTCGTGATCCTCGTTTTCAGCAGTTGCGCAGAACGTGCAGCGACACGATGGCAGTCGATGCCATCTTTGCGCGCGCTTATGATATCGCCGACGGCACGATGAGTCACGCGCTGCTGGTCGCGGCGCTCGCAACGTTCGATCATTTCCGGATAGGCGTAAAGGTCCCGCTGGTTGGCCCCATTTACCTGCCGCTGACAATTGTCGAATCGCGAAAAGAATTCGCTGACCGCTATGTTCACTTGCCGAGACATGTGCTGCCGGATTCCGTCGGGCAGCGGAAAAGAGACAGGGATAAGCTGCAGCATTTCTTCGGCTCTGCGTATCTCACCTACATCTTCAATTCCAAAGCTGTTGCGAACTTTTTCGGGGATTTTATTGAATGGGGGGAACCGCTGTTCATTGTCGGCGGGGATTTTGATGAGCGGGATAAATTTGCCAACCGCCTCGGACAGGAATTCGGCATGCGGTTGTTGGACGGCGAAGAGGTTATGCCATCCGACGTGTTATGGCGAAAATAGAAAGTGCGACTCACGGTCACAGCGAACCGCACGTTACGTGCAATCAGCGTACAATCTTGAAGTTGAAAGCCGGACTCTGAAAAGTTCCCATCAAACGAACCCATATCGGCATGAGCATTTCCGTTCCCCGCGCGCCCGTAATATCCCCTAGGTCTATTACGGTTTTCCATCCGAACCAACTCTTCAAAATGTCGACGACCTTGGCTTTTGCGCCCGAGTCGTTCCCGCAGATAAAAAGATCGTGGCTTGCCGGAAGGAGTGAGGGATTTACCATAATATTGCAGTTCACCGTATTCAGGGTCTTCACGACGTTCACTTGTGGATACGCCCGCTGAATTTGTTCTCCAAGTGAATCCGAATTGCAAACGGAAAGAGTCGGAGGCATCCCTTTCGAAAAGTCGAGCGGGTTTGAGATATCGATCAGGACTTTACCGCCCATGTTACTCGCGCCAGCGAGTGCTAATGCCTCGAGTGATACCACCCCCCGCGTGCAGTTGAAAAGAATTTCCCCGAATGCCGCCGCATCCGCGAATGTTCCCTGTGACGCGTTAGCACCGCTTGCTTTTACCCATTCTGCAGCTTTTTCATTGTTTGCAGTTCGCGATCCCATTTTCACATTGTGCCCAAGCTGAACTAATTTTGTGCCGATAGCTTTACCCACCATTCCGGTTCCTAAAATGCCGATTTTCATGAATACTCCTGTTGTGTAATGTTGAGTGCGATAACGATTGTTTCCCAGGTTTGTCGATTTGATATATTAATAACGCGGCAGGCAGCCTCGCAGTTCCTGAAATGCTGCATTCTCGGTCGTAACAAGTCATTGCGAGAGGCGGCGGGCGCAGCGTAGGATGAAGAATCGGCGGGACATCCAACCGAACACCATAACCCCCTACTTCAGGACTATCTTTCTTGTATCAATCGTATACGCCGAAAAATGTCCGAGTGAGCCGTTGCTTATGTTGGAAGTAGGATTTGCCGGAGAGAGAGAAGTTGGGGCCCTGTCTGACATCAGGATATCATTCAAAGTGTTAAAGTAATCGTACGCCGCCCTATCAATCGAATATAACTCCACCGTAATTGTGTCACCGGTAACGACCAGCCTGCCCGCTCTGATTCTTTCCATCATTTCGTTGCCGTTTGTCAATTTATCCGTATAGAGGCGGTACCGTCGCCCGTCAATTGAATCGGTTGGGATGACTTCACTTGACGTGGCATTTATTCTGTAGTAGTTTCCAAGCTCGGGGGGATCTTTGAACGTGACGTAGATGTCGTATCCGGGCCCCTCCCCTCGGGATTGGTTCCTCACGACCGAAAACAATGTATCTATCAGAACTTTTTTGGGCATCGATGAAGTCGCATTGTATTGTTTCCCTTCCGAACTCACGTAGAGTGTATACATGCTGCCCGGTGCTCCTGATAATGTTGACGAGAGGTACGTTCCGCTGACATTTTCTTTTAAGGTGTCGGTTTGACCAAAATTGTCAGCCACAACAACAAGCGCATTCGATACAGTTGGAAATGTCAGCGATGGCGCGAAATAGTTTCCCGTCTTGCTTAACTTCACTGAATACGGACCCGGTTGGTCCGTCACAATTCCTTCGATCACAAGCTGCGGGTTGGTTTTGTTTAGGTCGATCGAAACAACCTGTTGGCATGCGGTGAGAAAAACTGCCGCAAGAATTATCGGAAGCACCCCTCTTCTTATTGTCGCAAACAGCGTACTGATCTTCATGGAAACAGCTCCATCTAAAAATTAAAATTATATGTTACAGAGGGAATGATTGGAAAAAATGTCGTTTGCACAGCTTGAGTTTGATTGGGATTGTTCGGATTCTGTATGAAGCTGATGGCATACGCATTCCATCTGTCGTAGGCGTTATACAACGAGAAATTCAGGTTTGAATGCGGTCCTAAAGTCCAGGTGGCGGATAAGTCCAGACGGCTATATGGCGGCATTCGATAACCGTTTCGTTCGGTATACAGTGGAATAAGCCGATTATCAACCATATAATCGCCGCTCGGAAAAGTGACGGCGTTGCCTGTATAGTAAACCCACGTAGCCGAAAAAGTCCATGTGGGACTATAATCATACATTCCCACTATGGAAAGATCATGAGTGCGGTCTTGCGTTGCAGGATAAGGCCGCCCGTTGTTGATGTCGGGAAATTGCTGGCGGGTCCTGGCCAATGTGTATCCTATCCATCCGCTGAACTGGCCGTATTTTTTACGAATGAGCAGCTCTGTCCCGTAGCTCCATCCTTTGCCGTATCGGAGGAGCGCCTCCACATTCGGATTGAGCTGCAGGTCGGCTCCGTTGGCGTAATCAATCAGGTTCTGCATGTTTTTGTAGTAAACCTCAATCGAAGCCTCATATTCATTGTCGCCGAAATTTCTGAAGTACCCAACGGACGTTTGGTCCGCATATTGCGGTTTGACGTTGTTGCTGCTTGGAACCCACAGATCGCTGGGGTTCGATGTCGTTGAGTTCGAAAGCAAATGGAGGTATTGCGTGGTTCGGGCGTACGAAGCTTTGATCGAGCTTGTTTCGTCAAGACTGAAGTTTGCGGCGATACGCGGCTCCGGGCTTGTATATGTTTTGATGATATTGCCCGACCCGTACGCAGCTGTAGCAATGACATCTCCGCTATTGTCGTATGAATCAATGTGGGCTGGCCCAATGAGCGAGAAGGTGGAAAACCTGATTCCGTAGTTGAGCTTAAGCCCCGTGAGGACGTTAACTTCATCGGAAACATAGGCGGCATTTTCCAATGCATACCTGTTTTCGATGCTGAACGAATTGAATGAACTTGCAGAATTCGCAGTGACACTCCCGGGCAAAAATGTGTGGTAGATGAAACTGGCACCGAACTTCAACATGTTTTGCGAAGTTATAAAGTATTGGAAGTCGGTCTTGAAGTCGTAGTCCCGTATGCCGGAGGTGATGTTGAATTGAGCGGTTCCGGACGTGACGTTGTTGGTATATTCGTAGTCGCTGAAGATGAGAGATGTATTCCAAAAAATATTGTCGGCGAAAATGTGGTTCCACCGAAGGGTGCCGGTTGTGTTGCCCCAATTG
>Ga0265319_1000196_pt1 | contig 45583 bp, 44 predicted proteins | sample 4824metaG_FD_192443 | JGI IMG/M metagenome (GOLD analysis project Ga0265319, IMG submission 192443) | Rhizosphere microbial communities from Carex aquatilis grown in University of Washington, Seatle, WA, United States - 4-8-24 metaG | ecosystem: Host-associated > Plants > Roots > Rhizosphere >...
CATACCATCCGATAAAGGGTGACACCAGCGCGGCGTTGAGGGACAGTAAAAGGACAAAGAGCGCCGCGGCCCAGGGAAAATTCCCGTCCCTCCGTGAAGTCGCGCCCGAACCCATGCCCATTAGGGTTTGGCTTGAAGCCGGCGGATGTCCGCTTCCACCTGGCTAAGCCTCGCCTCTAAATCAGGGATATTCTGCTGCTTGATGATTTCCTCGATGTTCCGGTAGATGAGGATGGCGTCCGCCCGCTTGCCGAGGGCTTCCATGGCTTGGGCCTTGGCCAGGTAACCGGGAATGAAATAGTCATCCAGGTCCACGGCCTTTTGGGCCGAGACGATCGACTCCTGGGCCCGCCCCATCGCCAATAGGATTTGGGCCCTCTGGATCTGCTCAATGGGGTTGCGCGGGGCCAAGTCCACCAAAAGATTCTGCAGTTCAAGGGCCTCGCTCAAGCGCCTCTGGACCACCAGGAAGTGAACCTTGTTTTCCAGGGGTTCCAGGGAGTAGGGAGCCAGCTGGGCGGCTTTGCCGTAATATTCCTCCGCACCTTGGAAATATTTTTTTCTTTCCGCCGCGCCGGATGCCCTCTCTCCCCGGACATCGGCGACGGCCCCCAACAGATTCCAGGGCTTCATGAAATCCACCCTCAACCTTAAGCTGGCGTTCGCGAAAGCCTCGGCCTCGTCCAAACGGTTCTGCTTGTAGGCGAGGGTGCCTTGAAAGGCGTCAACCTGGGCCCAAAAATCGCGGAAAGCCCCGACTCCCATGATCCAAACGACCGCCAGGACCAGGAACCCCGCGCCTCCCCAAAGGGCCCTGCGGGAAAAATATAAAGTCGTCCGAACATCGTCGGCGGCCTTTTTTTCCTTCAAGGCGTAGGCCACGAAGCCTATCAATAATAGACGGTGGGACCAATCGTGAAAGGTGAAATCAACGCAGTTATGGACCGCCTCCAACAGGACGAGGAAAAAAACGCTTTCCGAAACCAGCGCCCCCGGTGCGGCGGCCTTGAAAGCGGGGGTTTGGAAAAGCCGGCTTCCCGTTTCCCTCAGGACAGCCCAAAGCAAAAGCGACAGCAAGAGCAGGGCGGGCCAGCCGCATTCCACCGCCACCTGAAGGAACTCGTTATGGGCGGCTGGCACGAAGGTATTCCAAATCGAGGCGGATTTATACGAGGCGAATGCGTCCTGGAAGGTGCCGGGACCGAATCCCAGCAGGGGCTGATCCAGCGCCATTCTCAAACAGCTGTTCCAAAGTCCTAGGCGGTTGGAGGCCCGGCTGTCCACCTCCTGGGGACTGAACAGCTTATGGAGGGTGAAAGAAATGCAAAAGAGGAAGACCACCACGGCCAGGGTGAACCAGACCCATTGGAATTTTTTCCAAGCCCGGAGCCTTCCCTCAAATTCCCTCATGTGGATCAACAGGTAGAGGGTGACCACCGCCAGCATCGCCACGAAGGAACCGCGGCTTTGGGTCAGGGTCCAGCCCAGGAAAAAAAGCCCGATCGACCAAAAGGGGACCGGCTTGAGGTGCAGGCGCTTGAGGACCGCCCAGACCAGGGCCATGCCGAGAAATCCCGCTGCCACGTTCTCGTTAAAGAAAAAACCCCTGCGCGGGACGATTTCCTGGAAAAAGACGATCGAGGAGGCGTGTCCCAGGGTCGTCACGCAGATCCAGCCGGCCGCGGCGACGGAAGTCCAGAAGAATACCTTCTCAAACCAAGCGTAGAGGGCTGAATCCCGATCCCAGATCATTCTCAGGGAGAACCATAACAGGACCATCGCGGCGAAATTACGGAAAGCGTAAAAGCTCTCGAAAGCTTCCCTCGAATTTTTGACCGAAAGCAGAATCCAGGCCGTCAAGGCTAGGACCGAAAGGTTGAGGAAATCCAGTTCCAAGGGCGCCCGATCCTTCGCCTCCCGGAAAAAACGGGAAAGGCAAAAGAGGAAAAGCAGGGCGGAAACCCAGCGAGCCACCAGATCCTGGGCAAGCCAGTTGGACGCAGGGGGAATAAGGGCCGAAAGGGGAATAAGGGCCAGGAACAGGATGCCGATGAAACTTCCGGTAATGTCCCGCCGAAGGGTCTTTGGTCTCATGGGGATTATTCTAGCAGGACCTTGTTAAAATCGGATGAATTCAGGGGTGCGGCCGCAGGGCCAGCCAACGCCAACCCCCGGAACCATTCCAGCCAACTTCGGCGAAATCCCGTTCCTTTCGGCGGGGCTCTCCCGGCGGGCGCCTTTAAGGTTTCATTTTTTCCGCGGGTTTCTTGCGGGGATTGGCGTTGCGGAGCTTCACCAGGGAAAAATCGGCTTCGGTTTTCGAGTCCCCCGATAGTTCCACCTGCTTGACTTGGGCCTCGCCATAGGGGAACCAGCAAACCGCCTGGTAGCTCCCCGGGGGGATTCCCGTGATGGAGTAACGGCCCTGCTCGTCGGTCGCGGCGAAAAACGGATTTTCCAACACCAAAATCGTCCCCGCCATCAAGGGATGGATTTTGCAGTAAATATTGACGACGCCTGGCTTGTCAAAGCGGATGGAATTTTCCTCGCCATAGCCGTAGCGCCCGAAATCAAATTTTTTGGCGTCCGAGGCGGAAAAGACATTGTGAATGGTATCGTCCTTGTTGGGAAAAACGACCGAGGTTCCGACCAATATAGGAAGGATCGCCGGCGCAAACTTCATGTTTTCAGAGGCCATGGAAGGTTTTCCCTTCATCGCGGCGAACCCTTTGTTGCCGTTCACTTCCTTCAAGTAGACGACCACTCCGGAATTGTCGCCCAGGGGCTGTTGGTTCTTTGAGCGGATCTCGACCCTGCCGGCCAAGACGCCCGCGGCCTCAGCTCCGGCCCCTGTTATGGATCCTAGAAGGACCGTAAAAACTAAAACCCGAAAAAAACCGGTGAAACCCATGAACGCCTCCGAATGAAATAAATTTGAGTCGATATCCCTCTACCCTATCACGGCAGGCCTAGTTTTGCGTTCGCGCTCTCGTCCGTCAGGGTGTTCAAGAAGGCCACCAGCGCGTCGATATCCGAAACGCTCAAGTGGAGGGCCGTCAGAAGCCCCTCATCCGGGCCCTTCAGCCTCGTTGCTCCCTTTAAGGTGGAATAATATTCCACCACTTCCCTCAGGGTCCTTACTTGGCCCTGGTGCATGTAGGGACCGGACACCCCGGTATTCCTCAAGCCCGGCGTCTTGAACTGGCCCCGGTTGACAGCGGAAGCCTTTAAATGATCCAGCCTTTCCTTGGCGGGACCAGGGTCGTCGCTGAAGGGGCCAGCCCCGTTAAAGAGGTTGCTTTTGACCTGGGCGATTCCGGCGAACCTTCCCGGATCCTCCGGCAAGGCCCGGTTCTTGGAGGGGACCCTCAGGTTATGGAAGCCCCCATCGGTGAAGTTGGGCCCGCTGTGGCAGTCAACGCATTTCCCCGCTCCGACGAATAATTTCAATCCCCTTTTCTCCTGGTCCGAGAATAGCGCCTGCTTTTCTTTATTATTCCCCTTGAGAGCGGCCACATAGGAATCAAACTTGGAGTTCTTGCTGATGATTTTCCGCTCGAAGGCCTCCAGGGATTTTCCCAGGTTCGAATAGACCCGGTTGACGGCGGTTTGGTCCGCCGGGGCCATGGACTCCCAGGCCAAGTTCTCCTCGCTTTTCACGTTGGAGGGCTGGGGACAGCCTTTAACCGGAAACCGCTTGAGGTCGGCCAAGTCCGGCATTTTTCCGAAGAGACTCTCGTATTTTTCCTTAAGGTTTTTATCGTTATAAACCTCATGGGCGTAGAGCAGGCGGCTGCCGCCCTCCATCTCGATGGGATTTTCCGGGGGGCCCAGGGCCTGGGACCAAAGGGAGTCCATGCGCCCATCCCAAAAAAGCCAGCGGCTATAGCCGATATTCCAAAGCGAGGGAACCCTTCTTATGGAAACGGCCTTGGGCCCGCCATTTAAGTGGGGATTGGAAAAGACTTTGGGGGTGGGCAGTCCGTCGCTCCAGCCTTTTTTCGGGTCATGGCAGGTGGCGCAGGATACGTTCTGGGCGCAGGAAAGGCGCTTGTCGAAAAATAGGATCTTGCCGAAGGCCGCCGCCTTTTCGTTGTCCGCGAAGGCGTTGGTCCTGTCCGGGGGTAGTTTGGGTAAGGGGGAGAGTTCGTAGATTTTTTCCAATTCCTCGGGACTGTAAAAGGCCTTTTCTTCCGCCGCGGTCAAAACCGGCGCGCCTGAAATCAACACCATGAAGAACAAGCTTAGATCGCGGAGGTTCAAAAGCCGCTCCTCTATTTATCCCAAGCGGGAGATTCCGATTAACCCTTATCTGGTTTCGAGGTGCCAATTCTATCAGGCTGGTGGCAAAAATTGAATTTAACGGCGGCCAAAAGTTCCTGTCCGGAATTTTGTCCCCCACTTTAGGATCTTATGCCGAGGGTACTTCAATGGCGTTTGGATATTTTCCGAAAAAACGTTGATTTAATTTGGCGGTTCTTCCGGTTTAAATCCCGAGGCTCAATGCCCCGCTGAATTGTTGGGAATCCAAATTCGTCCTGGCCAAAAGGCCCTGGTAACTCAAGTTGATTTGAAGATCCTCGGAGAAACCAACCCCTAAGCCTGCGCCGATCGCCACCCCCCTTTGCCCCACCAGGGGCCCCGCCACGGTGAAGCTGTCGCCCCGGCCCAATCCGGCTTGGATGGAACCGCCCTTGTCATTGAACTCGCTCACCCATGCGGCGGAAAGACTCGGGAACCAGACCAGGCCTCCCGATTCCCATCGTCCGCCCGCCTTCATCCCCGCCTTTCCCAAGACCGAGTCCGCGGTTTGGGCCGCGAGGGTCAGGGGAGCCAATGAGCCCGACTCGCTAAAAGCGTCCCAATGGACTTGGGTCCATTGGACCTGGGCCCAGGGGCCGAAGGTCATTTCGCTTTTTTTCCACTGGCATCCAATTAACAGCGATCCGCCATATTGGGTTCCCTGGGTGGAGCCCGAGGCGGTTCCACCGAAAGAGGCGCGAGTCGATTGGTATTGATTGAGCCCCCCCATGGCAAAAAGGTCGGCGTAAAAAATCCCTGAAAACCAGGTGCCATAGAGGCCCGCCTGTCCCCCGTTGGCGGTTAAGTTTCCTCCCCCGCCGGGAGAAATCGTGGACCTTCCATAGCCCAGCAGCAATCCCGCCGCCAGGTTTTCACCGAAGCGGCGGTCCATCCCGGCTCCCGTAACGCCAAGGGTGGTGATCTTGTAGCCAACCGCGTTTCCGTCATCCGAAACATTGAGGAACCCGCCGGAACTGTTAAGAAACACTTCCCATCCGTCCCCCGCGGGAGCCGGCGCCATCGAGGCCTCCGCGGCTGGTGAAAGGTCCGCGGCGAAGCGCGGCCATTCCCCCTTCTTTTCCCAACTAAATAATTTCCGGCCCGACCTTTGGGCCCTCAATTGTTCCAGGCGCTGGCTGGCGAAGGTTGACTGGAGGCCGGCGGTTTGGAAAGCCGCTTGGGAGTAGGCGGTAAAGGCCTCGGGCGAAATTTGATCGAAAGATGCCGGCAAGGCGGATGGGGCTTGAGCCGCGAGACCCAGCATCAAATCATATTCCCTTCCGTCGCCGAAAAATTTGTCCAAATCCAAACCCACCGCGCCTTGATTGGCGGTCAAAGCGACCGCCGCGAAGGAAGGCACAACCGAAAGCAAGGCTAACGAATCACTGTGATAGAGCGGAAGAAATCTCATTCCGGCAAAGGACTGGTCCACTAGGGTGAATCGGCCGCTCACCGCGGAGGCCGTCATGACCGTCACGGACTGGCCGACCGCCGGCGCCGTTAAACCGCCGAAATCGGCCAAGTCCAAGGTTCCGTTCAAGGCGGCGCTGCCAGTGATTGCCATTAAGTCAGAGGACCCCGCAGCGGCCCCCCCCAACCCAACCCGCCATTTTCCCAAAGGCCCTTGGGAGTAATTGCCGCCGACGCCGTAAGTTAAACCAGCGCCGTCGGTCTCCAACAACCCGCCCGTTACGACCACCGCTCCCGTCCCAAGCGGACTCGACCCTCCCACCACCAAGATTCCGTCGGTCAAAAGGGTTCCTCCTGAATAATCGCCCGAGCCCGACATCGTCAAGACTCCCGTTCCGATTTTCGTTAACCCTCCGGTCCCATGGAGGTATCCCGAAACGGCGCTATCCAGGTTGTTCAAACCCGTGGTCAAGCTGTTTGCCCCAAGATCGAAGTAGCCCGCGCCGGCGATTGAACCCACCGATAGGTCGCCCGTATGGGAGCTCATGTCAAACACCCCGCCGGGATTCACCGTAATATTTGAGGACCCTCCAAGGGAGGATCCCCTAAATGAAATGGTCCCGAAATTGTTGGTCGTAAGGGAGGCGGTGCCCCCGTTCGAGTTTCCGCCAAAGATTAAGTAAAAATTGTTCGTGATGACCGCGTTGCCCGCGGTCGCGTTGCCGCCAAAGGAAACGGCGCCGTTGTTTTGCAGGATCAAGTTTTGGGCCGAGGCGTTGTCCAAAAAATTCAGCCCGTTGTTGTTTAAAACACTTCCCGGTCCCAACATCCCATTCCCAGCGACCGAAAGGGTCCCGCTGGTGATGGTGGTTCCCCCCGTATATTGATTGAACCCGGAGAGGGTGAGGGCTCCCCCGCCGATTTTCTCCAGGCCGGTGTTTCCGTTTATTCCGCCGGAATAACTTCCGGCTCCAATTTGAAGCGAGGCGTCGTTCCCGGAAATGATCAAGCTTCCCGTCCCATATAATGCGCCGAGGGAAACGGATGCCCCGCCCTCATCCCCATTCGATCCGTTCACATCGGAGGCTCCCCCTAACCCGCCCGCCCCGCCTTGAACCGACAAAAGACTGGCCGCGTTCAAGGTGACCGAATCGGCGGTTAAAGCCGCGCTGCCGCCATCGCCGCCCGCCCCGCCGGTGCCCCCCGCCGCGCTCCCGCCGCCGCCTCCCACTCCGCCTTTCACGGTCATTCCGGAGGATAGGTCCAGCGATAGGTTTCCTACCGCCATCGAAACCGACCCGCCGCCGCCGCCGGCTCCGCCGAGAATTCCCGGATCCCCCGTGCCCCCAATCCCTCCCGTACCGCCTCCCGCGAAAAAGGATGAAGAGCCGCCGAGTGCTAAGGAATCCGTTGCGACGGAAGCTTGGCCCCCGCCGCCGCCCGCCGCTCCATTGCTCCCGGCCGCCACGATCCCAAGGCCGTTGCCGCCGGTGATGGAAGCGCCGGCCGTACTGTACAAGTTCCATGATTGGGCCGTCACCGAGGCGTCCAATCCCGAGCTGTTCGCCCCGTTATTAGACAAGGAAAGAAAAGTTCCCGTGTCTTGGGTGAGGGTTTGTTGAAAAAGCAGGGAGGCTTGAGTGGTGTCCTGGCCGATCACGCTGGCCGGGAGTCCTTGGAAAGTGACGCTTTGGGTAAGGGACAAGGGCGCGGCCGTGGAGAGGGTGATGGAACCGCTGCCGGTGAATTGAAAATCAATAACGCCGGGGCCTTGGTTGTTGATGATGGAAACCGCTTCCACGAGGGACCCGGGGCTGTAGCCGCCGGCGTTCGTGGTGACGGTGGCGGCCGTTTGGGCCCAAAGCGGAGCGGCCATTGTTAGGGACGCCAGAAAACGAAGGATGGTTATTCCCGCGGATATGATCTTACGCATGATTACTCCCGAGGATTCTGAGACGGTTGATCCAGGAATTCCACAAGCCGGTTCATTTTATCCGCTGGGGCCCCTGAAGAATACCAACTCTCGTTGTTTTTAAGGGTAACGGAAACCTCAGGGGTTAATGGAATTTTCACCATATAACTTTTCAATTTGCCGGAGCATTTCTTTGATTAGAAAGGTTCCCTTGAGGGCCCTTCGCCCGGCCAGGCCCATCTTTCGCGCCAAGTCCCTATCCACCAGGACCTTGAAAAGGCCCTCCGCCATCCCCTCGGCGTCATGGGGTTCCCGCAGGAATCCCGTCATGCCGTCCCGGACCGCCTCCGGGGTGCCGTTGACCGAAGTGGCCACGACCGGTTTTTCCGCCGCCATGGCTTGAAGGACCACCCGGGGCAGGCCCTCATGAAGGGAAGGCAGAAATAAAACGTCGCAGGCCGCCAACAGCTCCGCCACATCCTCCCGCCAGCCCAGGAACATGAAGTTTTTTTCCAGTTTATTTTTCGCGATGGCCTTTTCCACCTTTTGTCTCTGCGGGCCATCCCCCGCCCAGACGAAAAGAACCAGCGGGATTTTTTCAACCAGCTTCACGGCTGTTGCCACAACATCCAGGGGGGATTTTTGCTTTTTGAGGTTGGAGAGGACCAGCACCCTGGGCCTGTCATCCCTGCCCAGTTTCTTTCGAGCCTTAGCGGCGGCGGCGAGCGAAAGGCGGAGGGCCTCCGCCTCGATACCGCTGTGGATAACCCGGTACTGCTCTTGCCGGCCGATACCAGCAGCCAAACCCTCAACCTGATTGGCCGAGCTGACCGTGATCAAGTTATGGGTAAAGCCCGCGGCCCAACGCTCCAGGGTTTTATATACCCAGCTCGTGACGAAAAATTGTCCAGGGTAAAAACCCCAGCCGTGGACCGTATGGATCACTTTGGCCACCCCAGCCCGACGAGCCGCCAACCGTCCCAGAATGCCTGCCTTGGAGCTGTGGGTATGGACGAGTTTCACTTGTTCAGTCCTGAGGACGGAGGTGATCTTGAGAAGCGCCAGCAGGTCCCACCAGGGTCGGATGGGGTGCTTGAGTTCAGGCAGGAAAATGGTCTTGTACCGGCCGGCGTTTCGGAGGGCCTCGTCATCCAAGTAACCGCCGGGACCCGTGATGAGGATGACTTCGTATTTTTTGGGATCGTGGTTGGCGCAGCAATAGAGGGTGTTTTGCTGCGCCCCGCCCAGCTCCAGGCGGGTGATGATATGGGCAACTTTAAGCCGGCGAAAAGCCATTGAAAAACCTCAATCCCATTTTTGCCACAGATGAACACGGATGAACACAGATTCATCGGGGAAACCAACGGCAATGAATTGAATCACGGATCAGTAGGGTGAATAAAAGTTCGCCAAAAAATATCTTTTGTTCAAGGAATTAATTCCATCCGTGTTAATCCCTGTTCATCTGTGGCGAAAAGGAATTAGGATTTTGGATTCTCTTTTTCTTCCAGGAGCGGCTCTTGGTTGGTTTTGGCGGCCTTGCCGCTCTTGGCCTTGCGGGCGGCTTTCTTGGCGGCCTTCTCATCGGCCTTGGATTCCGCCAGGGCTGCCTGGTCCACGTCGGTTATCGGCTGGACCGCCGCCTTGATGGCGATTTCCTCATCCCCGCTTTGGACGAACTTTTTCATCCATTCCCACTCCCGCGCCAGGCCCTCCCTTAAGGAAGTCCTGGGCTTGGTCCCAAAAAGCCTTTCCAGTTTGGCCGTATCGGCCCTGGTGGAAAAAACATCGCCCTTTTGCCTTTCCAAAAAAGTCTTCGGCGCGTTCTTGCCGCTCACTTCCTCCAGGATGGCAGCCGCCTCCAAGAGCGTGGCCGGCGAGCCTCCGCCTACGTTCACCACTTGGCCCACCACGTCCGCCGTCAGGGCGGCGGTGATGATCTCCGCCACGTCGTCCACGTAGGTGAAGTCCCGGACCTGTTGGCCGTCCCCGTAAATGGTCATGGGGGCGTCGCGGAGGATGTTTTGGCAGAAACGGTGGAAAGCCATGTCCGGCCTCTGGCCGGGGCCGTAAACCGAAAAGAACCGAAGAGAGACGGTCGGCATTTTGTACTCGATGTTGTAAAGCTGGCACAAATGCTCCGCCGCCAGCTTCGTGACCCCGTAGGGGCTTTTGGGCTGGATCCTCATTTCCTCATGCAAGACCTCGCCCACATCGCCGTAAACCGACGAGGAGGAGGCGTTGACGAAACGCTTGAGTTTGCTTCCCTTGGATTCCTCCAAAAGCCTTTGGGTGACCTGGATATTGTTGGTGACGTAGCGGTGGAAGGAGGAGCCCCAGGAGCCCCGGACTCCCGGCTGGGCCGCCAGGTGGATAATGGCTTCCGTTCCCTTCAATACCGTGACCAAGGCCATGGTGGCGAGGTTGTCCTCGATGAGCTTGAACTTGGGGTGGAGCAGGACCGGCATGAGGTTTTTTTCTTTTTGGCCCCGGGAGTAATAAATATCGAAGTTGTCCACGCCCACCACGTCATGCCCCTCCTTGAGGAGGCGAGCCACCACGTGGGAACCAATGAACCCGGCGGCGCCGGTAACGAGAACTTTCATGAAACAACCCCTATTCGCCACAGATGAACACGGATGAACGCAGATCCCTTTTAATAGAATCCTTATTTTTCCGCTTATCTATGAACAAAAATTTTCATTGTCAACAGTTACATCCCGGCTTGATTCTGTCGTTTTCCTGCCATTCCGTGTTAATCCCTGTTCATCAGTGGCTAAATGGGTTTTTATTTTAATACGGGACTTCGCTCAGTAAAAGCACCCTCAAGTACTCCGTTTCCGGGATGGACAACACCATCGGGTGGTCCTGGGGCTGGGTGAACCTTTCCAAGAGCCGGAAGGATCGGCCCGATTCCTCCACCGCTTCCCTCACGACCCCATCCAAAAGAGTCCATGAAAAATGATGGGAACAGGTTCCCACCACCAAAAATCCCCCCTCGTTCAACAGGTCGAGGGCCTGCCCCAACAGGCGCTTCAAGGCCGTTCTCGCCGCCGGCAGGTCATGGGCGCTTTTGGCCAGGGGCGGCGGATCCAACAGGATCCCGTCGAACATCCGGCCGCCTTTTTTGAAATCCTTGAAGACCTTAAAGCTGTCGCCCTTTTCGAAACGAATCAAATTTTCCACGCCGTTAAGCTTGGCGTTTTGCGCGGCCTCATCCAAGGCTGTTTGGGAGGACTCCAGGGCCAGCACATCCTTCGCCCCGCCCAAGGCGGCCTGGATGGAGGCGGCTCCGGTGTAGGCGAAGGCGTCCAACAATACTTTTCCCTGGCTTAAGGATTGGACCCTTCGGCGGACATCACGGAAGTCCAGGTAAAAACCCGTTTTATGGCCCTGGATGGGATTGGCTTGGAACTTCGCCTTGCCCTCGAAAAAAGGAATGGGCATGGGGCCCGGCTTGGTCAGCCAATCCTGGACCTCCGCCATCCCTTCCTTGAGGCAGACTTCCCCCACGCTCTTCTCGAAAACATATTTGAAGCCGTTTTCCTGGAGGGTCTTTTGGATGGCCGGAATGAAGGGTTTGAGTCCGGCGCTAAAGCAGGAGAGAACCGCCGTTTCCCCGAAACCGTCGGCGATCATGCCTGGTAGGCCGTCACCCTCGCCGAACAAGAGCCTCATTCCATCGGTCGCGTTTTTTTCCCGGAAATCCTTCCGGACCCAAAGGGCGCTCTCGACCCGGCTGGCGATGAAGGCCTCGTCGATCTCGGTTTCGAAATCCCTGGTCAAGAGTCGGATCAGGATCTTGGACGTGGGATTGGCCACGCCGCGCCCCACGGGTTGTCCCTTGGAGGTAATCACTTCCACTAAGGTGCCTGGCGCCAAGGTTTTGGGGGCGCTGTCCACCTCATTGGCGAAGACCCAAGGATGGCCCGCCAAGAGGCGGTCCTCCTCCTTGGGCTTTAATTTAACTTTAATATAGGAAGGCAAGGTGAAACCTTTTCTAGCCGCGGTAAGGCGCGCGTAAAAATCCGCGGTGATTCACGGCTGCTGTTGGGTATTTTAAAACTTGAAGGAAACTGCCACTTCCGTCGGATGGAAAGCCTGGGCGACTTGAAGCCGAACCGGGTCCTGAAGGAAGGCCTGGCGGTCTTTCATCGAGTCAATATTGGCGTGCTGGGCCACATCATAGTCTTTCGGCATGATCAAGGCGCCGGCCAGGATACCCACTCCCAATCCGAGGGCCCCGCCGATAAACATGTCCGAGGTGAGTGAACTGGAGTTTTGGGAAAAGCGGTTGGCCAGGAAAATTCCGACGCCCAACCCCACCACGCCGGAGGCCACGATCACCAGGGTCCTGGCTTCGTTGTTCGTGGAGGGCCCTTTATCATGGTTGTCCAAATCCTTGTATTCGCTTTTCTTGGAGTCTTTATTCACGTCGTCGATCCAGTCCAGGAGCAGGAAATGGGAGGGGCGGGTTTTGACGTCCTTAGGATCGTTGCTTTCCGTGTCGTCTTCCCAATAAAGCGCGTGGGCCTTGGGCACCAAGGGAAAAACCACCATCCCGGAGAAATAAAGAAGGGCGGTGAAGAAAGCGGTTGTTTTAAGGAATGAAAGCTTGGAAGTCATGGGCCAAATTATACCTTCAAAACTTCCGAAGAAAAGGGCAAAACATATTCAGTTTCCCTGAAAAATCCCCTCCATGGGAAGGACGGCTTAGGGACTCACCACCAAAATCTCGAATGTACCAGGCACCAACTTGCCGCGGGGCTTGGGATTGGAGGCTGTCGGTTTGTCCGGGGGAAGCGACAGGGCGGCCGGCAAAAACAAGCGCCCCGTTTTCCCGTCCAGGGCCAGGGTCCTGGCTCCCGGCTTTGTCGGGTCATTTTCCAGAACCCGGTAATGATCCGGTGAATCCTCGTGGATCACCGAGAGGGTCCCGTCCCCGCAAGAACTGAGGATATTGTCCCTTTTGGAATCAAACACCGTTCCGTCGACATGCTCCCCGATCGGCAGGGCCTGGATCACCTTCCCGTTGGCGGCGTCCATGACAATCAGGAATTTATTGCGGCATCCGATGAACAGCCTTTGGCGCTCCCGATCCATGGCCATTCCGGTGGGGGAAGTTCCCGGGGCCGTCGGCCAGCGGCCGGAAACCTTAAGGGTCTTGGAATCAATCTTTAAAACCATGTTTTTATCGTTGAGGTTGTCGAACAAATGGCCCTTGCCGTCGGCAACGGCTACTTCCGGCGAGCCGCCCAGATCAACCCCCTGTACCGCCTTGCCCAACAGGGGATCGATCACCGTGGCATTTTGGCTGTCGCCGTTGAAAGTGAAAATGTTTCCGGAACTTTCATCGTGGAGAATGACATCCGAGTCCTTCGCGGTGGGTATATCCGAGAGCCGTTTCAAGGTTTTAAGGTCGAACACCACCACGCTGCCGGGATCACCGCTGGTGATATAGCCCCGTCCCAAGGCCGGAAGAACCACCACGCCGTGAGGCCGGGGGACATTCTCGACCGTTCCCACGAGCTTTAAAGAATCCGCGTCCAGCACTTGGACGCTGTTGTTGTGGGTGATATAAATCCTGCGGCCCGCCTCGTCCACCGTCAAAAAATCCCATCCCCCGTCCCCGGCCAGCGGAATCTTTTGAACGATTTTATAGCCGCCGGAGGCCTTGTCGCCGGCCCAGGCCCAACCTACCCAGCCCATTACCATCAACATCGGGATCGATAATTTTAATAATCTCACGTCATGCTCCTGGCTTGGATTTGGAAATCGAAATTTAGACGCGGGGAGAGCTTAAAACCAGCCGCTTCCGGGGCTGGAATCAGGAATGGCTTTTTCCTGCGGTTGGGGTGGCCTTGATCGACCCCGCGGGCGGAGACGGCATGGGCTCGCTGGTTTTTGAGGTGATTTTTCCCGTCAAGGCGTCGACGATGATGAAATGCAGCCTCTGGTCCTTGCCCGCGATTTTAAAGGCGTAAACCCACTTGTCGTTCTTTTGCTTGAACTCGAAATCCTTGACCTTCCCAGGGGACTTCCTCAGGGCCGTGGCGCGGGCCTGCTTCATGGAAACCCGGTCGACCGGGGGAGCCGAATCATCCGGGCGGACGGATGGAACCAAGGCAAAATTCACCAAGAACATCAGGATTACCAAGCTTAACTTTTTCAAATTCTCTCCTTGTCGCGGCTGTTTTGTTAATGAGCTCCGGGCTTTTGAATCACGCCTCCACCCACCACTCCATCTCCCTCGTAAAAAACCGTCGATTGGCCCGGTGTCACGGCCCTGGCCGGGTCCTTGAGAACCACCTTCACCCTCTTGGGGCCCGCCGGATAAATAACCGCCGGCTGCTCCACCGAGCGGTAGCGGATCTTGGCCAGGACTTCCTTGGGTTCGGTGATGGGCTCCCAAGCGACCCAATTCATTTCCGCCACGTGGAATTCCTTGACGAAGGTATCCTCGTCCCGGCCCACGACCACCGTGGCCGTCTCGGGAATTAATTCCACCACGAAATAGGGTCCGCCGGACAGGCCCATGCCCTTGCGCTGGCCGATGGTGAATCCCGCGATGCCCTCGTGCCGGCCCAACACTTCCCCCGTCACATCCACAATGTCGCCTGGGACGAAGGCCCTGGGCCTATGGATCTTGACGAAGTCCCTGTAGCTTTTTTGGGTCACAAAGCAGATTTCCATGCTCTCAGCTTTTTCCGCGATGTTGAGCCCCATGCGCCTGGCGTCCCGCCGGACCTGCTCCTTGACGTAATCCCCCAATGGAAAAAGAAGGTGGGAAAGGAGTTTTTGGTTCAGTTTATAGAGGACGTAGCTTTGGTCCTTGTCCTGATCCAAGGCCTTGCGGATGCGGAAGCGGCCGGTGGAAGGATCTTGGTCCAGCCTGGCGTAATGGCCCGTGGCGAGTTTTTCGCAACCCAGGGTCAGGGCCTGCTGCAGCAGCAAGGGAAGCTTGGCGAAACGGTTGCACTCGACGCAAGGATTAGGCGTCAAGCCCTGCTCATACTCGTCCAAAAACCGGTCCACCACATTGGCCTTGAAGACATCCAGGCCCTCGTTGACATAATGGGGGGCGCCTAATTTCAAGGCCACTTCCCTGGCGTCCTGGATATCCTCCACCGAGCAGCAGCGCTGGCCCTTGGGTTCCACGGTCTTGACGCTCACGGCGCCGTTTTCACCGGGCGTGATTTCGCATGGCAATATCTTAAGGGTCAGGCCCATCACCTCATGGCCCTGCTCTTTCAAAAGCCCCAAGGCGGCCGAGGAATCCACCCCTCCGCTCATCGCGACGCCGATTTTCATTTTAAACCCTCTAAATTTTCACCACGAAGTACACGAAGATCACGAAGTCAAAACAAAAGAATTTTATTCACTTTGTGCGCTTTGTGAACTTCGTGATTAAGATTTTGTCATCTCTTTTAACGCCTTGACCGCTGTCTCGATCTCTTTTTCCGTGTTGTAATAACCAAAGCTGAACCTGACCGTGCCGATCGGGTAGGTCCCGATCGTGCGGTGGGCCAGGGGTGCGCAGTGTAGCCCGACCCGGGTCATGATGCCATACCTCTCATCCAGTTCGTAGCCTACTTCAGAGGGGTCTTTTCCTTCAATATTCAAGGAAACCACCGCCACCCTTTCCTTCTCGGCCCCCGCCGGGAGTCCCAGAAGCTTGATCCCCTTGATTCCTTCCACTTCTTTAAGGAATTGGGCCGTTAAATGCTCCTCTTTTTTTCGAACCGCCATGACGCTGGTTTTGAGTAAGAAATCCACCGCGGCCTTGAGTCCCGCCAGGCCCCAGTAATTTTGGGTGCCGCTCTCGAACTTATCCGGCCATTGCTGGGGCTGTTCCTCGCTGTCGCTGTTGGAACCGGTGCCGCCCTCGATAAAGGAATCCAGGTTCCATTTGGACGACACCGCCAGGCCTCCCGTGCCGGGCGGGCCCATTAAACCCTTATGCCCCGTGAAAGCCAGAAAATCGATATTCAACGCCTGGACATCCAAGGGAACCACTCCGGCGGTTTGCGCCGCGTCCACCAAAAAAGCGATCCCCTTCCTCGCGCAAAGAGCGCCCACTTCCGCCACTGGGCTTAAAGTTCCCACGACGTTGGAGGCGTGGACCAGACAGACCAATTTGGTGTTGGGTTTCAGAGCTTGCTCAAAATCATAAGGATTGAGGCGTCCCAGGCTGTTGGCGGGAACGATGGAATAGTCGATTCCCCGGTCCGCTTTGAGCTTGTTCAGGGGCCGGATGACGGCGTTATGTTCCAAGCTGGACAGCACGACATGGTCCCCGCTTTTCAAAAATCCCTTGAGGGCCGTATTCACCGCCTCGGTGACGTTTTTCATGTAGAGGATTCGATCCGACCGCTGGATGTTGAATAATTTCGCCAGCGAGGCACGGGTTCCATAGACCAGCTCGTTCGCCGCGATGCCGGGCTGATAGGTTCCCCGCCCGTGGGAAACCCCCACTTCGGAGGCGAATTGGACGACCGCTTTGAGAACCTGCGGCGGTTTTTGCCTGGTCGTAGCAGCGCAATCCAGGTAAATTTCTTTTCTAGTTTTCTTTTTCATTGGAATTGATTCTAACATCCGCCGGGCGTTTTTTCAGTTTAGGGCCAAAACAAAAAAAGGCGGCCAAAGGCCGCCTGCTGAAAGCCAACCGCTGATACCTGATAGCCGCCTTTATCAGCTTTCCCTGGACTTTGGCAGGTCCACCACCTTGCTGACTTCTTCCATTTGGCAGTTTCCCTCGAACATCGCGCCCTCCTCCACCACGAAAATAGGCGTGGAGATGTCGCCCTCGATTTGGGCCGTGCTTTGCAGTTCCAGCCGCTGGTAGGCGGTGATGTTCCCCTTCACCTTGCCGCCGATGAGGACGGACTTGCCGATCAAATTGCCCCGGACCATTCCCTTCTCGCCGATAATGACGCCATCCTCGCTGGTCACGTTGCCGTAAATTTCACCATCCACCCGGATGCTGTTCTTGGAGTTGTAGCTGCCCCGGAGGCTGGTTTCCTCTCCGATGATGGTGTCAACGCGCCCCATGGCCTTGGAGTCCCCGAATCCTAAAAAACCCATTTTCCCCTCCGGGGAATTAGGAATGCGGAATTAGTAATAAGGAATTGACGACAACGTCGAAAAGACGTTTCTAAATTCCTAACTCCTCATTCCTAATTCCTAATTGAATTTAATCTACTTTCGGCAGGTATTTTTCCGGATCCACGGGCATGCCGTGCACCCGAACCTCATAATGAACATGGCTGCCCGTGCTGCGCCCTGTCGACCCCACATAGCCCATGATCTGTCCCCGCTTCACCTCATCCCCCACCTTGACGTCGATCCTCGCGCAATGACCGTACCTGGTACTGTAGCCAAACCCGTGTTCCACCACAATGACCCTGCCGTAGCCGGTCTGCCAACCGGCGTAGGTCACCAAACCATCGGCGGTCACCCGGATCGGGGTGTTGGCCTCGTTGGCGATATCCACTCCCATGTGGCGGCCCGGCTCACCCGTTAAAGGCGAGGCCCTTTTGCCGTAACCCGAGGTGATCCAGCCCTTGACGGGCCAAATGGAAGGCGTCGCCGCTAAAATGGACCTTTGTTTATCGAGAAACACGCTGATCTCTTTAAAGCTGGCTTCTTGTTGGGAAGCTTGTTGGTTGGAAATTTTCAGGCTGGCGTCCACCTTGTTCAATAAATGCTCGTTCTTTTCCTGGAGAAGCCGGGAAAACCTGGTGGAGTCCTCTTCCGTGGGTCCGCCGATGCCGTTGAGCTCGAGAACTTTTTTCCGGTCCCCTAACTTCAGGAGTTTGCGGAATTGGGTGTCCACCGAGGACATCCGTGACAAAAGAACCCGGTTGGTTTCCAGTTCTTCCATGATTTCCTGCATGTTGCTTTTGAATCTTTGTTCCGTTAACAAGGCCAATTGGTAGTTCACGTCCTGGGCGATTACCATGGCCGCCCATGTCACCAAACCGCCTAAAACCAAAACCAGAAAGTGGATCATGAATAGATTGGTTTTTATTTGAACGGACTTGCCGCCGTCATGGGGAACTACCATGAAGGTCATCTTCTTCTTAAAATACGATTTCAAGCGATGTGACATGGGCGAAAGAATCCTCGTAAAATTTTCGGTTAAAGGCTTTTCCCGGAACGCCTGGGCAGGTCACTGGAGGCGCGGGATTGGGGTCTGACGGCTGTTCAACGGTTGTATTCTATGCCTTTAAGATAAGGTGGGGCTCAATCACTGTCAATTATTAATGAGGCCCCCGCAGGTTAAAAGGTTACCCATTCCCCGGAAAAGGCTTTTAACCCAGGGATTGGCCGCCGGACTCGATGAATTTGAAAGCCTTTTCAAAAAGCGCCTGCTTATCGTAATCCATCGTCACCACATGGTCGGAACGGTCCAAATACTGGAGGTGCTTCACCCTGGACCCCAGGGCTTGGTAGACCAAGTCCCCGTTCGGCGGAGGCACCATCGAATCTTTCCGCCCTTGCGCTACCAGGGCCGGGGCCGTGACATAGGGCAAGTCTTCCCTGACATGATCCATCATTTTTTTCAACTCGTATAAATTCCGGGTGGCCAAGTAAGGGTAGGTTTGGTGGGGCGGGGCGGAGGGATCCAAGATGCCGCCGGTTAAGTTTGTCGTCCGCCACTGAAGGAACCGGAAAAAAGCGATGCCGTTGAAACGGAAATCAAAAACACGGATGGGGGCCGCCATCGAAATCACGCCCGCGACCGGAAAATGGGACGCCAAGTGGAGTGCCTGCAAGGCCCCCATGGAAAGGCCCCCCACGTAAACCTGGGAGCATTTTTGACGGAGAGCCTCATAGGCCTCCCTGGCGCTTTGGGCCCAATCCTGCCACCGGGTCTTGGCCAGGTCCCCCGGTGAAGATCCATGGCCTTGGAGCCAGGGGCCCAGGGTGGAAACGCCCCGCTCCGAAAGATAATTCCCGAGGGGCTCGACTTCGGCAGGTGTTCCGGACAATCCATGGATTAATAGGATGCCAGTGGAGCCTTTTTGGGACTCAAATCCAATTTTCATGTAATCCCTCCCCCCAAGCCACTGACAGACAAAATAAACCCAAAATCCATTTTAGCCGCAGATGAGCACGGATGAACTCAGATAAAAATAAAGAATTTTTTTGGCCTCCCTTCTCATCCGTGTTAATCCGCGTTCATCTGTGGCTGATCAATATTTGGTTTTCCTTTTTTATCCTTGCTATTTTTTGCCGGCTTTTTGTTCCATTTGCTGGATCATGAACAGGATCTCCTCGTCCGAGGGCCGGTCCACCGGGCTGGTTCCCACGTGCTTGAAACGGATAATTTTTTGGGGGTCGATAATAATCACCGCGGGCTTGCTGATGTCCTTGCCCTCATGGCCTCCCGGGTGGCGGGCCCCATAGGCGTCGATCACCTGGAATTGGGTGTCCGATAAGAGCGGGAAGGGGAAACGCCACTCCTCGGCGAAATGGGCCGATTCATCAACCGTATCCACGCTGATGGCCGCCAGGGCCGTATGAAGGGCGGCGAATTTCGGGTAATCGTCCTTCAAGTTGATCAATTGGTTCTGGCAGGCCGAGCACCAATGGCCCCGGAAGAGAATAAGCACCAGGGACCAGCCTTCCTGGATGTCCGACAGCCTCATGACATGGCCCGTGTTATCCATCAAGGCGAAATCCGCCGCTTTATCCCCTATCCCCAGCCCCCCCGGTTTATTCACGGAAGGATCGGGCGGCCGGCCGCAGCCGGAAAGAAAAGCCAGGACCGCCGCCAAAATCCCTATCTTGATGAAAGACCCGTTCGTCATTTTCGTTCGCTCCCCTTTCCCACATTTTATACCGCGCCACTGCCCGAAGCTTAAATATTTTTCAGGGCCCGTTGACAAATTTGAACCCCCTTCCCAATAATGAGGCACTTCAAGGAGAGGTCGGTTCATGGATTTTTTCCGTAAACATCTTTTTCCATCCGCCGCCGTCCTCCTCCTAGCCTTCTTGACGCTCCTGGCGGTCGAAACAGCCCATCACCACGGCGCGATTGAGGAAACGGATAGTTGCTCCCTTTGTAGCTGGCAGCAGGCTTCCCCCAACACCGCGACTTTCGTTTCCCCTTTTCTCGCTTTCGTGGCTCTTTTCTTCGCCGTTCTTTTCACCTTTTCACCTTCACCCTTTTCACTTTTTTACCTATCCATCCCGGGCCGGTCCCCACCTCAAAACCTCCTGTAACGAAGTACCAACGGCCCTCCCGGGCCGCATTACAAGGAGGAAGCATGAAAACTTATATTCGTATATTTGTTTGTCCATTGTTGCTTTTGTGCGTCGCGATTCCAATCCACGCCCAAACCCGTTCCATCATTTCCAACTTGGCCAATCCGGCCATCGGGATGAGCGCTTTATTCTTGGGACAAGCCGCTCCGAACCTGACCTCCCCCGGCTCCACCGGCCCCGGTTTTCAGGAGGCGGAAATCAGTTTAATCTCGACAGTGGATCCGCTCTGGACCTTGGCGGGGAATTTCACCTTCGACGCCGGGTCGGGCGTGGCGGAAGAAGCCTTCGCCATTTCCGACAGCATCCCAAATGTCCAAATTAAGGTCGGGGAATTTCGGGCCGCCTTTGGAAAGCACGGAACCCTGCACACCCATGCCTTTCCTTTTATCCAGGCGCCGGTCATCATGTCCAACACCCTGGGCGAGGAGGGCTACAAGAACGCCGGGATCGAGGCGGGCTGGATGACGCCCCTGCCATGGTACTGTGAATTGACTTTGGGGGCCTACCGCCAAAGCGAATCCTCGCCAGATCATCCCCTCAATTTCAACGGGGGTTCCATGGACAACATCCCCTATCTTGTCCACTTGAAGAACCTTATCGACGTGGACGACGACACCACCTTTGAGCTGGGCGGCTCGGCCTTGACGGGGATGGGGGATGACGGTTTTCACCACGCCGTTTATGGCGCCGACCTTACTTTCCGTAACATCCCCCTGCGCCAATCCAACCAGAGGGGCTGGATCCTTCAAGGGGAATATTTGCGAAAAGTCTCCTTTGATCAAACCGCCGCGAATTTCGAAACGGATGGCTGGTATGGATCTTTCCAATACCGATGGGGGCAGGAATGGTGGTCCGGATTCCGGGTGGAGGAGGCCTTCAACAGCGTCTCGGACATTTCCGACAATCCCACGGACACATCCCTTTCGGGTCATGTCCAAAGGGCCTCGGTGAATATCGCCTGGCTCCCTTCCGAATTCTCGGAAATGAAGTTGGAATACGGGTTGGCAAAGGCGGACAACCCGGTGGACGGGTCCACCCAGTTCGACAACCGGGTGATGCTGCAATTCAACTACATTATCGGTTTTCATCCGCCGCACGCCTACTAGAACGGCGGTTAGTAATTAGTAGTTTTGATTTCGAAATTTAAAATCGAGGAGAAAAAAATGAAAAAAATCATAAGATTAATCGCGGTCAGTCTATCGTTGGGAATAGCGCCGCCGGCATTGGCGGATTTGAAGGTGGCGACCGCGCTTGAGGACTTGGCGTCGGTGGCCCAGTTTGTGGGTGGAAAACATGTGACCGCCACGAGCCTCTGCAAGGGTTACCAGGATCCGCATTTTGTGCCGGCTAAACCCAGCCTCATGAAAGCCATCCAGAACGCCGATGTGTTCATCTCCGTGGGATTGGAACTGGATGGAGGCTGGCTTCCCTTGGTGATTCCGGGAAGCCGCAATCCGAAAATTCAACCTGGCGCCAAGGGCTTCATTGACGCCTCGGAAGAAGTGAACGTGCTGGAAAAACCGACAGGAACGGTCAGCCGGGCCGAGGGGGACATCCATCCCTTGGGCAATCCCCATTACTACGTGGATCCCGCTAATTTGGAAGTGGTCGCCGACCACTTAGCAAGGATTTTTAGCGAATTGGACTCGGACAATGCCGACGAATACAAAACCAACGCCAAGGCCTTCGACGAAAAAATGGAGGAGTCCATCAAGGGGTGGGAAGCCCAGTTGAAACCCTTCGCTGGTACGCCCATCGTGGTTTTCCACGAGAATTTTATTTATTTCACCACGCGTTTCGGTTTGAAAATATTCGGGACGGTGGAGCCTAAACCCGGCATTCCTCCAAGCCCCAGGTACCTGACCGACACAGCCCAGGCCATGAAAACCGCCGGCGTGAAGGTGGTTCTCTACCAACCCTACTATGACGCCGACGCTGCCCAGCAATTGGCGAAAAAAGCGGACGGGACCGCGTTCGAGATTCCCACCGAGGTCGGCGGGGTTCCCCAGGCCAAGGATGTCTTCTCAAAATTTGATTTCATTGTGTCAACGCTGGTTAAATCCTTTTCAACAAAGTGAGGTAAATCATGTCGAATTTCTTTTCCGTTATGGCGCTGCCCCTATTGGCGTGCCTGTTGTTGGCGTTGATGCTTCCCTCCTTGGGCCAGCACGTTTTGGCCCGGGGGGTTATTTTCGTGGACCTGGCCTTGGCCCAGATCGCGGCCCTGGGTCAAAGCGTGGCCTTTTTGCTGGGGGCCGAGTCGCACGATCCCAGCACCTACTATTGGTCTTTCGCCTTTACCCTGCTGGGCGCGGCCCTGTTCAGCTTCTTATGGGATAGGGACCATTCGGTCCTGCAGGAAGCCTTTATCGGGATCGCCTTCGCCTTCGCGACAGCCACAACCCTTCTGCTCCTGGCCAATTCCCCCCACGGGGCGGAGCATGTCCAAGGAACGTTAAGCGGAGAAGCCTTGGGCTGGGTCAATTGGAAGGACATCGCGGTCATGGCGGTTTTTTACGCCTTGGTCGGGGCGTTCCTCCTCCGGAAACATAAAACATTGATGCTTTGCTCCGCCGAGCCCAAGGAGGCTCAACGGCGGGGTTTCTCCCTCAAGGTTTGGGACTTCCTTTTCTATACCGCTTTCGGGTTGGTCGTGACCAGCGCCGTTCGGGTGGCGGGAGTCTTGGCGGTTTTCTCGTTTTTAATCGTGCCCATTGTTTGCGCGAACCTGATGGGCCACAAGAAAAACCATTTGGTCTGGGCCTGGGGATTGGGGCTGGTGGTTTCCGTCCTGGGATCGGCCTTGTCCTACGCGAGGGATTGGCCCATGGGAGCGACGATTGTTTGCATCTTTGGACTGGCGGTCATTTTGGTTTCCGGGTTGACCCGCATGAAAAACGCCGATTAGGGATCAATAACCTCTCGAACCGGGGCGGCCACAAAAAAAGCCGCGGCCATTGGGCCGCGGCTTTTTCAAAGGTCCTGCCAAGACCCATTAGGAAATAATTGAACCGTCTTTCTTGTCCGCGGCCTTGGCCTCCGAGGGCAGGGCCGGCGCGCTCGCCGGGGCGGCGCTCGTCTTAGAATGGTCCTCAGTGTCGGGACCGGAGGCTTTCTTAAATTCCTTCAAGGCCTCTCCCAGGGCTTTCGCCAAGCTGGGAAGCTTGTTCGGCCCAAAAAACAACAGCGCGATAATCAGGATTAGCAGCAGTTCTCCGAAACGTCCGCCCATGTCACGACTCCTCAACTCAATTTTCTTTATTTTAGGAGGGTCCCACCGCCAAGTAAAGCCCCAGGCTTGACCCTCCCGAAAAGCATGCTCGTTTTTTTTGTTTTATTCAAGGGCCTGGGTCATATTCCCAGCCTAAGACCCTGAAAAATGACGGATTAGCCCGGTTAATTGTTCCCGAAAAGCCGATTTGGGAAGGACCTTGTCGGCTCCCATTTCTTTGGCGTCCTGGAGCAAATCCGCGCGAAGGCTGGTGCCAAAAGCCACAATCGGTATTTTCCTTGTCGAGGGGTTTTGTTTCAATTTTTGGATGAGGGAGGGACCATCCAAGGAGGCGAGCCCGAGGTCGATAAAAATAAAATCCGGGGTCCCATCCTGAAGGGCGGCGAACAAGGTCTCTTCCTCGCCCAAGGTCAATACCTCGGCCGATTCTTCCCGAGCGGTCTTCCCGATCATTTCCAGGAAATTCACGTCGTCGAGGAGGGCGATAAACAAGTGGCCGCCTTTCGCTTAATGGGCTTCCAGCCAGCTTTTACCCATGCCCACGTCCACCTTCAGTGGGACCCTTAGTTTCATGGCGTTTTCCATCTCATGGACGATGATTTTTTTCGCCTCCTCCGCCTCCGCCTTGGGGGCCTCGAAGACCAATTCATCATGCACCTGCAGGAGCATGGCCGTCTCCATTTTTTTAGCCTGAAGCTTCTCATGGAGGCGGATCATGGCGATCTTGATCAGGTCCGCGGCGGACCCCTGGATGGGAGTGTTAACGGCCATGTGTTCGGCGTTGATGCGGAGGCCGACATTGGTGGAATGGATTTCCGGAATGAGCCTTTTACGGTCCATGATGGTTGAAACATACCCTTGCTTCCTGGCCAGTTCCACCATTTCCGTCGTGAATTTCTGGATGCCGGGGTACTTGGCGAAATATTCCTCAATGAACTTTTTGGCTTCCACCATCGTGACGCCGTTTTCCCTCGCCAGCCTCATGGGGCCCATGCCGTAGATGACGCCGAAGTTGATGGTTTTGGCCTGGTTGCGCTGGGTGGAAGTCACCTGCTCCATGGGGACTCCGAAAATAAGGGAGGCCGTGCGGCGGTGGACATCCTCGTCGTTTTTAAAGGTCGCGATCAGGTTCTTGTCCTCGGTGATATGGGCCAGGACCCGAAGCTCAATTTGGGAATAGTCGGCGGAAATGAGCAGGTGCTTGGAGTCCTTGGGGACGAAGGCTCCCCGGATCCTGCGGCCAAACTCGGAACGGATGGGGATGTTCTGAAGATTCGGGTCGTTCGAGGAGAGGCGTCCCGTGGCCGCCACGGCCTGGCTGTAGGAAGTGTGGATCCGTCCGTCCTTGGGGTGCACCATCTCCGGCAGGACGTCCAGGTAGGTGTTTTTGAGCTTGGAAAGCTGGCGGTAATCCAGGACCAGGTCTCCGATGGGGACACCCTTGAGGGATTCCAGCACATCCACATCGGTGGCGTAGCCCGTCTTGGTTTTTTTCACGCGGGTTCCTGAAATTTTCTGGACCTGCATCTTCTCAAAAAGAATTTTCCCCAGCTGGAGGGGGGATCCAATGTTGAATTCCTCGCCCGCCTCCTTGAAAATTTTCTTGGTGAGTTTTTTCAGCTCCTCGCCGGCCTCATCGGACAAACTTTTCAGGAGCTTCACGTCCACACAGATGCCTTTGCGCTCCATGGCCTCCAGCACCATCACCAGGGGAAGTTCCACCTCCCGATAGGCCCGGTCCAGCCCTTCCTTCTTCAAGCGAGGAGCGAAGAAGTTGTGCGCCCGGAGGGTAAAGTCCACGTCCTCACAGGCATATTGGGTGATGGCCTCCAAGGGCACCTGGTCCATGGTGATCTGCTTCTTCCCGCTGCCGATCAGGGCTTCCGTGGGGATCTTGGTGTAGTTAAAGTGTTTCAGCGCGATGGCGTCCAACCCGTGCTGCCGGTAGGAGGAATCCAACAGGAAGCTTTCCAACATGGTGTCAAAGGCGAAGCCCTCCGGCTGGATGCCGTGGCTCTTGAAGACCGCCCAGTCGTATTTGCTGTTTTGGCCGCCCTTTTGGATTTTCGGGTTTTCCAGAAAAGGCTTTAATAGTTTGACGACTTTTTCCCCATTAAGTTCCTGGTTCAAGGGAATAAAAACCGCTTCTTTTTCTTTCCAGCAAAGCGACACTCCCACCAACTCCACCGTTAAAGAATCCAACCCGGTCGTTTCCGTATCCACCGCCACCAGGCCCGCCTTGGCAGCGGCCGCCAAGGCTTTTTCGATTTCCTCCTCGGTCAAAAGGCTGCGGTACTTGTCCGAGACCCTTTTCACCTTAATCTCGGCCGGCTCCACCGTCTCGGCCTTGTCCTTTTTAGCGGCTTTGGCCTTCTTTTCTTTCGGGGCCGGTTCGGAAGGGCTGGAAAGGGAAAACTCAACCCCCATCGTTTCGGCGTATTCCTCGATCCGGGACATCATGCGGTTGAATTCCAACTCGCGGCAAAGTTCGCGGAGTTCCTCCATGTGGGGCTTCCCCAGAACCATGTCCTTGGGCCTGTCCGGGATGGGCGCGTCGCATTCAATCGTCACCAATTCCTTGGACAGATCGGCCATCGCCTTGTTTTTGAGGAGGGATTCCTTTAATTTTGGCTTTTGGATCTTCTCCGTGTTCTTAAAAAGGTTGTCCAGGGTCCCATATTCCTGAATAAGAACGGTGGCGGTCTTCTCCCCAATTCCCGGAACCCCCGGCACATTGTCCGAGGCGTCGCCCATCAGCGCCAATACGTCGATCACCTGTTCCGGTTTCACCCCAAACTTTTCCAATACATCCTTCTCGTCCGCCATGGACCAATCATTGGGCCATTTGGGCTTGTACATCTGGACCCCGGGGCCGATCAATTGCATGAAATCCTTGTCGCCGGATACGATGACGCTGTCGATCTTCTCTTTTTTCGCCCTCTTCACCATCGTCCCGATCAAGTCGTCCGCCTCATAGCCGGGCTTGACGAGGATTGGCAGGTTCAAGGCCTTGACCATTTTGTGGATATAGGGAAACCCCTTCGCCAGGTCATCGGGCATCTCCTCCCGGTTGGCCTTGTACTCTTTATACATCTTGTGCCGAAAGGTCGGTTCCCGCGAGTCGAAAACCACGGCGAAAAAATCAGGTTTTTGTTTTCTCAAAATCATCAACAAGGTGTCCATGAACCCGTAGATGGCGGAGGTGTCAAATCCCTTCGAGGTGACCCGGGGATTCTTGATAAAGGCGAAATGGCTCCGGTAAGCCACCGCGGCGCCATCGAGGAGGAACAGCCTAGGCTTGGGCATGGAAACTCCTAAGATTTATTTTTATGTAGCGTCGCGGAAAATACTGTCCGGAGCCGCCGGGAACAGCCGCCGGCCAACAATTCATACTCATGCGCCTCCAACCGGGTAAACCGGCCCTTCCATCCAATCGGCACGGCCCTCATCACCTTCAAACTTTTCAAATAACTTTTATCCGATTTGGACATGGCCAAGGTGCAATGCGGGGCCCATCCGTCGCCCGGTAAATAATACGGGGATTGGCCTTCTGCGAGAAGCCGTATGGACTGGTGGACTTTTTGATGAATCCTTAAAAGCTCCAGGGTCACTACAGGCGCCAAGAAGAGAACCCTTTCATGCGTAAAACTTCCGATGCTCTCAAAGGAAGCCGGTATCGCCGAAAACTCCCCGGAAATTTTCCTGCACCGGGCCCCAATGGTTCCCATGTCCGCGTCATTGAAAGCCGCGAGAGTTACATGGGGATTATCCCTGCCAAGGGGAGTTGAGACCTTGTTTTTTTCCAACTTCCGCCAAATATTCCGTATGGCCTTTTCCGTTGGGGGGTCGAATAAAAGCTCAATCCCGAAAGGCATTTCCACTCCCCGCCCTCAAAATAAAAAGCCCCTTCACCGTATCCGGAGAAGGGGCTTTTACTATAACAACTAAAGAATACCTTGGGTTCGCCAAAAAACGTTTTTACGTTACCCTTTTAAAAAAACTAGGCTGGAATACCGTATTTTTTCTTGGCTTCGGGAGTCATATTCTCAATGTCCTCCATCAGCAAACGGGCCCGAATGCCCTTGACCCGGCGAAGTTCGGTGTCCAGCGTCCCCTTCAACCGGCCGCGCAGCATATCGGCCACTTTGCGGGGGGCGTAAACGTAAATGTCCACTCCGTCATCCTTGTAGCTGGTGTAGTCGTTGCGAATCACGGCCTGCGGGGCGAGCCGCTTGACCTCCGATTCCATCTTCTTCGCCAATTGCTCCGCTCCAGTTTGTGCCAAGGTTCTCTCCTTCAGGGTTGATCACGGGAGTCCGGCTCCCGGTAAAACTTGAGCTGTTCGTTAATTTAGCATATCCCCTTTTATTGTCAACGAAACCCGGCCTTGCGGAAGAGGTTCAAAATTCGGTCCAGATCATCCAGCGAATAATATTCGAAACAAACCGTTCCCTTTTGCCGGCCCTTGGGGTTCAGGGTCACTTTGGTTCCCAGCCAATTGCGGAGGTTTTCTTCCAATTTGGCGATGTTGGGGTCCTTCGCCTTGGCGCCGGATTTTATTTTTTTGGTGGGGCCCTTTTGATCCTGGAGCCACCTTTCCGCGTCCCGAACGGTAAAACCCTGCCGGGTGATCTTGTCGGCCAGCTTCCGCTGCTCGGCGGGCGTGGGCAGGGCCGCCAAAACCCTGGCATGGCCCGCCGTTAATTGGCCTGAAGCCAGCAGGCCCTTCACTTCGGGCGCCAAGCGGAGCAAGCGCATTGCGTTGGCCACCGTGGCCCGGTCCTTACCCACCTTGAGGGCGATCTGCTCTTGGGTCATCTTGAATTCTTCCTGCAGCCGTTGGTAGCCCTCCGCCTCTTCCAGCGGGGATAGGTCCGCTCTTTGTAAATTCTCGATCAAGGCCAGTTCCAAAGCCTCCACGTCGGAAGCCAAAACCTCCACCGCCGGGACGGTCAACATGCCGAGTTTTTGGGCCGCCCGGTACCGCCGCTCCCCCGCGATGATTTCCCATTGGTCGCCTTTTTTCCTGACTACGATGGGCTGGAGAATTCCCCTCTCCTTGACCGATTGCACCAGTTCCTGCAGGTCCTCGGCCCGGAATATCTTCCGGGGCTGGAAGGGATTGGGCCTGATTTTCGAGATCGGAATCTGTTGGGCCGATCCCTTCCTTTCCTCGATTATTTTTTTGGGAATCAGGGCCTCGAGCCCGCGTCCCAGCGCTTTTTTAGCCATGGGTGACAATCTCCTTGGTGAGGTTTAAATAGGCCTGGGCCCCGCTGGAGCGGATGTCGTAAAGAATAATCGGCTTCCCAAAGGAAGGCGATTCGGAGAGCTGGACATTCCTCGGGATAACGGTATTGTAAACTTTTTCGCCGAAAAATTTCCGAACTTCCTCGGAAACCTGGGCCGCCAGCCTGGTCCTGGAATCGTGCATCGTTAACAGTGCCCCCTCAATCTCCAACTTGGGGTTCAGGTTTTCCCGGACCCGTTCCACGGTCTCCATCAGGGAGCTCAACCCTTCCAAAGCGTAATATTCGCTTTGGACTGGGATCAATACCGAATGGGCGGCCGTGAGGGCGTTCAAAGTGAGGAACCCCAGGGACGGCGGACAATCGATCAAAATATAGTCAAAATCACCCTCGATCGAAGCCAGGGCCCTTTTAAGCCTTGTTTCCCTTTCCTCCAAGTTGACCAATTCCACCTCGGCCCCGGTCAAGTTGCCGTTGGAGGGAACGCAGAAAAGTTTTTTAAGCTCGGTGGGACGGATCGCCTCCAAAATATCCGCCTCCCCCATGATCACGTGGTAGATATTGGGTTCGCACTCATGCTTATTGAGCCCGACGCCGCTGGTGGAATTACCCTGGGGATCCATATCCACAAGCAGGGTCCTTTTCTCAATGGCCGCCAGGCAGGAAGCCAGGTTCACGGTGGTGGTCGTTTTACCCACGCCCCCCTTTTGGTTGGTGATGCAGATGATTCTCGCCATTTATTTTTTCGCGCCAGTCGTTTTTTTATTTCGGGGCAAAGAAATCGCCATTTTTCCGCCTTCGATATTTTCCATGCGCCGTCGGACGTCCATCAGGTTTCGGGAGGCTTTTTCGTAACGGGGATCCAGGTCATGGGCCGCCTGGAATTCCTTGAGGGCCCTATCGTATTTCTTTTCCTCGCTTAAAACGACCCCTAAATTGTTGTGGGCGACCGCGTTCTCCGAATCAGCCTCGATGGCTTTGCGGAGCTCGGCCTCGGCTTCGGGCCACCTTTTCATCTGGATGTAAACCAAACCGAGATTATTATAAATCCAGGCAGAATCGTCCTGAAAAGAGAGGGCTTTCTCGTAATTTTGGATAGCCTTCTCAAAATCGCCCCTGTCAAAATAAACCGCGCCCAAAATGTTGTAGACGCTGCCGGCGGAAGGGTCCAGTTTCCTGGATTGGAGCGCCGAAACCAAAGCCTGGTCATAACGGCCCTTGGATTGGTAAAGCCGGGCTAAGGTCGCGTATGCGGTGGCGTTTTGGGGTTCCAAATTCACCACCCCCTCCAGTTCCTCAATCGCCTGGTCGGGCCTTTGGGTTTCCTTGTAAAGGCGCCCGAGCAAAAAATGGACCTTGGCGTCGGCGGGCCTCCTGGTTTTGAGCCCCACCAGGATTTTTTCCGCCTGGCCGAGTTTTCCCTGGTCGTAAACTTTTTGGGCGTCGGAGAAGGAGCCTGGGGCCTCTTGGGGAGAAGGCTGGGACGGGGCGCAGCCGGGACCCATCAAAAGGGCGAGAAAAAAGCCGGCGGAAAATAGGATGAGGGGGAATCGGGTTGCCATGGGGGCGTCACTATACCACCGTCAATTTACCCGTTCAATGCCGGGCCCGGCTCCACCCCCTCCAGGGATATAGCCTGGCTACTTACTTTTTTTACGGCGGGATGCCTTCGCTTTTGTCCGCAAGGCGGTTCCCGGGACTGGCTTCGTCTGGGCCACGAGGCTTCCCAAGGGCATCGGTTTCAGCGAAAAACAAAACAACCCCAACAGGCTGAAAAGGATGACGCCGATGAACAGGAGCAGAAGCGAATAAACAAAGGCCTGGTCTTTGGAAAGGGAAACAAGGCCAAAAAGGACCCCCAGGGCCGTTTCGCGGGTTCCCATACCAAGGAACGTGACCAGGGAAACGATATTGACCACCGAGATACAAAAAGAAAGGTAAAAAATATCAATCTGAATCGGAATGGCCAAGGCGATTAGGTAGCTGCCCCAAAAGAAAATAACGTAGGAGACCAGGGAAAGGATGATGGGAACAAGGATCGAAGGCCTGTAAAAAGCCTCCATGCCCTCGTGAAAATCCTCGAAAAGCCTGTCGGTTTTTTCCCGGTGCTCCTGTTTCATGACACGCTGGAAGGCCGCCTTCAGGAATCCGCCGCCGATTTTCTTGTTGAAGGCCAAAAGGGTGATCACCAGCAAAAGGGCGAAGAACCACTTGACCGCCAATACCATTTTTTGAGTGGTTGGATCCAGAGGCATGGGGTTCATCATGATTCCCACCCCTCCCAAAAAAAGGAGAAGGTAGAGGTCAAAGACCCGGTCCACCAGGACGCTGGCCATGCTTTTACCCGTGGTAAATTTCAGGTCCTTATTGAGGTAAAAAACCTTGGCGAAATCACCGGCCCGGCCCGGGGTAAGATTGCCGAGATAGAGGGTCGCCATGTAAATCAGGAAGCAATTCCAGATCGAGTAGGAGGCGCCCTGCATCCTTATCAGGAAACTCCAGCGGACGGCTTTGAGGTACACCATGACCACATAAGTCAAAAGCGCGAGAAGCAGCAGCCGCCAATCCGAATGCCGCAGCATCTCCACCGTATCGTGAAGGCTGATTTTCCACAGGCGGATGATCAGAGCGAACAAAAGGATCCCGATAACGATCGGAAGATACCGTTTCATGAAGGAGGTGTTTCCTTAATCGGTGGAATGGTGCGGAACCGGAATGATTATATCCGAAGCATCTTGAGTCCAACGCGCGCTTTGCGGAAAAAATCCACCGGGGAATGGGTGGCAGCCATGTTTTTCATGACCATTTTAGGCCGCAAATAAAAGGACTTGTAGGCGTATTTCAACAGCTCGATGAGCTCTTCCCGGTTCATGTGCTCTTCCCAAAGCCGGGGCTTGAAGTCCGGAGTGGGGTTTTTGGCGAACTCCGCCCAATAATCGTGGTCAAAGCGGCCGTCCTCAAGGGCTTTGTAATAAATGGCGGTCGCGGGAAAGGGGGTGAGCACGGAAAAGTGGACATAGTCGGGGTCCAATTCCTTCGCGAACTCAATGGTGTTGAGGGCCATTTCCCTGGTCTCGGTGGGATTGCCGATCATGAAATAGGCCAGGGTTTTCATTCCATGATCCCTGGTCGCCTTGAACATTTTACGGACATGGTCCAAGTCCAGGTCCTTGAGCAGGATCTCCAGCACGTCCGCATTGCCTGACTCGACGCCGTAATGGATCCGGTCGCAGCCCGCGCTGGCTAATTCCTTTAGCATTTCCTCATCCATCCGGTCCGCCCTGGCGCGGATATCAAAAGCGATCTCCAGCTTCCGTTTTTTAATCTCGCCGCAAATATCAAACACCCTTTTGCGGTTCACGTTAAAGGTGTCGTCATAAATGAAAAATTCCCTGATACCCATTTTCACGCAGGCTTCCATTTCATTGACCACCGCCATGGCCGAGTGGCTCCTGAATCTCCGGCCCATGGTGGGCCGGTCGCAAAAAAGGCATCGGTAGGGGCAGCCGCGGCTGGTGAACATGGTGGTGATGGGGTTGTGCTTGGCGAGGATCGAATAGTACTTGTTGATGGGAGTCAATTCGCGGGCCGGGTAAGGGAGGCCATCCAAGTCCTCCACGGGAGGGGCCGGTGGATTGTCCTTTATCTGGCCCGTGGCCGCGTCCCGGTAAGCCAAACCAAAAACCTTATCGTAAGGCATGCCCCCTTCCAAGGCGGATAATAATTGGCTGAAAGCCAATTCACCCTCGCCCTTGATGGCGAAATCCACCTCCGGCATGGCCAGGGTTTCCCTGGCGAAAATATGGACATGGGGTCCGCCCATGACGACTTTGCATTTGGGATTCGCCCTTTTGGCGGCTTGGGCCACCATCCGCGCGTCGATGATGGTAAAGGTCAGGGCTTGTATCCCGACCACGTCGGGTTGGATCTCTTTGATCCGGTCTTCCATTTCGTCGTGGGAAATTTCCTCGACCTGGCAGTCCAAAACCAAAATCTCATGGGAAGTCTTGGCTTTCGCGTAGCCCGCCACGTACAAAAGCCCGAGGGGCGGGTTATATCCCCTCTCTTCATCCACCACCGAGGGAATATTGGTGGTTATCATGTGGTCCGAGGGGGGATTGATCAATAAAACTTTCATGTTACCTCCCTCTTTTCACCAACAAGTCGGCTAAAAGCCCCAGTGCCGCGATCTGAAGGGACGCCACCAGCAGGAACAAAGTCTCTAACGTCAGGGCTTGCCCCCGGGACCAGGACAGGACCGCGAACCCCGCACCGGACAACAATATGATACCGCTGAAGGGGATAAATATCTTCAAGGGTTTGAAATACATGACAATCCGCAGGACCAGTGAAAAGAAATTAATCGTGTCCTGAATGGGCCTTATCTTGGAACTTCCGACCCGGGCCGCGTAAGAAATGGGATGGTACTTGACAATATAGCCGTGGCATTCCAGCGCCAGGGTGATGGTCGTCGTGAAGGAAAAACCGTTGGGAAAAAGGCCCTCATAACGGGACGCGCTGTTTTTGCGGAAAACCCGGAGGCCCGAGTTCAAGTCCGGTATTTTCCGGTCCGCCAGGTAGTTGGCCCACTTGCCTAAAAGCCACTTGGGGCCGCGCCGCAAAAAAGGAATCGCCGCGTTGGGCTTGACACGGGCTCCGACCGCCATATCCGCGGTTTGGGTCAATTGAATCAGCGCCGGGAGCTCCTCCGCCGGGTAGGTACCATCCGCGTCGAGAATCGCGATCAGGTTGTTCTTGGCCTGCCTCATGCCGGCCTTGATGGAGGCCCCATAACCCCTGTTTTCCCCCATGGCCACCACCCTGGCCCCCGCCTGGGCGGCCCTCCTTGCCGTTTGGTCCCCGCTGCCGTCGTCGACCACTAAAATTTCATGGCGGACATGGGCCCGGGAAAGGACCTTTCGGACCGCCTTTACCACATCCCCCACTCCCCGTTCCTCGTTGAAAGCGGGGATGATCACCGAGACCGCTTCGAAAGATTTCATTTTAAGTCCACCTTCATCTCGGTGTAGTGCGGTTGTCCCTGGTGCGGGGTGGCGATAACCCTGACCTGGTAGGCTCCTGGCTTCACCCAAGGCGAGAAGGGAATGGTCCCATAAAAATACCAAAGTCCTTTTCGGGGGTCCTTGCGGAATTCCAACTGGGGGCTGCCAAAGGTCAGTACGGTTCCGACGACCTTTACCGAATCGAGAGGCGCGTTAATCTTGGCCAGCGCCGGCTGTCCCCGGAGGACCGGCTGGGGGGTAATTTGAAGTTCCAGCGCCGGATCCTTGAGGCCGATCGTGGCGCAGCCCGTCATGAGCGTCATGGTCAAAATTAAAATCAATCGCATGGATTTCCTAAAATTCGGGATAAACGTAATAGGGGCCGGGACCAGCCGGGGGGGAACCTTAGGTTGTAAAACGGGTTTTATTTTCCCGCTGGGGCCGCGTCCGGAGGGGCGGCGTTTCGGGCCGCTCGGGAGGCTTCGCGCTGGGATTTCATTTCTTTGGCTTTTTCCATCATTTTGATCTTAACTTTTTTCTCCCGGGCCTCCTCTTTTGCGTCCCGGAAAGCAAAAGCGTTGGCTTTCAAGAGCATGGTCTCGGTGAAATAGGCGCCCACGGCAAAATTCACGAAGGCCGGCAGGATCACGGAAAGGGCCACCAGGGATAAAAGCCAAAGGCCGCTCATCACCTGGGTGACGCCTAGGACCGGTTTTTCCAACAGCCCCAAGTAAGCGACAAAAGCCATCAGGATCACGATCACGGCCAGGAAAAATCCAAGGAGACGGAAGGTTCCGCGGACCTTTTCATAGGTTCTTTCCAAATCCTCGGCGAACTCGCTGATGGAGTTGCCGCCCGCCTCAATCGTTTCCTTCCAATGCTCATCCCACAGGAGGATTTTGCGGCGGAGCATCACTCCAAACACCAAGAAGGCGAAGGTGATGGACCATGTCATGAAAGACAAGATCAAAAATCCGAGCGCCGAACCCACCGTGTGATTTAACATTTCCCATCCTTTCAGTGTTCCTGCTGGAAAAACCCCACAGGGGCTTTTTTAATAACGGCTTAAGATTGCGTCAACTGCACAGTCGCGTCCAAGAGTTCCAATAAGCGCTGCTTGACCTCGTTCCACTGGGCCCCGCCTTCGCCGTTTTGCTTGGCCTGCTGCCAAGCCATGACCAATTGGGTCAAGATCGTGTCGCCCTCGGCGATCAAGGTCATCCGGACGGCCAGCCTCCGGTTTTCCTCTTCCTGCTCAAAATCCTCTTTTAACTTTTCAAGAAGCTTGCCTTGGCTTTCGATGCTGGACGCCTCCGCCTGGAGGGACGCCCTCACTTCGGCCTCCACCTTGTTGCGGATGGAAACTTCCAAAACCTTCAACAGTTCATTTTGATCGGTCGACATATTGAACACCGGCGCCGAGGGCTGGGCCGCTTGCGCGTTCCCCGCCGTTCCCTTAGGAGCGGCCTCCCGCCAGTCTTCCTCGGAGGCTAGCTCCGTTTTGATGCCCTTGCTCTCCCCAAAGATCATGGGCATAAACTCGGCTATCTTATCATGATAGACTTTCAGCCCGACTTCCATTTCTTTCAGGTCGTCCGCGGTTTGGGCGTAAACTACCATATTGTACTTGGTTGACTCTTTGACCCGGGCGCTTTTTAAGTGGTCGTGGAGCCTTGGCTCCCGGACTAGGAGCAGCTTTAGGAACGCGTCCCATTGGTTTTGGAGTTCAATCGCGACGGCCATCGGGGCTCCCCTTGACTTTCTCTCAACCGCCTCATCAACCTGGGCAGCAACGGCAGCAGGTCCCCGGCCAACAACCCATCCAAGCCGAATTTCCGGCCAGCCCTCTCGCCGGCCAACCCATGGAGGTAAACCCCGGCCGTGGCCGCGTCAAACGGCGACAGGCGCTGGGCCAAAAGTCCCCCGATGATTCCCGACAAAACATCCCCTGTTCCAGCGGTCGCCAATGCGCGGCATCCCGTGGGATTGACGCGAACTTGCCCCTGGGGACTGGCGATGACCGTGAACCGGCCTTTTAAAACAACCACGACATTATAGCCCTCGGCTATTTGCTTCGCAACTTTAACACGGTTTAGCTCAACTTCGTTAATGGTTGTTTTTAAAAGCCAAGCCGCTTCCCCTGGGTGCGGCGTTAAAACAACAGGGGCTTTCACCGCCCTGAAAATATCCAACTGTCCCCCCAACAGGTTGAGGGCGTCCGCGTCCACTACCATAGGAACGGTAAGCTTCGTCAGGATTTCCCGAAGCAATTGGCCCGTCTCCCGGTGGCGGCCGATGCCTGGTCCGACCACCGCCGCGTTGACGTTGGCGGCCAAGTGCAGGATGCGCCCCGCGGCCTTGAGCGATAGAAATCCCCCCTCCACCTCAGGAACAGGGGCGGTCATGGGTTCGGTAAGTTTTACTTCCAAAATCGCGTTGAGGCTCTCCGGACAGGCCACGGTGACCAGGCCCGCGCCGATCCGCTGGGCGCCGTAAGCGCAAAGGGCCGCGGCCCCGGTCAGCCCCGTCGCTCCCGCCACGACAATCAACCGGCCCCTGGTCCCCTTATGGGTATTTGCGTCATAGCGGGGAAGAACTTTTTGAACCAGGGAAAGTTCCGTCAATTCCATTTTAAGGGCCGGTGATTTCAACAACTCCTCGGGAAATCCGATATTCACGATTTTGACCAGGCCAACCAGGCTTGATCCAAGGGGGCTGTAAAAACCAATCTTGGGAAGCCCGAAGGTGACTGTCAGCCGGGCCGGCAGGGCCTCCCCTAAGGGCGACCCCGTATCCGCCGACATTCCCGAGGGAATATCCACCGCCGCCACAGGCTTGTCCAGGCTCCGCGCCAGTTGGATCACCTCTTTAAAAAGTCCTTCCACGGGCCGGGAGAGTCCGGTCCCGAACAGGGCGTCCACCAGAAAGTCGCACTTCTCCAAAGCCACCCGGACCGGCTTCAGGCCGTTCCGATCTTTCAGGAAAAGCACCGGAACTTTCGCCGCCTTGGTTTTCAGGTACTGTTTTTTGGCTTCTGTGCCCAAATGCTCCGCGTCCCCCACGATGACCACGACCACGCCGGCTTTATTCCGCTTCAGGAGCCTGGCGGCCACCAAACCATCCCCGCCGTTATTTCCCAAACCACAGAGGACACCGATGGTTTTTTTGGCGCATTTCCCCCATTCGGCCTCAAGGGCTGCGACAAACGCGGCTCCTGCCGCCTCCATCAACCCCGTGATCGTTAAGCCGTGATCCTTCACGGCCGACTCATCCATTTTCTTCATGTCCAAGGCCGTGGCGATTTTCATGGCTTCTCCTTCCAATGGTTGGGAATCCGGTAGACCCGGCTCCTAAAGAACTGCGGCACAAAACGGAAAGCCGTGGCCATGGTCCTGTTTTGAACCAAGGGATCCTCCATGACGTCCGTCAATAACGGCACCACCATACTGTTTTCCTCCCTCAGCAATTCCGCCCCGTGCTTTTGAACCAAATGCTGGTCGACTTGCCCGATCCTGGGGATATAAAAACTATGGAGTACCACGTATTCGCCGGGTTCGGGATTGAACTGGGTGTTTTCGGCCAGGTAAGGCATCAGGGTCACTTTCCGACCGGACCAATATTGGGTTTTCGGAACCTCGTCCGAGAAAATAACCGCGTCGTCGGGAAGTGTTTTCAAAAACTCCGCGGAGCGCTTGATGTCCCCAAAGGAATCCGTTTGGCTGATCAACACCGCCCCGGAAAAAAGGGCCAGCCAGGACAGGCAAAGGGTCAAAAGCCCGTTTTTCATGAACAGGACCCGGATAACACCCCGGGTTTTATCCAAACTCTCAAAAAAAGTTTCCAAATGGAATCCCGCCGCCACCAGCAGCAGGGGAAGGAACAGCAGCATGTGCCGGTCCTGATATTGGGCCGGAATGAGCCGGGAAATAAAAACAAGAATGAAAATTTGAATCGTTATTTTTTTGAGCGAGTCCCCTTCAGGACCTTTCCGGCGGACCATTTTGGCCAATCCCAGCACGGCGAACCAAAAAACCAACGGCGTGAAAACATAAAGGGGTTGGGTTAAATAAGCGTAAAGATGATCCATGAAATTCACGAAGGGAAAGCGGACCCTTTCCGCGCCCTCACTGAGGCCCAGGCCCTCCTGATAGGCGGAAAGAAGCAGGAGCATTTTCCGGCTCATAAAATAAAAAGGCAGGGCCCAAACGAGCAAAAGGCCGGCGATATTTTTCCAGGAACCCTTTTTCCGGAGCCCCCCTATCAAAAACACCAGCCAGGGAAAAAGAAGAAATCCTTCCGCCCTGGTTAAGGCGGCCGCCGCGCCCATCCCGCAGGCCTGCCACCAGGCGGATTCGCTTTGATCCACCTCCGCCGCGGTCATTCTTTCCAGGCTCCACCAAAAAAAAAGTAAAAAGAGCGTGTCAGGCATGACCTTGAGGGACCATTGCCAGAGAAGGGGGGAAAACAGGGCCATGGAGCAAATGATCCCCGACATTTCCAGGGGAACCCATCGCCTGGAAAATTTCCACAAGGGGATGAGAAAAAGGACCCCCGCCAGGGCGGAAACCATTCTCCCCCAAAGCCACCCGGGCAGTCCCATTTGCTCCCCCAGCCACACCAGGGCGGGATAGCCCGGCAGGATAATGAAGCGGGGCGTCTGGACAAAATCGGGATTGAAATAAGTCAGGCACAAGATTCCGTCGGTCGTTTCGGCGGCAGCGGTCCTGAGCATGGCCGCGCGGGTCAATATCCCCACAAAGGCCAAAAACCAAAACCATTGGACCGGGCTTAATTGGCGGGGAACGAAGGGTTTTCTCTCACTCATGGCATGCTGCCAGGGGAGGTCGTCTCGAACAGGACGGTCGCCGTGGCGTCCCGCTTGCTATGGGCGATGGTGACATGAACCCGGTCGATTTTCCGTTCCAAGCGGAGCTGTTCCATGACGCCTGATAACTTCAAGGCCGGTTTACCGCTCGGTTCCCGGACCACCTCAATATGGATCCATTTCCAACGGCCCCCGAAACCATGGCCGAAGGCCTTGATGACGGCTTCCTTCACGGCGAAACGGCCGGCGAGGGAGGGATAGGGATCGGATTTCTTGAGGCAATAGGCGGCTTCGCCGGGAGTGAAAAGGCGCTTGATAAAGCGCTCCCCGTGCTTGAGATGGGCGTTTTTCACCCTTTCGATTTCAATCAGATCCACACCTAGCCCGACGATCATGTAGCACACCTTTGATTACGAGGACACCAACGACATTTTATCTTTAATTTTACGGGGAACACAAGAAGGGTCTTTTATTTCAATTTTACGAAAATTTTCCCGTTTTCCGCCTTCACCTCATGGACCACGACGCGCATGTCGGAAAGGCCCTTTGTCGACAAGCCAGTCGCCAGGTCGAAGGACCATTGATGGAGCGGGCAAACAACGCTGTTGCCGTCGAATGTTCCTCGTCCCAGGAAACCTCCAACGTGGGGGCAGTCATTGTCGATCGCGAAGAGTTTTCCAAACCGCTTGATGACGGCGATTCGTCTCCCGCTGATTTTCACGATTTCCATGCTGTTGTCGGACAAGGAGGATTCTTCGAGGACTTCGTGAAAGGCGGGGATTTCAGAAGAGTTCATGTTAACTCTCAAAAGCTAAAATAATTTTCCCCTTCCGCAGGGGGCGAGGGATATGTTCGAGAATTATACCAACCCATTGTGTTTTATCTTCTGAGTGCCTTAGCTTCTTCGGCCGCTTTCAACCGGGCTTCGGCGCGGGCCAGGGCGTGCCTGACGGCCTCCAGGTCGGTTCCCTCTTTTTTCTCGGACAATTGGGCTTGGGATTGGGCTTTCAACTTTTTCGCGGCCTCCACGTCGATCTCATCGGCCTTTTCATAATCCTCGGCCAGGACAATGACGGAGGTTTGGTTGACCTCCGCGAAGCCTCCCGCCACGAAATAAAGCTCCCGGCTGGAGCCCTTCCCGATCCTCAAGGTTCCGGGCTTCAAGGCGGAGATAAAAGCCATGTGTCGGGCCATCACCCCGAATTCACCCATCTCGCCCGGAAGCACCACCAAGGTGGCCTCTTCCGCGATGGCGGGCTTGTCCGGAGCGACGACTTGAAGATTAAAGGTATTGGCCATAAATCCTTTTTCACCACAGGGTTAACGGTGTAACACGCAGTAAGAATTAAGAAGGGTCAAAAAAAAGCCTTACTCGGTTCCCTCTGTGTCACTCCGTGGTTCAAATTCCTACATTTTTTTCGCGCGCTCGACCACTTCATCGATGCTTCCGACCATGTAGAAGGCCTGCTCGGGCAGGCTGTCGTACTGTCCGTCCACCAATCCCTTGAAGGAACGGATGGTATCGGCCAGGGAAACATAGCGGCCGGGGGTTCCGGTGAATTCTTGGGCGACGAAAAAGGGCTGGGACAGGAACTTCTGGATGCGGCGGGCCCGGGAGACGATCAGTTTGTCGTCGTCGGACAGCTCGTCGATACCCAGGATGGCGATGATGTCGCGCAGTTCCTTGTAGCGCTGGAGGATCTGCTGGACCCTTCGGGCTACGGTGTAATGCTCTTCCCCGATGACCAGGGGATCCAACATGCGGGAAGTGGAATCCAAGGGATCCACCGCGGGGTAAATCCCGAGTTCCGTCAGGGCTCGATTCAACACGGTGGTCGCGTCCAAGTGCGAGAAGGAAGTGGCCGGGGCCGGATCGGTCAAGTCGTCGGCCGGCACGTAAATGGCCTGGACCGAGGTAATCGAGCCCTTTTGCGTGGAGGTGATCCGTTCTTGCAAAGCGCCCATTTCGGAAGCCAGGGTCGGTTGGTATCCGACGGCGGAAGGCATCCGGCCCAAAAGAGCCGACACTTCCGAACCGGCCTGGGTGAATCGGAAGATATTGTCGATGAACAGGAGAACGTCCTGGTTTTCCTCGTCGCGGAAATATTCGGCGATCGTAAGCCCCGACAAACCCACCCTGGCGCGGGCGCCGGGCGGCTCGTTCATTTGGCCGTATACCAACGAGGCTTTTTCCAAAACCTTGGATTCCTTCATTTCAATCAAAAGGTCGTTCCCCTCGCGGGTCCTTTCTCCGACCCCGGCGAAAACCGAGTAGCCGCCGTGTTGGGTGGCGATGTTGCGGATGAGTTCCATGATCACGACGGTTTTTCCGACCCCGGCTCCGCCGAAGAGCCCGATCTTACCTCCCTTTTGGTAGGGTGCCAGCAGGTCGATGACCTTAATCCCCGTTTCCAAAATTTGTTTTTTCGTGGACTGTTCCACGAGGGGGGGCGCGGAACGGTGGATGGGGTAGCGTTTCTCGTGTTTGACAGGGCCCATCTCATCCACCGGCTCGCCCAGCACATTCAAAACCCGCCCCAAAACTCCCCGGCCGACGGGCACGGAAATAGGAGAACCCGTGTCCGTGACCGTCATACCCCGGCGGAGGCCGTCGGTGGAGCTCATGGCCACCGCGCGCACCGTCTGGTCCCCCAGATGCTGGGCGACTTCCAGGGTGATGTGGATGTTTTCCTTGTCGTAGTCGATCTTGACGGCGTTATAGATGGACGGCACTTCCCCGCCGGCGAATTTGATGTCGACGACCGGTCCAATGACCTGGATGACCTCTCCGGTTTTTGTTGCGGCCTCTGTTTTCGTCGCGCTCATAAGTCTCCTCTTTATTTTAAAAGTATTCCTGTGTCGCCCGGGACAAACCCGGAAACGGATGCTTTCTTATTGAAGGGCCGCTGCCCCTCCCACGATCTCCGCCAACTCCTTGGTAATCATGGCCTGGCGGGCCCGGTTAAATTCCAGCGTCAGACGGCCGATCATTTCCGACGCGTTCTTGCTGGCCGATTCCATGGCGTTCCGCTTCGCCGCCATCTCGGAGGAAAAACTTTCCAAAAGGAAGCGGTGAATCTGGGTCGCCAGGTACTGGGAAATCAGCTTTTCCAAAATCGCTTCCACGTTGGGTTCAAACTCGTAGTCCCCAGCCGGGCCCTTGTATAATTTTTCACCCTCCTCAACCTCTTTCACCCTCAACGGAAGAACTGTGTCCAAGGTCACCTTTTGGGTCATGACGCTCTTGAAATCGGTGTAGAGGACCAGGACGGATTTATACTTTTCGGCGGTAAAAAGCAGCTCAATTTCATCCCGCATTTCCAATACCGTCTCATAGGGAATATGGGGAAACACGCTCAGCCATTCCCGGCGGATCGCGAAACCACGGCGCTTGAAAAAATCCCTGCCCTTTTTACCCACGCACAACAACACCGTGTCCGGATTCTCGCGCAGATAGCCCTGGGCCTGGCGCAGGACATTGGTATTGAAGCTTCCGCAAAGGCCCCGGTCCGCGGTAATGACCATCAAGGCCGTCTTTCCCTCGCCCCTCACGGTTAACAGCGGATGAACTTCCGGCCCCGTCTTGGAGGCCAAGTTCTTCATCACGTCCGCCATGCGCTGGGCATAGGGCCGGGCGCCCAGGATGCGTTGTTGGGCCTTCTTCAAGCGGGCCGTCGCCACCATCTTCATGGCTTTCGTGATCTGCCCGATGTTCTTGACGCTTTTAATGCGGGTTTTAATTTCCCTGATTTGTGCCATAAAAACTTTCTTACCACAGGGTCACAAAGAGTTAACTGAGTGACCCCTAGGCTGAATAATTAGAATTATTGCTCTTCGTTACTCCCTGTAACTCGGTGGTTCATCAGTAGTAATTTTTAGCGTATTCCTGGCAGGCTTCCGTCAGTTTGGCCTTGGTATCCTCGGCCAGGTCGCCCTTGTCCTTAATATCCTTTAGAACGGCCGGGTACTTGGATTTCAAGTGCGACAGAAGTCCCGCCTCGAAAGCCTTCACTTTTTCCACCGGCAGGGGATCCAGGAAGCCGTTGTTGCCGGCGAAGATGGAAGCCACCTGGTCCTCCATTTCCATCGGCGCGTATTGGGGCTGCTTCAAGAGTTCAACCAATCGGGCGCCCCGGTTCAATTGGGCCATGGAAGCCTTGTCCAATTCCGCTCCAAATTGGGCGAAGGCGGCCAATTCATTATATTGAGCCATATCCAACTTTAATTTTCCCGCCACTTTTTTCGTGGCTTTGGTCTGGGCGTTGCCGCCGACACGGGAAACGGAGATACCCACATTGATGGCGGGGCGGATACCGGAATTGAAAAGGTTCGATTCCAGGAAAATTTGCCCATCGGTGATGGAAATGACGTTGGTGGGAATGTAGGCCGTCACGTCCCCGGCCTGGGTCTCGATGATCGGCAGGGCCGTCAAGGAACCGCCGCCCAGCTTATCGTTGAGTTTACAGGCCCTTTCCAGCAAGCGGGAGTGGAGGTAGAAAACGTCGCCCGGATAAGCCTCGCGTCCCGGAGGACGGCGGAGCAGGAGCGACAATTCGCGGTAAGCCACGGCCTGTTTGGACAGGTCGTCATACACGATCAAGGCGTGGCCCCCGTTATAGGTGAATTCCTCGGCGACCGCGCATCCGGCGTAGGGCGCGATGTACTGTAGGGGAGCGGGATCCGAGGCCGTGGCGGAAACGATGATGCAATAGCCGAGGGCGTCGTGCTCTTCCAGCGTCCGGATGATCTGCGCCACCGTGGACTGTTTTTGGCCGATCGCGACGTAAACGCACATGACGTTCTTGCCCTTGAGGTTCAGGATGGCGTCGATGGCCACCGCGGTTTTTCCCGTTTGGCGGTCCCCGATAATGAGCTCGCGCTGCCCGCGGCCGATGGGGATCATACAATCAATGGCCTTAATACCAGTATGCAGGGGCTGTTTTACGGGCTGGCGTTCGATGACGCCGGGGGCCCGAATTTCCAAGCGGCGGGTGTGGCTGGCGTTCAAAGGCCCTTTGCCGTCCAAAGGCTGGCCCAGAGGGTTGATCACCCGCCCTAGGAGCTCCTTGCCCGTGGGAATCTCGGCAATACGGCCCGTCAAATGGACCGGGTCCCCTTCCTTGACCTTTGTGGTGTCACCCATCAACACCGCCCCGACCGAGTCCGTCTCCAAGTTAAAGGCGATTCCGTAAACCTCGTTGGGGAACTTCAGGAGTTCACCGGCCATCGCGTCCTTCAACCCGTAAATAACCGCCACACCGTCGCCAACCTTCAACACTTCGCCCACCTGGGTGAGCGCCGCGTCGGGCTTGAAATCCTTGATGCGGGATTTTAAAATTTTGGTGACTTCGTCCGCTTGAAAACCCATTCCAACCCTCCGGAAAATTCAATTTTCACCACAGAGTTACACTGAGTAACAAGGAGTGAAAATTAATAATTAAATTCTGTTTTCGGCCTTACTCCGAGTAACTCTGCTCTTCGCTGCGCGAAGGGCTCTGTGGTTCAAAGTTTTATTCGATCTCGACCTTCAGCAGCCTTTGCTTCATGCGTTCCAATTGGCCTAATACGCTTCCATCCATGCGCTGATCCCCGAGGTAAATCATCATGCCGCCAATGAGTCCCGGCTTCACCTCTTCCTTGAGTTCCACAACAATCCCGAACATCTGTGAAAGCTTGTCAATTAATGAGTCTTTTTGGGCCCCTGTTAAGGGCAGGGACGTCAGGACCCGGGCCACGGCCTTCCCCCGCAATTCGTGCCAAAGCCTCTCAAAATGGTCGGCCACGGCTTTGAAATGCTTAATCCTTTTTTTCATGATGAGCAGCATCAGGAAGTTTTCCATGGTGGAGGATAGTTTTTGGCTCATGAGGCGGCGGAGAGTCTCGATTTTTTCCTGGGATTTGGCCCTGGGATGCTCCATGACCGACTTCAATTCCTGGTTCTCTTCCACCAGTTTTTGGATCGTCTGGATTTCCTGGGCGATAGAATCGACGGTTTTCTGCTCTTGGGCCACCTGCAGAAGGGCCACGGCGTATTTTTCGGCGATCACTGATTCCATTTTTTTCTCCTATAACGCACTCGTTCCCGGAAATTAATTCTTCCGGGCGCCCAGCTCCTGGATATTTTCCTTCACGATCTTCTCCTGAACCTTCGCGTCCACCGAGGATCGGATAATCTTCTCCGCGATTTCCACCGCCAGCAGGCCCACTTCCTTTTGGAGGGCCTGGGTCACAGCCTGGCGCTCGCTCTCGATCGCCTTCCGGGCGTCCGCCAAAATCAGCTCGGCTTCCTTGCGGGCCGATTGGATCGCCTCATCCCTGGCTTGGGTGGCTTCCTTGCGGGACCGCTGTAATATTTCAACCGTCCCCTGTTCCAATTCCTTCACTTTTTTCTCAAACTCGGCCTTCAAATGGGCGGCCTCGTCCTGCCGTTTATCGGCGGTGGAAATCTGCTCCTCGATCCGCTTTTGGCGGCTGTCCATCCACTCCCTCAATTGAGGGAGGAAAATTTTGGAGGATAAAAACATTCCCACCAAAAAAGTAGCGAGCTGGAGGAGAAATACAGTCAGGTTAAATTCCATGTCTTGCCTTCCGTAAAATAAGGCGCCAAGAAGGGTTCCCCCTTGGCGCGGTTATTGATTGATCCTCAATGGGCGATGAACAAGTCCTTGAAAGGGTTGGAATAAAGCAAAAGAAACACGATGGCCAGGGCGTAAATCGCCAAGGACTCGATCATCGCGATACCGATGAACATGGTGGCCCGGATGGTTCCCATCATTTCAGGTTGTCGGGCCATGGCTTCCAGGGCCTTCCCCACCGTGTTTCCCATTCCGATGCCGGTCCCAACGGTTCCCAGGCCAATGGCTAAACCGGCACCCAGGCAGGTCAGCCCGAAAAACCAAACGCTTCCATCAGCGGCCTTGGACGCCACGGCGCCGTCAGCCCAAGCCGCGCTGGCCACCACCGCGAACAACAACATCATCGCCGTCAACATCAAATTCTTTCTCATCCTCGACTCCTTAAAAATGTTTTCACGAATCCTCAAGGTCAAGCGGGGGCAAGCCTCAAGGAATCCCGCTAGCGCGGGAACGTCGACAATCAGTGGGCCCCTTCCGTCTGCCCCTCATGCTCCTCCAACGCGCCGCCGATATAAACCATCGCCAGGAACATGAAAACAAAAGCTTGGATAAAGGAAACAAACACGCCCAGGATGGTGATGAGAATCCGCAGAATGCCCGGGGTAAATGCGAAAATTTTGGATATCAGGCTGTCCCCCCAGAAGGCCCCGATGAGGAGGATCGAGACGCCCAGGATTTTTTCCTTCCCCATCATGTTCCCAAACAACCTCAAGGTCAGGGAGGCCGGCTTGACAAACTCCCC